>Ga0326513_10000168_pt1 | contig 52135 bp, 80 predicted proteins | sample 2_2465_0518_D_FD_203654 | JGI IMG/M metagenome (GOLD analysis project Ga0326513, IMG submission 203654) | Bovine rumen microbial communities from UC Davis, California, United States - 2_2465_0518 | ecosystem: Host-associated > Mammals > Digestive system > Stomach > Rumen | place: USA... | reverse complement strand
TATGATGAACAAGGTCATGTTAAATCCATCGAAACCGAGTTCAACTGGTCTAATAACTATGTAAATTCAGCAGAAAATCAATTGTTCACTCGAAAGGGTGCAAATGATATGTATACTAACTATTTAAAATCCACTAATGGAAAATTGACAAAGAAATCGGTAGTAACTAATGATTATTCACATTATGTAAAATGTGGAAATATATATCAACTCTCAATAGGGTTTCAAAATAGTTCTGACATAGCAAAGGGTGTTGAATTATATACTCTACCATCATCAATAGCAAGTGCTTCAATAGAGATGTATATAGTAATATCAACTGTAACTGGAGATACAAGAGTTCTACAATGTGGTGGTAGTACCGGAGCAAGCAAATTATGTGCCAAAGAGGCTATTCCTTCAGGTTATTGGTTCGGTAATTCAATATTTATCAAGGTATAGTCATAAATGCCACTTGGAAAGGTGCATAATTTGTATAAAATGATAATTAGGTGATTTGTATTAATGAAAATCATTGTGATGGATGTTGCTTTCGCAAAATACACGGTGGAGATATTGAGAAATGCAATTATCTATCACGAAATAGATGTATCGTGAATGAATATAGTGAGAATTATTTATATAAACAAAAGAGGTGAAAAGTTATGGTTTCTTATAATGAAATTGTTAAAATTGCAAAAAAACAAATATTAAATGTTAAAAATGAGAATCAGTTAGCACATTCGTATAAATGGAGTTACTACTTTGCTTGTGCTTTAATTAATCCAAAAAAGAACATTAAATCTTTAAAATTCAATAAAGCAAGTAAACCACAAGGACATGAATTTAAAAAAAGCATTCCAACTAATTTCATTGTCAATTGGAGTAAACAATTAATTCAATATGTCCAAACAAAAAAGAAAATGCCATCATATATGGTTTATCGTAACATACACATTGCACCACAAGTTTACTGCTATTTATTAGCATATTGTGTAGCATATCAATATAAAACTGGAGTACTTCCAAATTCAGTTACTGTTGATACTGCTTGGTTCAAATCAAATAAAAAATATGGTCATGCAACAAAGCATGGATGTGATGGAATTGGGCAAAACAATGGGTATTACTGTGGTTGTCACAGTATTCAAGAAGTCATACGAAACCTTACTGGAATTGTAGTTCCACAATCAGTTATTGCCGGTTGGGCAGGTACTACAACTGATGGAACAGACCATGAAGGATTAAACACTGCTATTTGGGCATTCAATAAGAAATATGGTTATAATTTAAGTGTTGAATGGTTTAATTTTAGTGATTTGGGTTGGGAAAGAATATTAAAAATTCTTAATTCAAAAAATAAGGATATTATATTCCATTTGTTATATAGACTTAAATGGGGACATTATGAAGTCATTAATAAATTGTTAAGTGATTATTTATATGTTCAGAACAGTCTTGGTAATTCCTGCGATGATGGATGCTACTGTGGATATGTAGAAGACAGAAGCAAAGCAGAACATCGTTCATATATCAATGGGATAAGTCAAAAGTCAGTAATGGTAATAACAAACAAATAAGGGTGATTATTTTGAAGAAAAAATTAATAGGATTATTATTAAATGTAGAACAAAGAATTGTGAATCAGTTATATAAACATGAAGGTGCTTCTGATTATGTATTGCAGAAACAATTGAAAATAAACAAAGAACGAAACAAACACAATATCAGTGATAAATCTAAAAGAATTTATGAGAGGTTTGTCCAATGAAAGACAAGGCAAAAAAATACTATGAAAAAATAAAACAGAAAAACCTCCAACGAAAAAGATTGCCACGAGGACAATACCAAAAAAAGAAAGGAGAATAATCTAATGGAATTATATAATATACTCCTCAAATTAGATGAATCATCATTAACAAGGGAAGTAACTAACCTTCAACATATTGATAGATTAGGCATTTCATACAGAAATACAAAATCAAATTCAAGAATAGTAACAGTTAATGGAGAAACATATACTGATTTAATTAAGATTTGCTTAATACCAAAAGAAGAATCAGTTAAATTATATATTAACAATATTTCGCCTTTTAAATTAACAAATATTGATACAGAAGATGTTTCGACATTTTCTGTTTCATAATTTTTTTTCACCATTTTCGTGTCAAAAAACGAAACCTTTATATACTATACAATACAACCTATAAACAAGAACAATTGGAGAGATACATTATGAGAAACAAAAAACAAATCAAAACCCAAATCGCAAATCTGAAAGCAATCAAAAGGACAATGCTCATTTTGAGTGCAGAAGTTGACATATACCATTCTTTAGAACAGAAGTTCATTGAAATGGTCAAAAGCACCCAATTGGATGTGATTATCAATGTCAACAGAAAAGAAGAAGAAGAAGGCACATACGAAAGAATCCTTGAAACTGAAATTCAAGGATACATGGAAGCATACATAGTATTTGTAGACCTTGTTAATATTATTGGAGATGATTAAGATGATAATATACACTACTCTCAAAGAAAACAAAGTTCACAATGTGGACTTTGTTGAATACACTGATGAATGCATCTGTCAAGTTGGAAGCATCTTCGGTGAAGAATATGTCGATGAAACCGATTACACCGATTGGGACAAACTTTGGAACGATTTCACAGACAGACAAATCGAATCCAAAGTTTTAAAATTTATCAAAGAGGATGCCAAAGACAAAGAAGAAGGATGCTTCTTCAAATATGGTAAAGTCCTCATTGACAGAGAATTCTCCTACAATGACTGCATCGAAGGAGTAAAAGCAGGATTATTTACTGCTTCTGACCTTCGAGAAATTGACAGAAAATCCGAAAAATTTGGATTTAAAGTCAAAAAAGGAGAGTATGGTGATGATGGTTATTACCATCATTATTATGTTGATGACATCATCAATGAATTCTTCCCTTGTCAAAAAAATGAGGAAGGTTACTGTACAAACTGTTGTAACTGTGAATAATAATCACAGTTTTAAATTTTTTAAGGAGGCAAAAACAATGGCAAAATTTAACATACAAATCATCGCAAAAAGAAATGGATACACAGATGAAAACACTAAAATTGCAGAAATAGATATCTGTAATGGACATTGGAAATATTGGGGAGAAGAACTTGAGAATAATGGAGAAAAAATAGGTTTGACTTTAAATAATATATCTAAAGCATATAACCTATTCAGACCAGTAAAAGATGAAATCCCAAGATATGATTTTAAACATTACGAAAAGACTGGTGAAATAATTGAAATAGGCAAAATTACAAGGGATTACGATAATCTTTTAGAATTTATCAATTGCAGAATTGATAATTTAAAAGAAGATATGAAAAAAAAATCATGGGAGATTATAGGAGAAAACAGTAAGGAATATCCTTGCTTTGTTTTCTTTGATAGAAGTTCTAATGATTCAATAAGAGAAAATATCGTGTATGGATACGATGAAGAATTATTAGTTAAAATTATTGTAATAGAAGAATTGAAAAGGTGAGATGGTTATGTTGGAATTTAGTACTGAAAAATCAAGAGCAGGAGAAACTTATAGTTTCTGTTACGATTGTAATTACAATCGTGGAGATGAAGAATGCAATAATTGTACATATTTTTACGAAGGTGAATCAAATGAGTAAAAAAATGAGATGTCCTGAAAGAGATGAATGTATTGGTTTTAAGATTTTTGACTGCAATAATTGTACTCATATTAAAATGAGCGAAGAAGAAAAATTGTTAAAATTAATCAAAAAAGCAGAATCAGAATTAGAAGGATTAAAACCATTATATTACGATGATTGTCACAAAACCCAAGATGGCAGTGAGTATATCGTAGATATTGATGTAATAGATTATATCGTTGTCTATTACTCATTACTAAAAGGAGAAGTAATCAAAAATGTAGATGATATTTCAAAAGTATTGAAATCTCATACTGGAATTATTGATGATACTGTTATTCGTAGAATAGCAGAAGAAGTAGATTTATTATTTGTGGAAAATGAATTCGGAAGAAGATTTTCTTCTTCCAAAAAAGAAGGTGAAAATATGAACGAATGGATTAATTTCAAACTAATTAACAAAGGAGATAGCAGATTATATCTCAAAGGAGAATGGGATATAACTGACTACGATGAAGATATTGATAATGGTACTTGGGAATATGAGCAAAATAATGGTTTAATGGAATCTCATATTCCAAGTTATTGGAAAGTTGATGGTGAAAACCTTTCAGAAGAGTTTTCCCATTTTATCGATAGTATTGACTGGGCAGAATTCAGAGAAATGCTCCTGCTTAATGCAGATAAAAATAAATCCTTTGATTGTGGAGATTACATTCTCCACATCAACGAAGGAGCAAAAATGGAATGTGAAATATACGAACCTGAATATCAGGGAGAATATATTGTAGAAATCATTCCACGATTTAATGGAGAACAAATAGATATAGTGGGATATATGAATGAAACAAATGATGTATTTAATCCTTTTAATGAAAATACATCATTTATTGAAGATAATAGGATTTACTTTGAAATGAGCAAATCCTACTGGGATAATGATGCAGAAGAAAGGAATGACCTTATGACTGCAATTAATGATGAATCAAGGAGATTATATTCTCAATCATTATCAAAAGAACTTGGAATATATGCAAAATATGGAGAAACAACCGAACAGTTATTTGAATCTGATTATTCTGATGAATGGTTGTACAAGGTTGTACAACATTTGAATGATTCTGATGAAGAATTACATGAATTTTTAAAAGAAGAAGGATTGATATAATGAGCAAAGATGGACATACAACAATCAGGGTAAGGAATGAAGTTGCAGAGAAACTTCGCAAAATACAAAATGGGACAAATCTCACCTTGTCAGATATTATTGAAAATAGCATCAAACACATTGAAGGTGCAGTGAATCCTGAAGTGGAAAATATCTTCAGAGAAGAAACTGCAGTAATGTTACATTATTTCGATGCAAATACTTCAAAAACCAAACCAGTAACATTCAGACAAGTCATCAACAGTACAATTGGTGACACCTTCAATGCAAATAATAACATCACTGCAACAGATTATTCTACTGAAGTTGCAGAAGTAATATTCAAGGATAAAGATAGTGCAATCTTAAGAATTGCACAAATAGAATCTGAAGAAAATGAGGAAATTTCATTTCAAGAATTTATTGTGCATTTATCCTTGTTTTAAAAGTATAGATTCTTGCTTGAATTCAATTATATATACAAGCAAGAACAATACAATTATTATGGGAAAATACTAATGATTGAGAAAATATATGATTTCAATATGTTTCTTTATAAATTTAAAATGGTGTGGACTTATCTTTTTTGATTTGGGTTATTACTCAATCATTGTAAATTCCCATACATTCCTTGCAGGATTCATAGTAAGGAATGAATTCTGCAATATAATTTAATTCCGATTTTCAATTATATATACTCCTTAATACAAATATATAATATGGAGATGTAGGGAAAAAATAAATTGTTCAATTATCATAGAGAATAAAATTCTGCAAACTTTTTTTTGGATTTTATCTCATTTTTTGCCAAAAAAAAATGAATTGCATTCTCTTTGATAATTAAAAATGTTTCATATCCAATTAATCTTCATATGTATTTATCAACTTTAATTTTTTCTGAAAAAAAATTTAATATTGTACTCTTTTTTCCCAAATAATTACAAAATACATCTCCATCAACACTTTTTTTCATAGACAATATGTTCGTTTGTATTACTGCGAACAATACTGATTACACTATTTTTTTGTAGCAGAAAAAACAGAACATACAACAAGCAATACAAGTATCAAAATAATCAAAAAGTATAAGAAAATTTATATAGTAACAAAAAGTAAGTTGTGGAATTATCACATACTTTTTGAATATACTGCAAATACTTTTCAAATGCTCACTGAAAACACTATTAAATATAGATGTACAAACAACAAAATTAAAGAGTTGATAAAAAATGAGGACAAACGAAGAGTATATTGAGGAATATATCACTACAAGAGGATTATCAAAGGCAACATATCAATCAACAAAACTAATAATGAAACATTATAGTGAATATAATAAAATGACTATACATGAATTAATTACAGAAGCAGACAACGAAGAAGAACAAGGAATCAGATGGAAAAGAAGAACTTTGAAAACAAGATTGATAAATTATATGAATTTTCTTCGTGAAAATATGACATATAATTCTGCAAAAACTTATTTAAAAATAGTTAAATCATTTTACAATCATCACGAAATAGAGATACACTCACTTCCAAAAATAAACGAAAAAAATAGTATTATTAATGAACCTATTCAATATGCTGATTTGCCTGATGTTGAAATAATCAAAAAAGCAATCAAGATTTCTGACAAACTTATGAAGTCCCTGATACTTTTTCTTTTATCAACTGGTATGAGTAAAATAGATGCATTAAACCTTTCAATTCAACAATTCATTGACAGTACTTATGAATATCATAAACAAACAAGTATTTATCAAGCATTATCTGAATTATGGAAAATCAGTGATACAACAGACATAATACCAACTTTCAAAGCAAGAAGACAAAAAACAAATAAATATTTTATTACTTTTTGTACTCATGAAGCAACAATTGAAATATTGAAATATCTTGCAAAAAGAAGTATTACATCAGATTTAAAAGGAACAGATGCTTTGTTTAAAATTGAAAAACATTATTATACTTTAAAATTTGAAGAAATAAACAATACATTACAATTAGGTAAAGTTGGGAATTATAATCGATTCAGAGGACATATGCTTCGTAAATTTCATGCATCAACATTACTGAAAGATGGGATGGATATTAATACAATTAACACACTTCAAGGAAAATCAAAAGGAGCAGTAAACGATGTTTATTTTTTTGAAGATGAAAAACGATTGAAAAAAGAATATATCCAACATATGCATAGTTTATTGATTTTCACTGAAATAAAAGAAGTTACTGTTTATTCTGAAGAATATATGAATATTAAAAAGGAAAATGAACTATTAAAAGAACAAATTAATGAAGTTAAAGAAATGAAAGAAGAAATAAAACAAATCAAAAAATGGTTCATCGAATAAAATTTCTGAAAATATAATACTTTTCAAAAGGACTATCACAAAATGTATTATTTTCATTGCACAAAAATAAAACACACAAGAGAAAAATCGTGGAGATGATAATAAAAAAAGGAGTATAACATAAAAAAAGAGTTTTTTTACATTATACGAAATTTAGCGAGTTGATAACCTAAAAAAATCCTAAATTATACTCCTAATTGAGCATAGAGAAAAAATATACAAAATTGAATAAGAAAAAAAGAGAATCTGAAACATTTTAAAAAGTTGGACAAACATTTTTTTTGATGATTCAATCACTACAAATTTTTCTGAAACTTTGTACTACAAATTCAATATACTCAATTATTATTTTTTATTGTTTAGTATATATGAATATTTCTATCAAGTTTCCTGCAGATAATTTGTAACAAGTTCTGTAATAATTTCAGATACTGTTTTTTTCTGTTGAATTGCTAATATTTTTAATTGAATTTTTAATTCTTCATCAATACTTATGTTCAATGTTGTTTTAGTCATACTGTATCAACTCCTTTTTGAGTTTTAAGTAATATAATATATGTTTTCATGCATTTATATAGTTATTTGTGCATAGCAATTATATGTGCAAATGTTTATATATCATCAGCAACAAATGATTACTTGTAATCTTACATGATTACTACAATTTCCAATGACATCAAATTTGATTGAGGATAATGAAACATTAAAAGTTGGACAAAAATATGTTTAAATTAGAAATAGAAGGTCAGGAAGGTTACTTCTTGACAATGGATGAGCATGACCAACTGAAAAAGTTTTTTCAGAAATGGTCAACAAAAAGTGGTGATTCAGAATGCAAACAACATTAGATGTCGCATCTGTATCTGAACATAGTACTATCAAAAATACTATGATTCAATCAGAAGCACATATCATGGATTTGTACTTGAATTCATCTGCAGGATTACTTCAATCACAAATTGAAAAACACCTTGCAGAAGAAAAAAAGTATACTGAATCTTTGAAGGAAGAAGATGCATATCTTCAACAATTCAAGGAATTCAGACCAAGAAAATCTCCTCAATATATTCGTATTGGGAAAAAACAATAAAAATTGCGAGTTGATAACAATGGGCAAAGTCAAAGAAAGATTCCAAGAAAATCAATTTGGAATCATCGACCACAGTGGATGTGTAAAAGTTGCAAAAAGCAACATAAAAGCAACTATATTGCACATTAACACTGCAGAAAATGGATATATACAAAATGTCCTTGTAAAAGGCAGGAAAAATAGTTATCCTTGCCAAATACATAAAGACATTAGAAATATGATGTGTTTCGTTGAAGAAGGAGATTGTGCATTCATCAAATGGAAAAATGGACAATCTTGGATTGTCGGTTTTCAGAAACAAAAAGCACATCAACTACAAATTAAAGGAGTTGAAGCATAATATGTTGTTTAAATTGCTTTCTTTGTTGATAATATCTATAACTGGGAAACAAGAACCAGTATATAGTTTATATCCATCACAAAAAAGAAGAAAATTGAATGTTAATTGGACATTCATTGCAGTTGTAATAGGTTTAACCTTATTTTTTGCAGTACTCCTAATAAGTATGTTAATGGGTACTGCAGGAGTGGAATCTGGAAATTATTACAATCACCTATGATTGTATGAGATTTTGGAGGAAAAATATATGATTGATATTAGCAAAAAAAAATTGGAAAGTCTTTCAGAAGATGTAGAAAAAGAAATTATATCCAAACAGAAAGACCAAAACAAGTTAAAAAAAAGTTTACAGAATTGCGAAACTGAATTAACCTTTTTAAGAGGTTTAAAATTTAATATAGAACAAATATTAGAAAATAAAAATTAAAAATAGTGAGTTGATAACAATGGTAAAAGTAATTGAAAAAGAAGCAGACAGAGTAACAAGCAAATTATTCTTATTATCTGTCAAAAAATGGCATAATGAAGAAGGATTGCATATGGGAATCGAAAGAATTTCCAATTTATATACAAACAAAAATGATAAAAACAAAAGAGGCATCAGTGTAACTGCCTCAATTCTTGATGATATGCCAAAATGCAGAGTCAGAAAAATCAAAGATGGAAAGGTTGTCAAAAAAGAAGATGAAGATACTGGCGAAATGAAAGATGCAATTGAAATTGTTGATGATGTCACAGAAGTCACATTTTTCTTCAATGTTAGTGTAAAAGGACTAACTGAAGAAGAAATTGAAAATGGAGATTTCATTGTAAACAATAAAGCATCTTGCTTCCCATTATTCAACTTTGGATTTATTGCAACTGGAGATTTACCTGAAGACAATACAAAAGGATTCATTTGTAATATTGATGAATTAAAATCTGCATTGAAGGGAATTGAATTCCTTGCAAAAGAAAAGGATGAATCATTCGATGGTGGAAAACCATACCAAGTATTGATTCCTTCTCCTTATATGGATGTGGAAGATTTATCAGATGAATAAATTATTGTTCATCTTTTTTTTATATTTTTGGGATGAACAATGACATTCATTGAATTATCTGAAAATTGTAGTGTTAGATGCACAGTTAGTGGTCATAGATACATCTATGAACTGAAAGAAGGTGAAGAAGAACCTTTGCCATTGGGTTCACATGAAAAATCTCCACGAGAATTATCTTCTTCAACACAAATCGGTAGAGATATCTTGAATGAAATCAAGGATAGATATTCAAATCGTGAATTAAAAGAAATATCTGCAGTGAAAAGATATCGTACATTAATGTCAAAATTGCAGGATGATGTGGATAATCAAAAAACATCAAATGAAAGCAAAGCAAAGGAAGAATCAGAACAACTTGAAGAAGAATATGCAGAGTATTGGAGTAATTTTGAATACAATCGAAAAAAACATAATTTATCAAGATTGCAATATATTATTTGTGTATTTGAAGGATTAGGTGTTGATGCTCAATTGGAGATGGCAAAAGCATATATTGGTTATTTGCAGACATTTCTTGGATTGAAAGGAACTAATGTGATTGGTGTAGGTAGTCAATCCAGTGGGAAAACACATATTCTTGAAAATCCATTAGATTGCATCCCTTCCGATTTTGTTCACAAAGGAACATTCACAAAGTCATATTTCTTCAGAAAATTTGGTGGAAAAAACTTGGATTCACATATCTTCTATCTGCAAGATTTAGGAGGCGATATGGATGACCAAAACACCATCGAATCAAGAGATGTATTAAAACAAATGAGTACAGATGGTTTTGCATCAAAAGGTATTGTTGATGAAGAAGGTGGAACATCAGATATGATTGTGACTGGAAATCCTGCAATATCATATACTACAGTTAGTGAAGAAATCATAAATGAACAAGAAAGGAGCAGAAGTATTGTTATTCGACCTCCTGATGTAAATCAAACAAAAATGATGATTTACGATTCTTTTCAAGAAGCAAGTGGAATAAAACAAGAACTGAAAGAAAAAATACAAGCAGACAAAAAAGACATTCAAGGATTTACATGGTGGTTAAAAAAGAACATTAATGACATTGAGATGTTTAATCCCTTTATGTTTTGTGTGCAGAAGTTTTTGTCAAATATGGATGATTTTAATCGGAAAATTAAAGAATTTAATATGATACTGAAGGTGATATGTATTTTAAATGATTCTTTTAAACTTGAACATGATTTGTATGATGATTTTGATGATGAGGATTTTGATAATATCAATACAACATTATTAATTCCATCAAAACAAGAAATAATTGATGCTTTAACTTTATTTGAAGGAAGTACTGGTTTGCTTCCTTCTGAAATTGCTTTAGCAAAAGGAATATTGAAATTATACAAAAGTTTCCCTTCAGAATTTATTATCATGGATGGAATTGAAGATGATGATGCTACATATGAAGACATTGTCAAACATTCCTCTGTTGATAATGATACAATATATTACGAGCAGGATGAAATTACTGGAAAAGAATATCTGATTGGATATCATTCTGCATATGTTACTAACGATGGTGAAAGCAGATATTGTTTTTTCACAATTGATGATTTGAAAAAACAGAATAATCAAAGATGGTATCGTGAAAATAAAAACAATTTATCTGATAAACTTCATAAATTGCATAGTTATGGTATTTTGATTAAAATCGGATATAATAAACAAGGGAGAAATATATATGGAATAGATAAGGATGCGAATAATCGCATTAATAGTATAAATCCTAAATTTGAAAAAAATGATGTTGAAATGGCGAAAGATATCTTCAAGGAAAGATATCCTTCATTGTATGATGATTTTGATATTTTTGTAAATGCAGAGATGCAGAAAAATGTGAAGAATACTAATTTTGAAATTCGTTCACATTTGTATGACTTGGAGTGGAATCATTGTACTGTTGATGAATGAGGTGTGGGTGTATGTTTGAAATCAAAAAAAGTGAAAATGATTCTCCTTGCTTCTTTTTGGATTTAAAGGAAGGAGAGGAATTTTCATATGTACATTTGCTATACTTTTGTGTACAGTTGCATAGGTATCTTGTACATTTGGTATATGTTTTTGTACAGAAGGTTCAATTTTTGTACAAATGCATTTCAATCTTGTACAATTGCATTTCATGTACAGTTGCTATATGTCTGTGTACACTTACCCTTGCATCTTGTACAGTTGCCTCATTATCTTGTACATTTGCCATATGTTTCTGTACAGAGGTGACACATAATGTTTGATTATGAAGTAATATATTGTAAGAAACAACATTACATTACGATTCCTCAAATCCAAAGTAGGCGAATTTATTTCGGCAACAAACATCTGCACAAAATCATACAAAATCAAAAAACAAATGAAGATTTGTTCATCACAAAATATGCAGAAGATGGAGTTATTTCCTGCATCATTCTTGACTTTGATGACAATAGTGAAAAACATACACAAGCATATCGAGATGCAAAACGATTAAAAAAATGGACAAGTCGACATGATTTAAACACAGTAATTGTTTCAAGTACCAATAAAGGATACCATGTTTATGTGCAAATGCCACCACGAGCATTTGGCAAAGAAAAAATGTCATTTGGTGTAGATAGAGATGTGTGGTTCAACAAATTTGTTGAATATCTCATCAATATCAGAAAATTCAAATTCAAAACACTTGACAAAACAAACACAAATGCAGGAATAAAAGGAAATATCAGAGTAATTGGAAGTATACATCCAAAAACAAAAGAAAAAGTACACATAGTTGATGGAGAATTTCTTGATTGCATTGAACCAAATCAATATGAATGGGATTGTCTGCAAAGAAGTTACGAGTATGCAAAACAACAACCTGCAATTGAAGAAGTAAATCAAAGAGAAAAAAGGAGAGAATTACGAAATAAATTACATGATGGTCAAGAAATGATTGATAAAAACGATTTACGAACTTTGATGCCATCTCTATTCGGAGGAGATTATAAAACTTTCAAAAAAGGATATATAATGATGCAATGTCCATTCCACAATGATTCGAATCCTTCAATGGTAGTAACAAAAGATTATTATTATTGTAAATCAGATTCTTGTGGAGCAAAAGGAAATTGGTGGACATTATATAAATTAGGATATGTTAAATTACCAAAAGAAGAATTTATACGAATAAATACTGGAGAAACAGTTAAAATATGAAAAAAAGAGTTGATAATATGATTTCAGAAATATATGATATGTTTGTTGAAGATTACAATAATCCTCAATTAACAATTGATGATATAAGCAGAAAATATAGTTTAAATTGTCGCAGATTCTCTGAACTGCAAACAATCGCAATAGAAAATGGAGATATTCCTAAAACAAGGCATATGAATCGAACTGGAGCAAAATTCTACACAAAAAACAAAAAAGGAGAATACCTTGTTAAAAAAACATTTGGAACAGAATGCAAAGTGATTGGAAGATTTGAAGAAGAAACAACTGCACAATTAGTTGTAAATAAATGTAAAGAAGTAAATTGGAACATAGAACAAATAACTGATTTCATTGAAGCACATAAAATCCAACCAAGAAACTATACACATTCCAAAGGATATTACATCGTTCAGAAAGTCATTAATGGAAAAAATACAGTATTCTGCAAAGTAGATTCTGAAACAACTGCACAAAAAGTAGTGAATGAACTTCGTAAATGTAACTGGGACAAAACAAAAACAAACGAAATAATTGAAAAGGTGAAAACATGAAAAATGAATTGCCATTTCATTTAACTAAAGGTGGAAAAAAACATTTTGACAAAGTGGAAGTAGCAAATAATAGATTTGTGAAATTCTTGGAAAATCATAATGATAAAGGAGATAAATCTAAATTTAGAGTAATTATTATTGATGAAAATAAAATTGAACAACACAAAGGAAGTGTTTCAGAAGAAGAAATTCCTATTGTATACAATAGTATAAAGCAGTTATCTCAAGACCATCCATTTAAGATTGAATTTTTAGCACGAGTTGATGCTTTAATTAATAATCGATTTAGGATTTGTTTTGATAATGAATCTGATTTTAATCAAGCATTAGCAGGAATTTATGAAGAGATGTGGTGATTATGGAACAATACGAATTAAAAGTAACTTTGAAAAAGGTGAAAGGATGAATGGGAATTTATTAAAACAATATATAGCAACAGAAGAAATGGTCAGGATTGTACTAATCAATGATGATGCAGTTATTGGAAACATAATTGCATTTAATGAAGATATTCTTGAAGTGAAAACAAGTCATCCTCAAACAGTATTTATCAATACAAATCACATCCTAACAATTCGCAAAGTAGGTTATTAAAATGATAGAATATTATATTGACAAGAATTTTCTTCGCAAAATAACTGATTATATGCAGTTACAAAAACCAAGAAAAAAAATAATACAAAACTACGATGAAAAACTACCAATAATCACAGTAAATACTGGAGGAATAATATGATAACACTACAAGAATTTATACTTGATTTTGCAAAAAATCACAGAATAACTCACAATGATGATTTCAAAGGAGGAACAATTGAAAAAGTAATCAAAAAAGACATATACCTCATAAACAATAATGGAGTAACAATCAAATGAATCCAAATTCACAATATTGCACAGATTGTGGCAGAATATGGAAACCAAGATTATATCATCGAATTATAATGTTAATTCGTGGAGAATATACTTATTCCTGCAGTTGTGGTTGTAGAATGAAATTTCGTTTGATACATCATGTTGTGAAAGTCAGTAGTGAAAATTTAAATAAAAACGAGTTATGGAAAAGAGGTTGAAATTATGAATACTTATTCAGAAGAAGTAATAAGAAAAGCAATAAAGAGAACTGCAAAAAAATATCTTGAAGCATATGATAAAATGAGTTTTGCAGAATTAGTGTTAGTAGAGAATGTGTTGATGAATTTTGAAATGGAATTGTTCTGTGGAGATATTTGTAAGGAGGATTTAAAAGGATGAATGAATTAGATTATCAGATATTGAAATTTTTTATTATTTTTGGAGTAGTGGGAATATAGGCTTGTTATTTCAGATTAACTCAATAATAAAGAGGTTAAGAAAATGACTGAAGAAAGATTTACATTAATTTATAACAAAATAGGTAAATATTTCGATATGGGAATTGTAGACCATGAAACCGAAGAACCATTCGATGATACAACATATGAGTTTCATCAATGCAGTTTTAAAGACAGTAAAGATGAAATGGAGGATTTATGTTTATTGTTGAATAATTTATCCGATGAGAATAAACAGTTAAAACAATTCAAATCAAAAGTATTAAAACTACTTGATGAAAAAATCAAGCATTATGAACATAAACCATTATCTGCACCAGTAGGACAACCAATGTCTGTAAACTTTGATGCAGATATGGATAGAATAGCAAGATTAAGTGAATTACAACATTTACGAAAGGAGTTAAAAGAATGAAGAGTATTCATAATTATGTGCAATATCGATGCAATCCTAATCACAGATACAGTAGAATACAAAATAGAATAAGAAAACAAGGTGGAAGATATTTTAATCTATTTTTTAAAAGGCGAATGTCAGTGGCAAGATATACTATGTTGAAAGAAAATGTAAGGTATAGTTTATGTGAGAGTCAGTATTGGATGGGTTGTGCATAAAAGGAGTTGAGAGAATGAGTGATGAGAAGACAAATGTGCAAATTAGTGTGGTTAGTAATATGTATGTGAAGGAGGCGATAATCCTCCTTCCTGATGATGAGTGCCATCCTTTAACACAAGCATTCATGAAAGATGCAGTTAAAATAGAAATTGATTATGATAAACTCGGTAAATTAAAAGTAAAAGATGATTAATGAAAATGGATTTTTTTGGAAGTGAAAATAATGACTGAAAATAAAAGATTTGAATTAATACCTAATCATCAAGGACAAGTTGATATTATTGACCATGTCGAAAGTGAAGAAAAACATGCAATTTGTATTTACAATGATTTAGGTGTTCCTCCATTTACATCTGCCCCATCATTATGTAATTTATTGAATGATTTCCACGAAGAAAATCAATCACTCAAAGAAGAAAAAGAATTATTAAAAAATAAACTTAAGAGAATTGAAGATATTCTACCTCATTATCTATCTTGTGCAGAAATAACTGAGTTTCACAGTAAAACATTTAAAGAAGATTTAGCATTAATAGAATGTTGGAATAAGAGGTATCAAAAATGACTGAAAATAAACGATTCAATATAGGTAAAATCTTCGGCAAAGATGAATGGTATGTTGAAGAAAGAGATTTTGATAAAGCAACATTTGATTCTGAATTACATTTACATTTTCCAAAATATTTTGGGATTAAAAACAGAAAAGAATCCGAAATTATATCTGATAGGTTTAATGAGTTATACGATGAAAAAGAGGAGTTAAAAAAGGAAAATGAACGATTAATAAAAGAGTTATATCGTACAAGAAAATTACCATTATTGAAAATCAGGGGAAGAACTGTTTTGAGTAAAAATGTTGAATTGAGGGATTTTGAATGAATGAAAATAAACTTTTACATATGATTGATGAAATGTCATTAAAATATATATGTTCAATGACTGATGAACCTTCAGAAGCAAATGCCTTTTGTAATACTATCCTAAATGATTTCAATAAACTAAAAAGAACAATAAATCATGATTTAGATGAGATGATAGAAAGGAAAAAATTACTGGAAAAAAGTAAGAAAATTAAAAGAGATGTGATAAAAATAACTGAAATTAATAATTGTGAAAATTGTCATAATTATAATAGTTTAATTCATTATGAGGAAGGTTTATTCCATCAATGTATGATGGGTAATAAGTTATGGCAAAAATGTAATGATTACGATGCAATAAAGGAGGATTAGAGAATGACTATTCAACAAATAATAGGATTGTTATTCATTAGTTATGGAATAATATATGCGATGTGGTGGATACCAAAAACATTACAATTACGAAAGGAGTTTAGAAAATGACTAAAAAACAATGTAGCAGGTGTTATTATTGGAATAGAATGAAATTTTGGTGCAAATTATTAGGTTTGCAAACAAGATATGATTATTATTGCGATTGTTTTAAAAGGTGATTTTAAATGACTGAAAAAGAAGTGTGTGATGTATGTGTAAATATTAGTTTAAAAAGAATGTATCTGATATTACTGAAAGCAGAAGAGATGGTGTTGGATATTAATCCTCAATATAATAAAAAAGAAATTTTAAATTATTTAACCAGTATTGAACATGATATACTTATGTTAAACGATAAGAGCAATCATGTAGATAGAGATTTATTTGAATAGGTGATGTTTAATGACTGAAAAACGATTTACAATTATATTAGATTATGATGGTGAAATAGGTGTCAAAGAAAATCATAGTGGTGATGTAATAGTTTTAAATCATCGTGATTTGAATAGTGAACAATTTGTAGCACAATTAGTAATGTTTTTAAATGAACAAAATGATGCTATTGTCAAATTAATAAATGATGAAAAATACTGGGAAGAAAAAGCAATTGAAAGAATAAATGGGTTTGAAAAGGAAAACAATGAACTCAAAGAAGAGAGAAGAGGTTTTGAGAGTTGTAGTCATAACTGGAGGATATTGTATGATGAAGCGAAAAAGAAAGTTGAAACACTAACAAAAGAAAATTGGGAATTAGAACAAGAAAATGAAAAATTAGAAAACCAACTATGGAATTGTCAAAATGTTAGGTGATTAAATGATTGAAAGGTATATGATTGATGATGCAGGTACATTAATTGATAAAGTTACACTTGATAATTTTGATACAGTTGAAGAAGTTGTAAGTATTATGAATCATTATGCAAGTACATTAGAAAAACTTGTAGATGAGAATGAGCAGTTAAGGAAAGATTTAATTGACCACTCTGCTTTAATCAGAATGTTAGAAGATTATCAATCATTAAACATTGAAGACATATTATGGAATCTGACTGGTGTAGAATCCGAAGAAGAGTTTAATGAATTATATGAACCTTATTTTGATAAAGCAAAAAATTGTTGGAGTAAACAAGGAGATGATTTGGAATGACTGAAAAACGATTTGTGTATTATGAGCATAAAGGAGCAGATTATATTTTAGAGAATCCAAATACTGAATTGGATTTTATTGAAATGTTAGGGGATTGTTTAGAAGCAAAAGAAATTGTTGATAAACTAAATGAACTTGAAGATGAGAATAATCAGTTAAAAGAAGATAGAAACGAGTTATTTATTCGTGAAAGAGATGCAAGAAATGACTGGAGAAAATTAAAATATGAAAATGAAGAATTAAAAAAAGAAATTAAAGAGTTAGAATCTGATGTAAGATATTTTGAAACAACTTACGAAATTGAAGAAAGAGGATTAAACTGTGTGCCTGAAATGTGTACAATAACTTCAAATACTCCAAGCAGAAGAGAACTTTTTAAGTATAATAAGGAATTAGAACAACGAAATAAAAGACAATACAATCAATTAAACAAATTATGGAAATTAATTGAAACAAAAGACTGGGAAACACTAACAGAAATGGATAATCAAATGAAAAAAGATGAAGAACAATTACAAAGCGAATGGAGGTTTATAAATGAGGATTAAACAATGTTTTGTTGAAGAATATCAAGGACACCGATGGATGTTCAAAGGATTACACGATGGAACTTATGTGATGGAAGATACTTGTGAAGAATTCCCATCAATGCAAATGAGTGAAAAACAAGCAGAAATATTATCAAATCAATTAGGAATGCTACAATTATATCAAAATGAAGACCAAAAAAATATGTTAAAACTTAATTTCATTCTTGATTATGTCAGGGAAAATAAAGATATTGATAAGGAAATTATAATTGCTTTAATCGGAAACATAGGTGAATATTTATGACTGAAAAACAATATCCATCTCGTTTTGTTGATGGAAAAGGGACAATGTACATTTATTATGAAAAAGGAACTGATGGTGATTGTAAAAATCGAGATGTTAAATGTGATGAATGTGCATCTTGGAGTGATTACTTTCTTGAATGTATGAATAAGGAGTGTTGGGATGACTGAAAAACGATATTATGCCCATAAACATTTATTAAAGGAAAATAAAGTGCATGATAAAATATGCCATCAATTTATGAATATTGATGAAACTGTTGAATATATGAATAAGGAATATTTGAAATATAAACAATTAAAAAAAGAGAATGAGCAATTAAAAAGAAAAAATACTAAATGGATACTTGATTATAATGGATTAAACACTGAATATGAATGGTTGAAAGAAGAAAATGAGCAGTTAAAATCTATTTTAGAAGAAATGAAAGATAAAAATGAAGAAATATGGTTGATGGATGGTAGAATAATAAGATTAAAAAAGGTGTTAAAAGGTGATTTAAAATGACTGAAACTAAACGATTTGAGTTAGCATGGGAAGATTATGATGGATGGGGGATAAAAGATACTCTTGGTGAGTATAGTGATGATGAGGATTATATTGATTGGTTAAGTGGTCAGAAAGCAGTTGATGTGTTGAATCATTTTGCAGAGGAGAATGAGCAGTTAAAAAAAGCATTATTATTCTATATTGATGTTGCATTGTGTGAAACATCTTCAAATTTCAATAAAGATTTTGATAATATTTGCAATAATGTGTTTAGTTGTAGTTATAATGAAATCAAACCTTTATATTCAGATATTAGTGATGAAGATGATGTTTTTGCATTATTTCAAAGGTGATGAGGAATGACTGCGAAACGATTTACATTGAAAGGACTTATTGAAGGTGTTCCGAATATCTGTGATAATGGTGAAATTATAGAACAAGAAGAAGCAGTTATACTGTTGAATGACTTACATAATGAGAATGAGCAATTAAAATCTGAAAATAAACGATTAAAAAGATTAACTACACAATATCATGTAATTGATATTGAGAAAGTTCTTCCAGTCATTGCAGAATGTAAGGGAATCACAGTTGAAGAATATCTTGAAGAAATAGAAGAAGAATATACAAAAGAAGGCGATTTAGAATGACTGAAAATAGATATTATAAAAAAGACTGGGAAGAATCATATTATATTTTTGATTCAAACACAATCTCCGAAGATGAATTTGAAGAAAGAGTTGAATATGAAGGTTATGATGTATTTGCAGATAGTTTAACTGGTAATGAGATTATTGATTTGTTAAATGAAAATGAACAATTAAAAACAGAAAATATGGAGTTAGAACAAGAAAATGAAAAATTAGAAAACCGACTATGGAATTGTCAAAATGTTAGGTGATTTAGAATGATTGATAAACGATTTAGTGTTGATGATTTTATAAAAACTTATCATTCACATATTATTGATGAAAAAAAGGAAGTAATAACACTTGAAGAATATGTGAATTATTTAAATAAAGTAACAGATGAAAATGAACAGTTAAAAAAAGAATTAAAAGTTTATCGTAAACTTGCAAGTTGTGGTAACTGTCATTATCACGATTATGATTGGTTTGATGATGGTGATGAATTTGAAGTTTGCGATAAAGGAAATGATGTAACAGAAGGTATCTGTGAAGATTGGAGGAAATTATGACTGAAAAAAGATATTATACCCATAAACATTTATTAAAGGAAAATAGGAGATTATACACATGATGCGAAACTAATAGGTGATTTAATATGATAAAAGATAAATATATCAATCATATCTTTTGTGAAGATTGTTTTATAACAATGAATAATATGATTAAGGACAAATTTAAAGTTGATTGTATTTTAACAAGTCCTCCATACAATACTGTACGAAAAGGTTCAATTTATAATAGTCAAAAAGCAAGAGATGAAGGATATGGTAGATATGATGTTTATATGGAAGATAAAACTGATGAAGAATACATTGAATGGACTTTAAAATTGTTTGATTATTTTGATAAAATATTATCGGAGAATAAAGTTGTTATATACAATTTAAGTTATTCAAATGAAAATCCTGAACTGATGTGGAGAGTGATTTATAATATTATTGAACATACATCATTTACTATTGCAGATAACATCATTTGGAAAAAAAAGAATGCAATTACAAATGGAGCATCAAATAATAAGTTAATTAGATTATGCGAGTATATCTTTATATTTTGCAGGAAAAATGAATTTAGAACATTCCACACTAATAAACAAGTTAGTAAAATTGGTAAGAATGGACAGACTTATTACCACAGTATATTTAATTTTATTGAAGCAGATAATAATGACAGTGTTTGTAAATTAAATAAAGCAACATTCAGTACAGAGTTAGTTTTAAAATTATTTAATATCTATGTTAATAAAAATAGCATTGTATATGATTGTTTTATGGGAACTGGCACAACTGCTAATGCTTGTAAAATTCAAGGATTAAATTATGTAGGTTCTGAAATCAGTAAAGCACAAGTAGATTATACCATTAATAGATTATCCTATGATACTTTAAACAAGTGGATAAGTTAAAAAAGAATCTTGGAAACAATTTTACAAGAATTAGAATTAGAATAAAAAAAAGGATTGATTGATTATGAATGGAAACACATTAAATCAAATGATATATCAACTAAACACAACACATATGAAATGTTTACAAACATTAGAAGAATATGCCTACTATATCACACGATGCCTAAAAGAAAAATTCAATATAAATGAAATAGTAAGAGTAACCTTTGAAAATCCAAAAGGAATGCACGAAGCAATCATATATCCAAAATCATCAGTAATACAAGGACAAGGAATCAAAAATCCAATGTTTTTCTTTGCTTATGTTTTAAACATACATGAAGATGGCATTCACTTGATTTTCACAGAAGATTATGAAGAATTTGAAAGAATGAGGAAAAAACTATGAAAGAGATAACTGAAAATAATCAAGAAGATATGTACTCATTATTGACTGCAGGAAATGAAAAAAAGAATGAAGAATTTAACAAGTTGTTCCATAACTACCTGCAATTATTAGAAGCAAGTTTGTGTATATCATATGAAATTAGCAAAGTTGCAGAAGAAAATAATGATATACATCTCCAAATATTATCAGAAGGATTTGACAACATCATACAGAAAAGCATGATATAAACACAATAAGGTGGAAAAAAACTATGAATCAATTAAACGAAAAATTAGCAATAATAAGAAGGCAAAAAAAGATATACAAAAAGCAATTGAAAAAAACAAAAGAACCTCAAGAACAATATGATTTATCCAAAAAAATAATGAAACTTGATGAAGAAGAATACAATATACTCAAACAATTAGGTGTTAAAATTGATAGTAACAATCGATGCTAATGAAAAACGAAGAATAAAACCATCATTATTCTTTTTTGGAAAAAACAACACAGTATCTGTTGAAAGTATGCTATATGGAGATTATGTATTCAAAGATGAAAACACTGAAAAAACTTGTGCATTTGAATACAAAACCTGCAGTGACTTCATCACATCAGTAACCGAAAACAGAATATTCAATCAAGCAATAGAACAAACAAAACATTTTGATTATCATTTCATAGTCATAGAATACACAGAACAACTACGAAAAGAACTATCAGAAAACTTATGGTATTCCAAAAAAATAAGTTTCACAAAATCACAATTCTATGGAGCAATAGCAAGATTAAACACATACACAACAGTAATAACTGCACACAACACATCAACTTGCTTTGAACTAATGGAAAAACAAGCAAAAAAATGTTTTGACAATAAAACAATACAAAAATCCTTAAAAAAAATAAATGACAATTCTGCACAAAATTACCTTATCAACTGTTGCAAAGGAATCGGAATCACAACTGCAGAAAATATCACTGCAGAACTATCATTATTTACATTAAGTGATTTATTAAAATTAAATAAAGATTTACTATTATCTGTGAATGGTGTTGGAAATAAAACTGCAGATAAAATCTTAAATTACATAAAAGAAGATGATACAGTAACAGATTAATTTTTTTATTTTCTTCTTTTTTTTACAAATTTAGTGTCAAAAAAGCAAACCTTTATATACTCACAAGTACAATCTATAATTAACAAAAAGTGAGTTGATACCTATGAAATTTGAAACAAAATTAAACAAACTTGAAATCGACACTGAAGAAGTAAAAAGCATCATAATGAACTGCGAATGTGGTAAAATTCGTGGAGCATATCTCATTGAAATGGATAAAATCAAAAAAAGTGAAATTATTGAAGTAATCGGCAGTTACTTAAATTCTGCTGAAATGGATGTTGATTGGATTGATATAACAAGGATATCTACTTTATGCAAAGCATTCGACATATCCGAAGAACATATCAGAGAATGGTATGTTAAAGGATTAAACGAATATGGTGCTGAAATCTGTTACGAACTTACATCAAATCCTGATGTAGTTCTTGTGCTAACTGAAGATGAAAGATTTAATAATTCTTTCATCCCTTCTCCATCTCAAAACGATGAAGATGATGATGATGAAGAAATGGGATTCGATGAATATTTTGATTTAATAAACTATGAGGAAATACCTCATATCATCAAAAAATTGAATAATGAAAATCATTTTTGCAAATTAAATAAAGATGATTGGAAAACATTGAGGGACTACCATAAGCAACTTGAACATGAGTTACAGTTCAAAGAAGTTGACATCAGGAACAATCTCAAACCTGAAAGATGTAAAAAAATGTACTCCTTATTAGAGGAGGAATATGATAAAATTAATCATATTATGAAATATCAAGTCGGTAGAACCACACGAGTATCCATTTATGATATGAATCAGAAGGTAAAACACTTGTGGATGCATTGCGATGAAACATACTTCGATGGATTCTTTGAATTCAAAGAATTATGTGAAATGATTAATGCATATTTTGGTATTAAAAAACCTTACAAACCTGCAAACAAAATTGCATATGGTTGGAATTTCTCATTGAAGAAAGGGTTTAAAGCATTTAGACATTACTTCTTTGCTTGTCTTCGCAATTACTTGCAGAAAAATGATATCGAATTTAAAACATCAGATTTACAAAAAATCTGTTGTTTAAAAGACATAACTGATGAGGATTGCTAATCAATCTTCATTTGAGCAATATAATTTAATACTGATTTTCAATTATAAATACTACCATCACCTAAACATATTATATAGAAAGGTAAAACAAAAAGGAAAAAATTGTATGCAGAACTAACAAAATCCGACCAAAAAAAAAAACTAAAATTGTACCTTTTTTTCCAAAAAAAATTTACCTTTCCCATTTTCATGATTACTTATTTTTTCTACATCTTCCCAAAAAAAAAACAAAAAAAATAACTGAAAAACAATATGGAAGATGTACTATGATATTATCTGATAAAACAATACAAGCAAAAATCAAAAACCAAGAAATCAAAATCACACCCTCACCAACCTTTGAACAAATACAACCTGCATCAATCGACTTACGATTAGGAAATGAATTCTTATTACCAAGAGTTGATGAAATCATTGACACAAAAAACAAATCACCAAATTATGAACATATACGATGCAATGTTCTACAATTACCACCAAAATCATTCATACTTGCAACAACTATTGAAAAAATAGAATTACCACCAAATATCATTGCAAGAGTGGAAGGAAGAAGTAGTATTGGAAGATTAGGAGTCACAGTCCATATAACTGCAGGATTCATCGACTGTGGATTTGAAGGACAAATCACATTAGAAATCGCAAACCTTTCACATAACACAATAATGCTTTATGAAGGAATGAGAATCTGCCAAATAGTTTTTGAAGAAATAGATACAATTCCAAACAGAATCTATGGTGAAGCAGGAAACAAATATCAAGGACAAAAAGGAGTAACTGGTAGTTTAATTTATTACGATGATGATATAGATAATTTTCGGAGTTGAATAAAAACATGAAAGAACAATTCAAATTAATTCATGGAGATTGTAGAACAGAAATTCCAAAATTAATCCAAGAAGGAATCCAATTAGATTTAACAGTAACATCACCACCATATGATAATCTCCGAACCTACGAATCTGAATTAGAATGGAATTTTGAAGTATTCAAAGAAGTAGCAAATTTACTATATCAAATAACATCAAATGGAGGAATCGTAGTATGGATAGTTAACGATGCAACAATTGATGGTTCAGAAACTGGAACAAGTTTCAAACAAGCATTATACTTCAAAGAAATAGGATTCAACCTACACGATACAATGATATACAAGAAAAAAGGATTAGTTTATCCAGAAACTACAAGATATTATCCTAATTTTGAATATATGTTTGTTTTATCAAAAGGAAAACCAAAAACAGTTAATCTATTAAATGATAGGTTGAATAAAACACAAGGTAAAAAAATTACAAGTACAGAAAGACAAGCAGATGGTTCAATTAGAAAATCAAATGGTGCTAAAAAAGGTTCTCATACAAAGAAATATGGAGTTCGATTTAATGTATGGGAATATAATACTGGATATGGAAATTCCTCAAAATGCAAATTAGCATTTGAACATCCTGCAATAATGCCAATGCAATTAGCAATTGACCATATTATTTCTTGGAGTAATGAAGAAGATATAATACTTGACTGTTTTATGGGTGGTGGAACAACTGGTGTTGCTTGTAGAGAAACTAATCGGAAATTCATTGGAATCGAAAAAGTACAAAAATACTATGATATATGTACAAAAAGAATCGATTTACAACAAACAAAATTGATGTGATATAAAATGACAATAACAGTAATAAGTCAAAATACACAAGAAAGAGAAAACGAAACAAAACAACTATTTGAAAAATGCAAACCATACTTGGACAAAGGAGAAACACTATCCAATGCAGTTCAAAAAGTACTACAAAGACACCACAACAGATTCTACAACCAAGCATGGTATAAAGAACTACGAGAATATGCATACTCTCAAGGACATGGAGGAAAACGATAAACATGACATTACACATAGCATTAGAAGGAGTTGATGGAGTTGGAAAAACAACAAATGCCATCAAATTAGCAAAATTCTTTCACAAAAAGAATTACAAAGTAGCATACCTCCAACAACCTTCACAAAACGAAATAATTTACATACTACAAAACAAACAATTATCAAATGACCAAATAGCATTACTAATGGCAGTAGATAGAAGCATCACATACTATGAAAACGATTTCAATAATATTGACATCGTAATATGGGATAGAAGCATATTATCCAGTTATGCCTATAATACAGATGAAAAAGTGAACAATGAATTCATCAAAAACATCAACAAATATGTGCCTGAAATGGATTTATACATCATCATAGAATCTGAAAAAATCCTACAAAAACAAGACTACACAAACACCAAAGACATCATACCAAAATATCAAAGAATGCTACAAGAAAAAGACAACATCACAAAAGTAAAATATTCTCCTAACAACATCGATGAAGTATTTGAAAACATCGTGAAAAAATGCTTCGAATATCTCCCAAAATGTAGATGGTGTGGTAGGATTTTCACAAAATCAACAAAAAACAAAAAATACTGCTCAACAAAATGCAGAAAATATGCACGAGAAGAACAAAACAGAGAAAACAACAGAAACTACTACAACAGATACAAAGACACACTAACAGAAAGACAAAAAAACCAATTAGGAAGCAAAGGAGCAAACCTACATGGAAAAGCAGACAAAGACTTCAAAAAAGAACAAGAAAAAATACGAAAAGGCATGAAAGCAATCGGACTCAAAAGCAAAATAAAATAATATAATCAAATCAAACTGATTAGAGTATATATTGAAGAGAATTTGACAATGACCTGCACAAACACAAACATAACAATCAAATGTCCACAATGCCAACACCGAAACTACGAAACAGACCCACACAAAGCAGAAACCTACTGCAAAAAATGTGGACTAATAATAATAACCTCATATCCATACACTGCAGGAAAAAAACACAAAACAATCTCTGACTACACAAAAAACAACAAACGAAAAAAAAGAAGATGATAAAAATGGAAAAAAACAACAACATAATTGGAAACTCAACAACAATCCTAAACACAATCATAATAGCAATAGCAGGAATAATATTCGGAAAATATGGAGCAACACTACTCCAATTAGGAATAAACCAAACAGTACTCACAGAAATAATAACATTCACAGTATTCACAATCTTCGCATACATCAATGCAAAAAACCACAACACATTCTTCAACAATGGGGAAACTACAACAAACACCATACAAACAGAACAACAAATACTCAACGATGAATATATAACAAACGAAGATGAGAACGATGGACTCTAAAGAATACACTTGCATACACGAAGAACAAATACAAAACCAAAGCAGAATAATTGAACGATTAAATGCAGAACTAAACTACAAAAAAGAAAAACTTGAGGAAATCAAACAAGACAATAATCGAATGGAAATCAAAATCGATGAAATCAAAAACTGCATTAACAAACTAATCATCAAAAGCAACAATGATGATGACAAATTAAATAACAGATTAATTGCAATAGAAACAGAACAAAAAGTGATAAAAGAAATGCAAAAACAAAACAGAGAGGATACAAATTTAAAAATGGGAGTATTAGGAATAATATTAGTGATAATACAAATATACTTCAATTACTTCAAATAAGGAGGAAAAAACAATATGGAAACTGAAACAACACTGTGGACAGAACCATATCATGATGAAAAATATGGAGAAGAAAAAGGTGCTTCATGGAAATACTTCCAAGAGTTCATTAAAATGCCAACTCCACGAACATTGGTAGGTTTCCATAAAGAGTTATCAAGGAAATTGTCAAGACAAGGAAGGACAAGAATACCTTCTTATAAAACATTGTCAGAGTATTCATCTGCTTGGAAATGGATGATGAGAAGTAAAGCATATGATGAGTATATGCAACATTTACATGATAAGGAGATTGCAGAGAAAATTAAACAGATTCGTGAGGATAGGATTGATGCTCAAAAGGAACGAATGAAGTTTCAAGATGATTTGTTTAAGCAATTAATGAATGATGATGAAATGGCAACTAATCAGAAGATTTATGGAGCATCAAAAAATAGTGAAGCAATCAGAAATGAAACTGCATCACTCAATGAAATTGTGAATGAAGGTAGAACAAAAGTAGATGCAAATGTTGATGCTGATGTTCAGCAGGAAATCACAAGTGAGAATAAATTTGAGAAGATAGAACAAATGCAAAAACGAATGAATGAAATGGAGTATGATTAATTGGTTGAATTTAACAATTGGGATTATGCGAATTATTACTATACAATTTTTGAAAATCCTTACATTGATTTTGAATTGTATGATAAACAACAGTTAGGAGCATTAACCAGTTGTCACAATAGAGAAGGCATTAATGAAATGCTTACCGGTGGAGCAGGTGGAGGAGGTAAAACTAAATTGTTATCTGCTTTAGCATTGCAATATATGGAATTTCCTCAATATAGATGTCTTGTTACACGAAAGAAATATCGTGAACTTGTGGGAACTGGAAGTGTATTTGATATGCTCAAATCCATCGATGGTTTAAAGTCAACTGAATCAAAACTCATCAAAGTTACTGCACCATCCGGAGCAGAAATACATTTCAAAGCATTCGACAACGAAACACATAAACAAGATGTAAAAGGAGAATCATATCATACAATATTGAATGATGAAGCATCAGAATTAAATGAATCAACATTAAGATTCTTATATCGTAGTTTAAGAAAAAAACATGATGATTTGATACCTTTACGATTTATAAATGCAAGTAATCCTGGTGGTGACAGTACAGAATACCTTGTTGAAAAATACATTGATGGAGATTTACCCTACATCGATATGTGTTATCGAGATAATCCTTTCATTGATACAGAAACATATGAGGCATCACTAAAGGAACTTGACTACATAGACCAACAATATCAAATGTTTGGAAACTGGCATTACCGAGCAACTGCAGGAGATTTAATCGACATTGACACATTACAAAAAGCATACATCAACATTGAAGATTACAACACAAGAGAAATAATATTCTGCACAGAAGGAATGGATTTAGCATCAACTGGACGAGATTACACAGTAATCTATAACCTAATCTGTTTAGATAATGGAACAGTAGTTATTAATGATATAATGCGAAATCCAACAAGCACACCTGAAGCAGAAGTTGAAAGATTCGTTGAAAAGAATGCAAAAGATAATCAATTGTACATCATTGGAATTGAATTAGAACCAGGTAGTGATTCAACATACAGTATGAGATATTGGAGAGATGATATACTGCGACAAGCACAACACAGATATGGATTTATCGTGAAAGGAATATCTCCAGTTAAATCAAAATTTAACAGAGCAAGACCGATTGCACAAGCAATAAGGAATGGGAGATTGAAATTCAGTTCACATCTCAAATCAGTGTTTGAAGCAAAGGATGGATTGTTTGACCAGTTTATGACAATTTCTCCAGATAAGGATTTAATGAAAAAACAAAAATCTCCTGATGATGTGGATGCTTTGGGATATGCTTGGCAGGAGATGGCGAGTTTCATTACAACATTATAATTTTATTCTTGAATTCAATTATAAATAATAATAGTGACATATATTAATATATGAAGATATGATGAATGGATAAATCTATTATAGAGAATATACTGCGAAAATTCAATTGAAAGAGTTTATACAAATTTTTTCTTGATTGCGAAAATCACTATCTAATAACAAATATACTAATCCACAAACTTAAAAATAATATCACATCCTTTGAATGAGCAAAATTCTCAATGGATATTATTGCATTCATCATAAATTCATTCTGATAACTTACTTTTTTTTCTAATCAATATATTCACCATTAACAACACTATACTGATTAGAGTATATATTGAAGAAGGAGAAAAATGTGAAAATATTTTTTTCGTATAAATCAAACACGAAAAACAGATTGCAAAAAAAAAATAAATCATATATATCACTACTACAAAAAAAGTTTTTCTTTTCAAATACACTCTACGAATTTCAATTATTTTCACTATGCCTCCGAAATTTCAAATATATGCTACAATAATTCCCAAAATATGAAAAAAATATAAACAGTGACTTTTTTTCCTTCTTCAAAAGAAAATAAAACACAAATTGAGAAGTACACTATGAAAATCGAATACCCATTATTGAATAGTAGTCTTGACATAGCAAAAAGACAAATACAATCAGAATTAACACCTACTACTCAAAAAGAAGATGGACATTACAAATTAAGGATTGACCCAGTTGTTCCAGTAAGTATTGCAGAATCATTAATCTTACAAAACAATAAATTGGACAAGTCAATCAGAATACTTTCTCAAGATATAATTCTTAACGAATTTTCATTTGTGAATGCAGAGGATAGTGAAATTGAAAAACAAATCCTTGAATTTTGGAAAAACAATATCAATGAATTGTATAAACAAATCCAAGAGTTTTACAGTTATGGTTTTGGTGTATCTGAAATAATAATTGATAAAAAAACTGGATTACCTAAAAAATTATATCAAATTCCTGCGAAAACTGTTTTCATTCATGAAGAAAGAAACCCTGATGAGAATGGTGAAATTGTATCATCTTATTATGCTATTCAACAAGTGGTTGGAAAAGAAGATGTGAAAATGCGATTGAGCAGATACAATTACACAGAGGAAGATGATGACTTACCAATCTGTTTATGGTTAGGTGGAGGTAAAACAAGTGAATTCTATGATGTACCTTATTGGTTACCTGCATTCAATAGTATATCTGCAAAAGTAAGTCTTGATGAATTGAATGCGAAGAAAATTAATGAAGGTAATCTTTTGAGTGGAATTTTAACAGTTGTAAGACCTCCAAATGTTCAAGGAGAAGAATCTATTGATGATACTTTGGAAGAACAAATGAATGATGCAGGAACTGGAATTATGACATTGGAACTGCAATCATTTAATACAGATATTCCTTTTAATGTTCAATATATTCCGATTAGTGAGCAGAATTATGATTATCTTTCAAAACTTGCAGAGAACTGTGATGATGATGTATTATCATGTTTCAGTATTCCAAAGATTCGTATGATGAATGCATCTGAAAAAGAATCAATGAATTCTAATAAATCAGATGTTATTTATGAAGTGTATACGAAATCATTGGAAAATGAGCAAATGCCATTTGAAATACAGATTAATAAATTTAACAAGAAATATTTCAATTACGATGGAATTGTAAATATTAAAACTCCAATTTTCAGTGATAAAAAAGAATTAGAAGTTGATATGATTCTTAAACTATTTAACAATGGAGTTTTAACATTAGGGCAATGTATCAATGCTATCAGTATAATATATCCTCATTTTGAAATGCAAGTTGATGAAAACAATCCATTATTCGCAGATAGATATTATAATGGTAATTTATTAGGTATTGAACCTAATACTGATGATTTAAATTCTTTTGATGATGTGAGGGATTTAATTGCATACTTGGAGAATTAATAAATCAAAGAATCAGGAAAGGATTGCAAAAAAAACTGCATACAGTATTCAACAATATAACAATTGGATTATTGATGAATATGTTGCAAGTGTAGATAATAACAATCCTAATAAACCTTCAACTGCAATGTTATGGGCAGATTTATCAGTATTGAATAAACCAACTGTTTATAAAAATTATCAGAAGATAATAAACAGTAAATACACATCAGATAAAGCATTTAATAAAATGTTGATTCGTAACAAAGCAGAAAAGGATTTAAATCGTATTGTTGAATCTCAAGTTGAAAGAGTTGCGAAGAATGTTGATTATGTGGAGAAAGTTTTGAATCAAGTGAAAATGCCTTTAAATGATTATCATAGAATGCTTGATGCACAAAAAAATCGTAGTGTAGCAAATCGAAATAAAATACTTGAAGATGTGGCAAAGCAAAGAGAAGCAATCAACACAAAAGAAGGATTTAACATACCTTCTGAATATAATTATCGTGACTTGGATGTGTTAAGTGAGAACCTAATTCGACAATCACAATCTGCAAGTGACTGGGAAGAAGCAGTTGCAATGAACGATGAAGCAGAAGAACAAGGAAAAGAAAAACCATTCACACAAAAAAGATGGATTCATACTCACGATGGAAAAACATCAAGACATACTGAAATGGGAAATTATCCAGTAATTCCTTTTGAAGAATCATTTCAAGTAGAAGATGAAAACAGTGGAGTTGTAGACCAAATGTTATATCCAAGAGATTTGGATGGAAGTTTTGAGAATGTTGCAGGATGTGTATGTGACATAGAATATTTTTAATTTATCAGAAATCATGGTTCAGAAGAAGATGTCAAACTCTTTGGCATCCGAATGAGGTTTAAATCCTCAAACCATGACTACACTAAAAACAAAAAGAATAAACAGATTAGGAGTTGCTTAAAATAACAGAAGCATTGATTGTTAATGGTGTAATCATCGCAAATGGTGTTGCCGACAGTGATGGTGATGTTTTAACTAAAAAAGACATTAAAACTATTTTCATGAAGTATCAACGAGATACAGATACAATGCATACAAACATTAAAAATTTTGGTGTTGAAGTGTTTGCAAGTTGGATTTCAGAAGTTGATACCATCATTAATGGAAGAATCGCACCTGAAGGTTCTTGGTTAGCAACATTAAAAGTCACTAATGAAAAAATTGTTCAATGCATAAAAGAAGGAAAACTCAAAGGATTTAGTCTTGGCAGTGTTTCAGATAAAGCATATACTCCGAAATATTGGTTTATTAATAAATCCTTGACTTACAATGATATTAAAGACATTGAAGAAGTTATTCCTTTATTTATCAGTTTTGTAGACAAACCTGCAAATCAATACGATTTTGAAGTGATGACATACGATGCATACATCAACAAAAACGAAAAGGATGTTGAAGAAATGACTGAAAATAAAGAAGAAATGATTTCAATCTCTGCTTTGGAAAAAGTAAAAGATTTATTTGGAATAAATAAATCTGAAAATGATAATCAAGCAGAAGAAACTGCTAATGCAGAATCTTCTACTGATGAAACTGTATCTGCATTGTTTGAAAAAATTGATTCTATCATCGAACAAAATAATCAGATAATCGAACAAAACAATGCAATTCTTGAAGGCATCAACAAAACCGAAGAAGTTGATGAAGAAGAAGAAATTGAAAAAGCAGAAGAAGACAAATCTGAAGAAGAAACTGAAACTGCATCAGAAGATAAAAAAGAAGAAGAAGATGATGCAGAAATCGAAAAAGAAGAAACTTCCGAAGAAGAAGATAAAAAAGAAGAAAAAGAAGAAGAAGATGATGCTCACATTGATAAAAGAGAAACCTCAATGGTTGAAAATCAAATAACTTCACAAGAAAAAACCTTCTACCAAAAGACTGGCAGAGATTCTTTCGGAAGAAAAATAAAAATCTAATTTACATTAATTAATAATAAAAAATAGCGAGTTGATAATTTATGTCTAATATAATTACCCAAGATGACATTATAAATGGAAAACCATTCGTATTGAAATGGGATAGTAATCCTGGTAGTGCAGGAGCATGGAATCCTGGTTGGAAACAACAAACTGAAGCAGATTCCTTTTTAGAATTAGTTGAAAACAGACCTTCAATAATGAACGATGCAAGATTCATCACTATGGAATCTATTGAGCATGATATCTCTTATATGAGAATGGATGTTGATTTACAATCTATGAAACAATTAAGTGGTGCAAATGCAGGTTCTCAATTAACTGATGATTACACTTCACTTGATGAAACTGTACCTCAATTCAGTAGAACTAAATTAGTTGCAGAACCATTCTCTGCATTCAGTTACACTGCAAAAAATTTCTTAATTGCTAATATTGAGAAAGCAACATTCCTTCCTCATATGGAGCAAATGTTAGCAGAAAGAGTAGGTTACTCTGCAGAACAAATTTCCATTTATGGAATTAAAAAAGCAGTATCTCCAACTAAAAGTGGATTTGACCATGTAAATGGATTATTACAACAATGTGCAGATATTAAAGACTATTATGATAGTCATGTTGCAAGTAATCCTCAAACACCTATGGGAATGTTTACAGATATTGATACTACTTCAAAAATCGTATCTCAATTGAAAAAGATGTTATCTCAATATGCATTGCAAAAAGGTAACAGAACTAATGCGAAATTCTATGTATCTTCAATTATGGAAGGAAGACTCATGGAAGAAGCAGATACAAGACAAACTGAAGAAGGAGATAAAATATACTTCAATGGTGAGCAATTGTTCATTTGGGGAGTACCAGTTGTTGTAGCAGATGTTCTTGATAATCCTAAAAACAGTTACAATGAACACATTATCCTTGCTAATCCTGATTCTATTGTATATGGATTTCTTGAAGATATTACTTCTGAAAACAGTTACGAACATGAGAAAAAAGCATATTTATCTTCTGTTGATGTATGGTTCGATGTATTAATCTTGTATGATAAAGATGTGCTTTGTGCAGAAGTACCAACTCCCAATGGGTCAGGATAATCCTGATGACAATGTTGTAGAGGAAGAAACTACAAGAACAATTTCATTCACAATCAATGATGGAACAGATGCTATTCAAGGTGCAACAGTAACAATTGGTTCAGATAGTAAAACTACTGGTAGTGCAGGGGGATGTAGTTTCAGTGATATTGAAGATGGTGAAATTTCAGTAACTGTGACTGCAGAAGGATTTGTTGATGAAACCACAACTATTACTGTTGATAGTACTCATACAAGTTTCACAATATCTTTGACTGCTACTCAAGGTGAGGGATAGCAAAATCATATAGAAATGTAGAGTTACATCTACATTTATTATTACTTTTTTGAAGGAGGATTGATACATATGCAAGATTCTGATATAATCGATGCAGTATTGTCACACCTTCAAGGTTACATTGTTGAATCTGAAACACAAGTATCTGATTTAGATTATGATAAAAAAATTTCATCAGAAGAAATTTGTACAATGTATCAAGTCACATTAAGTTATGCCTTATCATTTATGAATCGTGAAAAATTACCCACAATCAAAGTGATTGAAGAAGAAACAGAAATTGAAGTTCCAAATCCAATTGTGGTTGATGCGATTCAGATGTGGACTGCAGGAAAAATTTGGCAAAAATACAATGTACGAGTAAATAACAATGAAGATGACACAACACCTTTTGGATATGGTGATAAATTAGTAATACAAGCAAAAGAAATGTTAAAACCTTTCAAATACTATAAAATGATGGTGTATTGAATATGGGAGCATGGGAAGAACTGGATATATTCGTTGGTGCTACAACTGATGTATCTGAATTAGATAATCTCATTGAAGAATGTAATTCTGATTCAGATTTTGCAGATATCTTTGAAGGTGCAATTCAAGAAGCAGAAGCATTGAAAACTGCTATTGAAGAAGGCACAGAACAAGGATTGGATATAACTGCAAGTAAAATAATCAGTATGGAGCAAACAGAAATATTGGATACTGGTAAGCATCCTTATTCGCAAGGAATACTTGGTTCAAGTATATACAAAGAAGAAGAAGGAGAAGGATGGTTAATAGGAACAAGAATAAATCATATTTATCCAATGTCAGTTGAATATGGAGCAGATATCTTTCCAGTTACTGCAAAAATGTTAAAATTTCAATTAATCACTGGAGAAATTATTTTTGCACCTTATGTACATCAAGAACCAAAACCTTTTGTTGAACCTGCTTATGAACGAATTGTAGGTTTAATCGAAAGTGAAGGGTTTGGAGTATTTCGTAGTGTTTGTGAAAAAATAGACAATTTGAGTTGATGAGTATTATGTTATCTACTGATGAAATTATTTTAAACATATTGTTGGATGCAAAATCTGATAATAATGAATTATTACAACACTTTAAAATCAATTATCCATCATCAAGAGTTGCAGAGGAATCAAACAGTATATTTGTGGCAAGTGTTGATTCTGAAGCAAATACAATTAGTTTTGATGGACAATCATTCATTGATAGGGTTGAAGTGTTAGTTGTTACAAAAAATCGTGATTACAGAAAAGCAATCAACATCATCAAAATTGTTGCAAGAGAAATTGTCCGATTGGTAATGGAGAATCAAAGTTCCTTTGCTTCAAAACCAATCGTTGAAAGAGTTACACCTGAATATACAAATGATTTTGTATTAACACGAGGACATATCATGTTTCGTGTAAACACTGATGTTGATACATTTGATATTACAGAAGAAAGAAGGAAAATCTGTCAGATATTGACCGAAGAAATGGATGTGATTGAAGAATGACAAAAAAAGAAACAAAAGAACCATTTAACCTTGAAGAAGCATTAATGGGATTAGAATTACCTAATATGTTAATTGAAGGTTTTAAATCTTATATTGATAATAATAAAATCAAAATCAAAACAAAAAAAGATTTTGAAAAAGAATTAAAAAAGTTTAAGGAGTTACAATTATGACTGCTCAAATACCAAAAGTCAAATTTTATTTAAAGAAAACTCAATTAATTAATCGACCAGGAATGTCTGGTAAAATAGCAATTGTTGGTGCTTTCGATTCATTAGAAACTTCACCTCAATTATTCAACACTGTTGGAGAAGCACAACAAACATTTGGAACTGATGATACTTACAATGGTTGTGCAGTTGTCCCATACTTGTTTAAAGGTGGAGCAGAATCATTATTAGCAGTGAATATCACTACTGAATCAGAAGGAACAAGAAGTAAAACAATTACCACAACAAATCTTGCAGAAGCATTAGCAAAAATCAAAGGAGAGGAATGGGATATATTATTTATCGCAGAACCTTTAACTGATACTTTTATTCCAATCATAAATGCTTATGTACAAGAGTGCTTTGAATTGAAATATCCTTGTGGATATATCGGAGCATTAACTGGTGCATCTGTATCTGCAAATGTTACAAGTGCAGGATTAGTTAATGATTGGTGTTATGGATTAAATACTCAATCTTTTACTGTTGATGGTGAAACATTATCTGTTTTAGAATCAACTGCTTATTATACTGGATTAATTGCAGGAATGAATGTTGGAAACACTATGACATACAAAGCAATTAAAAATGTGACTGGTGTTTCACCTGAACTATCATTCGAGACTGGTGGTGATGGAAAAACATTACTTGAAGCAGGAATATTAACTGTGAAATGTGCAAATCGTAGTGAAGGAACATACATTGTTATGAATTCTGAATTACCAAATGGATTAGATTTGTATATTAATCGTACAAGAGATTACATTGTAAAAGAAATGAGTTTACATCAATTTTTAGGCGAAAAGAATCGTGAAGCAACACTTGATGAGATTAAACAAGAATTAGACAGAATCAAAGAAATGTGTGTAAACACACTTGATTTGCTTGAAGACATTAATTACACTGTACAGAAAAAAGATGTGAATTGTGTTGATATTTACATTGATAGTTTAGTCTTTGCAGGATTAATTACTGAAATAGATGTCTATGTGAAAATCGAGGTGATTTAAGATGGTAGATAAAGAACCTGATAAAAAGGTTTTGATTGATGGAATAACTGTGATGTATGCAACATCTGTGAAAGCATCACCTGAAACAAATTCAAGCACAACAAATACTTTTGATGGTGCTATAACTCAAGGGATGGACAATGTTGCTTGGAGTATTGAATTATCCAAAGTTAGATACGATGATAAAATCAAACATCAAGAATTATCTCAATTGTTAGATTCAATGTTGTCAAAACCGAAAATGGTTACTATTATTGAGAAAATTCATACTCAAACTGAAACATATACAGTTAAAGATAATTTCTTTGGATGTTTGCTTGATGGTAATGATTACGAATTGAAAGCAGAGGATTTAACCAGTGAAACCATTAAATTAAAAGCATCCTCAAGAAAAAGAGAATATCCGAACGATTAGAAATGGAAAAATAATTTTTTTCCTTTTTTTTCGTTCTATTTTTTTTGAATTTTTTTTCATATCATAATACGAAATTTAAACCGAAGTATAATTATCAGAATTATTTTATAATTGGAGGCAAATACAATGAACAAAACAGAACAATTACAACAAGAAGAAATTGAACAATTAAACGAATCATTCACACTTGAATCATTAATCACAGAAGGTTCAGAATTACAAATACCTATTAAATTTGATTTCCCAACTAAAAATGGAATCAAAAAAGCATCTGCAATAATCAGACCTTTAACTGCACCTGAATGGGAATATGCTCAAAATTATGCAATCAAAAATAAAAAAGAATTTATTCCAAAGATTCTTGAAAAAGGTTTGTTAAATGATAATGGAGAACCATTACCATACGAATTAATCACAAAAATGCCAATTGGAGTTGCTAATGAGATTTATTTACAAATTGCAGACATTAGTGGAGTAAAAGAAAACAGACAAGAACAATATGAATTAACAAAGGAATTATTGGGGTTTTAAGTTTAAAGGAAGAATCAGAACTGCGACATATAACTGAAGCACATCTGTTTGGATATCGTGTCAATGGTGGAAACCTTTCTTCAATGACTCCTTTGCAGAAAATCGCAACAAGAATTATTATTGATGAATTATTACAATGGAAAACAAAGAACGAACCATTTGTAGTAATTTAAAATAGTGGAGGAAATTTATGGCAGATAAAACATACGAAATAGAAGTAAAAACAACATCTGATACAGATGGAATCACTTCAGTGAAAGATGCATTACAACAAACAAAAGAAGAAGCCGAATCAACAAAACAAGCATTGGAAGAAGCATTTCAAAATGCAACAGATGAAGTTGAACGATTAGAAGATGCATTAATGGAAGCAGAAATCAATGGAGATGATATTCAAGCAGATATTCTTGCAGATGATTTAGCAGAAGCAAGAGATGAAGCAGAAAGATTACAAGAAGAAATTGATAACATAGATTCAACACCAATCGATGAAACTACATCCAGTACTGATGACTTCACTACTTCTATGAATGAAGCAAACGAGTCAACAGAACAGTTTGGAGCAAATCTTGGACTGTTAGATTCTGCCATTATGATGGATATGGCAAGTGAAATATCATCTGTCGGAAATAATGCAGAATCAATGGCACAATCAATGGAAGGAGCATCAATTACAGTAGGACAATTAGCAACTGCTACTGGAGTTGCAGAACCTCAAATGGTATCTCTAATTAACCATATAAGTAATGCTACATTCCCTCAAGAAGAAGCAATGGCATATGTACAAGCATTAAACCAAATGGGAGTTAATGCAAACCAATTAGGTGACTCTGCAACCAATATGGATAAAATAAACGATGCAACACATATTGGATACAGTAATGTTATAATGCTTACTCAAGGATTAAGAAGTATGGGAGTAGAAGCAGATAACCTTCCATCTTCTTTCAATGCAATTGCTTATGCTCAATCGAATGTAACTGGTGGAGCAAAAACCTTTGGACAAGTTTTAAAGACACAAGCACCTACCATTAATGAGTATGGAATGAATGTAGACCAAGTTGCTTTGATTATGCAGAAGTTATCTGAAAGAGGTGTTCAAAGCAGAAAAATGGGAAGTGAACTTGCAAAAGTCTTAAAAGATTGCAATGGTGATGTTAATGAATTGGAAAAATCATTAGGAATGCAAACTGGAACATTAAGTCGTGCAGGTGATGAAACTGGTAAGTACAAAGACAAATTGCAAGAAATGGCAAATGAAGAAGCAGAACATAAAACTGCATTAGAACAATTAGGTGCAGTGTGGGAAGATGTTTCTTTGTCATTGTCACCATTTTTAAGTGTTGGAGGTAGTATTGTTGGTGTTTTAGGACAAATTGGTTCAACTGCTTTATCTATAAACAGTATGGTTACATTATATCAAAACTTTCAAAAATGGGAAAGATTACAAGGAATCTTCAATGGAGTCAATGGAAAATTATCTGCATTGAAAGGAGGATTTTCAAATGTTGCATCTGCATCAGGAAAAGCATTGACAAGTGTTGGAAATTTTGCAAAGACATTAGGAAGTGGAGTATTTAATGCAGTGAAAATAGTTGCAGGAGAATTACTCACATTAGGTAAAAATGTGTTAACTGCAGGTTTTAATGCTTTGAAAACTGTTGCTATGTGGGTTGCTCATAAAGTAGTGTTAATTGCAGATAAATTCATCACTGGAGCAGTAACTATTGCTCAATGGGCTTTAAATGTTGCTATGAGTATGAATCCTATTGGAATTGTCATTATGGCGATTGTCGCTTTAATTGGAGTATTAACATACCTTTATTTCAATAATGAACAAGTAAGAGAAGCAATTGATGGATTCGGACAAGCATTAATGAATATTGGACAAATCATATATGGATATCTTGTCGAAGCATATAACACAATCATAACTTCATTACAAGGTGTATGGACTTTCTTAACTGGATTAGGAGCATCATTTATGAGTTATGTTGCAAATCTTGGAATGAACATACTCAATACAATATTAGCAGTTATAAATTTCTTTGTAACATTACCAAGTAGAATTTCAGCAGTATTCACATCAATCATATCCAATGCAGTATCTTTTGTAACAAATTTTGCAAATCGACTTGTTCAAGGTGCAACCAATATGGTGAATAATTTCATCAACAAAATTCGAGAATTACCAGGAATGATTCAAGAAGAGTTTAATCGCATTGCAAGTATGGTATCTGATTTTGTTACAAGTCTACCTCAAAGAGTATGGGATTTAGGAGCATCAATAGTAGGTGCTTTGAAGTCTGCTTTGGGAATTGGTTCACCAGGTCATATGTTCTATATGATGGAAGGAGAACTTGAAAGAATCAAAAATGTGCCTTCTACAATGGAATATGGAATAACCAAGAATGTATCAAAATTAGGTTCAAAAATAACTGAAGTATTTTCTCCAACATTATCACTGGATAAAATTAAAACTTCAAATGCAGATTCCATATCACGAAATAAATCAAACGAACCAAATCAAACAATTAATTTCTACTTTGAAAATACTGTTGTTGATGATGATGAAAGAATGCAGAAAATTGTTGATTACATCAAAAAACAATTAGCATGGAACAATAAAACTGCAGGAAGAACAATATAATGGTGGTGGTTTAATTTGACTGATAATTTTATGACTATTTGTCCACGAACAACTGAATATATGAAAACTATTCCAAAAGGGATTCCTTTGAGAGTTATTCATTCTGATGGGATTGAATATAATCCTGATGTTAAATTTACTGAAACTAAATTATCGAATGGTGCTAAACATTTTCATAATAGCAGTGGTAAGGCAGATAGTTTCTCTATCACTGTTTTGATTAATGAAAAGGATATGGCTTCTGTCTTAACTGATGTGAAGGATATTTGGGTTGCTTCTAAAGGAGAGCAATTTATTGATGGAGTACCTTATTATAAAGCAGATACAAAGATTAAAAAAGAATTTTATGAAAATAAATCAGTTATTAGTATGTTGGATTATTATATTCGTGAAGGTGAACCTTTTTATGTTACTACACGAGCAGTGGGTATAAATAAATCTGATTTATGGCTTATTACTGAAAATAAAACAAGAAAACAGAATTATGATGATGGATATGTGGAATGGGATTTAACATTTACACGATATATTGAATATAAATTCGCAAAATTCAAAAACGATAATAAAGTTGTTAAAAAAGCAATTAAAAAATATAAAAAGAAAAAAGCATTGCAAATTGCGAAAGCAAAAGCAAAAGCAAAGAAAACTGCTAAATATAAATTGCAACATCAATGCAAGTATAATCAATTGAAATATAGTAAAAGGAAGAAAGTTGTGAAGTGTGTTGAATATATGCAGAAAATATTGTATAATAAAGGTTGTTTAAAGGACAAGAAAAACATTGATGGTTGGTATGGAAAAACAACAGTATCTGCTTTGAAACTATTTCAAAAAAAATATGCAAAGAAATATAAATTGAAAAAAACTGGAAAAGTAGATAAAGCAACATTTAAAGCATTATATTCAGTATAAGGAGATATCTGATGAATTACGGAACAATAATAATTGCAAGATTAGAAAATGCATCTTCATTGAGCATTATGAATGATTGGAAAAAGGGACAGATAATGCCTTATATCAAATATGATATTAAAGAATCTGATTTTCGTGTAAAAACTGCAACATTCACAACTAATCATTACATAGACCTTACAACTGGACAATATGCAATTTTAATTTCTTCAAAGTATCATGAGAACTTTTCAGGTGTTATTCTTGATGTTGATTATGATGAAGACAAAGGAGAGTATACATATCAATGTCAAGATTGGAGCAGAAGATATATTGATAAATTTGAGGCAATTGTAACTAATGTTAAATTATACAAGTTATTAAGGCATTTAATTACATTAAGCAAAGTTTCTGCCACCAAACCTACAAAAAAACAGTTAAAAGCATATAAACCTATTTTAAGTGGTTTGAGAGGTATTGGGCAATATCAACAATCCCTATACAAAGGGAATCTCACGAAAAAGAATTGGTTTAATCAATCTATATCTGCAATATTTCGTGATAAATCATATATTGAAGTAATTAGGAGTTTAATATATTCTACATTAGGTTATTACGATGTTTGGTTTAATGATAGAGGTGTTTTGCAAATAGAACCTATTAGTAAAGTTGATTGGGAGAATACTGGATTAATACTAACAAATGGAGAGCATTACAATCGGAAATACAAATTCAGTACTGCTAATGCTATTACACAAGTGAGTGTTAATGGTTCTGATTTAAAATTAGGAAAATTAGTTAAATCTACAAATGCTACAAATCTTGATTTATCTGCATTCTTCGGAACAGTAGGTACATCTATTTCCAATCCAAATCAAAATAAAACAAAAGCAGTAACTACTACAAAAAATAAGAAAAAATCAACAACTACAAAGAAAAATAAATATAACAATCCTTTCAATAATAAAAAAAGGAAAGTATGGTTAAATGCTGATGGTGGTTCTGATGCTATGAAAAATGCCTTTGCGAAAGTATTAAGGAAAAATGGTTGGACTGTTCATGTCGGCAGAACTTTCAGTAATGCACATTACGAGGATTATTGGAATGTTTCAAAAGACTATTCTGTGTGTGCTACAATGTACAATGGATTTTGTGCAGGTACAATTCGTGAAGCATATTCCTCTAACATACAAAATGTGCTAAAAAGCAAAGGAGTTCAATTAGTTGTTTTATTCGATACACAAGATTGGACAAATCCTCATGGAATGAAACCTTATAAATATGGGAATTTCAAAGGTTATACTGTACACAGAGCAGGTGATGATAATTTCAGTGTAGGTGACCCTACAATTCGGAATGTTGAAGATTGGTTAAAAAAGAAAAAAGCAGTTTATTGTGCAAATCCTTCTGCGAGTGGAATGTACAAACAATTTGAAGCAGGAGGATATTTCAAGTATAAAGGAATAAAGGTGTGAAGTGATGGCTACTAAAAAGAAGAATGCTAAAAAGAAATCAAGTGCAAGTAAAACTAATGAGTATTTACTTGCACAAATGAAAGCATTGGAGAAGATAACTGAACATAATCGTGATTTCTTATCTTTAACTTTAACCATTCCTTTAGGTAATCCTGCTTTGAAGAAAGTACATACTAATCAATGGTTATTCACAGATTTACCAAGAGAATTTGATTTAGCGAATTGGACTATACTCTCGGAAGCATTAAACAGTACAACAAACAGAAATAAAGGATATGTTAAAAATCGATGGTATATTGAAGGAAACAACATAACTGTTGATACTAATGGAAAAGCAGAAATGAAATTGAATCTAAATGCTTTTGCAAGTAGTCTTTCAAGTTATACTGATATGAATCGTGAAATGCAGAAAGCATATTCTGATGCGAAGAATCAACAAAACCAAAATAAGAAAAATAAGAATAAAACCAAAGCAGTAACTAAATCAAAAGTAAATACAAGTTTAAAAGGTGGATGGGGTAAATGGGCATATGAATATGTGAAAAAAGTTGTAGGAATGGAAACAGACCCTCTAAAAAAAGCGAAATTAATTGATAAGAAATTTAAATCAGAAACACATTGGAGCGATTATCCTAACCCAGTTAAAACTCAAAGTAAGGTTTCTAATTATGAGAGAGTATATAATGGTCATTATATGAACTGTGCCGATGGGGCTAATATCTTATGTGCTTTATTTTTAAGTGCAGGGATTAATGCTACAATAAGGCACACATATGGAACTACGAATGGTCGGTCATGGGGGCATTATATTGTCAGATTAAGTATTAATGGAAAGTACTATTGGACAGATTGTAGTGCAGGAGATGGACAATTATGTAATAAACCTTTTAATCAAGTTTTCGGATACAAAGGAGGTTCTAATGAAGGAACAAAAATCCCATGGTGATAATTATGGATTCAGAACAATTATATGAATTAGGAGTTGATTTTAACTCTTCATTTACATTTAAAGATGGAGATATACAATTAGCAGAATATGATGAAAATCTCATACAATCAATAACAAATAAATTTAATACAGATTTGGATGAATTAGGACATTTTTACGAAGAATATGGAAGTACTTTAAAATCATTTTTCGGTTGGAAACGAAATGAAGAAACATTATACTTCATACAATCAGAAGTGGAAACAGTTCTTCAATCTGAAGAAAGATTACTATCTTGGAAAATAGATGTAAAATTTACTGATGATGGAAAACTTCGTATTAATTTAGAGTTATATCCAAATCCAGAGTATAGCATTGATGTAAACTATGAATTAACAGATGATGGTTTTGAGGTGGTTGAATAATGGCATTAGAAGAGATTAGTATTATAAATACGAATGGAGAAGAAATTAATATTTCAAATATTGTAAATCAAATGATAGATTTTTACGAAATGAAATTAGAAGTTGGAGAAACAAGAATAACTGACTTCAGTGAAGGAAGTGAAATAAGAAATCAATTAGAAGCATTTGCTATTGGAATTTATGCTTATCTTGAAGAACAACACGAATCAACACAAATAGCATTTATATCGACCAGTTATGGAACTTGGCTTGATAAAATAGGCGAATTACCTTTTATCAATTTACCAAGAATTCACGAAGAATATTCTCATGGAACAGTTATATTTACATTAGCATCTGCACAAACAGAAGAATATGTTATACCTTCTGATACTGTTGTTTCTGATGATGAAACTGGATTAGAATTTGTTACAACAACTGATTGTATCATTGAAGTAGGCGAATTAACTGGTGAAGCAGAAGTTGAAGCAATCGTTGGTGGAGCAGATGGAAATGTTGCAAGTAACTCAATTAACACAATTGTTAGTGAATATTTAAACACTGAATTATTATCTGTTACTAATCCAAATCCTTTAGAAGAAGGTGCAGATGAAGAAGAAGATGATGATTATCGTGAAAGATTGCTTAATAATGTTCGTAGTGATGGTTTTGGCAGTTTGCATTATTATATTAATTTATGCGAATCTGTTGAAGGAGTACACGATGTAATATTAGTTGATGAAGAGGGATATACTGCAAAAGCAATTGTCAATGGAGATGTTAAACCTACTCCAAATAATGTTTTGTTAAATGTGTTAATTGAATTAACCGACCTCACTAAAAAGGTTTTAAGTCATAATTTCATTGTAAATAAACCTGAATATACAATAATTGATTTGGATATTACTATTGATGTTGTTGATGAAATTGATTCTGCTAAATTGGAGAATGTTATTCGTGCATTTTTCGATGGTGGTTCTCCAGTTCCTTCTTATGAATTGGATGGTTTAAATATTAATCAAAGTGTTACAAGAGATGATATTGCAAGTCAATTCTTAATTTTTGAAAATTATATTAATGCAACAAGTATTTTAGTTAATGGTGAAGAAATGACTTCTGTTGAACCATCAGAGAATGGTGTATTAAAATTAGATTCTGTGAACTTTACTCAAAATGAGGTATGATGATATGTCTGATTTTATAGAGTTATTTTGTGATATGTTACCTTCTCATTCGGAATTACATAAAAAAGATAATCAACTCCGACAAGTTTTGGATAAAACTGTTGGAGAATATATGGATAATCAAAATGATATTCTTGATGAATTATTTTTAACAACTGCCACTGGTGGTTGGTTAGATGCTCATGGAAAAGATTATAATGTTTTTAGAAAAGAAAATGAATCTGATGATGAATTTCGTGATAGGATTATTTTTGAAAAATTGGAGTATTTGACTGTCGATAATTTACAGAAAATTTTTGGATTAACTTTGTATTGTTATGTTAAGAATTATAATCCTTTGAATAATCAATTAACAAGTGATAATCCTTATTTATCTAATAAATATATGGATTATGGTTCTGATGAAATAAAAAATATTCTTAAATCTAAATTTGTTATGGGAGATAGTATAACATGGCTATAAGTGAATATTACAGTGATGAGGAATTAATTTCACAATTACAATCCTTTTTTGAAGTTTCTGAAAATATTGATTATAATGCCTTACTAACATTACTAACTGATTATGATGAGAATACATATGAATTAAGAGTTAATGGTAAAATATTGCATATTGATAAAACTATTTGTAGTGTGGAGGAAGTTGAATGAGTTTTTTAACTATTGAGGATGTTAATAGTACACTTTCAAAATTCGGAGATATTAATACATTTTATACAATTGATACTTCATCAGTTATTGCAAATCAAGGTAAAACTTATGTTGATTTTTGTGAAATTGAATTAAATGATAGTAACGATTATAATTATACTGTTAAAGTGTTTAATCAGTTATGGACTGGTGGTTGTTATTTATTAGATGCAAATAATAATCCTATTACTGTTCCTATTGTTTATGATGATGGAGAATTAACATTTACTACATCAGAGAATAATGTGAAGTTAGTTTTATATTTATGTAATCTTGCTTCTGAATTCCATTTTGAACAACAAACACTAAAAACAGATATTGAATCTTTGTATTATTTGAAAGAACAAACAGATACTCCTACTTTCGTTATTACAACTTTAAGAGGTGAGCGAATTAGAGGAGAAGATTATCTCACATTCAAATTTAATGGCGAAGAAATATCAGGTTTAATTGTAAATGGTGTAGTTGATTATTATCTTGCAAATGGAATTATTGAAGTTAATTATCAAGATAATACTTTTTATTATCGTGCTACCCAAACAAAACAAGTATTACCTTTAACCATACAAGATACTCTTATTGTAGGTAAAGTTAATACTGTAAATATTGATTATCCTTCTGATTTAGATTTAACTGTTGAAACTGCAATAGTTAAATATAAAAATACTGAATTTGAAATAGATTTAACAGAAAAAAGTTTTGAATTAGATTTAACTGGAAAAACAAGTGATACACCAGTTACAATTTATTTAAAGGTAAATGAAACAGAGGATTTAATGGAATATGAGTATAAATTTAAAATACCTTGCAAATATTATGAAGTAGACAATTTTGAAGCATTTAAATCTGAATTGGAAAATATTCTTGGTGCAAGAATAATTAACCTTACTTCTTCAATTACTTTTGATTCAAGAATCTTAATTAACCATAATGTTAAATTACTATGTGATTTTAATACATTGAATCTAAATGAGTTTGGATTTGATTTAAAAGAAGGTATTAATTCAATTATTAAACAAGGACTGTTTGATAATGGCGATACTGTATTTTTCCAAGAAGAAAATTCAAAATTAGAATTATTTGAATGTACATTTTCAGAATCAACATCAACAAGGTATAATAATTTGGGCAGTGTTATTTTCTGCGATATTGATATTGAGAACTTACAATACAATTTTGATTTCACAACAAATATTGATGAATGTATTTTTATTAACAACCATTCTACAATATTGCATGGAGGACAATTAAACATTACTAATAGTAAATTCCATAATACAGATATTAATGTTGCAGATAATAGTAATCCTGCATTCTTATATCAAGTAGATGGAAATGCAAGATTGACTAATAATGTTTTTGATATTGATTATGATTCAAATCAGTATTGTCAGAATCAGAAGAATATTGGTTTTGCTCAATGTGTTTTAGTGGTTGGTAAAACTGCAATTGTGAATGGGTTATCTCATTTTGAATTAGAGGAAAATATTGAATTACCTTTCTTTGATGTTAATTACAGTAATCGTAGTCATGTTTTCTGTAAATATTATTATCCTCAAATTAATGATTGTGTTTATAGTAGTCCATTACCAAGTAAGGAGGATAAAGCAGTATGTTATGCTGTTTCTGGTAATAACTGGGTATTTAAACAAGGTGTTGTAGTTAGTAGAGTTGATGCAGGAAATGAAAATACAAATAGAGTAATGGAATGGTGATAATATGTATTTTAAAGATATTACTGATGAAGAAGTAACTCAATTTCATAATAAAGTTCATATTAATTACAAAACAAAGATTTCTAACATTTTAAATAATGATTTATTTGAAATTGAACGAATGAATGATTTAATAAAGATTATTCCATTGTTCTATTTTGATAATGCTTATTCATCAAATTCTAATGATAAATTAATTGATAATAAATTATTTTTATGTGAATATAAAGGAGATACTGAATTAATATTCGATACAAATGATAAACAAATAAATTGTGGAATTTTGACATATGATGAAAATGATACAATTATTGTCTATTTGTATAATAAAATTACTGGGAAGCCTATTGCAGATGTGACTGCTCATATTCAATTGATATACACAATTCATGGTTCAACAATGCCAGTTATTATTGGAGAGTTTGATTTAAAATTGAATGATGGAGGAGTTTTATATTATATCTTGGAAGATAAATATAAGGAAGTAGAAGATGGTGAATTACCAGTTACTGCATATAATATTGAATTTTTTAAGGATAATGAAAGAATATACTGGAATGATAATTTTGATTGGAGGTAAGTAAATGTTAATGGAATTTAAAGATATTGGCGATAATTTAACTTTATCAGAGTATAATGCAATTGTTTCATTATTAAGGAATAACTGTCCATTCTCTGAACAGATTAAAATTAATAATAAAAAAGTTACTGGTGAATATGGTGAATATGTGTTTGATTTAGAATCAACAACTATTCTTGATACTGGTATTTTAGTAAGTAATGAAACAATGTCCAGTATAGGTACAGTAAAACTTGAAAATCCAGTATTTCCTCATAGTGAGTATATTATAAAGTTTAATGTTTATAGTATTGAAGATTATAATGTTTTCGATGGAGATACTGATGGAATAATAGTTACTCCATTAGAAATAACATTAGAGAATAATGTTGCAGTTAATATTCCTTTTGAAACATTAGATTTGAATAATATTATTGGATTTGATGCAGAAATACAAATTAATCACATTGGAATTTCTGAAAGTCATTATTACGAACTAACAACCTCAACACCGAAATTAGATGTAGGAACTGGTGAAGAGTTTGAAATAACTGCTCATTTATCTGATTTAGTTAGTTCTGAAAATCTGAATAATGAAACTATACATTTTTATGTTGATAATGAGTTTATTGGAACAAGTAAAACCAACAACGATGGAATAGCAACTTTAAAAACAAGTATTAATGAACTTGGAGAACATACTATTCATACAAAGCATTATTACACACAAAGTAACAGTATTACTGTGAATGTGAAAAAATATACTGAAATAAACCTTATTTCAAATGAAAATATTGTTGGAAGAAATGAATCTGCAACATTATCTGCTCAATTATTAGTAAATGATGTTCCTGCACATATTTCTGATGTATCTGTAACTTTTGAAGTATATGATTCTTTTGCTCCTTCTTTAATGTATAGTGAGGTTGTTTTAACTGATAGTGATGGTGTAGCATCTTTTGATTATGTTGGAACTGGTGTAACTGATGTGAATATTATTGCAAGAGCAGATAACATTACTTCTAATTGGATAAATATAGAAGATTGTATATTTTATGATAAATGTACTTCACAAAACAATAAATGGGAATTTAATGATTTAAATGTAAGTTATACTGAAAATGGAATGAAATTAAGTCCTAATCTCCAAGTAGGTTCTATGGGATATGCTAATATGGATTTACGGGAAGATGGGGCTTCATTTAATATTGATTTTGAAGTAAATGAAATTATAGGTTCTAATTTTATATTTGATTTAAGTTCTGGCAGTATATTATTTGAAAATGTTAGTATAGGTAGTTATCATGTTGAAATACATAATGCAGATTATAAAATCTTTAAAGATGGTGTTCTGATTTCTGAACAATCTTTTAGTGAACCTATATCTCATATAATGCCATCTTTTGAATTGCACAGAGGAAATGAAATTACTTTTAAAAATATTAAAGTAAAATATTTAAAAGCAATTGATTTGACTTCATCTGCAAGTATATTATCTTATAATGATGGAGATTCTGCTATTTTAACTGCATCGTTATCAACTATGCAAACTGGGCAAATTGTTGAATTATATGATGGTGATGATAATTTAATTGGGGTTATGACTGATAATGATGATGGAACATATGGTTATGTGTATCAGAGTCAAGGTGCAGGAGATATTGGTTTTTATGCAAAGTGGGGTATGATTCTATCAGAAACATACGGAATATATGATTATAATTGGGCAGGTACAAATGTTTCAGTAAGTCATAATGGTAGTGAAATAACTGTTTCAAATACTGCAAGAGGTATTCAATCTTGTTATTTAAACGAATTAGATGGAAGAGAACCATCATTTATTCTTGAATTTGATTCATATGCAAGTAATACTGTATCTGATGGAGAACAGATACTTTTCGCAATGAAATCTGCATCAAATAATTATGTAACTGGAATAGGTACAAATCAGTCAACTGAAATATTATGGTGGAATTATACCACCAGTTATAGTTATGAAAGAGTTTCAGGTGCTAACTGGAAGAATAAATGGTTACATTATAAATACACAATAGGAAATGGAGAATTTAAATTTGAATTATTTGAAAATGATAATTTGCTTTATTCAAGAACATTAAACCTTAATAATGCATTATTAACTGCAAATGACCTTGTATATTGGTTCTATTTACCTTATCAACCAAGTTCACGATTAGTTAAAAATATAAAACTTACAGAAATATAAAAAGGTGAAAATAAGAATGCCAAACGAATTAATAAAAGAACTAAAAACATTTGTAAAAGATGAAGCAGAAAACAACCCACCTCCAACCATTGCAACCATTAACAAAATATATGAGGATGGAAAATACATTGATTGTTTATTAGCAGATGACAATATCTTAAAATATGTTAAATGTATTGGAAATCCAGTAATAAATGAAGATGCAATAATAATATTTTTGGATGGAGATATTAATTCTCCATTCGCAATAACAAAATAAATAGAGTTGAAATAATATGGCAAAAACAAATAATTCATATTTAAAAAAAAGTGCAGAAAAATTAACTGATGAAATAGAAGGAAATCACACCGATAATTATTACTTACGAGTAATAAGTGAAAATATAGGAAAAGGTGGAGGTGGAGGTAGTTATGATGACACAGAAATAAAAAGGCGAATATCTGCAGTTGAAACTGGAAAACAAGATAATTTAATTGCAGGACAAAACATTACAATTGAGAGTAATACTATTACTGCAAGGGAAATTATTAATGATACTATTAATTCTCCTACTACTGTATGGTCATCTAAAAAAGTTAAAGACTTAATTGAAGCATTAGAAGGTGGAGCAAAGGTTAGTATTGTTGCAACAAGACCAGACCCATCAGTAGCAGAAGAAAAAACAATGTATTATGTTGGTACAGAAGCACCTTTCCATATATGGTTCTTTGTAAACGATTCATATACTGATGTGGGTACTACTGATATAAATCTTGAAAATTACTTCACCAAAGATGAAATAAATGATTTGTTAGCAGGTAAAGTTGATAAAGAAACCGGTAAATCATTAGTGTCAGATACTGATATTGCACAGATTAAACAAAATAAAATTGCGATACAACAACATGATAGTAGAATTACTGCTATTGATGGAAGTAAACAAGATAATATTAATACAACTATTATTCATGAAACTCCAACTGATTCAAATTATTTATCTGATGTAATCCTTGGTGGAACTTCACCTATGAATAGAAGATATCCTTTTTCAAAAATATGGGATTGGATTATTGGAAAATTAACCTCCAATACTGAAAAAGGTATTCAAGTCAGTGGTGGTAAATTAGGACACTCAAATGCTATTACTGTTCCAACTGCTAAAAGAATATTACAAGCAACTTATGATGAACAAGGTCATGTTAAATCCATCGAAACCGAGTTCAACTGGTCTAATAACTATGTAAATTCAGCAGAAAATCAATTGTTCACTCGAAAGGGTGCAAATGA
>Ga0326513_10000167_pt1 | contig 52303 bp, 43 predicted proteins | sample 2_2465_0518_D_FD_203654 | JGI IMG/M metagenome (GOLD analysis project Ga0326513, IMG submission 203654) | Bovine rumen microbial communities from UC Davis, California, United States - 2_2465_0518 | ecosystem: Host-associated > Mammals > Digestive system > Stomach > Rumen | place: USA... | reverse complement strand
ATGGCGATCCGCCAAGAGCCGCTAAGTCTCCTGCGAATGTTGTCCTTCGGGAGATGTTCACGCGCGGCTCTTTCTGCGTATTTGCGGAATATCCCTGCGAGACATCTCCCGCGGACTCTGTCCTCGGAGACAAGCGTCACTAGGCGTCCAGCCATGCCGCTTCTGTGAAGTTGCGGAACTCCTCGGCACGAAAAACGTGCCTCGTCAGACAGTCCTTGCCATGGATTTTCGTGAAAGTATGGCATGGCGATCCGCCAGGAGCCGCTAAGTCTCCTGCGAATGTCGTCCTTCGGGAGATGTTCACGCGCGGCTCTTCCTGCGTATTGCGGGGATGCTCCTGCGAGGACATCTTCCGCGGACTCTGTCCTCGGAGACAAAGCGGCGCCAAGTGGGCTGCCGTGCGCCTCACGTTCCTTGCGGCAGGGAGTCCGATATGGTATGATTTTCGTATCATTAGAGGTAGTATATCGGGGAAAAAGTTTTTCACACCCGGAGAGATTGATCAGCGCATCGATGCGCGGGAGCGGAGTGGGTATGAAGATCAAATGTGGATATTGCGGTGGTTTTCTGGATGACCGCGAGCAGGTGTGTCCGCATTGCGGAGCGCCGAATGACCAGTTCAAGAGAGCGGCTGCGGGAGCGCCGAAGACGATCAGGGAATTGCAGGATTTCTGCGCCTCGAAGAATATGCCGTTGGAGCAGATGCGCTTCTTTATCGGCAGGAATTATACGGGGGCAAAAGCCTTCGGTATCTATCAGAAACCGAACGGCGATTTCGTTGTATACAAGAATAAGAGTAACGGGCAGCGAGCGGTTCGCTACGAAGGGCCGGACGAAGCCTACGCGGTCAACGAGTTGTACCAGAAGATCCGCGAGGAGACAGCGAACCAGGTTGCGGCCGGCAATGTTCGTCGGGTCAACGGACCGAAAGGGCAGAACCGCGGCCTGAACCAATACAATAACGCTTTCGGTGGATCGGGCAGCAGTCGTAACAACAACCGCAATAATAATCGCAATAATAATCGCGGCGGGCGTTCTTATGGAAGCGGCGGAAGTCGGAATTTCTTTGGTGGAAATCGTAATCAAAACGATAACAGTAACCGGGGAAGGGCGATTCGACGTATCCTCGGAAAGCTTCTTCGAGCGGTAATTATTATTTTCATCATTCTGCTCATTCTCGGTGCGCTCGGATCCTGCATCGGCTCGACGTACAGCGGCTCCGGCTATCACGGCGGCTACAACGGCGGCTATGACAGCGGCTACTACGGGACATATGACTACGATGATTATGACTCGTATGATGATGATTACAGTGATTACAGCGATTACGATTATGACGATGACGACAGTTGGGACAGCTGGGATTCCGGCGACAGTGACTGGGACAGTGACTGGTAAGCCGTGAATGGGAGTTATAGAGTTATAGAGTTATAGAGTTATAGGACAAAACGTGTTGGTAAAAAACTCCGCAGGCCTTGTATTTTCAGGGCTTGCGGAGTTTTTTTGACGCGATTATTGGGCTTGATCGACGGCCCGTTCCGCGCATAAGCCGATTGTGATTGGGCCGATGCATTGGCTTACATCAGCTTCGTGTCCTCGAGCCGCTCGGTAAAGAGGTGGTTGAGGCGAATGATCGGCGCGCGGAGCACGAGGCCCAGCAGCAGGGCTGCCGCAACGTAGAGAAACAGATGCCCGAGCTCCGTCAGGAAGGTGCTGCCATAGAAGCCGGCGATGCATTCCCGCATCGCATCCATGCTGTGGACGAAGGGAAGGATCGGGTAGAGCCGCTGGAAGATCGGAGGAGTCATCTCGATCGGGAAGGTTCCGCCGGAGCCGGCTACCTGAATGACCATGAGAATGACGCATGCCGCCTTGCCGACGTCACCGAAGGAGATAGTCAGTGTGTAGATGATGCTGGTGTACACAATACTTGTCACCCAGCCCGTTACGAGGAAGAGAAACGGGTGTACACATTGGATCTGAAGGAAAAACAGATCACCCAGGCAGATCAGTGTGGCCTGAGCCAGTCCGATCAGCGTAAAGAGAATGTGGCGGCCGAAGTAGGTCTGGTAGTGGCGGAGCTTTCTGCCGCCGGCGGTCAGCTCCTTCCGGCGGTCTTCGCTGAGCTCGACCAGCATCATCGCGACCATTACGGTAGCGCCAACCCAGATCGCCAGTGTGGAATAGAACGGCGCCATAGCTGAACCGTAATTTTCCACAGGGAAAAGCTTGTGGGTGTTCAGGGCGACCGGAGCAGACAGGAAGGCGGCAACATCCGAGGGATTGGACTGAAGGATCGTCTGAATGACGGACAGATCACCGGAATCGATGCCGGTTCGCAGACTGTCGATAGCTGTCTGCAGCTTTGTGTCTGCTTCTTCCAGAAGCGCTGCCGAGTCATCCAGCGCTTTTTGCAGATCGGCCAGGTTTTCGGAGGCATCCGCAGCCGTGTCCGACAGTTCTGCCGTCTGGGTCTGCGTCCGGGACAGAATATCGGAGATCGTTGCGTTGGCGGAGGTGAGTCTGCCGAAGAGGTCGGAAAGGTCCGTCTCGAGGTTCGCTTCATACGAGGACTGGAGGGCTGTGATGTCATTGATCGCTGCCTGCATCTTCGTGTTCAGATCAGATCGGTTCGTGGCGGCCTTGTCAACGGCCTCATTGATGGAGTCGGAAGCATTTGTCAGGGTGTCCAGAAGAGACTGCTGCGTGGCAATGGACGAATCCATCCGGTCAAGGAGCGCGTCTGCGGCGCCGGTCGGAAGCTCCTCGGCTGCCAGCGCGTCACGCACGGAAGAAAGGTTGTCGCGTACCGCTGTAAAATCGGTAAGGATCGCGCTCACTTCGTTTTTTACACCCTCCACCGATTGTGAAGAGTCCCGCACATTACTGCCGATGCTGTCGAAGCTGCCGTCGATCTGCGTACTGAGACCGCTATAAGAATCGGATAACTGCGCAAGCATGGTATTGATCGTATCGGTAATGCCGGAGAAATCACTTGTCAATGCCGGAACCTGTGACGCTGCATCGGACAGATTTTTCGTATTGTCGGTGATATTGGTTCCCGTTGTCTTCAACAGGTCAGAGGTCGAGGTGAGCATGATGTCCAGAGAATCGACCAGTGAAGAGAAGGCGCGAAGGGTAGCCGCGGAGGTAGAAAGGCCGCTCTCGATGTTCTGCATATTGGTCAGAAAGTTCTGCGCGATGCCGTCTGTTTCCACGTTATTCAGCTGATCGGAGAGATCTGTGAGGGTGTTCAGGCTGACATCCGCCACGACCTTTGTCACTTCTTCGCGAATGCCGCGCTGGATCGAGCCTGCACCCTTGTCGGTGATCTTCGGCGCGATCGCGTTGGCCTTCTCGTTCAGATAATACAGGATCTTAGTCTCGTGTACGTTTTTGGAGAAGAGGCTCATCATGTCGCTGCTGAAGGAGGAGGGAATAACAACGGCTGCGTAGTATTTGCCGGATTCCACACCGTCGATGGCATCGGCGGATGTGGTGAACGTCCATTTCATCTTCGTGTTGCGTGAAAGCCTCGCAATGACCAGATCGCCCATATTCAGTTCGGTGGACAGAAGCTGGCCGGTGTAACCTTCATCCTCGTTGGCAACGGCGATCTTCAGATTGCCGGTATTGCCGTACGGATCCCAGCTGGCGGCGATATTAAACCAGGCATATAGTGAAGGAACGACCGTGATGCCGATGATGATGATCCAGGCGATGACATTGGTGCGAAGATGCTTTACATCGCCGAGAAAAATTTTCCAGATATTACGCATGACGGCCTCCTTTCCCCGATTTTGTATCGTCCGTATTTTGCACGCTGTCGGGCATTTCTGTGTTGTCCGTGTTTTCTGAACTGTCGGGCATTTCCGTATCGTCCGTATTTTGCGCGCTGTCGGGTATTTCTGTATCATCTGCGTTTCGCAGACTGCCGAGCAGTTCGGCATCGGACTGCGCGAGCAGCTCCTTCCGGTGCTGCACATTGTAATTCAGAAATTCCACGACGATCAGGTAGACTACGATGGCGATCAGGGAGATGATCCAGATTGTCATGAGAATCAGTTTTTGCCGGAAAATAAACAGAAGAACGAGCAGAGGGATCGGCAGAAATACGATCAGGAAGAAACCGATCCGGATCAGAAGCCGGTATCTGTCCTCGAATTTTTCCGCCTTTTTGATCAGCTCGACACGCGTGCTTTCCTCATTCATAAGAACGGTAATCAGCGTATCAACAGAGTGCTTCCGTTCCGCGCCGCTTTTTCCTTCAACGATCATGATGCCGGTCGCGCGAAGCTTCTGGTCAATCATCGCGTTGACCATCGAGAGCAGCGGCTTCAGGAGCAGGCCGATGATGAGGGCGATGGGCAGAAAGAGCAGGAGAGCGCCCAGACTCTCCGCGTATGTGTTGCCATAGCTGCCCGCGATCGTCTCACGCATCGCGCGGATGCTGTAGGTGAACGGAAGCAGCGGGTGCAGCCGCTGGAAGAAAGTGGGCGTCATCTCGATCGGGTACGTGCCCGCGCCGCCCGGGATCTGCAGAATGACAAGGATGACGCAGAGCGCCTTTCCGATGTGTTTGAAGGAACTTGCGAGTCCGTAGATCAGATTGATATAGACGAAGCTTGTCAGGAGCCCGGCAAAAACGAATGCCGCCGGGTCGAGACACTGCGCCTTCAGCAGATAAATATCGCCGAGCGTGATGATGAGCGCCTGGATGAGACCGACGCAGATGAAGAGAAGACCGCGTCCGATATAAGCCTGGGCGAAGGAAAATTTCCGGATCCTGTCATCGGCATCGACCTCTGTTTTAAAAACGGAGACCAGGATGATGCCGCTGACCCAGATCGCAAGGTTGCTGTAGAAGGGGGTCATGGCGGAACCGTAATTGGCAACGTGGTAGACCGTCTCTGTCTCCATGACGACCGGGGATTTCATGAAGGATGCGATGCGGTCGGAATCCAGTCCGGACAGCGAGACGAATTGCTGATAACTCTGCGATCCGGTAAGGAGATCGACGTCGCCTTGCAGATCATCCAGATCGGAGGAGACCTGCCGGAAGACAGCATCCGTTCCGTCGAGGGCCTCACCTGTTGAGGCAAGGCAGGTATCCAGATTCGAGGAAAGCGTGCGGAGCTGTTCAATCATCGGATCGACATTGCCGAGGATCCCGATCAATGTGCCGGAGACGGAAGCATAGGTATCGAGCGCGTTGGATACAGAGGTAAGCGCCGTGCTGTCCAGTGTATCGGCAGCCGACTGAAGTGCCGGCGTCTCGTTCTCGAGGAAATCACTCACGCCGTTTCCGAGACCGGTGATTCCCGAGGAAGCGTTGCTAAGACCGCTGTTTCCGGTCTGCAGAGAGGAAACGGTGGACTGGTGGCGGCTGTTGATGTCTGAGAGAGAGGAGATCTGCGACGATACCTGATCGCCGAGAGCGGAGAGCGCCGCTTTTTGGGCATCGGTCAGTTCTGAACTGTCGGTGAGCGCGGCGATCTCATCGTTCAGTGCCTGCATCTCGGACAGGATCTGCGCATTGGTGTTCAGAAGCGTGTCCGCCGATGCCAGAATGCCGTCCAGTTTGCCTGTGGCGGCCTGCACGGGCGCGTTCACCTTGCCGAGAGCGGCGGCTGTATCGCTGCCGGCTTCGGCAACCTTTGTGCTGCTGTCATTGATATTCTGCCGGATCATCGAAGAGAGATCGGAGGCTGCCGTACGCACATCGGACAGTTTCTGATCGGCACTTTGGAGCGCGGTGATCCCCTGGGAAGCGGCATCCTTCAGCGCGTTCAGCTGATCATCGGTTCCCTTCGCGGCATCCTTGTGCTCCCGGTAGGTATCCTTGAAGCCGGAAAGCGAGGTCTCATATTGATCCAGAAGGTCCGACACCTGCTGCAGGGTATCGGAAAGAGAGACCTGCACGTCACCGACGCGGTCGGTGAGCTGCAGACCGGATTTATTCAGGATATTCGCGACGCTCTCGGAAGCGACCTCGATAAAGGTCTCATTGATCGTTGTCTGGATCGTGGAAGCACCCGTATCGGTTACTTTCGGGGCGATGGCGTTTTTCTTTTCATTCAGATAATAATCGATCTCCGGCTGGTCGAGCTTCCCGTTCAAAAAGCTGATCAGATCAGCCGAGAAATTTTCCGGGATCACGAGAGCCGCGTAATACTCGCCGGAGTTGACGCCTTCGATGGCATCATCCTCGTCTGTGAACTCCCACCCGAGCGCGTCATTCTGCCGGATATTGTCGATGATCTGGTCACCCACGTTGAGATCCCCCGTCAGATCGCCGGTCGTGCCCTTGTCGAGGCTGCAGACGGCGACATTGATCCCGGCCGTGTTGGCATAGGGATCCATGTTTGCGTAAATATTAAACCAGGCGTAGGCCGCGGGGATCAGGCAGACGCCCCCGACCACGAGCAGCGCGACGAAATTGCGGAAGATCCGATTCAGATCTCTGCGAAATATATGAAAAATTGTCTTCAAAACAGTTCCTTTCTGACGGACGGTCATTTTTCCGATAGTTCATTCTACCATAGAAAATAAGAAAAATAAGCGCGTTTTTCTCATTGTACCGCAGATAAAACAGCCTGAAAATCTGATGTTTACAATAATTTTATTTGCATCCTGCCGGCTTTCCTCTAGAATAAGAAGAGAACGCCTTACTGCGGGGACGGATGGCCGGAAATGGGAAATGAAGCCCCTCATGCCCGCGCATGCAACCGAGGCGTTTTTTCCATGATATGAGGTAGACTATGTTACAGATCAAGAACATCAGCAAGAAATACAAGACCGGCGGGTTTGAGCAGCGCGCGCTGGACGGGGTCAGCCTGAACCTTCGTGATAACGAGTTCGTGGCGATCCTCGGACCATCCGGTTCGGGAAAAACGACTTTCCTGAATATCATCGGCGGCCTCGACCGCTACGATGACGGCGACCTGATCATCAACGGCGTCTCGACAAAGAAATACAGGGATCGCGACTGGGACTCCTACCGGAACCACATGATCGGTTTCGTCTTCCAGAACTATAACCTGATCATGCACCAGACCGTTTTGGCCAATGTTGAGCTGGCGCTGACGATCTCCGGCATCTCCGGCGCGGAACGGCGCAAGAGAGCGGAAGCGGCGCTGGAGAAGGTGGGACTGGGCGCGCATATGCACAAGAAGCCGAACCAGATGTCGGGCGGCCAGATGCAGCGTGTGGCGATCGCACGCGCACTTGTCAATGATCCGGATATCGTCCTGGCAGACGAACCGACCGGCGCGCTGGACAGTGAGACGAGCGTGCAGGTCATGGACCTTCTGAAGGAGGTCGCAAAGGACCGTCTCGTCGTTATGGTCACGCACAATCCCGATCTGGCAAAGGAATACGCGACACGAATCGTCAACATCAGTGACGGACATATCGTCTCCGATACTGATCCGTACGTGGTGGACGAAGCGGATATCGCTCCGGCTGTTCACAGGAATCTCGGTCACGCGTCGATGTCTTTTCTGACGGCGCTGGCCTTAAGCTTCAACAATCTGAAGACGAAGAAGGCGCGTACGATCCTTGTGGCCTTTGCCGGTTCGATCGGTATTATCGGCATCGCGCTGATCCTGTCGCTGTCGAACGGTGTGAACCGCTATATCAAGAACGAAGAAGCGCAGACGCTGGCGCAGTATCCGCTGCAGATCGAACAGACCGGCTTTGATTTTTCCTCGATGATGATGGGAAGCATGATGGGCGGCTCGACGGGTTCTTCGGGAGAGGATATCCCGGAGGGTAAGGTCGGCGTGCAGGAGTTTTTGACCGATATGGTTACGGATGTCAGCGTGAACGACCTGACTTCTCTCCGAACCTATCTGCAGAGCGGCGAGAGCAACATCACGGACTATACGACGGCGATCGAATACCGGTACGATATTACGCCGCGGATCTACCGCGTCGACCGGGTACCGGTCACCGATAATAACACAGCAGCGAAGGCGGATACGGATAATGTCGGAACAACATCCGGCGGCGAAGGCGATGCGGCAAAGGAAAGCGCAGCTGCGGAGACGAAGACCGAGTATGTGCAGATCAACCCGAACACCGTTTTTTCCACATTGAAACTGGGCCAGACGATGTTCTCCAGCATGATGAGCACGGCGATGAACAGCAATATGTTCTATGTCATGCCGGAGGAGCAGAGTCTCTATGATGACAATTACGAGGTCCTCGCGGGGCACTGGCCGGAGAATGATCACCAGATGATCCTCGTGCTGACACCGGAAGGGGAAGTCAGCGACGTGCTCCTGTATGATCTGGGACTGCGCGATGACGCGCAGCTTGAGAAGGTTATGGACACGAAGGAGACGGGGAGCGCGGACGCGAGTGCCGATTCCGGAGCGGGGAGCGTATCGGCGGATTCGAGTGCCGATTCCGGAGCGGGGAGCGTATCGGCGGATTCGAGTGCCGATTCCGGAGCGGAGAGCGTAACGGCGGACTCGACGGGGAGCGCCGCGGAAAAGGCGGCCGCGGAGAACAAGTCTCTCTACGACTATGACGAGTTTCTCGGAATGACCTTCAAGATGGTCAAGAGTTCCGATTTTTATGTCTATGATGAGGAGTATAAGGTCTGGACCGACCGCTCTAACGACAATGCGCTTGCGGCAAAACTGGCAGCGGCGGGGGAGGATCTGGAGATCGTCGGCATTGTGAAGCCGAAGAGCGCCAACGGCGGTCTTCTGACAGCAGGCATCAACTACCCCTCTTCCCTGACGCAGTACATCATGCGTGCGAACGCGGACAGCGATGTGGTGAAGGCGCAGCAGAAAACGCCGGAAGTCAACGTCCTCACCGGCGAGCGTTTCGATGCGGAGTCGGACAGCGGGACACCGGATCTGAGCAAGCTCTTCTCCTTCAACACCGATGCCTTCGAGAAGGCATTTTCCGCGGAAGATATGTCGCTGGATGATCTGGATATGTCCTCCCTTTCCGATGCTTTCTCGGGCATGGATTTCAGCAATCTCGATCTGGGAAGCGCGATCGATCCGAATGCGCTCTCCTCGGTAATGCCGAGCCTGTCCGAAGCGGACATCACGAAGATGCTTGAAGGGGTGGAGATCACCGCGACGGAGGAGGATGTCCGGGCGATGTTTGAAAAACTTCTTTCCGGATATTCCGCATATTCTTCCAAAGACCCCTCGACCGATTATTCGAAGCTGGGAAGCTCGATCAGCGAATACCTGGCAAGCAGTGATGCTTCTGCCATCATGCAGGAACAGATCGGGAAGATCATCGAAGCAAACAGCGAAAATCTGATCACGGAAGACGATATCGTCGGCCTGTTGACCGACGTGATGAGTGGTTTTTCCGAATATGTAGAAGCAAACGAGCTGGATCCCGCCGATTACGCGAACAACCTGCAGCTCTACCTGAACGATGCGGGCACGCGGCAGAAGATCGCGGCGGGTATCGCGGCGCTGACGGAAAAAATCAGTAATATTCAGGTGACGGAGGATCAGCTGACCGAGCTGGCATCCGCTCTGTCCGGCGGTTATACGTCTTACGCGTCCGCCAACGGTCTGCCCGACCCGTCAAGGATGGGAGATTCGTTTGCGGGATATCTGCAGACGGACGAGGCGAAAAGCCTGCTTCTGGATTCTGCGGGCAAGATGGTCAACACCGACAAGCTGCAGCAGAATCTCTCGGATACGATGAGCCGGCTGATGGGAGCGGTCGCGCAGGCACTCGGTACGCAGATCGGGAATGCCCTCACTTCTGCCATGTCCCAGGTGGGAACGCAGCTGGAAAGCGCGATGACGCAGGCTATGACAAGTGTTATGACGCAGATGGGAAGCAACCTGGGAAGTATGTTCGACATCGATCCGGATTCCTTCGCGGACGCGATCAAGCTGAATATGACGGCGGAGGAGATCGAGGCACTCCTCGGTTCCCTTGTGTCGGGAAGCCGTTCGGCAACGGTCGATTCTAATCTGGCATCGTTCGGCTATGCGGATGAGGCGAAGCCAATCGAGATCGATATCTACCCGAAGGATTTCGACGCGAAGGCAAATGTCGTGTCGATCCTCGATCAGTATAATGCCGACGCAGAAGCGGCGGGAGAAGAGGAGCGTGTCATCAGCTATACCGATATGGTGGCGACGATGATGTCTTCGGTAACGAGCATCATCGACACGATCAGCATGGTCCTGATCGCCTTTGTGGCGATCTCTCTGATCGTTTCCTCCATCATGATCGGTGTTATCACCTATATCAGCGTCCTTGAGAGACGCAAGGAGATCGGTATTCTCCGCGCGATCGGCGCTTCGAAGCGCAATATCGCGCAGGTATTTAACGCCGAGACCTTCATCACCGGTCTTCTGGCGGGTCTCATCGGCGTGGGCATGACGATGCTTCTGCTGATTCCGGTCAACGCGATCATTGCGATCCTGGTTAAGGATATGGTGATCCACGCGATGCTCCCGGTTCCGGCGGCGCTGCTGCTGATCGGACTCAGCATCCTGCTGACATTGATCTCCGGCCTCCTGCCCGCATCGAAAGCATCAAAGAGCGACCCGGTTGCGGCACTGAGGACGGAATAAGCCCATAACAATACAATATACGTTCGTAACAATAAAGACCGCCCTGCGGCCTCACTTGCGTGAGGTCCGCGGGGCGGTTTTGTATGGAGTAATAGCTGAAAAAGTTTTTACTGCTCAGTGCTGCCTTCCCATGTACCTACGGTACGTTTTGCAGCTTCCTCGTCGAACCAGTGTGTGGTAACGGTCTCTGCACGAGTGAAGAAACGTACGCCGTCTTTGCCAAGGCAGTGCAGATCGCCGAAGAAGGAATCCTTGTTGCCGGAGAACGGGAAGTATGCGGACGGAACCGGGATGCCGACGTTTACGCCGACCATGCCGCCGTCTGTATCCATCACGAATTTACGGGAATAATATCCGCTGTTTGTGAAGATGCAGGAGCCGTTTGCAAACGGGTTAGCATTCATGACAGCGATGCCTTCCTCGTAATCTTTTACACGTTTGATGCAGGTAACCGGTCCGAAGATCTCGCGATCACCAACGGTCATACCCGGTTTTACATGGTCAAGAATAGTCGGTCCTACGAAGTAACCGTTCTCGTAACCCGGAACAACGATATTGCGGCCGTCAAGTACGAGCTCAGCGCCCTCATCGATACCTGTCTGGATCCACTGACAGATTTTATCTTTGTGTTTCTGGGATACAACCGGTCCGAGCTGTGTCTCCTCTTTATAAGCGCAGCCGACAACCATGGCTTCTGCTTTCTTCTTCAGGAGTGCTACGAACTCATCGGCAATGCTTTCCTGTACACAAACAACCGGAAGAGCCATGCATCTCATGCCTGCGCAGCCGTAGGTGGAGTTGATGATTGCGTTTACGCTAGCTTCAAGGTTGCAGTCCTCCAGGACAAGTGCATGGTTCTTTGCTTCGCACTGTGCCTGAACTCTCTTACCATGCTCTGCCGCAACGGAGTAGATATGTTTGCCGACACCGGTGGTGCCTACGAACGTAACGGCTTTAACACGCTCATCGGTCAGGAAGATCTCTGCCTCGTGACGGTTTGTGGTAACCAGGTTAACGATACCCTTCGGGAATCCTGCCTCGTTGTAGAAGAGGTCGAGCATCTTCATGGAGGTAAGCGGTGTCTGGCTGTTTGCCTTCAGAACAACGGTATCGCCGCAGGCGATTGCAAGCGGAACCATCCAGCCCCACGGAATCATAGCCGGGAAGTTCATCGGAACGATGCCGGCAACAACGCCGAGCGGTTTTCTCCAGGTCTGTGTGTCGTAATTTGTGGTAACCTGCATGCAGGTATCGCCCTGGATCAGAGTCGGAATATTGCATGCCTCTTCAGTCGGCTCGATGGCTTTCTGAACGTCACCGCGTGCCTCGTTGAGATTCTTACCAAGTTCTTTAGCACAGAGAACAGCAAGCTCTTCCTTGTGTGCGTACAGAACCTCTCTCCATTTGTAGAGATACTGAACTCTCTTGGAGATGGACAGTCTGGACCATGCCGGGAATGCAGCCTGTGCGGCAGCGATAGCAGCTTCGCACTCTTCGGAGGTACACTGCGGAACCTGCGCGATTACCTCACCTGTGCTGGAATCCGTTACATCCATGTAAACATCGGTTTTGGACTCAAGCCACTCACCATTGACACAGTATTTCATTTTTGTTACTTCACTCATGATAAAACTCCTTTCTTTTGTTTCACATTTGAAAACGACCCGATACATTTTCGCTCTTGATACCATGATTCTATTTTTGAAACTGAATTAAAATAATAACAAGTGCGTTTTGATTATTATAATACAGTTCAAATATAGTTTTGTCAATAAAAAATACGTTTTAATAATTAAAATAAAATGAGGGCATTTTATTGACAATAGAACTTAATTAAAGTATAGTTATTTCGATAATTAAAATGTCAGTCAGAATATTGCAATTGACATACGAATAATAGATCCAGATCGGACCGGAAAGAGGAACTATTATGGCAGCAGAAAATACTGTGCAGAAACATCAGAGCCTGTCATCCATCAGACTTCTGAAGATAATGGAGTGTCTGTCCACTAAGAGAACACCGATGCGGCTTACAGATCTCGCCCGGGAACTGAAAATGACACAGCCGACCGTTTTGCGTTATCTGAATGCGCTTTATTCGGAGGGCTACGCATATCAGGATCCGGCGACGGGAAACTACGGGCTTACCTGGAAGGTTCGCGGCATCGCGGATCAGGTAAAGGCAAATTCCAGCCTGCAGGCGCTGGTTCATCCTTATCTGGCTGAAATGTCCAATCGTTTGAATGTTGGCATGCTCCTGGCAACTGAGCGTAACGGCGACATCGTCTATCTTGATCTTGTAATCAGCCCCGACTCGATGGAGACTTTTCTTCGTATAGGAAAGGACGCGCCGCTTCATGCGACTTCGTCAGGCAAGATCATGCTCAGCACAAAGAGTGATGCGCAGGTAAAGGATATCCTTGATCGCAAGGGTATGCCGGAGCTGACTGCACATACCATTACGAACCATAAGCAGATGGCAGATGTTCTTGATGAAGTGCGAACAAACGGATTCGCGCTTGACGATGAGGAATGTGAGATCGGACACCGCTGTGTATCGGTGCCGCTGCATGATTATACCGGTACCGCGATCGCTGCGATCAGTGCGTCCGATACCACGGAGAATCTGACAAGAGAACGCGTAGAATTGATCCTTCCCGAATTGAGAAAAACGGCATCGGCCATCGAGTACATTTTAGGATACAGCAAATGAGAGCATATATTTTTGATATCGACGACACTATGTTTGTCCGGTCAGGTCCTTTTGTGAAAGTGATCGGGAAGGACTATCCGGCAGAGAAGTATCCGACTCTTCCACATGAACTTCCCGAGCTTGTGAAGTTCTACACGGAATTCCGTGACCGCGGCGATTATTACTACAACAATTTTTTTGCCTGCGGCAAAATGTCGGAGGAGGAGATGTACCTTCGACGCACGAAGGACGTTTTTGCCGCGCACGGCGTGGAGCTGAATGATGAGCAGGCGATGGAATTCCATTACCGCTATCTGGAAAACCAGAAGCACATCGATCTGATGGACGGCATGGGCGAACTGCTGGATGAGCTGCTTGCCGATCCGGAAAAATACTTCGTGGGTATTCTTACCAACGGCAATTATGACAGGCAGCATGTGAAAATGCATTCACTCGGCCTCGACCGGAGAATTCCGGAAGAACGGATTATTGTAACGGGTGCGGTCAATCTGCATAAACCGGATCCGAAGATCTTCGCGCTCTACGAGGAGCGCGTCCTGAAGCCGGCGGGGATCAGCCGCGGGGATTGTACCTACATTGGGGATGCCTTTGGCAATGACATTCGTTCTTCGCATGCGGCAGGCTGGAAAAACGTCTGGTTCAACTGGCAGAGAGAGGACGAAAAGGATGCGGACGCATGCGCGGATCGCATAGCGTACAATGTAGAGGATCTACGGGAGTATCTGCTGCATGCGTAAGAAAATGAGTTGATTAAACAGAGGGGATAAAATGGGGGATAGATATTATGCCAATGAATAAAGGCGGATCAGAACAGATCCTGACAATCGAAAACGTCGGAAAACCGTCCCTCAGAAGTGTGTCGCATATCTCGGAAGAAGCACATAAGAACAGACCTCGAACTGCTCACAGCCACGGGAACGAGCTGGAAATATTCTATGTTCAGACAGGGACCGGCGAAATTATTCTTGACGGGAAAGCCTATACGATAAGAGCAGGGGATATTGTGGGCGTAAATAGCGGAGTTGTTCACGATGATGGAAAATCTTATGAATTACGCACACTTGTGTTCAGTATCAGCGATGTAGAGATCCCTTATATGGAGAAAAATCACATTGTTCCGCCTGCGCATTCACCGATCATCAGATCTTCCGATGATACGAGATTTGTCAGTGAATTATTGGAGTGTATTGAAAGTGATGTGAGGTTGAAGGGGTTTCGTCAAAGCAGTATTATCATGTCCTTGCTGCGGATACTGATATACAAAGTGGCATTGATGTTTCAGGAAACCGATATGGAAAACGATGCAACAGACAGGAAATCCATGTATGCATATATTGAAGTCCTGAAGATCAGAAATTACATCGACGAACATTATTCCGAAGATCTGTCGCTGGAAGATTTGGCGAGAGAGGCTACGCTGAGTCCCACCTATGCATCAAGGATATTCAAGAAGTATATGGGGGTTTCGCCGATTCAGTATCTGAAGAGACGGCGGATCGGTGAGGCCGAAAGCCTGCTGATCTCCACGGATGAATCGATAACAAACATTGCGATCAAATGCGGCTACGGATCCGCGAATAACTTCAACAGAGTATTTCTTAAATTATTGGGAATCTCACCGAGTGTATACAGGAAGAATCACCGGAGGATACAGGTTCAGATACGATGAAAACTGTATCAGGAAAGTAAAGAAGGAACAGGGAAAGAAACGGCTTTTACCGTTTCTTTTTTTGCGCAAATAATTCAAATTGCGCTTACAATACTTCGATTTTAAACACATTCTGTCAATATGTTGAATTTTCAACATTTCCAACATTTTTGTTTATTGCCGACAATATTATCTGTAATTATAATAAAAACATAAAAAGTCGAGACAATTATTGCGTATATGGTAAAAATGCACAATAAAAATGTTTCGGACACTTTTATTGAATAGGCCGATTCAATCAAAATGACGTGATGAACATGCAAACAAACAAAGGAGGATGAATTACTATGTCGTTTAAATTTGAGAAAGATAAACTTTATATGATGCCGGTATTCTTCGGTCCTACAAGCATGAGCCAGAAACCCGGACATTTTATGCCCGATCCGTATTATCTTGAGCATGGCATTGAAGGTGAGCATTACGCCCCCGGCGACAACTATTGCTGCAGTATTTCTTACGAGACCGATCGTGAAATGCTCGAAAATCTCGTCCCGGAATGCTATACCCTGAGGGAGCCGATTTTGAGCGTCACGGTTACTGAGTTTACCAACCTAGGCTGGATGGGCGGCAATACGTATAATCTTATTAACATCACATGTCCGGTTCATTTCAAGGGCGAAAGAGATGATCTTGACGGCGATCTGGTAATGGTAATGTACGAAAATAACACAGATCCGATCGTCGGCGGACGCGAGACAATGGGATACAGCAAGATTTACTGTGATATTCCGCGTATTGCGCACATGCATAATTTTGAGGAGGACAAATATATTGCAACAGCTTCCGAGTTTAATTTCCGCTTCATGAAGATGGTCATTGATACCAAGCAGGAAGCACCGGATGCGGACGCTGTTAAAGCAATCGAAGCAAGCAGCGCCGGCAAGATGCATCTGAAATATGTTCCGGATGTACTCGAAAAAGAAGAGATCGGTAAGATCCCGAACTTTACAAGACCTGCAATTTGCTATCCGACAATTCTGCCGAAATGGGTAAAACCGGCTGATTATCAGTACGATATGATTAAACCGGAAGTAACCTGGTGCAATGGTACGATCGAATTCTTCGCACCGGAAAACTGGGAAGAATTCCCTGTATACTACAACGTAGCCAAGACTCTGCATGATCTTCCGGTCAAGAGGGTACTTGCAGCGAAGAGAATTCATTACACAGAGCCGTGTGAGTATTGCACATGCTATAAGCTCAGATAACAGGTTCAGGCAGCGATGCCTTTTCCAATAATCGGATTGCGGCGGACTGTACTGTCATATTTGCTGTTCAATACGGGTACAAGTTCGCCGCTTATTTTTTATCGAAAGTGAGGGCGGCTTTTATGTCTATGGCGATTGGTATTATCGGACTGCTCCTCGGAGTGGCGATATTAATTATTTTCAGTTTCATGGGGTTTGCGGCGGTTCCTACCACAATGCTCGGCGCTGCTATCGTCTGCATCTTTAATGGCATTAATGTGTGGACCGGTTTCTCCGAATCCTGGATCGGTGGATTAGTAGGCGTTTTAACCGCATACTACATTCTCTTCTTTGCATCATCTGTATTCGCGAATATTATGGAAGCAACAGGTGCTTGCACATCGATCGCGTATAAATTCCTGCAGTGGTTCGGAAGAAAGCATATTATGACAGTAATCTGTCTGCTTGCCTTCGTTCTCTGCTACGGCGGCGTAAGCTTTTTCGTTATCATGTTCGCCCTCGGGCCGATCATGGAAGCTCTTTACAGTGAACTGAATATTCCGAGAAAACTCATGATCCTCCCGACGGCTGCAGGCTGCGGCGCATGGGTTCTGGCTGCTCCGGGAAGTACACAGCTCAGTAACGTTATCCCGACGGCATTGGGAACAAATCTGATGGCAGCTCCTGTACTTGGTTTCATTATCCTCGTTGTTGGTATGGCTTGTGAGATCTGGTACTGTGAACATACGTATAAGAAGGAAATGGCAATCTATGCGCAGACAGGCGAAGGTTATCAGGAAAAACCGGGAAGCAAATATGTACTGCGCAAAGAAGAGGATTGCCCGAATGCCATTACAGCGTTTATCCCGATCATCGTTCTGGTCGCTATGATCGTAATCGGATCATTTGCAAGCTGGTTCGAAAGCGCTACATTCCTGGCAACACTTGCGATGTGCGTCGGATGTATCCTCTGCCTGCTGCTTAATTTCAAGTTCCTTCAGGGCTCTAAGCTCAGTATTATCAAAGATCTTCTCGGACGCGGTGCAACAGGAGCTGCCGGTTCGGCGCTCGCACTTGGTGCCATTGTCGGATTCGGAACCGTTGTATCCGGAACAGCAGCTTTTGCAAGTCTTACGGAATGGCTGATGGGACTGGATCTCAGTGTATATTGGAAAGGCGTTATCTCGACAGGCGTTCTTGCAGGTGTCTGCGGATCAGCTTCGTCGGGCGCAAAACTGGTAATGCAGTATCTGGGTGATTACTTCGTACAGTCCGGTTGTAACCTTCAGATTCTGCATCGTTTGATCGCCAATGCGTCAATTACATTTGACTCGTTGCCGCATGCAACCGGCTGTTTCCTGATGTTTGCATATTATGGCACAAATCATAAATCGGCATATAAATACGTATTCATGACGGATACACTGTTCCCGCTGATTATCACAGTCATCGCAACCATCATCTGCTCCATTCTTTTCTAATACTCATCATTGTGCAACCCACGATGAGAACAGGGCCTTCGGATTTATTCCGAAGGCCCTGTTTCTATGATCGTTTGAATTGTATTGCACTCATGCCTGCTTTTTGTTCTCTTCTGAAAATGGCCGGATCCACTTTCCGTCGATCCAGTTTGTGATCTCTCCTGCGTAATATCCGAACTCCTCGATATGATCAACCATACTTTCGTTGTTTTGCAGGATGAATAAATACATCGCGCAGATACCGCCGACCACATATTGCACCAGTATATGCAGGGAGTCAGGCACAATATGGTCGCTGGCAGAGGACCAGGAGGCATATAATTCATTTCGAAGAACATTCATCAATCGATATACGAAATCAGTATCCCCATTCGGTCCGGTAAGCAGGCGACAGATATCCTCATTTTTGTACAGCACACGAAAGACGCCGGTATGCTGCGGGTGCTGACCGTCAATATAATTATTGCGGTTGATCTTAGTAAGAGAGTCGGCGATCTGCCGAATAACGTCGTTCTCTATTTTTTCCATCAAATCATAAATATCAGTGTAATGGTGATAGAAAGTGCCTCTGTTAATATTGGCTTTCTCACATATTTTCGAAGCCGTAATTTTCGTATACTTCTTTCCAGCCATAAGATCTAAGAACGCCGTGCGGATCAGCTGATCGGTTTTTATTGAGTTTCTGTTCTTTTCTTTTATATCATTCATGGGCTTTGTAATTATGAGAATATTACGAAGTTACACCTGCAATTATAGATGAAAAATTAGAAATACGCACTATTTCACCTTCAATAAATTGAACAATCTATGTTTTGCACATAATCCATTGTGGCATTACATGCATTATGACTATTAGTTGGAGCTTTTCCCCGTTCGGATCTCAAAGATATTCTTCAAATAATTAACCAATCTTTCAATGCACACTTTCGGACTGTGAATGACTATATTTTGAACTGAAGATGATAAGAAGCTGTTGGAAATTCATGATTTTAGCAAGCGCCATTCGAAAAATGGATAACTTTAATTGAATATAAACGTTAAAAATATAACGGGATAGCAAGATATGTTATATAATACGGAAAAATCATAAAAAAACGCATATTCTTCGTCAAAACTGAATAAAAAATGCGAAGAAAAAAGATGGGATTGATGATAATATCAACATATCAGATGAAAAGCAAATGTAATTTTTGCAAAACATAGACAATATGCACATAAAATGGCTAATAGGAGGGAATTGTTATGTCGGATTGGAATTTACCTTACAACGGGCGTCATCACATGGAGAAGAATGATGGCATCTATTACCAGAATATGACGAACCTTGAAGTAGAAGAAAGATTAAAAAAGAACGATGTTCTTCTGATGCCGATCGGTTCTACAGAAAATCATGGACCGAGTGCTCCGTATGGCGAAGATACCTACCTCGATACAAGACTTTGCGAGCTCGTTGCTGAGAAGACCGGCTGCACGGTTGCCATGCCGACCTGGTATGGATCACATCCGTACCATCATCTGGGTCAGAAGGGCACGATCATGATTCCGGAAGAGATTCTGGCAAATTACATTATGTATATGATCGCCGGATACTGGAACACGGGTTTCCGCAAAATTATTATCATTAACGGACATGGTCAGGATTACGTCATTCCGACTGCGATCCACAAATTCGGCAAGAAGTGGCAGGTTCCGGCAATCGTTCTGTATTGCCATTTCTGGAACGCAGCCAAGGAACAGATGGGAACAAAAGAGGTTGGCGGTCCCTACGAAAAATTCTTCGTACATGCGGATGAGGTTGAGCAGTCTTGGTGCCAGGCACTGTTCCCGGATCTGATCGAGCAGGATAAGGCAATCGCAACAAAAGCAGCTCCGCTTCTGCCGCCGGGACATATTTGTGACTCCGCGGAATTAAACGGCGGAACGATCAAATGGTACAATGCGCTGGGTTCCTGCGGAATGGAATGCATCTGCCAGCCCGAAGGTGTCATCGGAGACGCAACAAAGGCGGACTGGAAGAAGGCTAAAAAGGGTGTCGAGAATACCCTCGACTACCTGGAAAAACTTGTTAATGATATCCTCGAGAAATACCCGGCAGGAACACTTCCGCCGATTGAGCTCACAACACAGAGAAAGAGAGAGGACATCGAAGCGGTTATCAAGGGACCGAACGTACCTGGCGGCCGTCACCTGTATACTCTGGAGTATTGATGCCACAGAGCGTAATGAATAAGGAGGGAGCTTTCCGTGAAATATAATGAAGACAGAGTGATTTTGAGAATGTCCGGAATCACAAAGCGCTTTCCCGGAACGTTGGCGCTGGATAATGTACAGCTGGTCTGTGAGAAAGGTTCCGTACATGTTCTTCTCGGAGAGAACGGAGCCGGAAAATCCACACTGGTAAAGATCATCAGTGGTCTTTACTCAAAAGATGAAGGTACCGAATGGTACGACGGCAAAGAAGTTAATTTTGCCAATGTAGGAGAATCGATGGATGCCGGAATCGGTATGATCCATCAGGAGTTATCCCTTCTGCCGGAGCGTTCCATTGCGCAGAATATTTTTGCCGGACGTGAACTGAAGAATGGCATCATGGTCGATAACAAAGCCATGGTCAAGAAAAGTAAAGAACTGTTGGATCGCCTGGGGCTTGATTACAATCCCAACACACTTATTAAGGAGTTGTCTATTGCGCAGCAGCAGATGGTCGAGGTTGCCAAGGCACTTTCCCATGACGTCAAACTTCTGATCATGGATGAACCGACATCCTCACTTACCAGCAAGGAAATTGCAAAACTGTTTGAAATCATTGACCGTCTGAAACAGCAGGATGTTGCGATCATTTACATCTCCCACAGAATGGAGGAGATCAAGCAGGTCGGTGATTATGTTACGGTCATGCGAGACGGTCAGTACATTGACACATTGGATGCCAAGACAGCCGGCATGGATGAACTGATTGCTCTCATGGTCGGCAGAAAAATCGGGAACCTTTACAACCGCACATACCATGAGCCTGGCGAGATCATTTTCGAAACGAAGGACCTGACGGGATTAAGATTCCGTAATGTAAATATTCATGTTCGCGCGGGTGAAGTAGTCGGACTGTCAGGACTCGTTGGCGCCGGAAGAACCGAGCTGGCAAAAGCGGCATTCGGATTCGATCCCGTAGAGAAAGGGACGGTAAGCCTGTTCGGAAAAACAATGCGTCACTTATCTCCGAGCAAATGTATTAAGGCCGGCATGGGATATCTGTCAGAGGACCGCAAGACAGAAGGACTTCTTTTGCCAATGTCGATTGAAGAGAATATCGTCGAGGCATCACTTGGAAAATTCTTCCCGAACGGTTTCCTTTCCAGAGGACCGGAAAAGGAGCAGGGAAAGAAATATGTTGAAGAGCTGAATATCGCAACGCCTGATTCGTCCAAAGCGGTCGGAGAACTTTCCGGCGGCAACCAGCAGAAGGTAGTTATCGGTAAATGGCTTGCAACCGGCTGTAAATTCCTGATCATGGATGAGCCGACCCGAGGAATCGACGTAGGCGCAAAAAGCGAGATTTATAAGCTGATGGATGACCTGGTTGCTCAGGGTTACGGCATTCTGATGATCTCATCGGATATGCAGGAAATTATCGGCGTCAGTGATCGCGTATATGTAATGTTTGACGGCGAAGTTTCCGGAGAACTGGAACGAGGCGAAATAGAGCAGCAGGCAATCATGCGATTTGCTGTAGGCGGAAAGAGAGGCGGCAATGAAGCGTAAATTCAAACTTGCGATTCCCGGAATCGCATTGTTCGACATACTGTTATATATATTCTTCAGCTTTGCGACCGAAAATTTCTTCTCGTCATATAATACGATTTTGATTTTAAGAAACAGCTGCACACTGGTCATTGCATCTCTTGCAATGACTATGGCAATCATGGTTTCCCAGATCGATATGTCGATCGGTTCCGTAATCTCCACAGCAGCTGTTATGGTAGCACTGATGGTCAACAAGGGAATTCCGGTTATCGTTGCAATCATTGCAGCGGTTGCCATGGGCGCTGCAGTCGGCGCCGTCAACGGAATCCTGATCGCGAAGTTCAAGTTTGACTTCTGGGTCGTAACTTTCTCGACCATGAGCATTATGGCAGGAATCGCCCTGGTAATCAGCGGCGGCGAAACCATTGGATTCCAGAACGAGTTCCTGGATTGGGTCGGAAACGGAACGCTCCCGGGAGGTATCTACTGGGTCATCATCATAACAGCATTGATCACGGCTTTTATGATCTGGGTAGAGAGAAAAACGAATTTCGGATACAACATGTTTTCGATCGGCGGATCGGAAGTTGTTGCCAAGAACAGCGGAATTAATGTACCGCTCAATCGCTTTAAAGTATATCTGTTCAGCGGAATTCTCTCGGCGATCACCGGTGTAATCGTAGCAAGCATGACTGCAGCAGGAGGACCTACTGTTGGATCGGAATACGGATTCAACGCGATGGCGGCCGTTGTTATCGGCGGAACCCCGTTCGTCGGCGGAAAAGGCGGAATGCTGGGTACAGTATTCGGCACGATTCTTCTGAAGATCCTGGCAAGCGGTCTTTCCATGATGGGAATTGAACCGACCTGGCAGAAAGCAATCACCGGTGTCATTATTGCATCACTGATCATCATCGACGTACTCAATGAGAAACGCAAAGTCAAGAACGGATTAAGGAGGGTTTATCACGATGTCGAAAAGTAAAAAGAACGTAATCGATCTTCTTTCACGAGTTCTGATTCTGCTGATTATTATGGCGGTTATGGCATGCCTTAAGCCGGAAGCTTTTCTTACGGCGACTAACTTTTCACAGGTTGTTTTTCAGCAGGCGCCATTCACGATGCTGATGGCATTCGGAATGAGTATGGCGATCATCACAGGCGGTATTGATATTTCCATGGCATCGGTTATGATCCTGTCAAGTTACCTGAGCGCAACTTCGTTCCAGCAGGGTAATTACGTCCTCGGAGTACTTATCGCGGTTGCGGTAGGCATGGGATTCGGCTTATTAAGCGGTCTGTTGGTCAGCAAAGTAAATATCGCAGCGTTTATTGCTACCTACAGTGTAGACTTCATTGCGCTGGGCCTCGCCTACGTTATCTGCGATGGTAAATATATCTACGGCTTCCCGGATGCCTTCCGCGGCCTTACAACAGGAACACTGATCGGAGGAATCCCGAATATTGCGCTTGTTACATTTATCGTATTCGCTGTTCTCTATGTTCTGACCAAAAAGACCAGATATGGAAGAGGTTTCTATTCCATCGGTTTCAATCCGAAGGCAACAAAGCTTTCCGGAATCAACGCGGACTGGACGATCTGTTCCGTTTATATGATGAACGGTCTTCTGGCAGCCATCACAGGTATTCTGTTCCTGTCGAGACTGAATGCCGCTGATCCGAGTATCAAAGGCACCCTCACGATGGATTCGATCGCGGCTGCGCTGATTGGAGGAATTCCGTTCTCCGGCGGAGAGGGATCCGTTCTCAATACCGTAGTCGGAGCACTGATCATCGTATTCATTCGAAACGGAATGAATATCCTGAACGTTCCAACTACCTGGAGTCAGACAGTAGTCGGCCTGGTAATCATGTTTGCGCTGATCTACGGCGCGTTAATGGACAAAGTATACGAGGCTATCAGCAGAAAACAGAATCAGAAAAAGGCCCTTGCGGCAGAATAATCAATGTGCATTTTGACTATAGGAAAGTCAAAAAAATATATCATAATTCATAGGAGGAAAAATTATGAAAAAGAGAGTATTGGCAATGGGAATGGCACTTGCAATGACGCTTGGCATGGCAGCGTGCGGTAGCACCGGCGGCAGCAGCGCGGCATCCACAGGCAGCAGTGCGGCATCCACCAGCACAGCGGCAGCAGCAGGAGACCAGAAGGTAACGGTTATCATCAAAAACACAACAGCTCCGTTCTTCATCTCCATGAAGGAAGGCGCAGAAGCTGCAGGTAAGGAACTTGGTATCAATGTTGAAGTAAAGGCACCGACCGAGACAGACGAAAGTGCTGGAAACTCTCAGCAGACACAGCTGGCAGAGGAAGCTATCGCGAATAAGACAAGCTGTCTGGTAATGTGCCCGGTAGATAAAGAGGGAATCATGCCGGCAATCGAGAAAGTTACGGAAGCAGGTATTCCGGTCGTTGAGCTGAACTCCCGTCTTGCCGATGAGTCAAAGGCAGAGACATTCGTAGGCCTTGAGAATGTAAAACAGGGATACGGCGCTATGGAGCAGCTTCTGAAGGGCCTGGACGGCGAAGGCAAGATCCTCATCATTGAGGGATCCACCGGTGCGCAGACATCCATCGACCGTATCGAAGGTGCAAAGCAGGCTATTGAAGATGCAAATGCAAACGGCGGAAAGTTCGAAATCCTGGCTTCCCAGTCCGCTAACTACAACCGTGCAGAGGCTCTGAACGTTGTGCAGAACCTGCTTCAGTCCTATCCGGATGCAAACGCGATCTTCTGCTGCAACGATGAGATGGCACTTGGCTCTGTTGAAGCAGTTAATGCTGCAGGCAAGACCGGAAGCATCCTTATCTCCGGCGCAGACGCTAACGATGATGCATGCGCAGCGATCAAAGAAGGTACCATGTACTGCACATCCTACGGAAATCCGTACATGCAGGGTTACGAAGGCGTTCAGGCTGCATATGATGTACTGAACGGCGGCGCAAAAACCGATTTCTACGAAGTAGATACAGTCGTTGTAACAAGCGAAAACGTTGATACATTCAAGGATCAGAAATAATTCGCAAACTGAAATCATTACAGAGTAAGTAATATAAACCGGCTCCGGACATCCCACGTCAAGGGCGTTCGGAGCCGTTTGTACAGCATTAGATCATAGCAGGTGGTTTATATGAAAACATACACGTTGGTAGAACCGTCGAAATTGGAAGTAAAGGATGTTCCGATTCCGGAGCCGGGGGACACAGAAGTCCTTATTAAGATCCGGAATGTCGGCATATGCGGATCGGATATTCATTTATTTAAAGGAACATACAGTGGACCGAACAGTTATCCGATTATGTTCGGACACGAATGGTCGGGCACGGTCGTGAAAACCGGAGCTTATGTAACAAAGGTCTCGATCGGTGATAAAGTTACCGGAGATTGTTCCAAGTATTGTGATGCCTGTGATAACTGCAAGGCCGATAAGAATCTGTGCAAGGATATCGAAAAGTTCGGCATTACCGTCGATGGAGCATCGGCTGAATATATTGTGCGGGATGAAAAGTATGTATATAAGGCACCCGATGATATTGATATGAAACTTCTTGCGTTGACCGAACCCATCGCGGTTGCCAGACATCTGATCATGAAGATGATAGACCGAACCGGAGATATGAAGGATAAGAAGATCCTGATCTACGGCGGCGGCGCGATCGGCCAGGCCGCACTCTTACTGTTGAGATATGAACTTGGCTGCGACAATGTTTACCTGTCCGATCTGATTCCGTACAGAATGGAGCTGGCTCAGAAGTTTGGCGCCAAGGTACCGCTGCAGGAAGAACTAAATTGGGATCTGGAAAATACATACTATAACATGTATAATCACACACCGTTTGATGTGGTCATTGAGACGACCGGAGTAGCAGCAGTTTTTGCAAATGCAATGAACCTGGTACGTCCGAATGGTGTTCTGGGATGTGTTGGTATGATAAATAATGTAAAGATCCCGCAGAAGCTGATCGTTACAAAGGCAATGACGATTGTCGGAAGTATTGGCGGAACCGGTGAATTCGAGGCGGTTATCGACTTCATCCGAAAGAATGAGGAGGTCGTAAAGCTTATGGTGAGTCACGAGATTCCCCGTGAGGATATACCGGAAGCATTCCGCTGCGCATCGAACCCGCTGGATGCAATGAAGGTCAGTATTGTTTTTTGATCGATGAGGCTGCAGTAATTGAGTAAACGGAGGATGAATATGGAAGGCAAGATGAAAGCAGTAGTGCTTCACGGACCCGGTGAATATGACGTGGAGACAGTCGATATTCCAAAGCCGGGCAGGGATGAGGTACTTGTAAAAATCATGGGAGTGGCGATCTGCGGATCGGATCCCAGACTGTTTTCCGGAGGAAGCCGCAATAATGGCTGGCCGCCCCAGTATCCGTTTGTTCTCGGCCATGAATTTGCAGGACAGGTCGTGGAACTTGGCGAAGGCGTTGTCGATCTTGAAATCGGCGATCGCGTCGCCGGGGAAGCGCATTGCGGCTGCGGGCATTGTGAGATGTGCAAAAAAGGCTTCTACAATCTTTGTCTGAATTATGGCAGAGAAGGTTCCGGACATCATCACTACGGACACAATACCAGAGGGTGCTATGCACAGTATCAGAAATACAATGTAAAAGCACTGACAAAGATGCCGGATTCCATGAGCTATGATGAAGGCACGATGGTTGACACGGCCGGAACGGCATACAACGCGATCAAGTTGACGGGAATTGAGCCCGGCGGATATACGGTCATTATCGGGCCGGGACCGATGGGGATTATGGCGATGGAGATTGCAAATGCGATGGGATCGCAGACCATTATGATCGGCAGAGGACATCGCCTGGAAGTGGCTAAGGAACTCGGCGCGACCTACGTTGTTGATTTTGAAAAAACGGAAGATGTTGTGGCTGCTGTTCGCGAGATTACCGACGGACTCGGTGCACATCAGGTAATTGAGTGTGCCGGAAACACTTCGGCATTCATGGAGGCCATCCTGATGGCCCGCAAGAACGGACACGTCGCATTTATCAGTATTCCATCGGAGGATGGTCAGCTTATGGCTGCGAAGCATATGATCATGAACCAGATCACTGTGCATGGGGTCAGAGCCAATCCGAACTGCTCCAAAACCGTGGTGGATCTTATCGCGCAGAAGCGGATCGACGCAAAAGGAATTATTACACATACATTCCCGATGGATGAGATCCATGAGGCCTTCGATACATTCATTAACCGCAGGGATGGAGCGGTGAAAGTTGTTGTTCATCCGAACGAATAATATGGTACATATTTCGGTTCATTACGAGCCGTGAAATAGATATGAAAGGAAAAAGCAGATATGGATACAAAAAACATGGATCTGGACAAATGGTTATTTACAGACAACCCAACGATCTTCTTCGAGAACACGCCGGTCGGCAGATGCAAAAAAGAAGTATGGGACATGACAGAGGAAGAGGTTGATCGTATTCTGAGAGAAGATTACGGAATTCCGGCAGCACCGGAACTGGATAAAGCGGGAAGCTACATCCAGACAACTCCACGCGGCCAGCAGATCGAGAACAGACAGAAGAGTGACATTGTTTTTGTTCCGGTTGCGTGCACCGAGAATCACGGTATGCACCTTCCTACCGGACAGGATCTGTTCCAGGTAACGATGTTCCTTGAGGGAATGAAGCGCCACATGGCAAAGCAGGGGAAGGTTATCAACATCGCATGGCCGTGCCTGCTTTACGGTGGACATCCGTATCATCATATCGGCATGCCGGGAACTGTTATCATGCCGCAGGAAGTTGTTGTAGAGACAGTTGTTCATGTAATGGCAGGTCTCTGGGATGACGGATACCGCAAGATCATTCTGGTTAATAACCACGGCCAGCTGTGGAACCTGGTTACAGGACTGCAGCAGTTCACAAAGAGATATCAGGTTCCGGGTATCTTCGAAGTATTTGACTGGCACAGATCCGTACGTGAGTTCTTCCAGCCGAATAACGGACAGCCGAACACCATGGAGACACCGTTCAGCCATGCATGTGAGAGTGAGACCTCTCTCGGTCTGCTCGGCTTTGATGACATGATCGATATGAGCCGTGCTGTTGACACCAAGCCGTTACCGATGCTTGACAGCGGTTGGTTCGACAACTCCACAGACAACTATCATCGTCCGCATCGCTGGGATGAGGGTGAAGGCCATGCCGCAATCGAGAGATATGCTACTCCGGAAGGATGCGTAGGCACACCGTCTATCGCAACTGCTGATAAGGCGAAACGCCCGATTCTTGCGATCTGCAGAATGCTTGAGCTTCTGTATGATGAAATCAGCGAGAAATATCCGTCCGGCCAGGTTCCGAAGGCAGAAACAATGACTATGAGAACCTCCGAAGAGATCGCTCCGTTCCTGAAAGAGCCGCTCAGCGAAGGATGGAAATCTATCTGGCAGCTTCCGAAAATCGGACCGGCAGAAAGCTTATAATGTTTCGATGAATATCGAGGAGGGGGAGGTATCTCCCCCTCCTTTTGCGTGAGAGACAGAAAAATTTGTGATAAATTCACTCTTTCAAAGACGCGGTACAGCAACAGATATAGGGGACACATATGGAATGGATAAACAGGAAAATTGAAAAAACAAATGGTTCCGGACCGACAAAAATTCTTCAATTCGGAGAAGGCAATTTTGCCCGCGCGTTTGCGGATTGGATGATAGATCGCGCCAATAGCGCGGGAGTCTATGATGGAAGAATTGTTGTGTGCCAGCCGGCATCTGTGAGCACGGAAAAGAGGGACCTGCTGAACTCTCAGGACTGCATGTACACGGTGCTGATGCGAGCGGAAGAAGAGGGCCGTTCCGCAGAGAAAGCGGATGTCGTAACCTCCATCAGTCGTTGTTTGAACGCGATGGCTGACCCGGACGAACTGATCGCGCTGGCAAAAAGTCCTGATCTGGCCGTGATTCTGTCAAACACGACGGAAGCAGGAATAACCTACAGGAGCGGTGAGAAGATGGAAGACTTTCCGGGCGTGACATTTCCCGCAAAACTGACTCGACTTCTTTATGAGAGATACAGAGCGTTTGACGGCGACAAAAGCGCGGGACTTCTTTTCCTCCCCATGGAACTGATCGATCGCAACGGGGATGCCCTTCGCGAAATAATGCGGCAGATCGGACGCGATTGGGAACTTGGGGACGAGTTTGAGGAATGGCTGTTGGGTGCAAATCATTTTGCCAATACGATGGTAGACAGAATCGTAACCGGTTTTCCTACCGAAGAGAGCGATGAAATCATGGAAAAACTCGGCTACAGGGATCGATTTATCGTTACGTGTGAGTCCTATTGCCAATGGATCATCGAGGGAGACCTGGCATGGGCAGAGAATTTTCCGATACACAAAGCCAATAAAGCGGTCATCTGGACTGATAATCTGAAGGAGTACAAGACGAGAAAGGTCCGCATATTGAATGGCGCACATACTTCCACTGTTCCGTCAGGTATCCTGATGGGCTATGAAACGGTCAGAGATCTGATGCAGGACAAAGAAGTGGCAAATTTTATGAAAAATCTGTTGTCAGAGGAGGTCATCCCAACTCTCAGGGGGGAACGAACAGAGCTGGAGGCATATGCAGCATCGGTCCTGGAGCGCTTCAATAATCCCTATATTCATCACCGGTTGTCGGATATCAGCATGAATTCGGTTTCGAAATATGCTGTGCGGTGTCTACCGTCTATCGATGCATATTATAAACGATTTGGTGAGATACCGGAACGGCTTGCTTTTTCTCTTGCGTGTCTACTGCGTTTTTATCGCCCTCGGCAGGAGGGCGGAAAGTTCGTGGGATCAAACGAAAACGGAGAGACCTATGTTATCAGAGATGCGGAATCCGTATGTGTGAAGATGGCGGAGCATTGGACTGCGAGCAAGGCGCAGGAAGCCGTTCGGTCAATTCTGAATGATAAAGATCTCTGGGGCGAGGATACGCCGGGAAAGATTCCCGGTCTGAGTGAGGCGGTCGGTAATCTTGTGGAAGCTATGGAGCGTACGCCAATTCGTGAATTGATGTTGAAGCTGCAATGAAAGCTGTAAGGAGGAGAATGGTATGAAGACAGAAAAAACTTTTCCGTATCCACTCTGTGTACAGCTCTGGGAGACCGATTTTGATGCTCCTCAGTTTGAGGAGATGTTATGTTATCTCCAGGAAGAGCGAATCTACGGTGTAGAATTAAATATCACCGATTTCTCTGCCGGGGCTGTGAACAGGGTTCTTGACTTGTTGAGTAAGCATCACCTTGCACTCACAAGCATTGCTACCGGTGTATGGGCAAAGCGGAATCGCTATGCGCTGTGCTCTCCTGATGAGAAGATCCGCAGGGCATCAGTTGATGCGTTTGCGGAGACCATCCTTCCCTGCGCGAAAAAGTATGGGGCAGATGTGATCGTCGGCACGTTGAAGGGCGGAAACGAAGCTGACCGAACGGCGGCACAGGAGAGTCTGCTTCGAAGCCTGGAAGAGATAAATAATGTGAATATGACGTATCAGGTGCCCGTCTATCTGGAAGCAACGAACCGCTATGAATCGCCCGTGATAAATACACTGCATGATGCAGCTGAGATCATTGACAGACTTCATGCGAAAAACAATTATTTCGTTCTGCCCGATACCTTTCATATGAATATCGAGGAGAAAGACATGGCCGGGTCATTGCGGGAATGCGCAGCGTACTTTTCAAATGTGCATTTCTCCGACAGCAACCGGTATTTCCCGGGAAGAGGGCATTTGCCCTTCGAGGAGATCTGCAGTGCTTTGCGGGAAGCAGGCTATGCGGGCCGGGTGACGATCGAAGGAATACACATGGAAGATTTCGAACAGGATCTGCGGCAGATGAAGCAATGTTTGCAGCGTGCTATATCGGAAAGCAGGTGAAGTTATGATAGATTGTGTCAAAATTGATGCCCACGATAATGTGGTCGTTGCTCTCAGGAAAATCAGGCAAGGTGAATTTGTCAGCTGCGAGGGAAAAACGATCCGTGCGAACTGCGACATACCGAGAGGACACAAGATTGCGCTGACCGCAATCCGGCGCGGCGAGAATGTAGTGAAATACGGCGTGCCGATCGGAATCGCCACTTGTGACATTGCGGAAGGTGACTGGGTCCATGTGGAAAACATGAAGACAAGATTGTCGGGGAGAGATAAAGAGGAAGAAAACTCCAACCCGGGAATCGAAGCGGCTGTTGAAAGTGATGATCGGGTCGAACAGACCGAAAAGTCAGAAGAGGGAACGACGACAGAAGCGGCGGAAGCTGTAGAACCGTCCGGATATAGAATGGATACTTTCCGCGGATTTGTAAGAGATGACGGGTCGGTAGGGATTCGGAATGAAGTGTGGATCCTGCCTGCAGTCGGCTGTATCAATTCCGTTGCTCAGAAGCTCGCGGAGGATAATAAGGATCTTGTGTCGGGAACGGTTGATGGGATCTATGCATACACACATCCCTACGGTTGTTCGCAGACCGGAGAGGATCTGAAATGGACCAGACGGATCCTCGCGGATCTGGCAAAACATCCGAATGCCGGCTCAGTTCTGATTCTGGAGCTGGGGTGCGAGAACCTCACGCACGAAAGTATGGTGAATGAACTCGGCGATTTTGATGACCGCAGGATCCGCTTTCTGAGGTGCCAGAGCGTGGAGGATGAATACATCGAGGGAAGGCGCATCCTGAGGGAGTGTGTAGACTACGCAGCTACTTTTGTGCGGGAGGATGTATCGACAGCAAAGCTGGTCATCGGTCTGAAGTGCGGCGGATCGGACGGGCTGTCCGGAATAACGGCAAACCCGGTTGTGGGGAGAGTCTGTGACAGAGTCGTGCAGGAAGGCGGAATCGCTATCATGTCGGAAGTGCCGGAGATGTTCGGCGCGGAGTCCATGCTGCTTCGAAGAACTGTGAATGCAGTAATACATGATAAGGTTCGTACAATGATAGAACGCTACAAAGAATATTTTGTTAAGCATAATGAACCGATCAGTGAGAATCCGAGCCCGGGCAACAAAGCAGGCGGCATCTCGTCACTGGAAGACAAGAGCTGCGGCTGTGTGCAAAAGGGCGGCACGGCACCGATTGTAGACGCACTGGGTTATGGAGAACGGATCAAGGAGGGAAGCGGTCTTCATCTGTTATATGGGCCGGGAAATGATCTTGTATCGACGACTGCGCTGACGGCTGCCGGCGCGCATGTGATCCTCTTCACGACGGGGAGGGGCACACCCTGGGGAGCACCGGCTCCAACGATCAAAATAGCGACCAATACAGAACTTGCGATAAGAAAACAGAGGTGGATCGATTATAACGCGGGGATGATCACGGAAGGACAGAAGATCGGCACCGCGGCAGAAGAACTGTGGGGACTGGTGTGTGAAGTAGCCTCCGGCAGACAGACAAAAGCAGAGATGAACGGGAATCGGGGAATCGCAATTTTTAAAAACGGAGTCACCCTGTAACAGACACATGTGTGATGAGAGACACATATATGATAACAGATGTCACGGAGGATAAGAAAGCAGTAAAGAACGACCGGCGGTTTCCCGTCGGTCGTTCTTTACTGAGGTGCGATCAATACCTGATAATAGATCTCCGAGAATCAGTTCTCGGAAGCAAGCATGTTATTCAAAGAGGAAATCGCCTTTTCCGCTGTACCCAATGCATCGCCGCGATAGAAACATTCAACTGTGAGATAACCCTTGTAGTTGATTTCTCTGAGGGCGTTGAATATAGCTGCAAAGTCAATATTGCCGCTGCCCGGATACCAGCGCTGGCTGTCTGCCAGATGCACATAACCGAGTTTGCTGCCAACTTTACGAATCGTTTCCGGCAGATCGTCCTCTTCCAGATTCATGTGATAAACATCCAGGTGTACAAATACATTATCAAGGCCGAAGCGGTCAATAAATGCCAGAAGCTCTTCGGCACGTGTGAAAATGTTCATCTCATAATGGTTGATTACTTCGATGACAACAGGGACACCCTTTGCCTTTCCGTAATCATTGATAATTTTAAGGTTCCTGCCAAGCCGTGACAGATACATCTCCGGATTTGCGCCTGCGGGAATTTTACCGCGAGCCCATCCGATGACGATCCCTGCGCCGACTTCGCCTGCCATATCGATGTAATTTTTCATTCCGTCAAGAGCGGCACTTTCTACATAAGGCCGATCATCGATCAGAGTGCAGCCGCCCTCCGTAGCGAGCTTTCCGGTAACCAGCATGGCGATTTTGACGCCTGTCTCCTGCATTGCCTGACGAATCTGCTCGAAATCGAGAACTTCATTTTCGCGTAAATGTACTTCAATGGCGTCGTAGCCAAGGGACTTTGCCGTGCGCAGATTCTCTTCTATTGTTCCGTGAAGGAGTAGCGGCGCGGAAGGAGATGCATATTGTACTGATGATATTCCGATTTTCCATTCACTCATAGCGAGCCTCCTTGCTTAGACCTGCGCAATCATTTCCCCGTATTTTTCCTTCTCCTCAGCAATGAAGGCCTCGACTTCCGCTGCTGTCGGCAGGGAATCGGAACAGTTGTTGCTACGGACCATCATGGACGCTTCGGCAGAGCCGAACTCAAGACATCTGCTGATATCCCAGCCACTGAACAGGCCGTATATGAATCCAGCGCCGTATCCGTCGCCGCCGCCGAAGCCTTTGCGTGCGTCAACCGGGAAGGGCTTGATACTGAAGTCTTCTCCGTCACAGGTGTAAGCGGTAGAACCCTGCATGCCGTGTTTGATTACAACGATCTTCGCGGACTGTGAGAACCAGTATGCCGCGCTCTCTTTGTCAGTCATATTCGGCTGGATCAAAGCCTCTGTGAGATCGAATTCCTCACGGGATCCCATGATGATATCCGCGATTTTTGCTACCGTTGAGTAGTAGATGGAGATCTCATCCTTACTCTGCCAGTTGTAAGAGCGATAATCGATATCAAAAATAATCTTTACGCCGTTTTTCTTGGCCAAAAGAGCCGCTTTCAGAGCTGCCTCGCGGGAAGGACTTTCAGCAAGTGCGGTACCGGAGATCAGGAGAACCTTAGACTTTTTAATGAAATCCTCGTCAACATCATCAACGGAAAGCTGCAGATCTGCAGCCATGTTGCGATACATCAGAATACTGCTTTCCTTTGGAGAAAGCATTTCGGTGAAAGTTAATCCGAGTTTTGCGCCATTGGTGCAGCGTGTGACATGAGAGGTGTCTACACCTAACTCATCAAAATAATTGATGATATAATCGCCGAACTGATCATCGCTTACTTTGCCGATAAAGCCGGCCTTAAGACCGTGACGGGTAACGCCGACCGTGATATTGGCGGGAGAGCCTCCGAGAAACATTTCAAAGTAATGAACTTTTTGTAAGGGTTTAAATTCTTCCTTGACTGCATCCGAATAAGCCGGGTTAAAATCGATGGCGGCTCTACCGAGGAGGATAATGTCCAGCGGTTTCGTGTTGTCAAATTCAAGATACTTCATGTTGGTGCCTTCCTTTCTTTCTTGGAAAAATTATTTTTCGTACATTAACCGGATGTGGTGAATGTCCAAATAGTTTTCGAATTTTTCATCAGGCCGTTCATCGGTGACAAGTCCGTTGATCTGGTTCAGGTGACAATAGGTGTAAAGCGATAAACGGTTGAATTTGGAATGATCTGCCAGTAAATAGATTTTCTGACTCTTCTCGCAAACCTTTTTCTTAATGTAGTACTCACCGTTTTCCGCGTTGGATACACCGCCGTTTAGCGATATCCCCGTGGATGCCATGAACGCTTTATTAATGTTCATAGAGGATAAACACTGCAGTACCTCGCTGCCGATGAAGGAGAACGTTTTTCTGTTCAGCTGACCTGACAGGCTGATCAAGCGGATATTGGGATACGGCGCCAGAATATCCAGTGCGAGAAAGCTATTTGTGATGACCGTGCAATTACGATCGGTGATATTCTGCGCCAACTGCGCGCATGTTGTCCCGCTGTCGATAAAGATGGTATCATTCTCTTCGACTAACGAGGCGGCCAATTTACCGATAATCGCCTTAGCGTCTGGGTTGTGCTCATTTCTTTCCTGATACGGTTCGAGTTGAATCGGTAATGCGGAAGCATTGGCAGCAGTTTCCTTCTGCCGGGAGTTAACCAGGCGCAGACCGCCGTAAACTTTCTCAACCACTCCGCGTCCTTCCAGAATATCAAAGTCCCGTCGTGCCGTGCTGGTGGAAATGTGAAATTTTTCGCATATGTCGGTGACGGACACAGCCTTTTTCTCTCGGACAAATTCTTCAATATGAAGAATTCGATTTTCTTTCATAACGATGATCCTCCTAGGTAGATTAGTCAGGTGGGACGGCAATGACAAACTGTTGGGTGAAAATTAGTTTGGCAGGAACAATCAACCGTTGATCACTTGATATCGTTGTGAATTACTGGTTCATACTATTAAGAATAACTATTCGAGATAATATTGTCAATATATTATCTCAATATTGGCATGCAATATTTCTAGAGAGTAATATATGACGATTTATTGGAGAATAGTAGGGAAAACAAAGGTAATATATTGATAAAGTGAGAATGTAGTGATAAAATAATGATATAAATGTTTAGCATCTCGTACGGCAAAAGTACGTGAAAAAATCAGCTTTACAGCGGAAAGAGGTAATGATGGCACTGACGAATATGATGAAGATTATGAACAATTGCAGAGCGCAGGGAAAAGGCTGTGGTTCTTTCAGCACATATAGCATGGAAGGCGCGATGGGCATTGTGAAGGCTGCGGAAGAAACGGGCACACCAATCATCATCCAGCTTGCGGAAGGGAGATTCTCTACCGCACCATTGGAGTTTATGGGACCGATGATGATGAATGCAGCTAAAACTGCGAATGTAGATATCGCCGTTCACCTGGATCACGGCAAAACAGAAGAGACGGTTCGGAGGTGCCTGGAACTTGGGTTCACTTCCGTTATGTATGACGGTTCGCATCTGCCAATTGAAGAAAATATGGAGAATACCCTGAAAGTCATTGAAATCGCAAAACAGTATGGCGCGGATGTCGAGGCGGAACTTGGTGTGGTTGGACGAAGCGAGAATGGTTTTGACATTCAGTACACACGTCCTGAGGATGCAAAACTTTTTGTAGAGACTACCGACGTGGATGCGCTTGCGGTCGGAATCGGAAATCTGCATGGGAACTATCCGGGCGGTGAACCGCATCTGAGACTTGATATTCTGCAGCAGATCCATGAGGCAGTGCCGGAAGAGCACCTCGTTCTTCATGGAGGAAGCGGGATCTCGGACAGTGACTTCCAGAACTGTATCCGCAGAGGAATCACGAAGATCAATATCAACACAGCTATGTTGAACCGTATGGTGGAAAATGCAACAAAATATCTTACAAGTGAAGATTCTTACAAATGCGACTATTACGGCCTGAACAAGGTTCTTGTTGCAGGTGCATACGAAGCTGCTCTTCATCATATGAACGTATTTAACATGAAACCTATCGAATAATACTTGCGGCTGACAATTAGCGGCAGATAAGGGGGCAATTTATGGAGGAGGTTGTAACCTTTGGTGAGCCCATGCTCGTGTGGATTCCACAGCAATATGGATCATTCTCGGAAGTTGAGAGTTACACAAAGGGCCTGGCCGGTGCTGAACTCAATGTGGCAATCGGAGTAACCCGATTAGGACACAGTGTGCGCTATGTCACCAGGCTTGGTGATGATGTGATTGGCGCCTATATTTTTCAAAGTATACGGGATATGGGGATCAACACCGAATCAATTGCCATGGACTCGAATCACCTGACCGGGTCCTATTTCAAGACAAAGGTAAGGACGGGTGATGCGGAAGTGTTTTATTTAAGAAAAAACTCCGCTGCCTCCTGCGCCGGACCGGAGGATATCGACGCTGTCGATTTCCGAGGTGCCCGAATCATGCATGTAACCGGTATCGCTGCTGCCATAGCGTCAAACTGTTATGAGGCATGCGTACACATGGTAGAGAGAGCCAGAAGAGACGCGCCGGATGCCATTGTCACTTTTGATCCAAATATTCGGAAAAGCCTCTGGCCAGATGAAGCTGAGATGGTACAAAAGCTGAATGCTATCGCATTTCAATCCGATATTGTTATGCCGGGGATCACTGAAGCGAGGATCCTGACAGGCTGTGATCGGGTGGAAGAAATCGCGGATTATTATCTGTCAAGAGGGACACGCAAAGCAGTCATAATTAAAGTCGGAAGCCGCGGGGCTTATTATAAAAGCACGGATGGCAAGGAGGGACTTGTTCCGGGAGTGAGGGTCGACGAGATTGTTGATACGGTCGGCGCAGGAGATGCTTTCGCTGCGGGCGTAATCACCGGGCTTCTGGAGAATGTCGGTTACGAAGCTGCGGTTGCCAGAGGAAATGCTATGGGTGCTTTGATGGTTACCGCTCCCGGTGATAATGAGGCTCTGCCGACACTAGAAGAATTGAACGCTTTTGTAGAAAAAAGAGGTGACAGGGCGAATTAAGTAGTGGACTTATGAAAATGATATTACAAATAGTTAATGAGCAGGATGCCGCGGTGCAACGCGCGGCATCCTGATTTTGTTTACGGCTTTTGCCTGTTGAGCGATTGAAGTTTTTCGCTGATCCGAAAAACGTAAAGAGCGAAACAAAAACCCACCTGCTATGCGGGTGGGAGTCAAAAAGTTATACAATAAATCACCTTTCCGTCTACAATATAGTTGTTCAGGCCATATTGAAAGAAAGGAAAGGTGATTTAGATGGCGAATAAAGCCAATGCATTAGCACACACAAAGTGGTTATGCAAGTACCATATCGTCTTCACTCCGAAGTATAGACGAAAAATTATTTATAATCAATACAAGAGGGATCTTGCAGAGATACTGCATGATCTTTGCGCATACAAAGGTGTTGAAATAATTGAAGGGCATCTTATGCCGGATCATGTGCATATACTCGTGAGCATACCACCGAAGTATAGCGTTTCACAGTTTATGGGATATCTGAAGGGGAAAAGCGCCCTTATGATGTTCGATAGACATGCAAACCTAAAGTACAAATTTGGGAATCGACATTTCTGGTCCGAAGGATACTACGTAAGTACAGTAGGCTTAAATGAGGCCACAATTGCAAAGTATATCCAGGATCAGGAAAGAGCGGATATTGTACAGGATAAATTAAGTGTAAAAGAATATGAAGACCCCTTTAGGGATCAAGGCCAGTAATCAGGGCGTCCCTTCAGGGACTGCTAAGAGTCAAGAGCAATAGGGCTTGAATGGAGCTATGTGGCTGTGAGCGGAGAGCGAACAGCCATATAGCTTAAAGAGAAAGCCAGCGCCTTGAGACGCTGGCCTGGTAACAAAGGGTTATACCCGTGAGCAAGCCACCCGTTTTACGGGTGGCCCTGACTTGTGCTTACTGGTTTCGTTTTGCCTCGTAATGATTTAAGGCTTTGCAATAATGACAGAAATGTTATTGTCATGAAAAAAAATATTGTACTTTTCCGGTAATGGTTGATCAGTGACGATGCCATCAAATTGATCAGCTGCAGCAAAACTTGTTAATCCTGAATTCTCTAATTTTGTGTGATCCAGCAGAAGGTAACGCGATTTGCTTCTACTCATAATTTTCCTCTTAATCGGCGAATCCTCGATGGAAGAATTTGAAGCGCCTTGTTCAAGAGAAAATGCCGAACAAGCCATGAAAGCCTTGTCAATATTCAGGGTATCAATCATGCGTTCTGTAAACTCGCCGACAAGAGATGCAGTTCTGCTCTTTAACATGCCAGGAAGAGAAAGGACAGTGAGCTGAGGGTAATCGAGACATAAGTGCAATACATGTACGCTATTTGTAACAATTGTCAGTTGATGAAACGAGCCCAGATGTCGTGCCAGCGGAACGGTAGATGTTCCTGTGTCTATAAAGATGATATCGTTCTCTTTTATCAGGGACGATGCAGCATCTGCAACAATCTGCTTCTCATTGCTGTTTTTGATAGTTCGCTCCTGATAAGTTCTTAGAGGAATATTAACATTGCTGGGAGACGTGTGAATTCTTGCACCGCCGTAGACAGTGTCGATTTTTCCTAAGTTCCGTAACACGCGTAAATCACGTCGAATCGTAACAATGGATACGTGAAAGGTCTCGCTTAATTCAGAGACGGAAACGGCTTTGTGCGCCTCGATATATTTTTCAATTTGATCAATACGACTGTTTTTCATTGCCGCCCCTTTCCTCGCAATGTTCAAGGTTGATTTTTACTAATGATAGCATTACTTGAAATAATTTGCAATATATTATCAAAAGAAACATGATACGATCATATAACGATATCAAAATACGATTATTATGCGTAATACCATTCCTCATAGCAAATATTTGATGATATTAGTTACATTGCGCTTGATAAAAAATAAACGACAAAAAATATGATCAGTTGTTGTACACTTTAACGGTTTTGGATGATTACATTGACTATATTTAGAAAATGTGATACTCTGCAAATGTGATCAAACATGAGCCAATGTTGTGGAAACGATCATAATATTAAAAAACGAAGGACTCATCCATTTTTGGGAGGATAACCGGTGTGGCAAATGATTGCCGGGGGGTGTTGATGCTCAAGTATAAGGCGCAGATTATTTACGATGAGAAGACAATTCGAAAATTGGATCACGTGATAACAAGGACTGAGCATCCGTTACGTCAGGTGTTCTGGGTATTGCTCGCAATCTTTCTGATTATTTATGGTGTTATGAATGGGATAGACACTGCGTATGGTTTTTTTCTATTACTGTGTGGGTGCATTCTATTGCCGGCAACTAAAGATATACCGAGCGTGATGTGCAGCAGGATACTAAAGACAATGCGTGGTAAGCAGTTACGAGTAAATTATGAATTTTATCCGGAAAGGTTTACAGTTATTGTCGGCGGCAGCAGAACAGATAATGATTATGAGAGTATTACGAAACTGGTGAGATCGGAAAATTATTATTTCCTGTTTCAAGGCAATAAAAAGGCTTGTATGATATCTCATGAGTCCGTAATTCCCCGGGACGAAAGAGCGTTTGAAAGGTATATAGAAAGTGAGACGGGGATGGCTTGGACAGAGGTTTATAAATCTCTTCAACAAGCAATTGCAACAAGAGCAGTAACAAAGATTAGAAGCTTGAAAATGAAAAGGGGGGTTTCCAATCTTTGAGTGTGCAAAAATAAACATTATATAGGAGGAAAATTATGAAAACACGAAAATTGACGGCAGTGTTAATGGCAGCAGCAATGGCTACTACACTTGCGGCGTGCGGAGGAACGTCTGGCGGGACAGAAAAGGCATCCAGCGAAGCAGCATCAGGCGCAACTACATCTAGTGCTGCAACATCCAGCACAGCGACATCCAGCACAGCGACATCTTCGGAAAACGCTGATTCGGGCAGTGCCGAAGAGTATCCGCAGGAACAGGAAGGTTCTATCGTGACCTTAAAGTTCAATTTTGTAAAGAGCTCCTCGGATCCGGAATATCAGTGGTATGCACAGTATTTCCATGATATTTACGAAGCAACAGACGGAGATGTAGGATATCAGCTGTATCCTTCGGAAGCGCTTGGCGGTTCTGCCGATGTGCTCGAGATGGCTGCCAGCGGCCAGGACGTTGTGCAGGATTGTGATTTCTCTTATCTTGCAACGTATGTACCGGACATGAGCGTTGGCATGGCACCGTACTTGATTCAGGAGCCGGAGCAGCTTGAGAAACTTTGGAATTCCGATATTAAGACGGAATGGGAAACGGCACTTGAAGAGAAGGGACTGCATCTTCTGGATTGGCACTACTTTGGTACACGTGAGCTGATTCTTGATTCTGAGATTCAGTCCAGAGATGATTTGGCAAGCAAGAAAATCCGTTGTGCAGCCACACCGATGTGGAATGAAGTGGTTCGCGTACTTGGCGGCAGTGCTACAAATACGGCTTGGTCGGAAACCTATCAGGCGCTTTCGCAGGGCGTTGCCAACGGAGCAGAGTCTCCTTATGGTCTTCTGTACTCGTCCAAGCTCTATGAGCCCTGCAAATATCTGATTCAGACGGATCATCTTGTTGCTGCAACAACAGTTGTTATGAGCCAGGGAACTTGGGACAAGCTTCCGGACAAGGACAAAGAAGCGATTGAAGGCGTTGCCAACGAATTCATTTCCACACAGGTTGGCCGTGTTAATGAGGTTTCTGAAGAGTATGCACAGAAACTGAAAGACGAAGGCGTCACATTTGTTGAAGTTGATAAAACTCCGTTTATTGAAGCGGCACAGGAAACACCGGAGCATTTCCCGGAGTGGTCCGAGGGACTTTATCAGAGAGTTCAGGATGCCATTAAGTAAAGAACGTGGCACTCGCATGTAAGTAATATTAATATGGATGGGCCGTAGAATTGCACATACGATGTGAAAATTTCTACGGCTCGTTTTTAGTAAGAGGGAACCGAATGAAAAAATTTAATGATACTCTGGATACGGTTACAAAGGTGATAGCGGGCATTGCATTTTCGGCAATGATTATTATCACATCAATGAATGTATTCAGTAGATTTATTTTCAGCAAGTCTTTTGCCTGGAGCGAAGAATTGACCTATTTATTTTTTAACTGGGCGGTGTACTTTGGAATCTGTGGAATTTATAAAAAACAGGGACTGATATCTATAGATTCATTGGTCTCCAGATTATCCCCACAATTGAGAAGGACCTTTGCGATTGTGACATTTGGCGTTGTCGCAGCATTGAATGTCGCGCTTAGTATTTGGGGATGGCAGCTTACCATCGGAGGATGGAGCAGAACCACGGCAAATCTTATGATCCCGTATACCTTTGTAGATATATGTTTGCCTATCTCTACTATGATTATGTGCTATTACGCAATTACATACATGGTTCGAGAGATCAGAGGCATCGATGTTAAACAGGCATCGCTCGAAGATAGAACATAAGGGGGGATTATTTATGACATTTTGGACCTTTTTTCCACTTATTTTGATGCTGGTGCTATTCTTTTTGAATGTACCGGTTGCCTACTCAATGATTATTGCAGCTGCTTCATACTTTCTGTTTGCGCCTAATTCTATGTCATTGGATATGATGATGCAGAAGATGATTTCTGCAAACTCTTCGTTTACCTATTTAGCAATTCCGTTTTTTGTCTGCGCAGGAGTCGTTTTTGACTATGCGGGAATTACACGAAGACTGATGCATTTGGCAGAGTTGCTTGTCGGACATATTCAGGGCGGCATGGCTCAGGTTAATATTCTTCTTTCATGTATGATGGGAGGACTTTCCGGATCCGCAAATGCTGATGCGGCGCTTGAAAGTAAAATGCTGGTACCGGAGATGGAAAAACTGGGATATGCGAAAGATTTTTCAACGGTCGTTACGGTTGCATCATCTTGTATTACACCGATTATTCCTCCGGGAATTATTTTGATTCTGTATGCGTCTGCATCAGACACTTCAGTTGCAAAGATGTTCTATGCCGGATATATTCCCGGACTGATCATCACCGTAGCAATGATGGTTATGACCTATTTTATTTCCAAGAAGAGGCACTATAAACCGTCCAGAGACAGAATAGCTACACCGGGAGAGTTCGGAAAGGCTTTCTTTAGTGGACTTCCTGCTTTATTTGTTCCATTTGGACTGGTTCTTGGACTTCGCATTGGTCTGTTTACGCCCACGGAAGGCGGCGCAGTTTGTGTAGTATATGCGCTTATTATTGGCTTTTTCGTTTATCGCGAAATTAAAATCAAGGACATTCCAAAGATTGTTTATGAATCAGTGGTTGGAACTGCCGGCATCATGTTTATTCTGGCAGGAGCAAACACACTTTCCATCTACCTTACATGGGAACGTGTTCCGAACATGATTTCGGAAGCAATCCTGACAGGCATCCATTCGCCTTATGTCTTCCTCTTATTAGTAAATATCCTGCTTCTTATGATCGGAATGTTCTTCGACGGAGGTGCGGCGATGATCCTTTTAGCACCGCTGTTAGTTCCTGCCGCAAGGGAGTTGGGCATTGATCTTGTTCATTTTGGATTGGTTTTGTCTATCAATTTGACGATTGCCGGAATGTCACCGCCCTTTGGTGCAATGATGTTTGTGTCAACATCGATCACAGGCACAACGATTGCGGAATATGCAAAAGCATGTATTCCGTACATGGCGTTGATGATTGTCTGCCTGCTTGCCTTTACGTTCTGCCCAGGTATTGTCACATTCCTGCCGAACCTCTTATCTAATTGATGAGAAATTCTATAGACAATATACATTAAGGAGAACCGGATAAACTTAAAGCCGATGGGCAGGGGGCGAAGGCTGCTTGCCCATTTATTAGGAATCTTATCAAAGAATCTGAGAAATAATATGAGGTATAATATGAAACTTTCTATTTCGAATCTTTCCGAAATTGCAAAATTACCGGGCTATCATGTACCTAGTTATGATGTGCCGACTATTCGAAAAAGTACGATCGATAATCCGGTATGGCTGCATTATGGCGGAGGAAATTTGTTTCGGGCTTTTCAGGCACCTGCTGTACAGAAGCTAATTGAAAGTGGGAAAATGGTCTCCGGTGTAATCACATGCGAAAGCTATGATGAAGGTATAGTGGAAAAATGTTTCCGCAAAGTTGATGATCTATGTGTTCAGGTAATATTAAATACAGATGGAACAGTAGAGAAAAATGTAATCGGAAGTATTGCGCAGAGCCTCTGCCTCTATCAGGATATGGAACGTGTAAAAGAGATATACGCAAGCCCTACATTGCAGATGATTTCATTTACAATCACAGAAAAGGGGTATCTGATCAAAGATAAGAAGGAGAATTTCCTTCCTAATATCTCAAAGGACATTGTGAATGCACCTGAGAAGGCAGAATCATTCTTGAGCATCCTGACATATCTTCTGATTTATCGAATGAGAACATGCGGCGTACCGCTTGCAATGGTGTCAATGGACAATTGTGCTCATAATGGTGAAAAACTGCGGGATGCGATAACTACTATAGCAAACGAATGGCTTAAGAATGGAAAAATTGCAGAAGATGAATATGATTTTGTAGCCAACAAGGTGAAGTATCCCTGGACAATGATCGACCGTATCACACCAAGACCGGCGCCGGATATCGCTGATCAGCTTGAATCGGATGGCATGGAGGACATGAAGCCTTTTATTACAGATAAGGGCACATACATTGCTCCTTATGTAATTACGGAAGCCCCCAACTATCTGGTAATCGAGGATGATTTCCCAAATGGTAAACCGCCGCTTGATGAACTTAATATTATTTATACGAATAGAGAGAATGTCAATAATTGCGAGTTGATGAAAGTATGTACATGTTTGAATCCTCCGCAGACCGCGATGGCAATTTATGGTTGCCTACTTGGTTATACTTCTATTGCAAAAGAATTTGAAGATTCGGATATTCGTCTGATGATTGAAAATATGTGCTATCAGGAAGGGATGCCGGTAGTAGTGGACCCGAAGGTACTCAGTCCGGAAGCGTTTGAGAAAGAGGTATTTGATTTACGCCTGCCCAATCTATATATTCGTGATACACCACAGCGAATTGCCTCCGATACATCCCAGAAACTGCCGTTCCGGTTTGGCGTGAATATCACAAGATATATGAGCGAAGGAACGGAGAAGGCTAGCTCGCTGATTTATATGCCGCTCGTATATGCTGGGTGGTTAAGATATTTGATCGGTGTAGATGACGACGGGAAAGAATTTAAATGCAGCTATGATCCGAGATTGGAGGAAATGCAGCAAATTCTATCCGGACTCAAGCTGGGGGTTGTAACCGATGAGGACAGAAATGCTGTACGTACAATTCTGAGAGATATTACAGTTACCGGAGCGGATCTGAGTGCAGCCGGGTTGGAGGATAAGATTGTAGCAATGTGGGAATCCATGATGCAGGGGCCGGGGGCGGTTCGAAGCACGGTTCATCACTATGTAACAGATTGACAGGAGCATTCATTACATGAGAGAAGGTAAAAAATGAAAGCATTATTAATGCCTGAATATGAAAAATTGGAGCTGATCGAAAAGGAAATCCCGGAGTGCGGCCCGGAAGAAGCTGTTGTACGTGTAAAATATGCCGGAATCTGTGGGTCCGATATGCATATTATTGCGGGAGAAAATCCGAAGGCGCAGCCTCCGCTTATCATGGGACATGAGTCTTGCGGAACAGTTTATGCAATTAATTCCTCCAGAATTCATGATATCAAGGTAGGTGATAAGGTTACTATTCACGCAGTTAACGGATGTGGTGTATGTGATAACTGCAGAAATGGCCATGAGAATCTATGCGAAAATGTTCATATCATGGGATCGGAGATTGATGGATTTTTCCAGGAATACGTAAAAGTTCGTGCAGACAGGCTTCTGAAATTCAAAGATGATGTAGACATGAAGGCGGCAGCACTTGTAGAACCGTTGACCATTGCCGTCCATGATGTGAGACGAGCACAGGTTAAGTTAGGCGATGATGTGTTTGTGTGTGGCTGCGGTACAATCGGCACACTGATCGCAAAGGTGGCGGAATTGCAGGGAGGCCACGTACTCGTCTCTGAAGCAGATGATGCCAGAATTGCCGTAGGTCGTAAGAATGGTTTAACAGTTATTGACGCGAAGAGTAACGATTTCATGGACCAGGTAATGGCGTTTACAAATGGCAAATTATTTAACAAAGTGTTTGAAGTAACAGGTGTAGAGCCGGGCTTCAATACTTGCCTTAATGTGCTTCGTGCAGGGGCAACCATGGTACAGGTTGGCATGCCCGGTAAAAAGTTCCATGAATTTGACATCAACAAAATCATTTTTAAAGAAATTGATTTTCTGGGAGTTCGAAATTCCAGATCTTTAAGCATGGCCGGAGCAGTTAAGATCGTAAATATGGGTATTTTGAATGATTTCCTTAAGGGAATGATATCCGAAATCTACACAAAGGAAAATGCAATCGAGGCATTTACACGCGCGCGTGCGGACAAGACTGCATTAAAGGTACTTATTGATTTTGATGCATAAGAAATGATGTGTCGGCTTCGTAAGTCGTTAAAGAATTTATGCTACAGTCAGCGCACAGAAACTAGTCTTCTGTGCGCTGGAACTGTTGCAGTAGTTGAGGCTAAATGGGAGGAATTACTATATGAAACCATTGGAAGGGATTCGCGTTGTCGATCTGGGGAGGTTTGTGTCTGCTCCGTTTTGCGGCATGCTGCTCGCGGATATGGGCGCGGAGGTTATAAAAGTTGAAAAGCCGGGAGTGGGTGAAGATGCAAGAAGTCTTGGTCCGTTCATGAAAGGGCAGTCTCTTTATGTTCCGACATTTAATCGAAACAAGAAGGGGATGACTATTCAAACAAGATCTCCTGAAGGCATGGCACTCCTGAAGGAATTGATAAAAAATGCCGATGTTGTAATTGAAAACTATCGCCCGGGTACGATCAACAAGATGGGAATCGGTTACGAGGATTTAAAAAAGATCAACCCTAGAATCATTCTTGCATCGATTTCTGGTTTTGGGCAGACTGGACCCGATGCACTTCGTCCTGCGTTCGATCCTGTAGCACAAGCTGTCGGTGGACTGTACGCAATTACCGGAACAAGTGAGTCTGGTCCTTTGGCTGCAGGAACGATAATATCTGATCTTACGACGGGACTCTACACTGCTTATGCAATTCTTGCAGCGGTTATCGAAAGAGAGAAAACCGGTAGGGGGCAGTATATCGATATCGCTATGGTAGACTGCATGATATCCATGATGCATACATACGTAGCTAACTATTCTGCAAATGGAATAATTCCGGAGCGGCATGGAAATACAGATCCTCTTTCTGTTCCCGCTGATTGCTATAAAACGAACGATGGCGGATATGTTGTAATGCATGCTGGTGAAGACAAATCATGGGTTGTTCTGAAAAAATTGATTGGCAATCCGGCAATGGATGATCATCGTTTTGATACTCATGCGGGAAGAGTGGAGTGCCGTGAAGAAGTAGAAAACTACGTGCGTGCTTGGTTTAAAACAAAAACGGCAGAAGAAGCTGAAAAAGAACTTCGTGACGCAGGCATTATTTCTGCACCGGTTAACGATATGGCAGGCATCTTCAAGTCTGAACAAATCCGTGCAAGAGGCGATCTGATAACATTAGATGTACCAGGAGCCGGTGAGTGTGTTTTTCAGGGAAGCCCTATAAAAATGTCCGATACTGAGGTTACTTACCAGCGAGCTCCGAAAATTGGTGAGCATAATATGGATGTGTTGAAGAACGTGCTTCATAAGACAGATGAAGAGATTGAACAATATCAGAAAGAAGGAGCAATCTGATACGGTTTGATGCGAGTGCAATATGATGGAAAGGAAGTGCCAAATTGTCTTTGATAAATGGCACAGTAGACGATATGGATTTTGTTAAGTTTGAGATAAAGGATCATGTTGGAGTAGTCACTTTCTCCAGACCTCCGATTAACGCCGTAAATTCACAGGCCAATGAGGAATTAACCAGAATATTTGAAGATATCAATACAATGGATGACGTGTGGTGCGTAATTTTACGTGCGGAAGGTAAAGGGTTTATGTCAGGCAGTGATGTCGACGATTTTGGTTCATTCGATGATGATGCCCTTGCGGCTTATGAGGCGGCTGATGTTCATGGCATTTTGGCTGTATATAATTGTCGCATTCCTGTAATTTGTCAGGTTCAGGGATATGTGATGGGACACGGCACTACATTGGCCGCTGCTGCCGATATTATCGTTGCAGCTGATGATGCGTACTTTAGTTTACCGGAAGTTACTATCTGCGTCGTTGGAGGGACGGATGCCATTCGACAGTTAGTCCCTGAGAAATACCTGCGATATATGGCTTACACCGGAAAGAAAATCAGTGTAAATGAAATTGCAAAATATGGCAATATTCTCAAGGTTGTACCCAGAGAAGAAGCCTTTAGTGCAGCGATGGAAGTGGCAAAAGAAATTACAGCGAATTACACAAAGTCTGTGCAGTGCGTGAAAGCAGCGCTAAATGAACTTACTAATCATGATAAAGAAAGAGACTTTTATGTAGACTGTGAATACACACATCAATTGCTGAAGGACCCGATGAGACCACAGATTTTGGCAGAGCATTATGAAATGTTAGCAAGAAAAAAGAAAGCCAAGGAAGCGGCTAGAAAAGGTCAGTAGGAGATGTGATCAAATCAGTTTGATAGGTGAAGAATGAAAACTAATAATGCACATTCTTAATAATTATACGATTGGGGATTTGGCTATGAAATTTGTGAAAATGGAAGTTAATGATGAACATATTGCATTAGTTACGTTTCAGCGTGCACCGATAAATGCGGTTAGCCATGAGGCAAATATTGAATTGTCTGAGACATTCGAGAGCATAAATGAACGTGATGATATCTATTGTGTGATCTTCCGTGGAGAGGGTAAGGGATTCATGTCAGGCAGTGACACGGGAGATTTTGGAGCATTTGATGATGAAGGCCTTAAGGTTTATGAAGATGCAGATATTCGAACAGTACTAGCTATTGAAAATTGTAAGGTACCGGTTATTTGCCAGATACAAGGGTATGTAATGGGACTTGGCACATGTCTGGCAGCGGCTTCAGATATGATTGTCGCAGCCGATGATGCCTATTTCGGACAGCCGGAAGTTACAATTTGCGTTTGTGGTGGAACTGGAGCGCTTCGTCAGCTTGTTCCCGAGAAAATGATGCGCTATATGGCATTGACCGGTAAGAAGATCGGCGTGCAGAAGATTGCCGAATATGGTCAGATCTATTCTATTGTACCCAGAGAGAAAGCGCTAGATGAGGCTTATGCATTAGCAAGGCAAGTTACAGCAAATTATACAAAATCTGTGCAGTGTGTGAAAGCTGCGATAAAAGAACTGGTTAACAGAGACAGCGCGAAGGAGTATAGAATCGATTGTAAGCAGACACATATAATGCTTAAGGATCCTAGACGTGATGAAGTTCTTGCCGAGCACAATGAAATGCTGCGTAAGAAGAGAGAAGCTAAAGAAGCTGCTAAAAGAGCTGCAAAAAACGCCTGATAACAAACGAATAATTGCAACAAACGCCCGCACTGATTATGTGCGGGCGTTTGTTGCGTTAGTGCGCCTGGCGGCGCACGTTTCTAACTGGTGAAAGTCCAGAATCCGCCCGGTAATGGGAAGGATATAGCCGAAAGCAAGGGTGTCCATCGTGAGGTGGAATCTGAAGGAAGCTGGATTCGGGGAACCTACTAACCCGAGGGCAAACCTTTGGCCTGACGAACAGAAATCATCTATAAGGCTGTGACTGAGGATAAGTCTGCCATACAAGATAAAGTCCAATAATTACACGGAATCAGTTGCGGTAAAGTTGGCAGGTAGATGAAGGGAAAGAAACGTGTGGTACCCAGGGAGACCTGTGCGATATGCACTGAAAGGTGTAACCATCACCATAAGGTGATGCTGAGCGTACAGGAGTCAGGAGAGGTCATAGTAGCCGAGAGGTGAAGGACCGAATCAATAGGAGTCCCAAGTATGACCCGGATAGGAGGAACAAATAGTGGGTGTAGAAAACAATGAAAGCTGCTTACAAAGAGATAGCGCGGAACGTAAAGGGTATGTAAGAGCACACCGCTCGTTCAACCGGATATGGGAAGAAAGAGACAGTGCAGAGCCGGACATCTTGAGTAAGATACTGGATAAGGACAACCTCAACAGAGCTTATAAAAGAGTGAAGGCAAACAAGGGAGCGCCGGGTGTTGATGGCATGACCATCGAGCAGGCACTTCCGTGGCTAAAGGAGCATGGAAACGAACTGACAGACAGAATCAAAAAGGGGCACTATACACCTTCACCTGTCAGAAGAGTGGAAATCCCGAAGCCGGACGGTGGAATACGCAAGCTTGGTATTCCTACTGTTACAGACCGTATCATACAGCAGGCAATGGCTCAACAACTTATGCCTATGTATGAACCACTGTTTTCGGAAGGTAGTTTCGGCTATCGACCGGGAAGAAGTGCTAAAGATGCGATTCTGAAGATTAAGGAGTATGCGGAAGCAGGATATACAAGAGCGGTGGTTCTCGACCTGTCCAAGTACTTCGACACTCTTAATCATGTGATACTGCTCAATCTTCTGCGGCGGACAATCAAGGACGAGAGAGTCATACAGATGATCAAGAGATACCTGAAGAGTGGGGTCATGGAAAACGGTGTTATTGTCAAGACAGATGAAGGCTCACCGCAGGGTGGAAATCTTTCTCCCCTGCTTGCCAACATATATCTTAACGAATTTGACCAGGAGTTCAGCAAAAGAGGGGTGCCATGCATCTGCTATGTGGATGACATCGTTCTGCTTGCTAAAAGTGAACGGGCATCCGAATGATTGCTGGATGTCAGGCGGCGAATTGCTAGCGGAAGAAACTGCACTTTATTTTCGCAGACTTCGCCGCTCTGACTGCGCAGTCGCATCGGAGGATGCACACTCTCATCAGAAAAACAGCATACTCTCATCGCTTTTGCTGAGACCAGCACCGTATGGCTGGGATCAGCAAAGGCCATGAGATCTACTCATGGCCGGAATGCTAAAGCTGCTGGTTGTTGACCGCCGAGAGGATCACATCCGCATCGATCACCTGCTTTCCCATCTGAGAACCGATCGCCAGCGCATCAGTGAGGATGTTATCAATGATGCGCGGGTTTCCCTGGGACAGACTGTTCACGGAAGACATGGCTGCATCATTCATGATCGATGGTGCTCCACCGGCAGAACTGAGTTTATGCCGGACATACTCAGGAACTTCATCCTCTGTAAGACCGGCAAAGTCATAATGGACAGTGATACGCTGGCGGAGGGCTTCGTGGACCGGTTTGCGCAGGATGTTGTTCAGGTGTGGCTCTCCACACAGGATCAGAGTACAGCAGTTCAGTGAGTCATATCCATAGTTCATCAGCATCTTGATGTCGTTCAGGATCGCGGTGTTCAGGTATTGTGCTTCATCTATGGCGAGCATTAGAGGCTGATGCTTCTCACGGTAAAGGTATTCGATCTGTTCCTGGATAGCACGGAATCGTCCCGGCTTTCCTCCTTTCATGCTGACACCCAGTGCCTGACAGAGCTGGCCATAGAACTCAGCAACACTTACGGTAGAAAGACAAATGTACTCCATGTGGTATTGGTTTGGGTTCAGGTCTTTGGCGAAGCATCGCAGGGCATAGCTTTTACCCATGCCCGGACGTGCAGTGAAAACACCTATCCCGCGAACCTCTTTGAGGTAATTCATGCGGTCATGCATCTGCCGGAAGTCGTTTGATTGGAAGGCATCTTTCTCTTTGACCCATTGTTTATCAAACGGATTGAAGGATAGACCATAGTAATCAAGAAATTTCGCCATTAGTTAACCTCCGATCTGAGAATAGTCGATATTTACGGGGTTATTCCGCTTCGTGTGGCAGTTGGCCACTTTGTCTGTTCTACGGATTGGGAAGTGCTCATTCTCGTAAAGGATCGCCGCGGTATCCATGTCATTGGGCTGATAGCGGATCTCTACTTTCTGCGAAATGAACTGCATCGGTACGTCATAGCTGACGGAGTCGATGGACACGGTCGCGTCTTTACGGACCTTGCGGATGATCCGGTTCAGGAAGCATTCGTCCAGCCATTTCTGCGACGAAGGCAGATGAACAGCATCCTTTGTGGCCTGATACCGTTCGTACGGAGAACAGCCGATCCCGGAATGGTTTGCGTGATTGTAGTTCAGGATGTAGTCCCTGAGCATGCCGTTGAACTGAGAGAGAGAATGGATCTGATCGATATCAAGGCCGTAGAGCCAGGTCTCCTTCAGTGTCCTCCACTGCCGCTCGATCTTCGCTTTACTGGCCCCGTCACGGACACGGGTATGAAGCAGTACAGTCCCGAGACTGCCGCAGATGAGGGAGAGCTGCTCATTCGCATAGGAGCAGCCGTTGTCGACGTAAAGCTTTGACGGTACTCCATAGGCAGCGATGGCATCTTTGAACACCTTCTGGAAGTTGGCAGCGTTATCGTTATAAAAAAGCTCGCCGCCGACCAGGAGGCGGGAATGGTCGTCGATGATCATGATCGCATAAACACGCTGGCACTTTCCGTCTTCCGTGATGTGAGGAAGATAACAGGTATCTGCCTGCCACATACGGCCAAAGGCATCTTCTTCAAAAGCCTTCCGGTCTCTCAGGTTGGGATTTCGGGCCGACTTCAGATCATTCTTCTTAATGAAGCGCTGTACAGCTGAAACATTCACGGTCGCCGGGATATAGGCTTCCTTGATCAGCTACTGATGGATCTGCGTAGCGTTGAGCCGTGGAAAATCCTGCTTAAGCTGAAAGATCCTGGAGATGGCTTCGTCAGACAGGACCCGGGTCGTGCCCTTGTCGGAGCGAGTGCGTGGCATGAGCGCATCGATGCCCCCTCTTTTATAGAGAGACACCCACTTCTCTATGGTCTTGTAGTTGTAGTCGACCACAGTTCCATCCGGCAGGGTGAGTGGTTTCTCAGTTACCCGCTTGTAGTATTCCGTTCGGCTGGCATCTGCATACAGATCCTGTATGACGGGTGCGATCAGGGCGAAGCGGAACTGCGCAATCTGTGCGGCTCTGGCGATCTCTGTGTTGATGTTACTCGGATTTATCATGCTTCTGATCCTCCTCCTACAATAAGGTTGTGGGTAACAGAATACCTGGCAACCAGTCAGGATCTGCTCCCCCTTCATTGCTAAAGCTGTAGAATGGTATGGCATGGATCTGACGGATTCCTCCTT
>Ga0326513_10000166_pt1 | contig 52746 bp, 52 predicted proteins | sample 2_2465_0518_D_FD_203654 | JGI IMG/M metagenome (GOLD analysis project Ga0326513, IMG submission 203654) | Bovine rumen microbial communities from UC Davis, California, United States - 2_2465_0518 | ecosystem: Host-associated > Mammals > Digestive system > Stomach > Rumen | place: USA... | reverse complement strand
GCATGGCCGTCTACCGTCCGGCCGCTCAGCTTGGCGAGGAGTACGGTGCCATGGAGACCGATCGCGGCAAGACGCGCGGCAAGTTCACTGAGCTTGTCTTCGACGTCAAGCACGATGCCTGGGTCATCCCGCAGTACTCGCATGGCATCCTGCTCATCGTGGACTCCCAGGAGAACGTCGGCACCCCGACCATCAAGGTCGAGAACGTGACCAATCCCACTGGTGAACCCACGATCACTGGCATTACTGTGAACCCGACTGAAGTTAGCCCTAATGTTGGCGACCGCATCTGGCCGAGCGTCACTGTCGAGGGCACCGGCTCGTTCGACAAGGGCTGGACAGCCGAGTCTAGCAATACGAACGTTGCCACTGTCAGCCCTGATGGCGTGATCACTATGCTTTCAGCTGGTACTGCAACGATCACCTTCACAGCAGTTGGTGATTCCTCCAAGACCGCAACCATGGCTGTTGAAATACTTCCTGGCGGCGGCGGCGGCAGCAAGGTCTAATCTAACCCACTGACGCCATCGCAGGGCGGGTGACCCTATGGCCGCCCGCCCTGCTCTTCTATATGGAGGTGACACATGGCAGACTACGATGCGGGCGAGATCACCGCGAGGGAACGCAAGGCAGCCCAGAACCAGACCGCCACGTCCAAGCAGAACGTCCGCGACGTGCAGAACCAGCTCAGGCGACAGCTCGCGAACTACGACTTCGCCGACGCGCAGAACCGTGCGCTCGCGAATGCACAGCTGAGGCAGAACTCACGCAAGACCAGCGCCGACCGCTTCGAGGCACAGCGCGACCTGCAAGCTGCCACACTCGGCCTGCTCGGGTCCATGGGCTCGGCCATGAACGGCAGCTCTACTGGCAACCTATTGCGCATGCTGGAGTCCAGGAACGACAAGGAGAACAACACCTACTGGGCCCAGCTCCAGGAGAACCAGGATCAGGTCGAGAACGCCTACAACGACAGCGTGAACCAGAACCGAGTGGCACGCAGGGACGCCATGCAGAGCGCCGAGAAGGCCATCAGGGACATCGAGGGCGACTGGCGCGCGAACATGAACAACATCAACCCGAACCTGTTCCCTGGCGCCACGGGCTCTGTCGGCAAGGACAGCGCCGTCGCGTCGCAGACCGCATGGAACGCTAACAACGCCAAGCAGAACAACGCGCGGATGTCCGGCTATGTGATCCCCGACAACCGTGGCAATGGCACCAGGCTGCTTCCCACGGGGGAGACGCTTCCCGACTACAGCATGCACATCGGCGGCTCCCGCAACGCAGTGCGTGGCAACGCGAACAACGAGGTAAGCGGCGACTACTTCAGCCAGCTTATGAACAGGTTCAACAGAGACGAACAGCGCATGAGGAAGTACCCCGCCAACTCGGTGAGGAACGACTTCACGCCGGCCGACTCCAGGAACAGCAGGATCTAGGAGGTAACAGATATGGGAATGCCATTCAGCGAAGACGTGATCACGCTCATCATGGGCCTTGGTGACCCATGCGAACCCGGGATGCACGGTCCCATGAAGGAGCCCTGCCCCACCGATGACGCGGTCGGGCTTGTCTGCAAGATCCGAGACATGTGCGACGAGTGGCTCCGTTCTGCTGGCAAGTGCGAGGACACGGCCAAGGACGAGGCACCCAAGCCTGCACCGACAGAAGTCGGAGAGGATGGCGAGTAGGATGTCCCGTGGACTCACGATAGCCGATCTCGTCCAGCAGGTCCTATACGCGGTCTACAAGGTCCGACTCGACGTCAGCGACAGCGAGGAGGGCATGTTCCACTGCCACAGCGACAAGTTCAAGGAAGTCGTGATGGAGGCGAACTTCGTCCTCCAGGAGCTCCAGAAGGAGCAGGACTGGAACTTCCTCCGCGAGCGCTGGGACATGGGGCATGCCTTCAACCCGCACCATGGCATCCAGGAGTTCAGGATCCCCGACGACGTGTACAAGCTCTGTACGGGCTACGGTGACGCCATCCGCCTCCACCATCACAACGGTGGCTGGCCCATCAGCCAGGTGCCCATCGAGGAGGCACGGACCGGCAACCGGCGCTACGTGGAGATGTTCGACGAGTGGGGCGAGATGAACGTGGACAGGCTCGGGCAGCGTGCCTTCGTCGTCGGTGACGTCCTGACATTCAACCGTCCCTGGTTCCCTGGCGAGATCGGTGGGCACCTCGAGACCGACGTCATACGTTGCATCGAACCGCTGCACATCTGTGACAGCTCCTGCCCTGACCACTGCCCGCACGCCTATGACGAGAGGGTGCTGACCTGGCTGCCCGACCCGTACTACATCGTGGTGCGCACGGCCGCCAAGCGTGCCGAGGCGGATCCGTCCGTAGCCGAGCGCGTGCAGTCGCTCACCGACGAGGGAAGCAAGCTGCTCTCCGCCATGCGCGAGAACGACTCCGCACACACCACGACCGACACCTACGAGACCGCCGTCCTCGGCTACGTCCCCGTCCTGTGATTGCGAGGTTGACCCATGCCATCAAGGAGATCGTCTGGTACCAGGGCCCAGGGTGGTGGCAGGACGCCCAACTCCGAGCCAAGGCTCCAGGTGTTCCGTGACTTCTCGGGCCTGAACTTCGAGCACTCAGGGCAGATGAACCCTGTCGTCGTGGTCGACGGCAAGATGGACGACAGCAGGGACCAGACCGACCTGCAGATGAACTACACCTTCCTGCAGAACAACGTCTCCGTCGCGTCGAACAAGACGCTCGAGACGAGGGACGACATCGTCAACCTGTTCGTGGCGAACGAGGCTGAGTTCACCGGCCCGGTGTGCCTTATTGGCCCGAAGCTCTACATCGCCCAGTCCGACGAGAGCGTGGCTGTATGCGACCTTGACGAGCGTGCCGAGGCCGGTAACCCAGTTGTCGTCACCGACACGCTCGAGTTGTCGAACCACACCTATAGCCAGCACAGGTGGACGTCGCTCAGCTACTATGACGACAAGCTCATAGCCCTCACGGAGGAGAACGAGCTGTGGACGGCTGACATCCAGAACAGGTACGAGGCGCAGGAGCTGGAGAACGCGGTCACGGTGCCGGACCCTGTGGGCAACTTCGACGGTCACCTCCAAGGCAAGGGCACCCTGTCCCTTGGCATCACGGCCACCGACGAGAAGCCGTTCAGGATCCAGCTCGCCTACACCTACGTGAACAAGTACGGTCCCACAAGGGTCTCCCCGAGGACCACGTTCTACGCCAACCACCCTGTCAGCGAGTGGCACGCGGGCTGCTACCTTCACATCCTCGCGCCCACCCCCGTCCCGCAGGGGTATGGAATCAAGGCTGTCGAGCTGTACTACGCCACCGACAATGCAATGGACCTGCTGTTCCTCGGCCGCATCGACCTCGCCCCAGACGCGGTGTCGTGGTCGTATAACTGGTACGGCTACCTCGATGCCACAAGCATGTGGCCCATGGCCAACCTCATCGCGCCGACCGAGAACTACACCAAGGGAGTCAACGCCTCCAGGGCCTGCAACATCGACGGCCGCATGTACTTCTGGGGTGACACCTCCGAGCCACAGCGCCTGTACATCGGCGGCAACCCTGGCAACCTGCTGAGCATCAGCCCTGGCACCGGCGGTGGGTTCGTCGACATCGAGCCAGGCACGGGCCAGGAGGTAAGGCACGTCTGCAAGTACAAGACTCAGTCTGGCAACTCCATCGTCACCATGCTGTGCGACTCGCCGAACACCAGGAAGGAGCAGCGCTTCAACCTGGTGGAGAACAGCATCTCGCTGTCCAACGAGCAGAGCATGAAGTCATGGCAGGCCGAGCAGGTCGCAGGCGCCGTGGGATGCAAGAGCTACGATGGCGCCGTGGTGTGCGAGGACGGCCTCTACTCCGTCAGCCGCTATGGCCTGGCGCTCACGACCATGACCATGGAGTACAACTCGCAGATCCAGACCAACTATGTCAGTGACGCCATCAAGCCCGTGTTCGTTGATGCCGCAGACCGTGACACCAGGCTCTCCAACGCGATGCTGCTGGAGTGCGACGGCGTCATCTACATGGCCATGGGCGCCTCCTCTGACAGCGAGGGCAAGCTTGACAACGTCCTGTTCTGCTATGACATCGACCTCAAGGCATGGTGGACGCATACGCTCGACATCGACTCGCCCATCCTCAACCTGTTCCATGTCGACTGGCAGGGGCAGCGTGAGGGCATCGGCATCGTCACGTCGGACTCCATCTACATGCTCCCGACCACTGCGAGCGACGACGACACCCTGCGTCCCGAGCACGACTTCCTCATCGAGACCGCGCAGCTGTCAACCCAGATGCCACAGCAGGGATGGCAGTACCTGAGCCAGCTCGAGTTCCACTTCGACTACCTGGTCGGCAACATGACCATCGAGGTCAGGATGATCGACATGTTCGGCAGGGACATCGTCGTGAGGAAGGCCGTCAACGAGGGCGAGGTGTCATATGACCACGTCGTCCACATGCGCATCGACCAGCGTGTCATGTCATACGTCATCACGATGACCGGCAACGCAAGGTTCCGCATGACGCACTTCATCGCAAGGGTGTACACGATCTCCAACAAGCTCGGGCAGGTCTGGGGCTTCGACGACAGCATCTCCCACCGTTCTGCTGGCAGCGTTCATCCTACCTTCAAATGTTACAATGACGTCCGTAGGGCGATCTTCACGTAAGGAGCTTGGCCATGGGATACCGAAGGCCACGTCGCCATGACGAGAATCATGGCATCAGGAGCGTGATCCCCGTCGACAACGGGACCATCACGCATCTTGCGGTCCCCTGCTTCTATGATGTCGAGGGGCACCCGTACCCGCACCTGCACAGGCTCGCGCACGACCATGCCGGGTGGCCCGAACCAGACAGCCCGGACCTGTCCTCGCAGGTCCCCGACATGCCAGGCCATGACTGGGACTATGACCCTGTGGACCTCAAGGCCCAGGGATACGACTCCGTGCAGGTCTCCATCATCGACCAACCGGAGGGGCTGTCCATCACCGGACAGATAGACGGTGACATGGTCCGCCTCATCATCGCGGCCAACTGCGAGGAGGCGCAGACCGAGTGCCTTGACGTCCGCTTCGCTGCCTACATCTCCGGCAATGCGCCTGACGGCAACGAGGACGGCGTCGAGTCCCCGCTCATGGACCTCGTCTGCAAGGGCATCGTCCACATCATCGCCGGCCCGACGGCCGAGAGCTCCCAGTGGGTGACCCCCACGGTGAGCGAGAGGATCGAGGAGTCCGTTCTCAGCCATGTCGACGAGGAGATCGAGAGGATCAAGGAGGGCATGGACATCCCCGCTGGCGGCACAACCGGCCAGGTGCTCTCCAAGTCCTCCGACGACGACTATGACTACGAGTGGACCACGCCCAGCGGTGGCTCGATTGACACCGCATACGAGCTCACGAGGAGCGGCGTCAACGTCACGCTCGTCGGTGCCGACGAGTCTGAGAGCTCCGTGCAGGCGAGCCAGGTCAGCGCCGCGATCGGGGCGGAGGACAAGACGGCCGGCAGCATCAGGCTCGTCGGCGGGACCGGCATCGCGCTCTCCACTGACGGCGACGAGGAGAGCCGGGACGTCACCATCAGCCTCGGACAGCTCGACCCGCTGCTCGGGTACTACCAGCACAGCGGGTCCTACTCCATCGTGAACGCCAACATCGACTCGCCCGTCAACGGCCCGCACATCACGATCCCAGCTGGTACATACGTGTTCGTCGGCAACTGGATCTTTGGTACTGGCAAATCCACTGGTGGCAGGAACATCGACGTGGGCTTCCGCTCCGGTTCCACTGGTGGCTACTGGGGCGAGCACGTCCGCATCTATGCGGGCGCGAACAACTATGCAGCGCTCAACGTCTCAGCGATCAGGTCGTTCGACAGCGAGACCACCGTCTATCTGGCGGGCAGCTCCTCGATGCAGACAAAGACCGCGGAGCGTGCGTGGATCACGGCACTCAAGCTAAGGTAAGGAGAACAGAATGGACAACGACAAGTACATCGTCATCGAGCTGCAGACGCTCTCTGGTGGCGGCGTGGCAAACATCGTGACGGCCCATGACACGATCAACGAGGCGCAGAGCAAGTACCATGGCGTGCTCGCGTCCGCTGCCATCAGCGCCGTCCCGGTCCATGCGGCCGTCCTGCTCGACAACCATGGCATGGTCCTCGAGAACTATGCCTTCGAGCACAAGACCGCGGTGTAGGGGAGCATGACATGCATTGCTATGACGACGGCATCCTGCACTCTGGCAGGCCACGCAAGACCAGGAACCCGGACCTCATCAACAGGGTTGACGACGACATCGATGATGGCAGTATCACCACCAGGAAGCTGGCAGACGGCGCAGTTACGACCGACAAGATCGCCGACGGGGCCGTGACCAAGGACAAGATTGCCGACGGAGCCATCACGATCCAGAAGCTCGACTACCACAACCTCTACAGCAAGCTTGCCCTCAAGACCGACCTTGCGATCCTTGCCCCGATGATCGTCGCCGCTGACGACACCGCGCTCTCGATCATCGATAACATCGGGTACACGGGCACGGTCATCAAGCCCGTCGGCCTCGCACAGTATTCTATTGGCGTCATCGAGCACATCGTCATGTGCTGGGTCACCAATCACGGAGACCATCCAACGCTCGAGATCAGCACCCTCTCGTATGTCTATGACACCGAGTCGAAGGGGATGACAGCGTACTCCATTGGCCGTCAGTCACAGATCACAGGCGTCGTCGGCGTCGACCCCGAGTGGTCCGTCATCGTTCCGAACTAGAGTAAGAGGAGGCTGCCAATGGAACCCTACCAGTACTTTCTCGCCCCCATCCTGGACATCAGGGCACAGGTGGCGATCATCGCACTCATGGCGCTCGCACTGCTTGACGTGCTGCTCGGAGTGTTCAACGCGATGTTCATCAAGCACAACTTCTCGTCACACGAGTTCCGTGCCGGCCTGATCCGAAAGCTCGGCAACCTCTGCATGGTGGTCGTTGCTGACATCATCGACGCTATGCTGCTTGGTGGCCTGGACCTCGGCATCCAGCCTGTGCTGCTCACCATCACGGTGTCGCTGTCGGCAATGGAGATCATGAGCCTGCTGGAGATCTACGCCGAGATGCATCCGGAGATCTCTGACACAGATTGGTACAAGATGCTGCGAAACTCCAAGCAGGGTCTGCACAAGTAAGGAGGCAACAACAATGGGATTTAATCCTCTTCCTACCCCCACTCCATCCTCACCGATGTATGTTCCATCGTTCCCGTTCTATGACGCGGAGCCATACTGGCCCAAGCGAAACAGTGGTTCTGGCAGTGGTGGCAGCGGTGATGCCAACATCGGCGAGATGTTACCGTACTACTATCAAGTGAGTATGAGAGACACTGCACACTTCTTCCTGTCGACGAGCCCGTTCACCGATGTGAGCGGCAAGACAGTTGAGCAGCTCCAAGATATGTCAATCTCATGTACCTCTGCAAGTGCGACTAGTGTAGTCGATGTTCATGTGTCAGACGGCCTTTACTTCTGCTGCCTGCTGAAGACTGAGGGAAGCATGACCCATTGCAAGCGTGTATCTTCTGGTTATATTCAAAACTATGAGTGGGGTGCCTACTCGCTTGATGGCGACAGCTTCGTCTATGTCACCGGACCGGCCAATGTTGGCCTCACTGAAGTGACGGGGCCCATCATGATTACTGATATCAGCCCCTTAGCATGAAAGTACAATGACAATGCCTGACGTATTCCCATTCTATGATGCAGAGCCATGGTGGTACAAGAGAAGCCATGGTTCCGGTAGTGGTGATGATGGCGGTGACGGCGGCGATGATGACACCCTGCCACTGGTCGGATCTGCGATCGTAGGAACTGCCGTACTTGTGAATGTCAATGAAAGAGGACTTCAATGAGCTACACACCAATCAACTGGCAGACGGGTGACACCATCACTGCCGACAAGCTGAACCGCTGTGACAACGGGTGGGGAACCGAGAGCACGCAGTTATTCAGCGAGACGGTCACAACGACCGACACAGGTCACGGCTTTTCTGCAGGGTCTATAACCTATTCCACCACGATTGATGCCGCCTTAATCACCGTCACGTTCGACGGCACCGACTACGAGTGCCCACGCATCGACATCGATGGCAGCTACTTCTACGGCGGGTTCTCAACTGGCCCCGACTTCACAAATTTTCCGTTCTTCATAACTAGCGGTTCTGAGGGCAACAAGCTGATAACGCAAACAGCGGGTGCACACACCGTTGCCGTCGTGGGCGAATTTGTTATGTGCGGGCCTACCTTTATCGATGCTGTGTCAAGTGTAATCAAGCAGCTACAGATAGCACCACTATGGCTAGAGCAGGGTGTAACGACCAAAGACGAGTTTGATGACGCATTAAATAACTACAGAATCATATGCTTCGATGCTGGCACGGGCATACATTATGTGTCAGGCATGACGGGTTCAGATATTGTCTACGTACCAGAGGATGCGAATATCAGGGCTTACTTTGACGTGCTGAACAACACCTTTGCAATCGAGTGGTCATAAGGAGCACGCCCATGAGCAAGGTACTCATAATGTACTCCAAGCTAGCATGAAAGTACAATGACAATGCCTGACGTATTCCCATTCTATGATGCAGAGCCGTATTGGCCCAATGGTGGCTATGGACACCATGGCGGAGGAGACGACTCCGGCGGTGCTGCCGCGACGACCGACTTCTACATCATTAGTGATGATATTATTGCTCTTGGAGTAGTTCGAGATATCGACTTAGATAATGATTCTCTTCCAATTTGCGAGAAGCTTGAGTCTGAGCTAATGACAACTGAAGGCGGTGAAAGTTGTATTCACTATAAGAACTGTCCTGTTGGTGCATGGATTGTAGCAGTAGATGACCTTGGCTTTACTGGTTACCTAGTACCTGCTCTAAATTATATGCCTACAATAACCTCTTATTCTCATGGCTCTAATAATAGTCATCAATTTTGCCCTAGACCGATAGATGGTCTTTATATCGTTGGCTGTCCTGGTGAACATTCTAAATAATCCCAACCTCTTCCTTGACACCCATGCTTGCACGATGATATAACGTGGGTGTCAAGGGAGGACCCCAACAGGAGGACCCAATGGCACTCTCAGTCCCAGAACGCATAGCACAAGTGGCAGAGCACTTCGCCAGGCACAGCTCACATGGCTACTCCCAGCCCAACCGTGGGACCGGTGGCACCGAGACAATCACGCTCAGCGACGGCAGCAAGGTCAGCGTGACCAGCTCTGACGTCGACTGCTCCGAGATGGTGCGCCAGTGCGTGAACGGTGGTCTCGGCAGGAAGGCCATCTCCTACATGTGGACCGGCGACGAGGACGAGAAGCTCAGGGCACAGGGGTTCACCCGCATGGCCTACAGCGCGTCCAAGGTCCGTCGTGGTGACGTCCTCTGGGTGAAGGGTCACACTGGTGTCGCCCTTGGTGGTGGCAAGCAAGCTGACGCACATGGCGACGAGTACGGCGGTATCACTGGCCCCAACCGTGGCGACCAGACGGGCCATGAGGTCGAGATCCGTGACCTTCGCTCCTGGACCTACATCTACCGCTATGGAAAGAGTGACAAGCCTGTGGTCGCAAAGGCGGACTTCACCGTCACGGCCATCGAGGAGCGCAACGTGCGCTACAAGCCTGACACGTCGAAGAAGGCATACGTCACCGGCCATCTCAATCCCGGTGAGTCCGTGGTCTGCTATGGCCTGACCTATGCCGACGGGCTCGCATGGGGCGTGTACAACAACTACAATGGCAAGGTGCGCTATATCGCTCTTGAGGGCAAGGTGGCTGTCTCGTGAGCTACCACAAGTACGACCTGCCCAGAAGGACGGTGAGCCCGTTCGAGGAGATCGCCTCCATCGGTTGCCTCTCAATGATCGTCACCTTCCTCGCAGTGGTCGTGATCATCCTATGGTGCCTGACATAGCCCTCATTACCAAGGAGCGGAACTGTCCGATATGTGGCAGTCCGCTCCTTCCCTTGCATGACTCCGACACGACCACATGGGGCGTCCGCACGATAGACCTGCTGTGCGAGAACTGCCTGCATGTGGAGCAGCTTGTCACCGTGGTGGCAACCGAGGAGGAGAAATGCAGTACTACCCAGCGCAGAACCCTTACATAACCAATCCCTACATGCAGCAAGCTGTCGCAGCTTTGAGAGCCATGCCATCGAGGTCATCGATGCGGTGAGCGCCTCGCTCGGCAGGCCTGTGTGCGTGAGGGGAACATGCATAGGAGGGTGACATGGAGATAGTCGACCTGTCCCACAACGACGACCTGCTCGCCGTGATCAAGAAGTGCAACACGAACTTCAAGCAGCTCGCGTTCTCGGCTAATCAGAACCTGAAGGCCCAGGGAAGGTCGAGCGACAGCAGTGCCGAGGCGATGGTCGCTGACGCGATCAACGAGATAACCAACGTCACGGTGCCTGCGGAGGTGTCAGCGCAGATAGCGTCCCAGGACATCCCCCAGATGGTGAGCGACGTGGTCGCGGCCGTTGCCGTCGTGCCACCAGTCGGCTCCTACATCATGGCGCAGACCAACCCGTCAAGCACGTATGCCGGCACGACATGGCAGCAGGTGGACACCATCAGCACTGACAGCAGCACCATCATCCCGTTGTACCAGAGGACAGCATAGCGTATGGATAGGACTAAGATAGGACTAGGATAGGACCAAAGGAGGACATCATGAGAAGCAAGAAGGCAAAGAAGGGCAAGGGCGGCGGCTTCAAGCAGGCCGTCAAGAACGTGATGAAGGGCGGCAAGTACGACGAGGAGGCAGCTGGTGCCATCGTTGCCAGCGCATCTCGCAATGCCTCGCCTGCCGCAAAGCGTCGCAATCCCAAGCTGAAGAAGGTTCGCTAGGGTAACCATTGTTACCGACCTTCTGTCGCAGGTTTAACACCTCTGCCAGCAGATCGGAGCGCTCCTGGTTTACAGGCATACCTGTCCCAGGGGCGCATTCTGTCCCCGCTTACGACCCTCAGCTGCCCTTGGGTCACCTTGTCACAGGTGGAGTCAGAAGCCCTTTCGGAGCCATCCAGCCGCACACTTCGCAGGGAGCGGTGGTGCTCACCGCATGGCAATGCCCTGCATCACCCAGATATTCGTCTCGCCCTGTGGGGGATCCTTGTTCCGTCTGGGAACGGGTTGGTTCCATGTAGTGACGGATTCCCTGGCCAGGCCGTCGATGACTATGGTATCATATGCTCACTGGCTGGGCCGGTGGAAATTCCACCAGTTCAAAGGATGAACCCTCGCAGACCTGTTTAGGTGCGAGGGTTTCCTTTTAGAAAGAAAAGGGGACCTGGTTGCAGCAGGTCCCAATTGGCAAAGACCACAAGCCGGGCAGAGCCATGATCTATGTCATAGATTATACAGCTCCTGCGGCCTCTTGTTGTGCAGCTTTGAGAACTTACTCGGGCGCATGCCTGGTGGCATGTCTGCCCATGTGGTCTCCTCCTCGTCCTCCAAGTCCCAGCTACCGTAGTGGCTTGGCATCCTGGTCCTCATGCTGCCGTTCGTCTCAAGGTACGGGACCTGAGCTATGAAGTCTGCTGCATACCTGAATGCGTCCATGAGGTGCGAGTAGCGGTCGTGCTTGGGCTGTGCCGACCAGTCGTCGATGGAGGACAGCTGCCGGTACTCCCAGTTCTCGAAGCACTCCATCAACCAGTCGCATCTGGTGCTGTCTATGATGGCGTTGCCGAGCAAGGCACGCCCGCGGTTGATCCCGTCCTGCACGTAGGTCCTGTCGAGCTTGTGCCACATGATGTTCGGGAACATCTGCCTACACTCCTCGATCGGGGAGCTGCGCGAGCCAGAGCGGTCGGAGTCCCATGGCAGGCAGGCTGCCCTGATCAGGTGGAAGTACTCCCTCTGCGCCAGCTCCTGCACGCACTCGACTACAGCCTTGCGGTTGTCCTCATACCAGTCGAGGATGAACATCCTGCCATTGATGTACTGGAAGATGACTGCGCTCGTCCAGTCCGTCTGCTTGTCCTTCGACGAGATGTCCCATGCCATGTAGACTGGTTTGCTGGTGTCGAAGTTCGTCGGGCAGTATCTGCCCTCTTCGCGCACCCTCTCGATACCGGGGAACACCAGGCCCGCGTTCACTGCCAGGAAGTCGCACATGTATTCCTGGCGGAACATGAGGTCATTGCCCATGGCTCGGATATATCGCTGGCGTATCTCCTCTAGCAGCTCGTCGCTGAAGATTCTATTACCATCTGCATCCAAAGCCTTGTTTGCTGGAAGATAATCGACGAATGTCCTTCCATGCTTTCCTGGCCAGGCTTCCGGGTCGGACTCTCCTGTCAGCGCCAACAGCATATCGGCGGCAGTGTTGTTCATGCCACGCGGAGTGAAGTTGAAGTTGACCATGAAGTCCTGGTTCATAGCCCTCTTGCTATCAAAGATTGGCATAAGGTAATCAAAGGCATTGCGCCTGTAAAGGCTGAGCTCTGATATGAAGAAGTACTCATATGACGAGCCGATAAGCGTCTCGTTCTCCTTGAAGCCGATGAACTGGATGATCGAGTTTGCCTTCTCGTCATTGCCGTTCATAAGCTCGACGACTCGTTTGGTATCCTGCACATCTATCAGGTCACTTGGGTAGTCACTCCAGAACTTCCTGCCATCGACGTACTTGTTGAAGATGTTTCGATTTACCCATAGGTGATTGATGCCTGTGTAGGCAGTCTGCGTTCCTGGGTTTGTATAGGCGTTATATAGAGAGAACTCGATGTCATCTGTATCTTTACCAAGCTGTCTACCCCAAAGTTTAAAATAGTAATCATACTCGCCGGACAGTCTTCTTGCCCATGCATCGCTTTGGTATGGGCGCGGTTGGTAGTATCTGGGTATCTTCATCTTCTGCTCCGAGGAGGAATCGTATGGAAGAGTGGCATGACATTGATGGCTATGAGGGATTCTATCAGGTGTCCAACACTGGGAAAGTTCGCTCTGTCGAGCATCGTGATAGGTTTGGAAGGCTATATCCACAGGTTGAACTGACACCTGCTGTCAGCAGAAATGGCTATCTTATGCTACATCTCAAGGCTGGTGGTCATAGGAAGATGGCATTAGTTCATCGTCTTGTCGCTTGTGCCTTTATATCCAATCCAAAGGACTATACGGATGTCAATCACATCGATGGTGATAAGACCAACAACGATGTCAGCAACCTTGAATGGTGTACGCATTCCTATAACCAATGCCATGCCTATACTACTGGCTTGAATCATGGCAGTAAGAAGCTAGGAGTTGACGTGGTAAGAGATGATGGTGTGGTCTACCACAGCTACAGAGATGCAGCCTTAGCAAACCACACCACTCATCCGACAATCAGAAAGAGATGCTTAGACGGCAAGGCTGTGAACGGGCACACCTTCTCTGTTGTTACTCGAAGCTGATCGACATGAAGTCCTCGCATACCTCGTCGACCTTCTGGCCATCCTGGATCTGCCTGTCTTCCTTGCAGTCGTTCGCGCAGCTTGCGCAGAGGCAGGTTGGGCAGTCCTCGTGCGGGCCGCACAGCTCGTTGAAGTCGATGTCATTCTCCTTGCAGAATGTCTTGAGATTCTCGCGAGCCTTCTCGATCTCATCGTCTGCAGTGCGACAGAACTCGGCAACGTCTTCCGCATTGGGGCCGACGTTCTGGCACAGCTGCAGGAGCATCAGCTCGATAACCATATCAACAGCCGAAGTCTCGTCAGAGTCAGCGAACTCCTTCTCATAGAAGTCATCACACAGCTGGCTCATATCCTCGGGATCAAGCTTGTTTGCCTTAGCTGCCATCTCCTGTGCCTTGTGTGCCATAACGACAGCGACTCCCTTTGCCATGGCAATGTCGCCAATAAGGTCGTCACCACTATGGTTACCAGCCACCAGACGGATGGTATCCAATGCTGACATGACGCCATTGGCCGTACGATACTTGTCGGCTGTCACTTTGAGCTGAGATACCAGATGTTCCTTTGCGCCGAGTGCCTTCTTGTCTCGGTCCTCGTACATCTTGGAGATGTCCTTGGCCTGCTTCTTGGCGGTCTCGTTGAGCCCTGCCTCCTCGGTCATAAGCTTCAGGTTGCGGTCCTGCTTTGCCTTCTTCTCGCTCATCCTAGATCGTCTCCCTTCCGGTCTCCTCGTAGTGGATGGCATAGAACTCGTCCTTGCGGTCGTTATAGATGACCTCGACATAATGGCCGTGATCATCATGGATCTCACTGGATGAGCAGAATGCCTTGTACCCACCAAGCACGAAGGAGAACATCACCACATATGTGCTAGCCTTGCTCACGCCCAGAGTATCTGCTGCGATCTCAATACAGTGCTCGATTGGTTCGCTTGCCTTGTATCTCTTCTCCATCTCCCTGTCGTAGGCCATGGCCTTCTCTGTCTCTGTCATCGCCTGCTTCCCTTCATCTTGGCAAGCAGCTGGTCCTGCTGCCATTCCATTGCCTCTTCGATCGACTTGAACTGCGGCCTGCCCTCGCCCTGCTTGCCGCTGCCGGTGCTTGGAGTGTCGAGCGCGGGACCGGACGGGGGCGCGGCCTGCGTGCCAGCCTGCCTTGCGAACCGGTCCTGGATCTTCTTGACCTGTCGATTGACCGCAGCCAGCGCCTTGTCAAGGTCGCAACTGTATGCCACGACGTTGCCGTCCTTGTCAGTCACCTCGTAGTCCTCGATGATGGAATCGAACATGGAGCGGCGCACGGGGTCCAGTGCCTTGTACTTCGGGGCGAACTCGATGACTGCGAGGCGACCGCCCTCCTGGTCCATCAGCTTCTGCGAGTACTCCTGGCAGGTCTTGTTGAACGCATCGGCGAGCTCCTTGTTGTAATCGTCGACCCACTCCTGCGCCTGCCTGCGCGGGTTGTCACCGGTGAACTCGCGACCAGTCTCTGGGTTGTAGAAGCGGGGCACGCCGTCACTGTCGCGCTTGCACACGTCCGGGTCGTTGATGGTGGCACCAAGCTGGTTGCCCTGGTGACGGACACCGTTCTTGATGTATGCCTGCGCCACATTGGTGATGGTGCGCTCGCGGATGTCGGCTACGAAGGACTCCCGGTACTCCTTGATTTCGTCCTCAGATAGGTCGATGCCATCCCAATCAAGCTCCTCATCCTCTGTGCCACCATCTCCTCCAAGATCACCTGGTCCTCCAGGGACTTCCTCAGTGACAGCGCCGTCGTCACCTTCAGGCGCATTGGTGTCCGCACCTTGGTCAGCCTGGTCGGCAGCGGGTAGCTCTCCGCCATCTCCTCCGTCGGCACCGGGAGCTGCCTCAGCAGCAGCCTCGTCCTCCTTACCGAGCGCAGCAAATGCCACAGCCCAAGGGTCAGCAGTAACCTGCTCCACCTTATCCTCAGGCGTCTGCCCAGTCTCTCCAGCCATCGTCTTCCTCCTTTGCTTCCTCTGCCTCCTGCGCCAGCATCAGGCGCAGCCTCTGTATCGTCATTCCCATCCACTGCTGCCTCAGCTTCTGGTACACCAGGGACCTGCGCGTCCCCAGCTCCACCTTCCCCTTCGGGTTGATGGTGGTCGTCAGCATGTCGACCATCGCCTCCGTGTCCTTGCAGGACAGCAGGCTCGTCCTGACCTTCGTCAGGAACGAGTTCATCTGCTGGACTATCCACTTGTACTCCTCCAGCCTCTCCGTGTCAGACAGCGGGTCGGTGAGCCTGAGCGCGTCGTAGGTGTCATTGAGGCTCTCCCAGGACGCCACGACGTCTATGTGCCTGGTCTCCTCCTCGACCCACTCGCGAAGGCTACCAGCCGATTCCTGCCTGGGCATCGATCCGCTCCTTGCGTTGCTCCTCCTGGATGATCGCATGGGTCATCGGGATGTTGGCCGCCAGTGTCACGCCGTCGATGTAGGACATCAGCGGCTTGCCCGAGAAGCGCGGGATGAGGTTCGGGAACACCTGCTGGATGAGGGTCTTCAGGCCGTACAGCTGGATGATGGTGTCACCGATCTGGATGGGCTTGGTTGGGAACGACCAGATGTAGCCGCGCTCGCCGGAGTTACCGCGCACCACGGGAACGAGGTCCTTGCCGATAGTGAACGTGATCTCCGTGCCGATCTTGGGGAACGTGGTCTTGGCCACGACGTGCTTGGTAGTGTCACGATGGACGATCTCGTAGTCGCCCACCATCTGCGTCACGTCCTCTGGAGCACCGTAGATATGCTCGCCGGCCTCGAAGTCACGGACCACCAGCTCTGGCCCGAGCACCTCGTCGAACGCCAGGTTGCGCTTGGCGTCGGGTGTCATCAGCGGGGTGATGAGGATCGTCTTGCCATACAGCGGATGGTTATGGACATCCTCGGTCTCGGGCCTGTCACCGCCCATCGCCTTGCGAGGCTTGGGCTTCCTGGGCTCGTTCCAATCCTCGCCCTTCAACACTGCCGCGATGCGTGAGCAGCGGTGCTGGTAGGACAGGCCGTCGGGCTCGAGGCCGTGCTCAGCCTCGAGGCGCTCGAGCTCCTCCTTCTTCATTGCTGTCATTGTTCCTCCGATCTTTTAAGAGTAACTAAGTACTAGGACCTGACTAAGTATTTTACTCGTATGGATGTCGATGATCTTTGACTTTCATAACTGTGTCAGAAGAAACCCCAAGCTCCTTTGCGAGAGCATAGGCAGACTTGTCTGATCGTCTGATCATTTCAACTTGCTCATCATTGAGGGCACGATTGTCACCATGCAAGGACCTATGACATTTGAGGCAAAGCCACGTCACTTCGAGTGGTCTGTCATATGAATCGTGGTGTGCCTGGATAACATCAGACTTGCAACCACAGACGCTACAGCAATCTGGTTTTGTCAGCTTTCCTGACTTCAATGCCCGTGCTACTGCAGACCGTGCTTTTCTTTTGTATAATTTGGATTGGTCCATGATGCTCTCCTTCCAGCGTCATGCGATATGAGGTCGAGGTACTGGACATGCCTCGGCCTCTTTATTCTATCACGCCATCATGCATAAAAAAATGACCCAAGGCACAAGTGCGCCTGGGAGTCGCGCACTCATGCCTTGGGACCACTGATCCAACAGGGATCTTTGACGATTACGATTATACCGGATTCATGCGCTGCGCACGCTCGAGCTCGTCAATAATGTCGATCTCGTCTAGACCCTCGCTTCCCCTCTCCGTCGTGATGGGCAGGAAAGGCCTACTCATCTTGAACAGCATCCAATCAGTCTCGATCTTCGTGATGGTAGCGATCTCGTTTTTCAGGTCATCACGCGTGTACTGTATGACAAACAGCCTATTCGATCCCCTCATGCTCGGGTTGAACAGGACGAGATATGCCGTCTCGATCGAGTCGAGCAAGGCCATCGCCGTGGCGATCTGCCAACGCTCCTCAATCTGACTCTTCTCCGTATACGCCGTGGCAATGTGCCTGTCGGGCGAGTAGCACTTGACCTCCGCCAGCATGGTCGGCATCTGCGAGTTCTCGTGCAGCTGCGGGATGTCAAGCGCATCTGGCGAGAAGGCTATCTCCCTGTTTGGTAACGAGATGAGCTCGTCGTCCCAGTGGAAGAACATCTGCCTCGTCGCACCACGGTTGATGAACCAATCGTTCAGCGCGTCGATCGCATAAGGTTCAAGCAGATGTCCGCGTGCAGCAGCACCATAGGACCAGCAGTCCTCCCCAGTGAGGATCACTTGCTTCTTCGCCATCATCTTGAGGTAGTCCGTGTCGTCCACCTTGCGGGACCTACCGGTCTTGGTGAACGGGATCAAGGTCTTGATGTCGCTTGCCGTGAGATACTTCTGCCTCTCGATCAGCCAACCAAGGTCACACTTGTGCTTCCAATCCATCTAATCTACCTCCATTCACAGCTTGTGCTTCAGACGCTCTTGTCGCTTGTCCCACTCTTTTGCCTCCTGTTCCCACCTTGCCTTTAGGGCAACGGTGGTTGTGTGCTCCTCACCATATGAGTAGCCAACCACAAAGCCAACACTAAGCGACAGGACAAGCGCCAAAAGGTTTGTTATCACTTCACCCATTTGTCTCCTTCCTTTGGTAAAAATGGTAACCGACCGTCTGTCAGCTCCTGCACCTGCACAGACGATCGGTCACCTTGGTTACTTACCGCGGACGTTCCACCATATCATGCCGCATACCATGCACTCTGCATGGTCGTCCTCAAAGAGGAGCGCACGCTTCCCGCATCGTGGGCACTTGATGATCTCTATGTTCATTAGAACGGCACGTCATCGTCGCCATACACATAGCCGGAGCCCACCGGATCAGCGGGCTGCTCGGCCGACACCGTCTCTACGGCAACGGGACCACCGAAGGCCTGGCTTGCCATAGCCTGTGCGATCTGCGGGTCCATGCCCTGCGGGTACTGTGGCTGCACAGGCTGCTGGTACTGAGGTTGTGGTGCAGGCTGGTACTGGGGCTGCGGCTGATACTGCGGGGCAGGCTGATATGCAGGCTGCGGCTGATACTGTGGGGCAGGCTGATATGCAGGCTGCGGTGCCGGCTGGTACTGAGGTTGCTGCCTCGGCTGCTGTCGTGGCGCGTTCACCTGGCCACCACTGACCGCGCTGTTGGCCAGCACCTGCGGCAGCTTGAACTCTGGGGGCAGCGGCATTGACAGCTGGAACGGGCCAGCCTCGACGAGCGACACGAACCACGGGCGCGGATTGCCCTGGCCATAGCGGCCCTCCTGCGTCTGAATGCAGATGGTCTTGCCGATGAGGTTCATCATGTCGGTGTCACCAGTCAGATGGAAGAGGTCCATGTGAACGCTCTTCTTCTGACCCATGCGAGCCTGCTTGCCGGCCGGCTGGAAGGTGAACGTCTTCAGTTCGCCCTGCTCGGTGGCAAGCGCGAGACGGATGTTCATCTTCGGGTTGCCATCAGGCCAGAACTCCGGTGCGCCCGGCTGGCCGTTCATGGTGAAGCCCATCTTCTGGACCTCCTGGATCGCGACTACCGTGCCGACCAGCTGGGTCGAGTAGCCTTCCTTGTCAGGCTTGCTGTAGTTCCATCCGTGGTTGGATGCGCCACCTGGGTTGAGTGCCATTGTCTCATCCTTTCCTGCTGACCTGATACCGTTGCATCTCATCCCATATCTGCGAGGTCAGCTTCGCAGCCGGGATGCCATTCGACACCTTGTTCTTGAAGTACACGGCAGCGTTCACCGCGTTGCCCATCAGGTCAAGCTTCGCGTATGGGAAGTGCTTGACCGGAATGAGCCGGTCCGTCATGAAGTACAGGTGGAAGCTGCCCTGCTTCCTCGGGTCCTCCAGCGTCATGGTCATGTTACGGAACTGGCTTCCGAACCTGATCACCTGTTCGTCTCTCGTGCCATGGCCGACGCCATCTATGTCCATCACTATGAAGTTCTGGTACAGCATGTTCTGTCCGACCCACCTGACCGGGCTCAGCGCCTCGGCGTCGCAGCGCAGCATGAGGTTAGGCTCGTAGCCTGGCCTCCAGCCCCACTGCATCATGGGCCTGTTGTCTGGCGTGCATGGGAAGAACCTTCGCTCGCACCCCTTCCACCCCTCCGGCAGCAGCGGGAAGTCCTCGAGCCTCATGCCGTCGAAGCTGGGCTGAGTCGCTAGCCTCAGCGACGGCAGGTTGACTGGGACCTTTGTCACCATGGCAGTCGGGTTGATGCGCGAGCCGGGCGTCCTTCTGCGCTCCTCGAGCCGCTGCTCGAAGATTGCCTGGCTCACCTGGTTCTTGAAGGCGCCGTCCTGCCAGGACTGGATGTCCTTCGCACGCAGGGGTATGCCCAGCATGGTGCAGTGCGACGTGACCTCCTCGATCGTGTAGCCCAGCCTGCCTGCCCTGAACATGCCGAAGTACGGTGACTGCCCGGCAGGCAGTATCTCGTCGAGCGACTCTCGTGGCATCATCCCTCCTCTACTCTGCTCTCGGTCCACATCACATCGGCGAACGTGTCGATGTAGATCATCGTCCATCCGTTCGTGCCTCCCCATTGGGAGTTCGGCAACCATACCTCAGCGTCGGCGAACGCACGCCTGTACCTGACTATGACCAGTGCGCACCTGCACTTGGAGTTCCTGCCCTCCTGTAGTGTCTCCCTCTTCCAACCGTCAAGCCTCGACCTCGGGAAGTTCTGGGTCTGCTTGCCAGCCTTGACCTCGAGGGTGACCTCCTCGCCACTCGGAAGCAGCATGCGGAGGTCACCCTCGTCAGCTGACCCGGCAAGTGGCTTGCGCCTCGTGGGCAGACCGCTGGCAGTGAGGTAGTTGGCCACCCTCGTCTCTGCCGCCGTGCCCTTCTTCTTGCTCGGGTTGGACATGGTTACTCCTTGTTGCTGTCCATGGTCGCATCGATGTCATTGCAGAGGTCATCGACATCCTGAGCCAGCTTGGTTAGCGAGCTCATGACATCATCACTAGTGGTAACGTGTTCCGTAGTCACGGCGTTATCATCAAGGATGCTGGTGATGCTGCTGTCCTTGTCAGAGAAGCTAGCGAAGAATTCCTTGATCTTGTCGACGTTCTCCTTGGTGGCAGGGATGACCATCGTGTCACCCATCGGCTCGTCGTCCTCCTTCGTCATGCCACAGACATAGGCAATGGCATTGACGACGTCGGCCTCGTCAAGCTTGAGCACGTCGCCGAGCATGGGCGTGTCGAACTTGTACAGCTGGTCGCCGCAGTCGATGACGAAGTCCTGCGTGACGAAGTCGAGCAGCGACTTGAACTTGTCGAGCATGGCGTTCGCCTTGTCGGCAGTGGCCATGTCATCGATCTCGTCCATGAGCTGCATGGCCTCCTTGGCCTTGGCGTCCATGATGGGCGTGTCGACCGTGAACTTGCGGGACTCACTGTCGTCGATGGAGCGGCGCTTGAACCCGTCGAGACTAGGCATCGGCGTGGCCTCGGGCTGGTCCATCAGGTACGCTGCCTCCTGGACCATGGTCTCCAGGGCGTTCGCCTGCTGCACGATACGGTACTCGGGCAGGACGATGTCGCCGTCCTTGGAGACGAGCAGGCCATGATTGAGAGTGAGGTCGGACTTCTTGTACATCTTCATGGTTCGGTTCCCTTCTTCTATGAGGGTTGTCATTGTAAGGCCATGCCATGGTAACCAGTCACGGCATGGCCCTTGGTGCCTATAGGAAGATGATGAACTGCACGGGCATGACCTTGATGTCATCGGCATGCGCACGTGCCACTTCAGTGTAGTGTTCCGGGTCGATCATGTAGTCCCAATCAAAGCGGCGACGATAATCGAGCACTGTCTCGACGCGACGACAAGTGGCCTCGTCATCATCAAGCGGATCAATGATGTGCTTCTCAATCAGATCCTCGATCACTACGTTCGCATCAAGCCCAAGCATGTACGCTGCCACGGTGAGGTCTACCGCCACTTGGTTGCGATAGCCTTCCCTGAAGTTGCCATGCATGCACTCGTAGACGATCCCATTGAGCACATCGACGTAGTCCTGGATGTCGTCCTCGTCGCACAGGCACTCGTCCTTGGCGATCTCGATGACCATGGCTAGTCCTCCTTGTGTGCGTCATACCAGTCGGCGATCGTTGCACGCTTCTCCAGGAACTCCTGCGAGAACGACTCGAACGCCTCCTGGCTTTCCTCGCTGTCGAACAGGCAGCCCGCGTCGATGCACTCGTCGATCATGTCAAGGTAGAACTTGGCCATGGGACGGGTGTCGAAGCCACGATTGTAGTACTTCACGACGCGGTCGAACTGCCTCACCCACTTGGCTACGGTCCACATCACGCAGTCGTGGTCGCGCAGTGGGTTTGGCTGTGCGACCTTGGGGTCACCTACCCGCATGTCGTACATGACGTGGTGCTTGATGTCGTAGCCCTGCATAACGATAGACATGTCGAACGACTGCAGCACGCCAGGCGTGTCCAGAATGGGGACCCAGCGACCATGGAACCTGCGCTGCTTGTAGGTGAAGTTCAGGATGACACCATCGCAGAAGAACTTGTAGGTGGTGATGCCTATCTTGCGATTGAGTCCTGCCTGCTTGAGGCGTGCGAGCTTCCATTCCTCCTGCTGGCGCGTGCGCTCGGTGCCTGAGCCAGGCTCCATCTTGAGCGCATAGCGTGCCATCTCGATGGCGGACACCAGCTCGTCCACGCCGAACACGAACACGTCGATGTCTGGCACGGTGCCCCAGCCCTCAGGGTCAAAGCCCGGGAGCATGCAGCTGCCAGTGATGCAGCCATCGATTGGCAGGGTCTTTACCAGTTCGATGGCGTCAGCCACCTTCTCCCTCAGCGTGTACGGCTGTCCATCGGGGATGAACAGCTCACGCTTCTCCAGCCATTCGTGCATGGTGCTGCCGTCATATGCGGCAGGCTTCTCCATCAACTCGAGCATAAGTTTCTCCTTTCACTACTCGAGGTTGTCGTATCCGCCCATGTTCATCATGCGCTCGACCGCCTCAGCGATCTCCTCGGGCGTGCCGGTCCTGCGGATCCTGGCGAACTCCTCCTTGGTGAGGCCACCCTTGCGCTCGGCCTCGGCAGCGGCATTGATGAAGTCCAGCATGCAGCGGCGGCCGGTCTTCTTGTATCCGTTGATTGGCATGCGTTGCCTCCTTAGTCCTTGATGACCTTGCACCAGCTGGTGTCATACTCCTCGAGCGGCTGCCTTGCCAGCATGTGGCACCACTTGGCATAGCCTGTCTTGAAGCCGTCGCCTCTGTCGTTCCACCAGGTCATGCCGGTGTGATAGTGATGCACGTGCTCCACCACGGTTCCCTCAAGGCTCGGCATGTCCTTGCTGTAGTAGGTCGGTGTGTCGTTGTCGCCGAAGCTGAACACGTGACCATAGTGCTTGCCACGGATGTCGTTGGACAGGATTCCGAAGAAGTCGTGGGCCTCGTTGCCATAGCCGAACATGTCACGGATGCGCTGTGGGTCTGGTAGGCTGCTACCCATTGGATAGAAGCGGCTGTGCGAGGACGTGATGATGAGGTCCGCCGACAGCTGCGTGCGCAAGGTATCGATGAGCGCGATCATCGTGGCGCTGATACCACGAGGGATGCTGCCACTGACGTCAAGGATGATCAGGTTCGGCAGCTGTCCTGCGCAGTCGAAGCGACCGACCGGGATGCCAAGCCGCTTGTTGTAGCCCTCGCGCCAACGCATGCCGCTGCCGATGTTGATCTTGATGCAGTCGAGGATGTCGCCGATGAATGCTGGCATGAGCCGCAGCCGCTGCAGCACCTCGATGTTGACGCAGCTGCTCAGGTCACCGACGTAGTCCTCGATGTCCAGGTTGTGCGTCACGACCATGTCGCCTCCGCCACCATCGAACAGGCGCTCGTCGCTGCTGGCTATCGAGGACTCCATGAGCATGTCCTCGTCTTCGTCCTCGTAGACGTCGACCATGGACATACCCTCGACCTCTTCGCCCTCGTCCTTCTCGATGACCTCGCCGTCCCTGTCGAGCCTGATGCCCATGTCGGTCTGGTCATGCGGCTCCGGCTCGAGGCTCTCGGTGATGGTCACCTCGGTGCGGAAGCTGCGCTTGCGACCAAGCACCTTGTTCCACATGATGTCAGGGAACATGCGCTCAAGCACAGGACGAAGCAGGATCTTGATTAGCTTGTCCTGACCTTGGGTCCAACGGACGAACGGGATGCCCTTGCTCATGGCAAGCTCGGCATCTGACTTGTTCTCCGCGATGTAAAGTCTTGGCAACTTGATGCCATCTATCATGACACGCTGAAGCATGTCATCCTCCTCTCTTCATATGACACATGCATCGTAGCATGTGCATCGGACACTAAAAGACTATGTCCTCCTTCTCCTCTTGTTCCTCTATTTCCATATTGGACAGCTGCTTTGCGATCTGCTCCCACTCGGGCAGGCCCTGCAGCATGGTCAGCATCTCATCCATCGTGCAGTCCTCGAAGCTGAAGTCCTCTGGGATGTCCTCGAATATGCCGTCACCTGCAAGCTGGCTCTTCTCGACCATCCTGGTGACAGCCTTGCGGACCTGCTGCTCGGGGGTGTCTACCTTGGCGTCACGCCTCTGGCGTGCGAGCAGTATCTCTCCGCCGATCGTCGAGCCCCAGATGTCATTGATGACCTGGGCTACGCTCGTCGCCTGCTCCTCCGTCTCAGCAGCGTCGATCCACATGCACAGCTTGGTGAGCGAGCGTGGCGTCAGGAAGTTGTAGTCGCCTCCCTTGTCGGTCAGCTTGTTGAGCAAGGTGCCTGGCATTTCCATGCCGGTCAGCTTCTTGATGTAGTCACCGGTCTGCTTGTAGTCGACAAAGAACCTCTGGAACATAAAGCGCTGCCTGATGTTCCCCTTCAACTGCTCAGGTGGAATTGTGTCGTTGGTCGCTGCTATGATCTGGATGTCAGGTAATGGCGTGCCATCTGCCATCTCCCTGCTCTCGATGACAGTGAGCAGGGTGGACAGCACGAACTGGTCAGCCTCGAGCAGCTCGTCCAGGAACAGGATGTCCCCGTCCTCAAGCGAGCTGAGCTGCATCGAGTTGTAGATGTCCATGCTGCGATGCTCGTGGTCTGGCATGGTCATGCCAACCGTCTCGCTCGGGATGCAGCGGCTGGCCACGATCTTCACCACCTTGCCGCAGCCGTGTGTCTTGGCATGCCGTTCGACTGCGGCGGTCTTGCCAATTCCCGGTGGGCCAACAAGGCACGGCACGATCTCGCTGCGCAGCAGCCAGGCTGCGTCAAGCAGCCTGACCATCTTCTCGAACTCCGTCATCTGGTCTCCTTCCTACCCTCGCTTCTCGACGAACACGGTGGTGTGGTTCACCACTCCGACGTAGAGGCAGCCGTACCTCTCGTTCCTCTTGATGACCTGCTTGATCGTGGCGGCCAGGCTGTAGGCACGCTTGGTGTCCTCGACGTTCAGGACGTAGATGCCACCGGTCTTGCGCACCTCGGTGAGCAGTGGGTCATAGATGCTCCTGCCCTTCGGTGCAGGAATCTTGCTTACCTTCTTGAATCCCATGAGGTTGACTGCCATCTCTACACCTCCGCAACGACGAGCCGAGCCTCGGTCTCGAGGCGGGTGACGTTGATGCGCATGCGCTTAATGGCGTCCTCGAGATCAGCCTCGTCATTGGTACGGGCATAGGAGCAGACCTCATTGATGCAGGCGCGGAGCGCCGTGGCCCTGCTGGTCATGCGACCAGGGACAATGTTGATGTTGGTAACGGTAGTGGCCATTCTCTCTCTCGCTTTCTCTTTGGCTCACTAGGACCTTACTAGGACCTACTAGGACAGGTTGTTCTTCTTGAATCGATGGTCGATAATGAATGCCTTCATAGACTCTGCCTTCCGACACATGAGGCTGGCGTCGCGGACCAGGTTGGCGTCGCCGCCTGCAAGCGTAAGCAGGTCCTCGGCAAGGCTGACCCCGCAGTGGATGTCCGCTGCGAGGTCGTTGACCTTACGCTTGTAACTCTCGAAATCCATATTCACCTCCTTCCTACAAAGTCGAAACGATGTAATCCAGGATCCTGGTCATCAGCACATAGCCAATGACCATGGCAATGCCGGTAAGGGCAGCTGTGTTGACCACAGCCACACCTGTGTCCCGATCCATCATCAATGCGCAAGCCACGATAGTTGCAGCTATCGTGGCAAGCACAGCGAACATAGCCATGATGACTATGTCAACTCCTAGTACAAGCATCGCATGTCCTCCTCGCTTATCTTTCCTTCCTCAACCAACTGCTGATACCAGGCGTCCAGCCAGGCATCGTTGTCCCAGGGATCGGCAGGCTCCTGGTCCTTCTTGTAGGTGACAGAGACCTTGATCTCCGTCACGGACATTGCCTCGGTCGCAGAGAGATCCAACTCCTCTGCGACTGCGATGGCAATGTCACGAATAGATGCCGACTTGATTGTCGTTGCACTCATGTCTGTCTCCTCTCTCTAAGTGCAAGCGATATCCATATGTGACAGACTGCCCGCTCATGTGCGAACGGGTAGCCTGTCATGCATGGTTACTAGATGCCGTTGGCGATCTTGTCGTATTCGTAAGCCAACGTTTCGTACATGAAGGCCTCTGCATTCATGGACTTCTCGTTAAAGCCCATGGCCTTCAGTTCCGCAGCTAATGACATGAATGCCATGACCTCGGGAAGATCTTCTGCAACAAAGCCATTACGAGGGTCAATGCCTATACCAATATTGAGTTCGGCATAGTCGTCGAGGTCCTGGTCAGTAATGACTGGGCCGACAGCAGTACGGCTTTCGATATAGACGTTGAGCCCATTGCTCTCGCACTCGCAGCAGAAGTCATCTGCTGCAAAGAACGAAGTGAACGACTTCAGTGATGTGTTGTCATCGACTACCAACTGGTACACCTCCTTGACATGATAGACATTTGCCAGAACCAAACCCTGATTACCCATGGTTGCTTCCTTCCTAATGGGTGATAGCTGTGCCTGTCTCCCTGGTAAGCGGGAGACTCAAGGACACAAGGGGGCTGGGCGGAGTCCATGTTGTGTGACAGCCAATGATGTCATTCACTCCGAATGCTGTGTGGCTAAGGCATTCCTCGTTTGTCTCCATTGCTTCACAGTCAATGCCTATGTCACCCGTTCTCACCCCCGCCTCATCGAAGCAAAAAAAAGAGGAGGACCGAAGTCCTCCTCTTGGCGCTAGTCGATGATGTCGACATGCGCACGGCGAGAGTCGTCGCGCCAGAAGTGGCACTGCGACTTGAAGACGTCACCAAGGCTCTTGCCCTTGGTGATGACGTTGACGCCAAGCTCGCTCTTGCCGTCAACGAGGTGGCCAGGCCAACGCCAGGCAACCTCCACGCCATCCTCGTCCACGACGATGGCCTTCCAGCCGGTCGGGACCTCGACCGTCTGCTCCTCACCGAGAGTGATCTCGGTGGTCTCCTCCAGCTCCTGCTCAGCAGGAGACTTGAGGTCGACGAGGAGACCGACAACGTCGGCGACGAAGCTCGTCGTCCCAGCGCTAGCGACGGACAGATACTTGGTGTAGGATGCGCTCCTACCAGCGTTCGATGCCTTCATGGCATCTCCTTTCTCTACGGTGTAACCCTTTGTTACACTCACAAACACAAGGGCGTTGCTGTGTTTGCGTAGAGAAATGGAGGCGGGGGTGAGAACGGGGCATTGGGTGGCTGTGTACCCAGAGGCAGTTTGACTCTTGGAACACAACCGCGAGATGCCGCACAGTGGACAAGCCAGTCTCGCTAGGGCGAGACGTGCGGCACTGCGCGTCAGCTTCCTGCCAATGCCCCCACACCCCACCAATGATTGCCAAGGAAACATTGATATGAATGTCAATGGTCAATGCTTGCTTCGCAATCATATCTATATAGTATATGGGGGTATAGGTATATTAGGATGTAATGGTATTTGGGTATGTGTGAAGTTCCCCCGCGAAAAATCCCCCCATCCCCCAAAGTTCGCGTGGTCACATGGATATAGAGATAATCGGGGGTGTAACAGCAATCAGCAGATGCCATGGGAAGCTAGGTTCCCGACTGCGACCAGATGCGATCACAGGTAACCAAAGTCTACCCACGCATTAGCGCCTCTGGCCTCGCACAGCGGATCGGGGACATCATATCCCCAATGGAGGCTAGCGTCGCCGGGGCAGCTGGGTAGATAGTGTCTAAACATCTCTTATCGCTGCCAGAAGATCGGTAAGCTAGGTAATATGCTTAGTGATATAAGCAGATGTTACCTTCAGCCTTGCTTGGTCCCCTAGTGCATTCAACTTACCACAAGTCAATGATAAAACATAGAAAAAACATGAATATATGTATACGTGCTTGCTTTTTGATAAGATCCCCCTATGAATAGGGAAGAAAGGAGCCGTAATGGATATGCTTGACTTATCAGCGCTGACGGAGGCCATAAGCACGGACAGGCAGCGAGGTGATCCTGACCTTGACCCGATCATCGACCGTCTCCGTGACGATGACGCGCTCGAGGTCCCCATAGAGCTGACCGACCTCGACCTCTGGTCCAACTACATGAATGACGACCTGTACGAGATGGACGTCAAGGTCCGAGAGTTCCTCAAGCGCACCCGCTATCAGAGGCAGGCCAAGGGTGGCTATCGGACGACCGCCTCGGTGGTCTTCGCATGGATCTACGGCCGCCAGCCGGAGGCAAGGGACGGAGCAGCTTGCCGACTTCTGCACCAGCTGCTCAAGTACTACTGCACCTCATACACTGGCGCCACCACGTTCCATGGCAAGCCGGTCACCCGCGTCTATCGGTTCTCGAAGTTCTCTGGCAACGCCAAGCGCCCGTATTCCCTGAAGCTGCGCATGGAGGAGGCGAACGGTGGCAACGTCTTCAAGTCAGGCCCTAATTCCGGTGTCGACAAGCGGACTCACGGTAGACGAGCAGATAGCAAGGATGGCAAACGCAAGGATGTCTGACGTGGTCATGATGTCCGAGGGAATGCGCCCGAGGATCGGTCCTGACTCGCACAGCGGAACGGCGTCAGCGGCGACCTACCTCGTGTGTCGGCTGTTCACCGACGCGATCTTCAGCGAGGACATCAGGGCGATCCAGCTCATCATCAACCGCGTCGATGGCGGCCTGCCCAAGGACGTCGAGGTCGATGACTACCAGACCCAGTTCTCCGACTGCCTCAACAGGATCATGGCGGTGACCGATGGCAGCCAGCTCAAGGTGCTTCCCGACGACACGGTCATGATGGCCCTCTGCAAGGCGCTGTATGCCCTGGCTACCCAGGACATCTACTGGGACGCCGACAGGGGCCGCATGCGTCGTCCCAGCACCGAGAAGAAGCAGGAGCGCGACGCTGCGATGAGGATGGTCCTTGAGCGCACTGGCGGCCGCAAGACGCTCGTGATTGCCAACAGGGCAATCGAGGAGGTCGAGGAGGCCGACTGGATCTCCTCGCTGCCATCTGGTGTATAATCTGAGTCAGCCCCGGGAGGCCCCACGGATGCGTCCGATGGGGCTTTTTTCTTGCATATTCACGCCATGTTGGTTAACAGATTGTGGTATACTGTTCCTCGGAGGAAAGAGGAAAGGAGTGCCACATGGCATCGCTTGACAGGTTGCGGACGTTGGACGAGTGGCTGTTCGCGCAGACCGACGCCGACCGCGTGTGCGTCAACAGGTTTCATGACATAGCAGAGAGGGTGTACGAGGGCTACTCGGAGCTTGACCCCATGGCCCCGGACGACGACGACTACCGCACCAAGGTCGCCCAGCTGATGAGGGCCAGGCTCGTGTTGCTCGGCGGGGACGTGATCTACGTCCGCGAGGGCGACACGTTGCATACCCTGGGCGACTCGATCGACCTGCTCAGCTACTACATGCATACGGACTCCAAGGAGGCGAGGAAGGCCATGGACCTCCTGGAGACGAACTTCCAGGGGTACTTCCCGGTGACCGACGGGCTGGTGTGGCGCGACGTCATGCGCATCGATTACCCTGACGGCAGGAGCTGTTACGTCAACCTGCGCACGCTGCAGGACGCCAAGCGCGACCCATGGGAGTCCAGGGAGAGCTATCCCGAGTTCGGCGTCAGCAGGGTCAACCCGGCGAACTATGGTCCCATCAGCAGGTTCTTTGGCATCTTGAACGCTGCTGTCGACGAGGACTTCTTCTTCGAGAAGACCATGATGTATCACTTCAACCAGCCATACAGGGAGAAGAGCCATGTTCTGGTCGGCGGTGGCGGCAACGGCAAGTCTATGTTTATGGGCCTGGTCAGGCGCCTGTATGGTGACTTTGCTCTCACTGACGCCCCTCAACCCAACTTCACGGGCCATGCGGCTGCGGTTATTGCTTATAACTTCATTGGTAAACGCGTGGTCACTTTCAACGACGTTGGCGATCCTAGCGTCAAGTTCCTGGAGTGGATGAAGCGCATGATCACCGGCAACCTGGAGGTCAAGACCCCTAACGGCGCATGGCTCTCGGTGCCGTGCAACGCGAACTTCATGATGGAGACCAACCATGCCCCGCAGATCCTAAGCATGGAGGCGCATCGCCGCAGGTTCGTCATCCGCCAGTTCGACCCCGACTTCAGGTTGAAGGACTGGATCGGCGACCGCGACCTCGACAGGCTCGGAGACCGTGGCGACATAACCGCAGCCGACCTCGTCAACTACATGCTGACCATCCGTGACAAGGTCGGCAACTGGGCATCGTTTGGCGAGGAACCGCAGGACCTTGACTGGTGCGAGGAGGAGGTAGCAGAGTGAACAGCGGCAGGATGGAAGACGGGACTCCGTGGGTTGCCATTGACGCCAATGACCCGGAGGCAGAGGAGTTCATAGTCCATTGCGAGTGCGAGGAATGCGGCAAGATGCACTACTTCAACTTCTGGGACATGTTCAGCGGTAAGGAGATCACTTGTGAGCATTGCGGTCACAAGAGTGTCGCAAAGAGGCAGAGGCTAGTCGACGGGGAATGGGTGGAGATATGACCATGTCTGAGCAGGTTGCTGACGAGCTCTATGGCTTGCATTGTGACATCGGTAGGTTGGAGCAGGAGAACGCCAAGCTGCGGGAGCTGGCGCATGACCTCCTGCAACTGATCATGGCCGAGGGGTTCGACTGTTACGGATGCGTCTACGAGGACGAGTGTGAGGGCATGCGATACATGGAAAGGTGCAGGCTCTTGGACCGGGCATGCGAGCTGGGGGTGGAAAGATGATGGTATACGAATGTCTGCAGAGGCTTATGGCCGACAAGGGCCTCACGCAGTCACAGATGGCAAAACGCCTTGGAATCAGCAGGACGCGCATGCACAACTGGTACTGGGGCATCAACAGCATAAGCATCGAGAACCTTAGGATGATCAAGGGCGTCCTGAGGTGCGAGTGGGAAGACCTGCTTGGGAGGTGACAGCCCGTGAACGGCACGCAGAGGGCCAGGATATCCGACAGCTTCTATGCCTCCACGATGACCAAGCGTGACCTGTGCAATAAGATCGCATGGCTCATGTCGGAGATAGAGGACCTGAAGGGAGAGGCATATGGCCTGAGATGCACGATCGGAAGCATGGAGATGGAGATCTCCGAGCTAAAGGGAAAGGAAGGGGACAGGTGACTTTCGTTGAGGAGCTGGCATCGAACATACGTGACGCACGGAAGGCGGCCGGCATGACCCAGAGCGACCTCGCACAGATGATCGGATGCACGCCGAACTGTGTGAGCCTCTATGAGACTGCCAGAAGGATGCCAAACCTGCGGACCATGTCGATGATGTCAAACGCGCTTGGGGCAAGTCTTGAGGCATTGATACCAAGTGAGCCATATGACATGCCAACAGATGAGAACCAGATAGACATATTTGACTTGATAAGGAAGTAGATGATGAGAGACTACATGCGAGTTGTCCTTGATGATGATGCCATCATGCCCGAGCGGGCACATGAGCTTGATGCCGGGCTTGACCTGTTCACTCCGGTCGACTTCACGGTACCGGTACATGGCTTCGCCTTCGTCGACACCGGCGTCCATGTCGAGCTCCCGTGGAGCACGTGCGGACACGTCTGCTCCAAGAGCGGCCTCAACCGCAATTTCGGCATCACTGCCGACGGCACCGTGGACGAGGGATACACCGGTCCGATCGGTGTGACACTGCACAACGATGGTGACGAGGACTACCATTTTGTCCGTGGCAACAAGGTTGCGCAGCTGGTGATCGAGGAGATCCGTCGCCCGATGCCAATCCAGGTCAGCGAGATCGGCGGCGGCCCCCGTGGTGACAATGGCTATGGAAGCACCGGTGAGTAATCATGGGTGCGCTTAGTGACAGCCTGCGTAACCTTGCCGAGCGTCGTGGGCTCAGGTACGACTGCGGCTATGTGATCGACGGGCTCAGGGTGAACGAGGACACGGTGACCGAGATCTGGCCGCTGCCACGCAGGAAGTTGAGGACCCTGACTTTCATGGAGGACGACGGCAAGCTTTACTGCGATGACGGCCTCACGGTGGAGCAGGCGTTCTCCTGCGTCCTTGTGGCCATGGCCGATGGGACCGCACAGTGAGCAAGCCAGACTGGCTCGTCGACCGCGAGAGGGCGAGGATAGACGTCCTGAAGTTCCGAAGATGCATCAACTGCGACGCTGGCGGGGACCTGTGCGGACAGACGAACTACATCCCCAAGGTCGGCAGGCTCAACATGTACCGATGCAGGAGGCATCCGACTGTCAAGTTCTACCGCGAGACATACGCATGCGAGGACTTCAGGCCGCGCAGGTAGCAGGTCCCCTTCGATGATATAATCCGACACAGGACATCATCGAAGGGGACTATCATGCCTAAACCAGTAAAGGTGGATCCTGGCGACAGGGGAATGATAAGCCAGGCGACTGGCAAGGCTGTAAAGAGGGCAGCAAATCCGTTTGCCGAGTCTGCCGCAAATATATTGCGTAACAGGCCTGCACCTGCGTCATCAAAGGCGTCGCCGAATGCAACAAGTTCTGATTCAAATACACGGCTTCGAGGAATTGGTAGAAATAGATATACCGGAATATCTGGTGGCACTCCTGTCACATTGGAATCCAATCAACCTCAGCAATCGTGGTCACCAATCTATGGCTCATTGCTTGACAACAATGCAACAAAACCTGATGAACCAAAGTCATATTGGGACTATATGCAAGAAGGAAATGGCAATTCTGGTTATACCAACAACCAGGACACCGATCAGCAGTCGGAGGAATCTTCTGAACTTGCATCTGAAGTCAAAGTCAAATCCTCGTCTATGGACAAGAATGAGCCTGTTGACTGGAACGAGATATACGAAAAGGATATGACCAGTCAAGGCCTATCCACTGACTACATCAATAAGGTGCTCAAAGAAACAAATGGTGTTAGTGTCGCACTTGATGAGAACAATGGCCTTGAAAAGAAATGGCGTCAGGATCTGATGGATCCTCTTACCACGACAGTCGATGATGGCACCATGGACAGGCCTCATCTGCTGTCAGATTGGATGACTGGTAAGCAGTATTACCATTACGTGCATGACCTTGGAATACCGGGTATGCCTGAAGATCAGATTGATATAAGTGACAGGGGCAGATATTCCAAGACGCAGGAGCGCCAGAACAACGGGTTCCAACCATATATTCCGAATAGCATTTATGAAATTGGCTTGTCTGTTCCCAGTCTTGGTTCCGTCGCACGGACATTTGACGAGTACCTGTCAAATCTCAGGACAAATGGCTTTCTGAATGACGTTGACTATCAGATAACTACAGATACTGGTCATGGCGTAAAGAGCTTCTCCGGTAGGGATTTTGACAAGATGTCGAATGGCTATGCAAGCCAAACCGAAGATCTTAAGGAGAGGGCACGCAAGGGTGATCCTGATGCAATGTCAATCCTCTTAAATGCAGAGAATCAAACGTCTCCATATACGACAATGGTACGCGAGCGAGAGCTTCCCGACGGAACCAAGCATTATGGTGTCGTCACCGAAGAAAGAGGCGTAAATGATCTCGCTAATGAGGATGTGTTCAATGATCTCGTATGGTGGGGAATAGACGAAGACACGACTGCAAGCTATCCTGATGAAAACGGGATGAGTACATATGGCAATGTGACACTCAAATTTGACAAGAACAACAACATCTTGTCTGGAACGTTGCATACAAAGGATGGATTTGATCTTAATGTCAAACCGTCTTCAGATGGCAGCGGTAGCTTTCAGCTTGTGACTGATGATGACGCATTTGACAAGTGGTGGGATAGCCATAATAGTGGTGACGTATATGTTGCCTTTTCTGATGGATCTTCTGCAGTGGTCTCGGCTGAAGATATCGATAAGGCAATGAAAAAAAATCCAGGTAAAGACTGGATCAAAGATACGCTGGTTTCGTATGATAATACCAGTCTCAAGGATATCGATGGTTTCGATCCAAATAGTCTGACTGTTGGCAATCCTACCAGACTTGGAGATAATCTTTACGAAGACGGATCTGAGATTGGCATGATGTATGTGCCAGATATGGTCTTGTCTGATGGCACACCTATATCACGAAATGTCGTTCTCAAGATAGCAAACGATGACAATCCAGATGACTCTGACAAAGATGGAATAGCATATGACTTCGAGTTGTCTGGGCTTAATCCACGTAGGCTACCATTTCCATTTTCAATTCCGGCTATTGCCTCCAATCCATTTCTCACCTTTACCGATTCCAGGCCAAGGCGCCTTATGCATGACGAGATCATTGATGAGGATGGTCCACATTTTGGAGCGATAGAGACTCCGGACTGGCTGGCTGATGCGGCTCTTGATTCGATTCCGCTGATGATTCCAGGGTATCGATGGTTTGATGCCGGTGCCAAGGCCATGCCGTATGCTGCCAGTGTGGAGAGCTCGGCTGGTGATGAATATGGAAGGTATCAAGATACCGGGAACGAATCTGGTTCCGAAGAGGACGCAATGAAAATGGCTGCGACTCTATTCGGCCCGAAACTCGAGGATCTCGCGGGATTGAGCCATGATCAGCCACTTCTGGATCCAATGGTCGAGAAACTGATTGGCAAGAACTTTGCCGAGGGAACTCTTCCCAATCTATTGCTAAGCAAGGGATGGGACTCAGTTGGTGAAGGATTGGAAGAAGTTGTTGGCAACTATGTCGACGAGCCAAATATATATGGACTTAGGAATGCATGGGCAAATCCGATCAGCTATCCATATGCAGGCATGGGTGGCGTATATGATAGTGACCATAACTTGCTGTATGAGATCGGTGATGACGTAGGCAGTGACGAGCTGTCATCTATCTATAATGACATGATAGAGAATCATGGTAAGAATGGTCAGCTTCCAATACTTTACGATGAAAACGGAAGGGAATTCAGAGATCCCAACACACCTGTCATTGATCGTTTTAAAAATGCATTCGCCCCGACACCTGATCATTGGAGGGATACGGCAAATGCCGCTCTTGGTGGAGGAGGCGTAAGTCTGCTGTATAGCATGCCTGAGCTGATGTATGGACTAGGTAGCAATCTCATGACCCGAAAGAACAAGAATCGAAACGAGAACTTCTCGACAGACGAGTGGGAGATTGGTACCAACAGCAATGACGTCGGCAGTTCGAGCGACGAGATTTATGTTCCTGAGTCTTTGAAGTCTGATAGAATTTCTTCTAATGATTACAGGATTAGTCCTGGAGCTCCGATTAGGTTCAAGGAGTAGTTAGATGCCATCCAATACCAATATTCATTCAGATCCAAGCGTAAATATCAATCCGAACTTCGATCTGAATTTTGATTGGAGTTCCACATGGCGCCATCCCAATAACGAGGCGACTGACACACGCGATACAAGTGGCAACGTCGTTGGACCTACTGTTCCAATCTGGAATGCCCCACAATGGAGCTCACAGACTCAGGAGTACATACGAAACAGCTCCTATCCTTCATATGATTCCGGTTCATGGTGGCGAGAGCAGCAGGCTGCCGCTGCTGCTGCCGCTGCTGCTGCAAAAGAGGCAGCAGACATCAAATCCCGTCAGCAAGACGAGCGGAGCAGGCTTGAGGAACTGATGGGCAAGGCCAACCCGTCTGTCGAGTCAAAGACCCCGGTTGGCATCATAAATGGCGAAACGGCCGATCACACTCGCATCGTTGGGCAACAACCTCGCTCGACCGACAGTGTTACAGTATCGGCTGAAGACGTCTCCGGCTATCATCGTGATGCTCCTCGTCCTGTGACGGGTGAGCCGATTCGTCCATTTGTCCAGGAATCCGTCAATGCCATTGAAAGTGACATTGATGTCACTGATGACTCTGAGATCGAATATGAGAACGACAAGCGAGAGAGGGTCAAGAGGACTAGCTATGACTCTGCCTCACACGATGCCAGGCGTTCTCAGGACATGCACGATGAGGCCGTGCGAAAGGATAATGTCAAAAAGGTACCTGTAGCATACAGGGAGCATGACGAGAACAATTCCCCTAGCGACAAGCCGAATGCATTCAAGACGCTTGTGACTGACACGTTCGAGAGGAACACCAGGAACTCCCGCAACGTCCTCTCAAATCGTCGTTCCGCCAGCCAGAAGAAGTATGTGGAGAGAAGGTTCTCTGCCAATTTCAAAAGCAGGATGAGGGGCAACGGCTTCTTCGCACAGATGGTGCAGGCCCCCAATCGCGACCTTGGGTTGCATCAGATCGGCGTCGGTTGGCGTGAAGTCGTCGCACTTGTCGAGCAGGCACCGGAGGTGTTTGAGCAGCTGCTTCGTGACAGTGGCTGCGTCTTTGACACGATTGTCCCCGAACCTGGCGAGCGCGTCGACATCGACAAGATCAGGGCAATAGTCAACACTGCTGAGAATGGCGTATGGGTTGCTGTGTCGAAGTCGCCCGAGGTCGATGTCCTTGATATCGAGAGGATGCAGCTCGTTATTCTGGATGACATGGAACGCGGCCTTGCATTCCATCCGATTATTGCTCCCATGTTCAACGCCGACTTTGATGGCGACCAGGCATTCGTGTTCTTCAACAAATGGATCGCCGATCATGCCAACACGGTCATGGACTATATTGTCAACTGGGAGGGACGGACGAATCTCTCGGGTGACTGGATTCCGTCTGTCGGTCTTGCCAAGGGCACCGATGTCAAGAAGTATGTCAGGGAGAAGATCTTCTGGCAGTTTGGCAACATGGGGTTTGATATCGATGGGATCGTCAACGCGATGGCCAACATTCTCGAGAACGAGTTCTCGGATGACAAGATGGCCATGTGGGTCAACCTGTTCCGAGCCGCCCGACAGATGGCTGGCGACAACGACATCGTCATGTCAAGGGTGATACGTGCGGCCTATGACTTCGTTCGCACACAAGCGAACGACAATCTTTTGCACATTGCTGGTCGACCCATTGAGTCCAACAACTTCGCTCAGCCAAGGACAGACGAGGACTGGCGTCTCTTTGATGTCATGGAATACTACATGGAGGCAGAGCTGCCGAACAACTGGCAGGCCTTCAGGCGCCTGTTCCATTCTTTCCCGGGAAACATAAAGGGCAAGAATCCTCCCTTCCGCTTCAATGGTGACATTGGCAGGTCATTTGCAATAGACGATCGCATTCGCACTGAAATGAAGAGCCTCTACAACGAGGAAGGCGACTATTACGAGGTATCCACTGATGAGCAGTGGAAGATCTTCCACAAGATGACAGCAAAGTATATCGCCTCCCGCAAGATGGCTGTCCAGAAGGAACGTGACGAGCGTTGGCAGGCGGCGAGGGATGCCTTTCGCAGCCGTGTGGTTCGCAGGATGGCATATCTCATCGATCCTGACAGCATGGATCTCTATGCGAAGAACGTCGATTTCAGCAAGGGCTATCCCAATCCGAAGAGGGGATTGGACTTTGACTTCATCGAGCTCTTCACAAGGGCATACAACATTGAGGTCTCGAATGCCAATCAGGCTGATGCCAAGTTTGCTGACAGGTTCGGACATGTCGAATGGGGCGAGCAGAAGCTCATAGAGGTTGACAGGAACGGGCTTCCTGTCGATCCAGCATCCCTTGCCGAGCCACTTCTTTCCGTCTATCCCGACCTGACAATTGACAATGCGTTTGTGTTCGTCGAGGACAGGACCTCTGATCCCAGGTGGATAGGCAATCCAAATCACATTGATAGCAAGGACCTGCATTCGTATGAGAACGAGTCCGGTGTAATTGGTGAGAACAGCAAGAATCTCAAGACCAAGTACTGGATGATGAAGAGTAAGTACAGCGGCTACAGCCTCCTGAAGTTCTCTCGCAGGAACAACATTATATGGAGCCAAAGCAAGGCGACTGCCACTACGTCTGCGAAGAAGGGCTCCAACGCAGGCAAGGTAACCGCGAGCGTCCATACGAAGTACTCTGACATCAAGGGCAGCAACAGCAACGCGATGCTCCAGTATTGCCTCATGCTTGCCATAGCCGACAAGAAGACGGCTGCTGCATCCACGTTCCAGACTGGGCTCATCGGCAACCCATATGACAGGGGCACACGACAAATCACGCATCGAGGCTGGTTCAAGTATTACAATCCGACCAATACGAAGTATAGGCGTGCTGGCGCGGAGATACGATATGTGTCTGTCGAAGGCAAGGATGAGGATGTAAGGCTTGGTACCCCATACCAGAAGTCTGCCTTTGACAAGTTCTCTGACCTGCTGTGCGAGATGGTTGATCTCGACAAGAAGGGAATCCAGGACAGGGCGCTCGAGATCGAGGCGATCTCGTTCGTCGTCACGGAGCTGTTCCCCGATATGGCCCACTACTTCGACATGGATACCATCGAGGGATTTGCCGAGTCTGGCTATGGTCGCATCCTCATGGAGCATGCCCGTCATGCCATGGACCGAAAGACCAAGCTCAGGGGCGACAGTCACAAACTTGTCGACTACGTAGCATCGACATGGCTGTCCATGGTGTTCGACTATGAGATGGATGACGTATATAGGAAGTCGTCCATCCTCATCAAGGCAGAGACTGCCGAGGAGATCTCGGAAAGCACCAATGCCCTTGAGTTTGCATGGAAGAAGCTCGCCAACAAGTCGGAGGTATGGGAGGGCATAGTCAGGGAGATCTACTCTGGTCATGAGGCTTGGTCTGAGCTCCAGAGGATCGCGAAGGGAAATACTGACAAGGCAAAGGAACTCCTTTATCCGGAGTATTGGAAGAACCCAAGGCACAACGACATAATCGATGTCATCCAGGACACCAACCTCCTGTTTGGCGAGAAGGTCGATATCATCACCGATGTCGTCAGGTATCAGACGAACAACCCATGGATCAACACGTTCGAGATTCCCTACGGGATGAGAATCGCTGACAACCAGCTGTATTCCATCAACAGCGCCAACCGCAAGTCTGCGATGGGGGACATAACCAACTTCTCCGATGCCTATTCCAGCTATGCAAAGACAAGTAGGGCTCTAATTCATGAAGAGGTTCGAAAGGCGGCGAATCGCTGGAACACGGCAGCAGGAAGAGGTCGACTCCTCAGGTCAATAAGGAACCTCGATCGCATGCCATGGCTTGTTCGCCGTCTCTCGGACGAGCACTATTCGTCTTCAGTTGTAGCCATCCTTGACAAGACTACTCACCAGCTGGAGAAGGGCTCACAGGCAGAGGAACCGAACAACGCCTACCAGTCCCAGGTCATCAGACACAATGACGGCCCGTATAGTGACTTGTACCAGACTGATGGTCGCGTGCTTGGAGTCATCAGCACAGAGAATGTCGGTCTGTCTGACTTCTTTAGCCTGCTTGCAAATCCTGAGAAGACCATCACTGTCTATAACCGCAGTGGTGCCATGTGCCAAGTGAATGCCTCTGCCCTGCTGTTTGGCGACTTGAACCATGACCTGTCTGACGAAGTCGAATACGAGAAGGCGCTTTGGAGGTTCCTCCTTGACAACCCGAGGATCGCTACCATGCTCAGGATGCATGAGATGTGCTCCGGAACAAAGGGAAGCGCCTGGGTTGGCGTGTCAAAGAATGGTTCCATTGGACAGATGATCGAGTTCATGGGCAATGAGAACATCGATCATATATACAACCCAATCGACCATGCGAAGTACATCACCGAGATCCATCCTGGTATGGCCAGCCTCTTGGTTCTATGTGACCCGATAGGGAACAGGACCAGCAGGATGTACCAGTCTAGCTTCGAGAAGACTAGAAACCATCTCATGTACAGAATGTGCGAGGAAGCTAGAAGGGCAAAGAGTTCCAAGGTTGGACAGGTTGTCGTCAAGGAAGACGTGTCTTCTGCTGCGATCGGCCTTCTCGGTGAGTTTGGCGTGACCGAAGACAACATGATCAGGTCGAACCGATCTGACTATCTCGAGAGGTCTGACAGGCTTGGCCTGGTCGAGACCAATAAGGCGGGATTGTCAGAGGATAGTAGCATCGCAAATGATACCGAGATCATCAAAGAGGCTCAGGATTTGTATGAGATCGCATGCGACTATGCGGCGAAATACATAGCCGAGATTGCGAACAAGGTCGACTTCTCGACTTTCCCTGGTATGGATGGGTATGATGCACCAGACGACCTTGAAAGCCGAAGTGTCGGACGTGAGTCGTTCCTGGCATTCATCGACATCAACCAGGAACTTGGCGCATCAAAGACCTCAATGTCTACCGGTGTCAATGGCATGACAACGTTCGATCATGTCGAATGGGTGCGATTTATAAATGCACAGGACCAGTACGTCGACATCGAATGGGTCATGACGTGTGCCGAGGCTGACAGCGAGTACCTGCTTGGGTTCAATGGCTCTCTTACTAGCGTGATGGACAACGACGGGAACTTCATTCCGTTCGAGGCCACTGTCAGGGAGGAGACCGACGAGAACGGAAATCCCGTCACGAGTGTCGTGACGAACTATGACATGCTTCGTGAGCTTGCCGGTGACGACGAGATCGTCATTGCCGGAAACGGCGCAAGGCTGAGGGACAAGTCCACAAGGAAGGACGGCAGGGTCATGCCTGCCCTATTCAAGCAGATGGACAGCAAGAGGTCCAAGGCATCGGAGAAGCTCAACCTCAAGCTCAAGAAGTTTGGTCTTGACGTCCTTGATTCGATCATAAAGATGGATGGCAAGTACCGCACCGACATGAGCTATTCAGAGTTGCGGAAGACGCTGAACGATCTCTATGACGAGAACGGGCATAGTCTGATGGCGACGCATCTTGCCCTTGGTCACCAGCTCTATGATGCTGCTCTCGAGCTTGGGTATGATGATTTGTCCCTGTCTGACTTTACATGCATCGCGTCTCTCATGGTGATCGTCGGTGAGGACGGAAACGTGTACATACGCTCGATCGAGCAGCTATCGAACGCGATCAGGTATGCAACGAGCAGGCTCGATCACGAACCGTCCTTCAAGGAGATGCAGGAGTTCGTGAACAGGATCGTGAATGACAATACGATCGGCAGCGGAGTCGGCATCATGACGTTCGACCCGCGCGAGACATTTGACGAATGGCAACCTGCGAAGACGGCGTCATCGACTCTTCCGACGAGGCACGTTTCATCCAACGAGACGAGAAACCATGCCATGCTCGACACCATCGAGAAGGAGCAGTATGATCCGACGAAGCCTGACTTCACTGAGGCTGATGCGAGGGAACTGAGCAACCAGATCCTTGTCTATGAGAAGAAGTCTGCCCAGACTAAAAAGACGAATGGCACCAACAAGACAGGCGATGCCAAGGCAAAGAAGCCAGTGTTTGGTGAGCCTAGGCTGAAGAGTGTCTTTGAAAGATGCCAGATGGCTAAGGACTATATTCCCATCGGAGGTGTCGGTGCCCGTAGTTCCACTTCGACTATCGGCAGTGACAACACAAAGGCCTATAGCATTGCCGAGAGGTTCCACAGCATACCTCGCAATGCAATCGGCCCAAGGTATGCATACATCATTGGCGACGGGAACTGCAGTCAGTCTGAGATCGATAGAGCTGTCAAGCTGTGCTATGACCATGGTCTTACCATGATCGTCAGCAACAGGCATGTAGAGAAGCTTGGCAACTGCAAGACGATAGGAAAGATGTCGCTCGCAAACAGCCTGATGGCTGACGCAATGGAAGCCAGCGAAAAGGGCGATGTCATCATCCCGTTCTTTGACATGAGACTTAACGGCTCCGAGGCCATGCCGGTGCAGGGCCAGGGCTCCATGTTCAATGTGAAGTCATATAGTGGCGAGTACATCGCATCATACGAGTCGAAGAGCAAGAAGCTTGGCGATGCTGTCGTAAAGATGTTCCGTCACCTTGCCAACAGAATTCGTCTAGTTGAAGAGGCTGACATGCTGATAAGCGATGACAGCCTGTTCCGCATCACATATATGAACCCCATCTTCGACAGGTGTCGGAGGACTGTGAGGGAAGCGACTCCTGAGGAAGTCGAGGAGTTCATAGTCAACAGCGGCAAGTTCCCGGTCATGGACCTTGGTGTCAACGAAAGCGACTCTGCAGAAATCCAGCAATATCTCGATGATGTCGCATGGGCAATCGAGAGGTACAGGAACCGCTGGATAATGCTTGATGGCAATGTCACTGACACCGTATCGACCGATCTTCAGCCTGGTGACATAGTCAGCTGGCAGGTCTGTGACATAACCGATCCTGACGGAAACGTCAGCCATGTGTTCGCGCCTGTCATTCCGTTCCAGCTTCATGGATCCGTCAGCGTTCCTCCGGTGTATTCCATAACTGGCATGACCCATGAGAATGGGATGATCAGCGTCCATTGGAAGAACGAGAGCGGTGCTCCCGGTAACACCGTCAAGAGCATCGACCCGATGAGCGGTGCCTCCAAGGGCGTCGCATATGCTCCAACAGACGAGTATCTTGATGTCGACGAGAATGGCATCTTTGATGATGACAGAGTGGTCCTCAAGACCGGTACCATGATGGATCTTGCCATGGAAGAGGCAGCCACCAGCAGTCGCAAGGAGGGCACCGACAAAAGGCTGAAGACGCTCGTCACTCTCATGGTCGAGCTGAGGAAGCTCGGTTTCAACTATGGAAATGTCGAAGGTGCGTTCCCTGGACGCTCTGACATAGCCGAGCGCCTTGGGATCGGCAAATATTCCAAGGAGGTCCGTGAGGACGAGGAGGGCAACCAGGTCGAGGTGCAGACTGGTCGCATCACCAGGTCGGAGTGGAAGGAGCTCCTTGAGGACCCCGACTTCAGGTTCCACGAGACGGACCAAAGGATCGAGAGGTTCCTTCGCGTCGAGTGCTCGAAGTTCATGGATGCTGGTTGGAACCCATCCGATTTCATGTCCAACCTTCTCGACTATGATGATGGCAATGGCATCAGGAACTCCGGTCGCATGTGGGAGTTCGAGACGACACTCGACCCACGCCTTGACTATGAGAACGACCTTCTGCACTTCTTCCATACCGTCGACAACAGGTTCTGTCCCGATGGCATAGATGACATGGCAGAGGAAACCGACTCTGGTGAGCGCTACTACTTCAGGATGTGGCGTGATGACATGACCGGAAACTCCGAGGGCTATGACAAGGGACAGGTCCAGATGGAGGTTCCTGTAAAGGACTCGTCCGGACAATGGTATGACCTTTGGCACAATGTCTATGTCGGCCGAGGCTTCTTTGCAAAGCAGACCAGCATGCTTGGCAGGCCAAACATCTCGACCTCAACGTTCAATCCGAGTGCTGCCCATGCGATGGCATACACCCATTATGGCATGTCGTTTGGCAGGCGACTCGAGTCGCACATGTTGAACTGGGCACTTTCCAACATGCGCTCGAACTGGTCAAAGCGTGGTGGCATCCTTGATGAGTCGGCACCGACTCCAAACGATGTCGATGAGTCACGTGAGACACATGCCCCCGATGATGCAGGTGTCTCGAATGCTGGACCTACCAATGCCGCAGGTGTGCCAAATGTCGATGTTGATGCAATCGGCACTGAGGCAGAGGGTGCAGCCAGTAGTGACAACGCCACCGTCTCTGGAGGCCTTGGCTCAGGCATCCCGGCAAGGGACATGTCACCAATGAAGCGCTTCTTTGGCAACTATTCTCCCATTATCGATGCCGCCTACAGGCAGGCCGAAAGAGAACAGAAGTCCCGTGATCAGAAGTCTCGTAACAACAGGAGCCGTCAGGTCATTGACGAGGGCAAACTGAACGAGGCCAAGAGGAACTTTGTCAGCGGCAACTATGTCAACGAGTCCGTTGCCGACTATCTTGGCGTCACTTCTGAGGAACTTGAGTTCTACAAGGACATCGCAACCGATCAGCTTGAGAATCAGCTTGGCATTACCAAGGATGACACTGCTGCATATATCGAGGACTATCCGATGATCCTCCAGGATCTCGAGGACTACCTTGCGGGAATCGGCATTGACCCTGATGACATCAATGACGTCAAGCAGAGGTTTGCCCGCATAGGCGCACACAAGAAGAAATATGGTGACATGTCCTCTGTTGGCAGGGGCGTCTACGATATAGACTTCGACAACTATGACTTCACCGGAAAGCCCATTGTGTCTCCGATTGCCATGGATGTCATCAATGGTAATGTGTCCGAGACCGTGCGCAACAACTACATCTTCGAGGTCGAGAAAAAGCTGGCAGAAGACGAGGGACGCCTTGACGAATGGTTGGCCTATTGGTCTGGCGAATCTCTGAGAGATCAGCTCGACGACCAGATCAACGGTTATGACGACCTCGCAGAATACCTCATTGGCCTTCGCGACAAGGGCGTGAGGACAACCATCAGCGATGTCAGGAAGACCGAGAATGACGCAAGGATCGGAAGGAAGGTACAGCGCAAGGCCGAGCTTGCATACAGAAAGGATTCCATATCCGGTCTTGACGACCTGAAGACGTACCAATATACGATCTCATATTCCATGCCCGATGGACCTCTCGATGCCTTGTCGAAGATCAGGGACGACCTTGCGGCTGTCATAGACATTGCCAAGATCGAGGGTGACGACTTCTTCCCTGGCAATCCGAATGGCAACTATGGTCTCCTTCTCGAGCTGCGTGACAAGTGTGACGCGAGGGTTCAGTTCGCACTCAGGTACTCGACCAACAAGGGAGAAGCGAACGTCAAGGCCATGGAGGACCTTGACAAGATAAGGAAGCTTGTCAAGAGCGGAAAACTCAGCGGCAGCACGGCTGCCAAGAGCGATCTGGTCAATGTCATCAGCAGCATCGAGGCAACGGTTGCCGAGATAGAGGCTCTCAAGCACGAGGCAAGAAAGCTGCTCAACCGAGACATGATCGAGGACGTCACACAAAGGGTGAAGCAGGAGGCCTCTCAGAAGCTGAAGGAGAAGAGGCAGGAAGAGAGACAGAGGAAGAGGCAGGAAGAGGCCGAGGCAATCAGAAGCTCTGGAGACTGGACCAGGACCAATGTGAGGAACGGGCTCCCAAGGAAGGAAAATGGAAACATCAGGAGGAGGGTCAAGAAGGCAACGGCTGCCAGGCTCGAGAGGTCGCAGCTGCGACTTCGCAATGCCCTTCTCAACGACGACACCTCTGATCTCGAGAAGGAATATGCAAGGATGGGCCTTGCATTCATCGAGACGATAGTCAATCCCCTCAAGATAAATGTTGCCGGATTCAATGCCGAGAGTAGGACCAGGACCACTACTCGCAAAAATGGCAAGCAGAAGACGATAACGGAGACACGCCCGTCATGGGGCCTGGAAACTGACCGGTTGATTGAGAAGGCGCAGCAGTATCTCGGAACCTCTGGTGGTGCGCTTCGTGTCGCGTCGATTGCGATGTGTCGCATGGCACTTGGCATAGCTTCTGATGGAACGATATCGCATGTAAACGCAGATGACTTCGAGGTTTCCGAGAGGCAGTTTAGAGAGGTAATCAAAGACATAATCGCATATTGCCAGAAGGACATGTCTCCCACCGGTCTGTCTGACGAGGTGCGTGGCAACCCTGGCTCGAACCGTGATGCCTCTGGGGAATTCGTCGTCATTGCCGGAACCAAGCGATATCCGACATTCATGCCGTTCGACCTGTGGATGGAAATATGCTCGGATCCGACATCGAAGTTCTATGTTGAAGGCAGGAATCCGAGGGACGTCGCAAAGGAACGCTTCAAGGACGACGTCGAGTCGTGGAGGCAGAACGTACACAATGCCATTGCGGCGGAAGGTGACATTGATCAGCTGATTGCGATAGACAACATCGCAAAGGCAGTGATGTCCATGAGTAACGATGTGACGGACATCAGCCTCCCCGAGATAAAAGTGGCGTTCGACCTCGAGACGATCACTGCCGATGCCCTGAGGTCCGACGACCCTGACATATACGTCCCGCTCGAGTGGATGCGCCAGCAGATCACCAAGGGTGCAGTGCGCGAGAGCAGGAGGGACAAGTACCACGCCTGGAACGACGGCAGGACAAGGGGATTCATCCGCGGCAGGAACAGGCTTCGCAAGGGCAGCGGCTCGGCAAGCATCCCTATCATGCTGTCCAGTCCGGTCGAGGAAGGCGAGAATATCGTCAAGGGCACCGTGGCAAACGCCCTTTCCAACTATGCCGCAAGGCTTGGTGAGCGCAAAAACGGAGACTCTCAAACCAGGTTCGACTATAGTGACAGTAGATACAAGACGATTACAACCAGCCGCCAATGGTCAGAGAACTATAGGGTTCTGATTGCTCTGTATCGAATCGGTGACTGGGATCTCATCGACTTCTATCTCAACGAGAAGACCCCCGACAGCGGACGCTACGTGAACAGCAAGTTCACTGAGGCAGAACTCAACAGTTTCCTCATAAGAAACGGCTATATAAAGGCGCCGAACAATGGGAAGAGAGCCATCGACAGAGCGGCCAATGTCACAAGAGAGGCAATGGCCATGGCCGAGAAGATCATGACTGACTTTGCTACGAGCGAAGGTCTCCCAGGACTTGATGCCCAAGAGGCGCGCCTGTTTGCAAAGAATTGCATGGTCGATGCCAGGGTGCTTGAGAACGACCTTTACATGCGGACCGAGCGTGATCGCCGCCTCAATGAAGGGGGGACCTCTCCAACGAACTTTGCATATTCGGTTGACACTGCAGATGCCATTGCAACGGCAGAGACGCAGGGAACCGGTGCATTGATGAGGAAGATGATATCCACACAGAGCGGTCGTGAGGCGTTCATGTCGATGGGCTTCTATGGCGCTGGCAGGAAGAACCCCTTCACTAGCTTGATGAATCGCGTGATGTGGGACCATGGCGTCGTTGAGACCGTGATATCGATGTGCATCAACAGCTACCCGTGCTATGGAATCGGAAAGTCATTGACCCTCAATCCGATCAGCAGCACTGCTTGCTATCTTGCAACGTGTGGTTACTCTGGCCTTGGTGACATACTTGAGCGTGCTGGGGAAAACTGGAATCTCGCTCCCCTTGCGAGTGTCGGAAATGCCATGGGAAGAGCTGCTGACAATCAGATGGGTACGAGGTCTGCCGCTCTTGTGCTTGACGAGAACGGGAACATCAGGCGGAGAAGGTTCTCCCTTGTCGGCTTGAGAAAGAACGTCATATATGACGCAGTGACAGCAGGCAGCACCGTCGGCAAGATCATAATCACCATGTCAATCATACAAAGCATGGGTGGCATTGCTCCTCCTGACGATCCGCAGGACAGGCTCAACTACGAGGAATGGAAGATCGGCGGCGAAGACGGAATTCCATTCAAGCTGGCTTGGTGGCTGGATGACCTTACTGGCGTCAGCATTCCCTTTGCCGTCGGGCTGCTTGTCAACGAGGGAACATGGAACTTCAAGGATGAGGATGGCAACATCGTTCTCACTCTTACTGGCAGCGAGATGTCCTCGAAGATCATCGAGAACGGCATTGCCAGCATGAACGATGGCACCTTCGTGTTCGAGGCAATCGAGCTGTTCACCCATTGGGACGAGCATTGGCGCACTGCACTTGACATGGATGCCCTTGACAATGTCGGGAACAGGGATGGCATAGTCGCTCCGAAGAGCAAAGAGGACTGGTATGTGACGACGACGAGGAACATCCTTCTGGATCAGTTTGGTCAGATGGCCCCGGCATTCATCGACGAGATCGTACCTACTTCGCAGGACTGTGTCTATGCGGGGGAGCGCAACCAGACTAGCCCGTACCTCCAGTGGGACACCAAGGGAGGAACCATAAGCGTCGAGGAAGCCAGGAGAAAGGGACTCGTCACTGGCATAGACGACTGGCATGAGGTCTCGCTTCGTGAGATCACCAGGAAGTATTGGGTCCTTGGTCAGATAATGGACGTGATGAACTGGGGAATGAACCTGTCTGGCGCAGGATCGAACACTGGATACACATGGGCCGAGATGCCTGCCAAGGAAAGAGTGGACCAATACGCATATGCGAAGTGGAAGGACTACAGCTTCGACTTCAAGGACATTCCCAAAAAGGATATCGAGGGATACCTCACCGCACAAGGAGAGGCTGCCTACAGGCAGATCCTTGATAACTATGACAGTGCCGAGGATGCCATTGCCGATGGCTTCTACCTCTCGCATGACGCCCTTGCCAATGCAAGGTCCTATTGCGAGTCGAAGATGAACCAGCTTGAAAGTGCAAAGAACACCGCTCTTGATGACTTGAACAGCGGCCCTTGGAGAAGCGACTACTACGAGATCAAGGAGAAGATACGTCAGGAGATCCAAAGGCAATACGACGATGCCAAGAAGGTCAGTGACATCCTATGGGACCAGGACTTCCCATCCTCTGTGCCGAAGTACAGGCAGCAGACGTCAAGCTATTCGACCAGGTATGTCGACTCCGAGGGCAATCCAAGCACCTATACCCAATACCTGCTTGGGAATGCGACAAAGGAGAGGTATGCGTATGGTGACATGCCGAACCCGCTTGCGCTCTGGACTCATCCAAGGCAGCAGGACAAGCTCTGGAACTATGAGAGCCCGACATGGAACATGGTTGGCAACGATGAGACTGACCATGCCACTGCCAAGAAGATGTACCATGACATCGTGGACAACAACCTTACATACGAGCACAGGAACGGCACTGTCGAAGATCTCTCTGACACGTACTTTGGCGGCACAAGGTCTCCCAAGGGGCTGATGCTCAGCGCGGATGACCTTCCGACCACGGGTACCAGGGTTGATGTCGCAAAGCAGGATTCGCTTCCGTCATACATGAGGACCCAGGCAGATCTCGAGGACTACTACAAGAGGGCGACTGGTCTCGACTTCGGTGGTGCTGACACATTTGCCAACCCGCCTGAAAGCACGACCAATGTGTCTTCACAGAACTCAGGAAGCAATGAGTCCAACGGTTCGTCGAATGGCGACTCCACGAGTGGCTTGACTGGCATTCCAGAGATCGATGACATTCTCAGGGAATATGGGATTGTCAACGAAGATGGAACTGTCAATGGAGATGGAAGCAAGGACGATGATGGTGGTAACGGAAATAGCCGTTACAGCTATCGCTACTCTGGCAGCAGAAGCTACTATCGTGGCGGAAGTCGCGGATACAGCTATGGCGGAAGCTCCTATAACCCAAAGATCTACAGCACGTCACGCAATGTGTCTGCCAGAAGTGCGGCAGGCATGTCGACTCGCCAGCCCTACAAGGCAACGACGACTTACCTGCGTCCGGCATTTTACACTAGCGGTAGTCATAATCCATATCTGAAGATGAGCTAGGAGACCATGCGATGAATGACAAGCGCTGGAACATAGACAAGAAGTCCCTCGCATCCAAGGAGATCACGAAGATGCATGCGCGGTATGACATCGCGCGAAGCCAGATGATGCGACGGACCAATCATCATGAGCTGTATGGCCTGCTTGCCAAGAACAAGTCCATCCACGAGTGGTCTGTCAGGCGTGGCAAGACCAAGTACTTCTCCGAGGGGAGCACGCAGTACATCCTACGCAAGGTGCTGGCGAACACCATCCAGCGCGTGCCGGACGGCGAGCTCACCACGCAGTACGACCATGCGAGCAGGGAGCACGTGTTCCTCCAGTACATCTTCGAGAACAAGGTCATGACGTCGGAGATCGACGGCATCGACATGATGTCCAACCTGACCAAGGCGTTCAAGATGTCCTTCATCTACGCCTTCGCCCCGGTGCGCACTGGCTTCGAGCGGGACTACGACGACGACGCCCGCGTGAAGTTCAGTCTGGAGCAGTGGTCCGACGTCTTCGTCAATCCCGACTGCACCGACATCTGCCGGCCCACGGTCGTCTACCATCGGCAGTACATGAGCAAGGACGACGTGCTCGCCCTGCTCGACGACGATGGCAACGTTGTCGATCACACGTACAACGAGGATGTCATCCGCTGCATCATCGACGAGGACATGTTCACGGCAAGGGACTGGAACAGCGAGCCCATGGCCGACAAGATGAAGGGCGCCACCTCGATGCAGAGCATCATGCTCGTCACCGAGTACAGGCGCGGTGCCAAGGAGTTCGTCACGTTCTTCCCGGCGCTCAACGCCGAGTTCCGCAGGGTGCCGAACTACGACCCGCGCCGTGGCATCCCCTGGAACTTCCTCGTGCTGGAGCCCGACATGGACTTCCCGCTCGGCGTGAGCCAGGTGGAGTTCCTGCTCGCCGACCAGCAGTTCAACGACCTCTTCCAGACGAGCGCATACAAGAACCTCCTGCTCGCCATGGAGCCGCCGATCATGGTGGCAGGCTGGGAGACCAACCCGTCCAGCTACCGCTTCGAGCCTCGCAAGATCTGGAACCTGGGCAACAACCCGAACCAGGTCAAGGTCGAGCCCGTGAAGATCGACAACGCCGTACTCTCCAACTGGACCTCCACCCGAGAGGCTGTCGCCGCGGCCATGGTCCGCAACCTCAATGTCGCCGACGGTGAGATCGCCAAGGATGCCGGTGCCGGGTACTCAAAGACCGCTCCTGGCGTCGAGCAGCAGAACATGGAGAAGACGATCAACATCAACCAGTACCAGAAGCGCGTCGAGGGCTTCGTGCAGGAGTGGGCCGTGCAGGCTCTGAGGATGTACGTCAGCTCCATGCATGGCGAGCACAGGCTCACCGTCGACGAGGAGACGCGCCGCCGCCTCTATGACATCGGCGCGGACGACTGCATCGAGGGCGACAAGGTGGTCATCGACTTCGACTCGCTCTCGTCCGACATGCTCGAGTTCAAGGTGAGGGCAGGCTCGCTCATCCAGAAGAAGGAGGAGCAGGAGCTGGAGCGCCTGACCGCGATGGTGCAGCCGTTCATCCAGAACCTCAACGGGTGGTCCGAGGACAACCGGAGGGTCATCGAGAACGACGTCCTTCTGCCCGTCGCGATGCGCATGCTCGAGCTCTCCGACACCGACATATCCAACAGCCTCGCAGAGTCCCTGTCCACACAGATCGCGAAGAACATGATGGCGGGCATGCAGGCTCAGATCGACCAGCAGCAGGCACAGATGGACGGCATGCAGCAGCAGCTCGATGCCACCCAGCAGGCCCTGCCGCCCGAGTCCCAGGAGCAACTGGCTCAGGAGCCCATCGCCGGGTCGCCAGTCCCCATGCCGCAGGAAAGTCCTGATGTCGCTGCGGCTTCCCTTCCTTCCCCTGAGGAGGGCATGGGCAGTCTCGCCGGATCGCCCATGCCCCCCGACGGAGAAAGTGACATGACATCTAGTCCTATGACATCATATGAGGACTTGTTTGCAATTTAGTTGTGGTATTATGTCGCTGATCCGGCGACATAATGAAATAGGCTACTAGACAAGGAGACATCTCATGGCACAGCCTATCTCGCCGATGATCTGGAACAAGGCAGCAATCGAGGACAACCGCCTCCTGCCCGCCCGATACTCCATCGGCATCTTCACCGGCAAGGGCGTCAACATCGCCAACAACGACGAGGCATACGCACATGATGACATCCTCGTCTCCGACCGCATCTTCGACTACGACGACCGTCGCCTGAACGGCCTCACCGGCCCCGGCTCCTCCGAGGTCACCGGCCGCGACGGCTGGGGCGCCAGCGCCTACGGCCCGTTCCAGACGGTCCGCTTCACCCGCCGAGTCTTCACCTCCGGCCAGCACAAGTCCATCGCATGGCGCGTCTTCGACGAGAAGCAGTACCATGGCCAGATCGGCGAGTTTGGCAATGCCACCCAGTCCTATGCCTACACCGGTGGCGAGGCCTACATGTCCACCGCCGAGACCATCAACAAGGCCAAGGCCATCTGGGACAAGGAGATCCTTGGCCCGCACATCGACAAGTACAACTTCTTCGCCATCGCAAACGGTCACATCTCCGGCCGCTTCGTGCAGACGCACGCCAACGAGGGCGCCATGTTTGACTGCGATGGCGAGTGGATCGCCTCGCCCGGTCCCTACGAGGGCCTGTCCTTCCAGCCCGAGTTCGCGCCCATCAAGGCAATCGAGTGGGACTCCCTCAACGTCCGTCCCATGCTGAACGCCATCGACGTGGCCTGGACCAACCTGTTCATCCCCGAGGACAACCGCGTCATCCTGCTCGACAAGGCATACAAGGACGACCTCCTGAGCAACCTCATCGGCATCCCCGGCACCACGCCGGCCACCGACAAGGCCTATGACGCCCTGGTGGAGGGTCGCTTCGAGCGCTTCTATGGCTGGGACTTCGACTTCTCCATCCCGAGCCAGTACTACCCCAAGGTGTGGCTGGACGCCAACAACAACGTCGTCCACAGCGCCACTGGCACCGCCGCGTTCGACATGGTCATGAACTCCATCAGCGCCCCTGAGGGCGTGCTGAAGCTCCAGAACGAGCTCTCCGAGTCTGCCCGCGTGCGTGCCACCAACTACATCGGCACCTACTTCGACAACAACGCCAAGGAGTTCAAGAACGTCGTGACGAACTACCCGCTCGCCATGCCGTCTTCCGTTCCGTACTATGGTGTGCCTGTCGAGGGGCAGGAGGTCTACAACGACTCCACGCACGCATACGCCAAGCCTGTCGACTGGACCGTCTCCAGCCTCGGCGACTTCCCATGGCAGGGCTATCCTGGTCAGGGCATTCCGACGCCCACCGGTCCCGTCGGCCCGATCGTCCGTCGTCAGGTCATCGGCATGGCCGTCTACCGTCCGGCCGCTCAGCTTGGCGAGGAGTACGGTGCCATGGAGACCGATCGCGGCAAGACGCGCGGCAAGTTCACTGAGCTTGTCTTCGACGTCAAGCACGATGCCTGGGTCAT
>Ga0326513_10000165_pt1 | contig 53062 bp, 78 predicted proteins | sample 2_2465_0518_D_FD_203654 | JGI IMG/M metagenome (GOLD analysis project Ga0326513, IMG submission 203654) | Bovine rumen microbial communities from UC Davis, California, United States - 2_2465_0518 | ecosystem: Host-associated > Mammals > Digestive system > Stomach > Rumen | place: USA... | reverse complement strand
CCTCAAAAATTCTCCGGGGGTAGATATTCTTAGATATTTTAAGTACTCTCTGCAGAGGCATGGGTCGGTTTTCCGTGTCTCCTTTCTACCAGTTCCAATTTGCCATTGCGCTGGTCTTTCCTGACACCTATGGATTGTCTATCCATGCTTCTGTAGAGCGCACTTAAGCGAAAAGATACGAGGAGAAGAACCCATGAAAAGAAAGGAAGATACATCACTAAGCCCTAATGAGAGGACGAAGCGACGAAAAGCACGGTCATTAGAGGCTCGTGAGGCTCAGCTTGCCGCGCTCGCCTATGATCTGGTAGAGCAAAGGCTACTAGATGGCACTGCAACCAGTCAAGAAACAACATGTATCCTTAGAATGGCATCGTCAAAAGAGAAACGAGACGCCAGAATGGACGAACTTGAGATGAAACTCAAAGAAGCGAAGATCAAATCGATTGAGAGCACTATACAGATGGAAGAACTCTACAAAGAAGCGATCGCTGCCGTCCAGTCTTACAGCTCACCTCTTACCAGAATGCCGCAGCAGGATCATCACGATTAACGGATAAAGCTATGAACTATAACGAGTATATTAAACCATATTTATGTCACCACGGAATCCTGGGTATGAAATGGGGTGTCCGTCGTTACCAGAATCCTGATGGGTCGCTTACTGAGGCTGGAAAGAAGAGATATTACGGAACCGATCGTGTCTTGAGTAGGGCCGGTGCTAAAGCCGTCGGCAAGGATCTAACAAAAACCAGTAAAGTCGCTCTTAGAAAAGGCATATACAGTAATGAGTATGCGGAAGCATCTAAAGCGTTCAAGACTAAATGGGGTGAAGGTCAAGACGGAATGGCTGACTGGGCTTCTGAGTATAAAGGAACCACAGATAAGGCGAACAAGATATTTGATAAGGCTGTGGCCAACTACACAGAGCAACGAAAACGCGGAGAGTTTAATAGCGCTGAACAAGACGTTATAAACAGCTTGTCAAACAGCATAACGCATTTGGTAAAAGAACCGGTTGATATAGACGCTGTTCGGAGCCGAGGCAAACTAACTACTTCGGAAGCTAATGAGTGTTCAGAACTCGCTAACCGTTTATACGACGCGGCTTCGAAAATAGAGCCGGCTATCACGAAAGACGTCATACAGGCCGTCAGTGATGCTAATAGCAAAATGTACGGGCTTAAGTATAGGCTGAAGCAGCCCACATCACTCGCCGCAAAGATCGGATCCGATGCAAAAGAAGACGGTGTGCCGTTTGCATCTGCAGCTAAGTCCGTTAAAGACGTCATCCGATATACTGCTGTAAGCGATAAGAATAGCTACTATAAGTCATATAACGCAGTCAAGTCGCAGCTCATAGCAAAAGGATATTCTGAAGCTCAATGTAAGAACTATTTCGATCTGTATAAGCAAGGAAAAGTAATGCATAAAGCTGTTCAAAGTACTTTTAAAACGCCAGACGGATATTCGTTTGAACTTCAATTTCAGACGCCAGCGAGTCAGGCGGCAAAAGAGCTAAAGATACCAATCTATAATAAGCGTAGACAAAGTGGACTTACTGAGCAGCAGAAAGCATTACTCGAACAGCAAATGGTTGATCTTGCGGAACGTGTTGAATACCCAAAAGATGTTCTAAAGATCAAGTCACATAGATAATCCAATGAAAACCTATCATGAACTTATAGCGATCCCATCATTCGAAGATCGGCTCAAGTTTCTGTCAATCGCACAAAGTGTAGCCGATCCAACATGGGGATCACATCGCTATCTAAATCAAAATCTATACCGTAGCCCAAGATGGAAATCGACGCGTAGACAAGTCATCATAAGAGACAACGCCTGTGATCTTGCGCACGAAGACTACAGCCTTGGCGACGGAGTAGCATACATTCACCACATAAACCCAGTAACTATTGACGATATTTTGGAAGAGCGTTCATGTGTATTCGATCTCGAAAACCTGATTACGTGTAGCTTCGCTACACATCAGGCGATTCACTACGGATCGACGGAACCATTTACCAGAGTTCCAACCGAGCGCAGACCAAATGACACATGTCCTTGGAAGTAGCAGGTATGGAAGAGAGTATATTAGCCACGATAAGGCACATGATCGGTGGCGTTGAAGTGCCGCCGGGAGCCGAAGGCCCATTTGACATGGATCTCATGATCCATATTAACTCGATCCTGCAGGTCTTAAACCAGCTCGGAGTAGGACGTGAGGATTTCGAGTTACAAGACGCGGACCAAACATGGCAGGAATTCCTTGGTACCAAATTCCGTAACCTAAACATGGTCAAGTCTTACGTGTATCTTAGAGTAAAGCTCTTGTTCGATCCCCCGTCATCCGGAACGCTCATGCAAGCTATGAAAGAACAGGCTGCTGAACTCGAATGGCGACTTAATACAAAAGTCGATCGAGCATACAGGGAGGAAGAATATGAGCAGCTGCATAAAACCAAATGGAACCATAAACCTCACAAGAGGCGACACGTTCTACGCTGTTGTTAAACTCTTTAACTTTTACGGGGACTCCGTAACGCTTAATGAGCTTGACAAAGTACGTTTCGCACTGAAAGAGTCTTATGATTCCTGCAGACCGATATTGGTCATCGACATTCCGGTAGATACGATGACCCTTCGAATCGCACCAGAAGACACGAAGCACCTGAAATACGGTTCTTACGTGTACGATATCGAAGTAACATTCACTACCGGAGACATTGATACTGTGATCCCGCGCAAAACGTTTAATCTATTGGAGGAAGTCTTATGAACAATTTCGTTCCGAGGATGAATGAATTGCACGGCGTATTAGCGGTTCCTGAAATCGTAAATTATGGCGGTGTAAATACTGCTCAGATTGAGTATGACACCACTGCTGGATGGGCTGCCAAGCGGAATCTTCGCTCAAAAGAAAAGGTTATCTATGTCTATACGGACTATGAGACCGACGCAGATGGAAACAACATTCCAGCATTCAAAATAGGTGACGGAAGCGCATATGTCGCCGACCTTCCATTCGTGTCACACGTGACACAGGAAGAAAAGAACTTTTGGAACAACAAAGTAAGTGTATTTGCAATCGCTGAGCAGGAAATGCTCTACTTCACAACACACTAATTTTATAGGAGGTTCACTATGCCTACTCTTTCTTCACTCGCACAGGTAACTCTGCCAAGCGGAAGCGTATATGAGTTTAAGGACAGCGTTGCTCGTCAGATGATCGCTGATCTTAGCGGTAACTTATCCGGAGCCGTTCATTTCGTAGACGAAACCACAACTCCTCTTTCTGATGGTTCTACTGCATCTCCGATTAAGATTCCGGGACCGAACGGAACAGAAGTTGACTACACGCCGCAGGGCGGCGATGTTGTTATCTACAACGATGCTGAGTATATTTGGAGCAGCAATTCCAATCAGTGGCAGCATTTCGGTTCCGCCGGATCACTGAAAGCGCTTGCGTTTAAAGATAGCGCAACTGGCACGTTCACACCGGCAGGTACTGTCACTCAGCCGACGTTTACTGGTACAGTTGGCAACATCAATCTTACCGGGACTCCGGCAGGCACGATCGCGATGGCTATCGGAAGCGGCGTTGCAAACTACACACCGGAAGGTACCGTATCCGCTCCGACGTTCACAGGTACTGGCGCAAACATCGAACTTAGTGGTACACCGGCAGGAAGTGTCTCAATTGGTGTTGGGAATGGCACGGCTAATTATACACCGGAAGGAACGGTTGCCGTAACACCGACCGTCACACCGGCAACAGGATCTGTTACACCGCTTGATGGCGTTGGCACACTTCCGACTCTTGAATTTGTCGTAACCGGCGAAAACCTTGAGATCAACTGGGCTGCTGGTACACTTCCGACAGCTGGCACACCGGTTGACGTGGTGACTGGCATCGAGAGCGCTACAGCAACAGCTACATTTACAGGTACTGGGGTTGATCTTGAAGGCACATTCTCCGGATCCGAGATGGCGGTTACTGGCAGCTACACGCCGGAAGGCACTGTGTCCGCTCCGACATTTACCGGAACTGGCGTTGATCTTGAACCGACATTTACCGGGTCGGAACTGAGTGTATCCGGAACATTTACTCCGGAAGGAACCGTTTCTCAGCCGACCTTTACCGGAACACCTGGAAACGTCGAAGTATCGTAATCGCGCAAAATCAAAATGGAGGCTTGATACATGCCAAACCCAAAACTTTCATCCTTAACCATTCCGGTTGGTGGTGTGCTTACAACGTTTGACTTTGCTGGGGCAGGCGGAGAAAGCGAGATACCAAGCGGCGCGAGACTGGTTAAAATTACACAGAATGACTATAATCAGTTACCTACTGAAGATAAGATGGATCCTGATGTCGTATATTTTGTTGAGGACGGCGGAGAGGCTGCCAGTGTCAAGCTTCTGTCTATTACAAATGAACCGTCCAAAACTGGATACGACTCAAGCAACTATACATTTGATACGACAGGTCTTACGGTTGAGCTGCAGACCGTAAGTAAAGGTGACACAACGTCAGTTGACGTAACAAGTGAATGCGTGCTTAGTGTTCCAAACGGAACCGACCTTAGCACGTATTTGAACGGACAGGCAACTAATGCTTCTATTCCGGTTAAGGTTACGTACACCGACTCCGATGGCAACGAATATAGTAAGACGTTCACGGTCAATGTGTTTGGCGGCGGAAGCGGCGGAGGCGGTGAAGGCGAGCCGAGCGCTGACGTTACATACAGACTTGGCGTCTATAAGAAACCGAATCATGCCATCTATGGCACCGACGATCCGATCCTTGACCTTACTGGCTATACAATCTGGCTCTATGCTGATCCAAACAACGCTTATGATGGTACTTGGGATTACGTGATGAATAACGGAGTACCGGAAAGCCACATTGATGTTACCGATCAGTGTACATTCGATCCGCCAAATGGCACCGATCTTAGCTCTCGTATCGCCGCGCTTCTACCAGAAGGTACTGCCTACCTTCCTATTGAAGCGACATATACATACAACGGCGTCACGTATGACACAAGATACCCCGCTAAACTTTATAACGGCGATGCGAACGGGCCTGCCAAGTATGTTTTTAAAACCCAAGACCGCTCATTTGGACTTTACGGAACTGACGACTTTTTGTTTGATACAAAAACTGAAGGTGTTTCTGGCACAATGTGGATTAGACAAGGTCCGTATAAGACCGGAATCGCATTGTCGATGAACTACTTTAAGGTTGGGATAGAAGACGGCACTGACATGCGCGTGTACGATCCAGGCGTCGACTATACAACCTGCACACCCGTTCCGGTAAAAGTTACGGCTACTTGGGAAGGAGCGCAATATGTTGATTATGGCGTCGCATACTATCTTAATGCACGCACCGAGATATACGAACTTCATATTTCGGGTGCTCCAAAGCAAATTTCCGAGGCGGGCCGGCTATCCTTCTATCAGCTTACAGACACGGCGTTTGATACATCAGTATTCTCCGGTTCTTTTCTATACGGTCTTAAATGGAATGTCAATGAATCGGTAGAGAATAACGGCAGCTATCGTATACGCTCTAAAATAACAAACATCAGTCCTGACGATATTAAGTATACACTTATACCGGATGGGAATATCGTGACAAGTAGGCATACGATTAAGAACGGTCACAACATGGCTCAGTATGCACCAACGACAACCGGTGGAAAACAGGTCTATCAGATTGAAGCGATGATCACGTATGACGGTTACACTACGACAGATACATTCTACTGCACCGTTTGGAACGTCGACGATCCTGAGTTCAAACCGGAATAATTAAGGAGAATCAAAATGAGCTTTAAAACGTACGCGCTATCAGAAGAGAAGTTAATAAAGATCGCAAGGCTTTGCGTACAGGAGCAAGGATCCATTGCCGGCGTACGTGCTGAAGCCTCTCAAGGAGCGAATCTCTTAGAGACAAATAGTAAGTATTCGAGATTCGGTGATGATATTTACAGCTTTTTTAGAAACAGCCGGTGGTACTACGAATCAGAGTACTACATGGACCATGGCTCCGCATCGTCTGCAGCAATCGAAGCCGTAAGGGATGTTTTATGCAAAGGCGAGCGCGTTTTCCCGCAGTACGTCGATGAGCATGACTGTATCAAAGACATCGCGTGGGTGAAGACAAACGGAACGTATGTGGAAAAGTCCGACCGGAGCAATTACGTAAAAGGCAAAACGGTCATCCATAATAAGATGGGATCGACCTACACGTTTTATGCATTTCCGGCTCCTGGCTGTGATCCATTCGGCTATACGAAAAATGCTTATGACTATGTGACGAGTCATGGTGGATCGACTGAACCAATATCGGATGACGACGGCCGTGTGTCTGTTTCTGCAACTCTCCCTGAGCTCTATAAGGACTGTCCAAAGGGATCGGCCGTTCGTATCTGGCGACAGATCATCGGCATGAAAAGCAGCTACGATGTGTTCAACGCTGCTGTAAAGAAGAACACTAAGATTTGGCAGAGTGAGCACGGTCTTAAGGCTGACGGAATCGTCGGAAAGAATACATGGGCCGCGGCGCTTAACAATCTTAAATGAAAGGAACAATATGGACGAGAAAGCTTTAAAACTGGTTAGGAACTACGCCTTGTCGCATCTTGACAAGTCGGATCCTAATCCGAATTTTGAAGTATATATTGTATGGAAATGCAAGACGCTCCAGAACTGGAAGTATCTCATTTCCACAACGCTTTATGACGGCATGTACTACGAGCTTACGTTTGACGGTGATAAAGATCAGTGGTATCTTGACGCGTACAAGAAGTTCGAGAATGTTGTCATAAAGAATTAACTAAGACATTTTCTAATAATCGGTCCTCCTTATCGAAGAGGTTCATTCACGTTTGTGAGTGAGCCTCTTTTATTTATTTGAAAGGAGATACATGAGTAAAGTTTTAATTGAAGAACAAACCCTATACGACATAGGAAATGCTATACGAGCAAGGAATGGCCTAAGCACGACATATAAGCCTAGAGAAACGCCATCTGCTATTATAAATTCGTTCGCCAGTAACAGCTATAATAAGCTTGAATGCTATAGTTACGATGGAACTACAAAACTCCTTGACGATTTGTATGTACCATCCGGATCGACCTATTCGCCTACGTTTGATTATGCTCTTGAACCCTCTGGAGTCACAACTAGCGAACCTATTCAAAACATACGTAATACCATTACGTTATATGCGGACTATGATATGTCTACTATTGGTACTGCTGTTTATAGTCAAGATGGCACTATGTCCGCATTGGTACTTGATGACAGAATTGTCTGGTTTTTTAATGGGTTCGTTTTTCCAAGTGGCGGGATATGTGATGCGTCAAACTTAGATCCTGCTTTCGATTCTTATAAATCGACCATAGGAAACCAGTATGATGAACGCGTTACAAAAGCATATGAATCATCTAATTCAGAAAACTGGAACGCGGTTATTAGCGTTTGGTCTGGCGGTTTCCGTGCATTGACACCAAATCTTGGGAGCTACAAAGCCGGGACTTTCTATTCAACATTAGAATGTCCGCGACGAACATCGACGCAAACCATTATTATTGCCGGATGCGCAGTACAAGATACCATCTATCGAACCTTGGACGAATATCGGACTATGCTAATTGGCGAATATATTAGTTGGTAAGGTAAATGTTCGTATATTTTAACGCTAATGACGCTGGACGTTTAGTTGGAGACTGCGTTGTCCGTGCGCTGTCCGTTGCATTTAATGATACGTGGCGTCACATTTATGCGGATCTTACAATGATGGGATACTTTGCATACAACATGCCAAACGCTAACGCAATTATGGCGGAGTACCTTATGCTAAATGGGTTCTCCTATCACGACATGCCAGAGCACGTATTGTCAATTAAGGACTTTGCCGATTCACATCCATACGGAACATATGTACTTGCAACCGGGTTTCATGTTGTCGCTGTGGTAAATGGCAATTACTACGACACGTCCGACAGCGGGCGAGAGATCCCGATTTACTATTTTAGAAAGGAAGTGGCTTAATGGCTGCTTATACTAATGGCTATACGCCGTATAATGGATCATATGCATATAGTAACGCAGCACCTAACTATTCGCAAACGTATGCTCCTTCACCATATCAGCAGACGATGCAACAGCCGCAGTATCAGGTTCAGCCGACTATGAACGGCTTCTTAACGATTCCTGTTGACGGAGAACGAGACGCCCAGGAGTATCCGGTTGGCGCTGGATGTGAAGTTATGCTGATAAGCTTTAAGGAAGGAAAGTTCTGGATTAAAGGAACTGCTAAGAATGGTATACCAAATCCGCTTCGCCCATATAGTTTTAGGGAAGATACGGAGATGGTTTCTCAAAATCAAAATGACTCGATTTATGTAACAAAAGACGAATTTGACAGTATACGAAACAAACTTAACGAATTAATTGAAAAACTGGGAGGTGACAACTAATGTTCAATCCTTTCGCTAATATGACTCAAACGATGCAACAGTTAAACGAGTTTAGGCAGAATTATCAGGGAAATGATCCTAAAGGGCAGGTGCAAAGTATGCTTAATAGTGGTCAGATCTCGCAGGATCAGTTTAATTCTGTAATGCCTATCGCTCAGCAGCTCTATCAAATGATACGAGGAGGCCGCTAATGGGCGTTATTTACTATAAAGATAAAAAGTACGGTGGCGGGGGATCCGGAGCTATTGTTGGGTCGATCATGCTTAGCACAGAATGGACCGAAACCGAAGAGGGCTCTGGGATATTTACGCAAACTGTGAGCGTTCCAGGGATTACCATTTCGGATCGTAGCATGATTAGCCTTCAACCGGATGCAGCAACGCTTAAAGCTATGCTCGATGATGGCATATATAGTATAACCATAGGAAATGAAAACGGAGTGTTGACCGCGTATGCTATTGGCGGTCCGCCGCAAGAATCCATTTCTGTGCAATGTACTGTTATTGATGCGACTGTCAATGCAACGGGTGAAGCTTCTTCCGACGGGACAGTCTATCCTGACGGTGATACCGAATCTTGGTGAGGTACGCTATGGGAAAAGTGCTAATTTCTTCTAACTTCATGACGGGTATCGCCGATGCTGTACGCAATAAGCTTGGCACGACCGATAAAATCGAGACATCTGCACTGGCTGAAAAAATACTGTCGATTAGTGATGGCATTCCGCTTAGTGTTCTTGCAGACGGTTATTCGTCGGTTAATACGTATAGTATCGATGACATCGTAACGTATCAGAACAAGCTTTACATATGCATATCTGATATTTCAGAGTCTGAGGACTTTGATCCTTCGCACTGGAGTGAAACAACGGTAGCCGATGTGCTATCCGGCATAATCAAAGCAGGTGCCGCCGATGACAAATACTATTGATGTACGGCCATTCATAGCCGACAAGTTTAGTACGTCTCTTACCTATGAGGTAGGGGACCTTGTTTTTTATTACAACAAACTTTACAAGTGCGCGCTTGCCGTTCTTACTCCCGGCGAGTTCGACGAATCAAAATGGACACGAACAACAATCGCAGACGAGCTTGTCGCACTGCGAAATTGGATAAGTAACATCAACTAATTTTTCTTATCTTTACGGAGGTGCTCTTATGTCCTTAGTAGACGGTGGAAACATGTACATGCCGGTTGCTCCTGCTGCTACAAGCTATGGTGCAGGTGGCGGCTCTATGTGGGGAGATAGTCTCTTCTGGATCATCGTTCTGTTCCTCTTTGGCTTTATGGGCGGAGGATTTGGAGGCGGATACGGTGCTGGAAATGGCATGGTTCCGTTCATGATGAATAACAATAATGACGTTCAGAGAGGCTTTGATCAGCAGGCCATCATGAATGGTATCGGTGCGCTTCAGGCTGGACAGAACGCCATGGCACAGAACCAGTGCCAGCAGTTTGCAGGCGTAAACCAAAATATCTTCAATACAGCGGCTGCTGCGGAAGCGAACGCTGCGGCAAGGCAGATGGCTGGGATGCAGCAGAACTGGGCAATGCAAACGGACATCGGAAATCGGCTCGATGGTATTCAGCTGACTCAGCAGCAGGGTGTATACGAGAACCGCGCAGCAATCGCTGATGTGAAATACACAATAGCTCAGGATGGCGCTCAGACGAGGGCTAATACCGATGCTAAGACGCAGAACATCATGGACAAGCTCTGCCAGATGGAACTTGACAACATGAAGGCAAACTATGAGAACAAGATCGCTACGATCACTCAGAACTATGAGAATCGTCTGGCCGGTATGCAGGCGCAGATCAATGACCAGCAGATTCAGATAAACAACGCCAGCCGCGACGTGGCTCTCGCAAACGAAGTAGATGCCCTGTACAACAGACTTAACAGTTGTCCTGTTCCGACCACTCCTGTTTATGGACGTACTCCGATCTTTACCTGTTCCCAGAATCCTAACGGATGTACGTGCAACAGTAACGGAATTGTTCAGATGGCCGGCTGAAGGAGGTGACGCATATGGCTAAATACAGTGCCATTGCTGCACAAGATATAGCTCCTAATGCTGCTGCTGTTTTTACTACAACAGTTATTCCTCCAGCAACTCCGGGACTCATATTTCACTCCGATGGAACTGGCGTATTCCGATTGGCTTCGCCAGCAAAGATCATGGGTCGCGAATTTACTGGATGCAAATGTAATAGAAGACTTTTGTTTGCTGACTATGACGTTTCAATCGACGGAAACATAGCTGTGGCTACCGGAGGAACGGCTGGAGAAATTTCAATGGCCATCGCTGTTGATGGTGTGATCGATCTATCTACAGTTATGCAGGTCACGCCAGCAGCTGCCGGCGAATTCAATCATATCTCAGTTGATACTATTGTACGCGTGCCAGCGATCTGCGGGTGTGAAACGATAAGTCTTGTGAGTACCTCGGATCAGACTATAACACTTCAGAACGCCAGCATTACTATACCAGGCGCTCAGATTAAACTGTAAGAGGTGACAAATCAAAATGAATAAAGAACTTATGGAACTTACAGATGAGCTCATGGATGCGGCTCGTCTCGTAAAGAAAGAAGTAAAGAAAATTACAGATAAAGGTGATCTGACTCTCCAGGAACTTGAGTCTCTCTATAAGGCCGCTTGCTTTACAGAGAAGCTTTGCAAGACGTGTGAGATGGATTCTTTTGACGAGAATTCCTATGGCAGATATGGTCACATGATGGACCGAGCTGACATGTATGGGTACAGTGAAAGACGTGGCAGATCACCGGTAACTGGTCGTTATATTTCACGAGGCATGGACGGAATGAGTGGACACTCGATTGAAGATCGTATGGTTGCAGCTCTTGAGGCGCAGATGGATAACGCCAAAACGGAGTATGAGCGCAAAACGATTCAGGACGAGATCAACCGCATTCGCATGGGAAATAGATGAGTGGGGCTATATTTGGTGATCCGTTAATTGCTGGTGACTGGGCGCTGCGAAAGAGAGACGATTCAATAAGTGATCTTAATAATTGGACAAAGCAAAACATGCCAATATTGGTCAATGAAATCGACGGACATCGGATAGTAAAAGATGGAAAAACAGACACGGTTATCTCTATTGACGAGCCAACCAGCACAAACGGCACGTACGGGTCAAATCATTTGCGTGTCGATGTACAGTCTGAGCGGTTCTATTGGTACTTCAACGATCAATTGGTGCGTGTAACTAATTCAGATCCGGACCAGAAGTATGTTCCAAGAAATTATTATTGGAAAGTAAATAGAGTCAATCCGGATAATCCAGAGTCAGAAGACATTAACGCAGCTATCTGGGAATACTGTCCTAATTCAAGTCCTTTATATGAGGATCTTATTTTTACGGTGCCAATCGACGATACTGGTATAGACTATGACCCAAAGACTAAAACGAACCGTTTTTCCTGTATAATGCTTCCAAAAAAGATTGAACGACTATACTACAAGTTCGATCTTGAACCAGACACGGACTACATGTTCTCGACGATATTTCAAGGTAGTTATAAAATAAACCCAGATCGTGGAAACTATTTGCGTCTAATGGTAACTAGAGACATTCTCGATGACGATGACCCTTGCGAATTTGGCGCTTTTGATGAAGCGGCACAAGCAAAAGTGGTCAACTACTGCGATATATATAACCCAAAACGTTCTGAGCTCTATGGCGTTCCATTTAACAGCGGTTCGTCGCCGTTTGTGTATTTATACATCGATTTTCATCCAGCGGTTGATGACGAAGCCGCCACGTTTGAATTTAAAAACGTTAGATGTGGATTAGCGGCGGATCCGGGGATATGCTATATTAAAGGACCAATCTATTTAAACGCAGAGACCGAATATTACTATGAAACAGGAGACTCCATATATAATATCGCTATAGCATATCCTGGTGCGTGGATATGGTCTTTCTACTATAGACATACTAACGAACATCACGTATTTGCGCTGTCTGGAAATGAATTCAAACTGGTTTCTGTGAACACAACTGTCAACGAAGGATATCAATACACCATTGAGGCGAAAAGTGAACCAATAGACATAAAAGGCAGAACATATCATAAGGTTCACAAATGCTGGGCTGCATCGCCAGACCTCATATCATATATCCCACCGAAACTTATAAGCGATGACGATATATACGCCAGGCTAAGCGAATTTGTTAAGCGTGAAGATCCGTCTAACTATTACTTCTATGACGTTCTTGACGAAGATCTTGTCAATATTTCCGTTGGAGTCACGAAAGGAGCTGTAAAAGCTTCCGACGTTCCGTCTCTATTTAGACTCACGGGTAAAGAATTTTATAGCATTACCCCATCCTCGGAGCTTGGAATCGACTATTCTGACTACTAGAACTGATAAAACGGAGCCATTAAATGAATCCTACATTACAAACGATCATATCATCGCTTACTTCTTCTGGTTTTGTAGCTCTTGTGATATTTCTCATCACGAGATGGGACAAGAAGAAAGAGGCGGAAAACGCAAAAGATAGCGCTGAAAGTCGGATGCTACTAGGTCTGGGTCATGATAAAATCGTGTACCTGACCGATAAGTACGTCAGACGAGGCGCTATTTCACTCAAGGAAAAGCGAAATCTAGAATTCTTATACAAACCATATGCTGAGCTTGGAGGTAATGGGGATTGTAAAGTTGGGTACGATGCTTGTCAGCGTCTTCCCGTGGTCTCCGATGACGAGGCTCAGCATATGGACATTGAAACGAAAAGGAGGGACTACTATCTTGAAGATGACGAACGAAATGTATGACGTCCTCAAGTGGATCGCTCAGATACTCCTTCCAGCTCTTGGTACATTATATTTTGCACTGGCTGAGCTTTGGGGGCTTCCTAACTCGGCTCAGGTCGTAGGAACGATTACGGCCATTGATGCATTTCTTGGTGCTCTTCTTGGCATCAGCGCGTCTACGTATTTGAAAGACAAAAACGAGGCGGACGAGGATGAGGACTAAGAGCCATGAACGAATTAACGTATAATAACTACCTGCAGCATTTCGGAATCCTTGGAATGAAGTGGGGTGTGCGTCGCTACCAGAATCCTGATGGCACACTGACGGAAGCTGGTAAGCGGCGATACGGAACCACCGAGGGACTGGAGAAAGCAAGGCAGGAGAGGGAAGAGCGGAAAGAAGCAAAAGAGATAGCAAAGAAGGACAAAGCGATCGCTACCGGCAACGCCAAGATGATTCGGAAGTACGCTGACCGCATGACGACTCAGGAACTTCAAAATGCCGCAACTCGCGCCCAGTATGTCTCGAATGTGAAAGCAATACAAAACCGTGGTAAGCCAAAGCTCGATCCCGTGAACACGGTTACGAACGCTCTTAGGAAAACCAGCGGCCTTATGAACGCCGTATCAGACACAGCAGGTGCCATCGATCGTATCAAGAAGCTAATGGAAGATCCAGACGAGCGGAAAGCGCGGGAGAAAGAGAAGAAACTAAAAGACGACAACGAGAAAACGTTTTATGCCACATTGCGTCAGAAGGCGACCGAAGCTGCAAAGAAGGCGTATGACGAGACTCCAGGCGATGACCGAGCTAAAGCAGTTGCATCTCGTGACGTATATTCTAAAATCATGGGCAGCACTGATGACGCTTATAGTGGACGGATTACGAAAGAGTCACTTGAGGCCGAGAGTAAGAAAAAAGATAGTCATCCAATCAAGGAGTTCCTGAACTGGGCGGCGGAAAGCACAGGTAATCGCAAGAAAGCGAACGACATTATGGCTTCTGGCGTACTCGACGAACTCTATGATCCGGTAAAGAAGACGTGGAAAGTAAAGCCACAGGTTTTGTCGACTAAGGTATCGGATCTTGGCCCGTTCGATTACCTTGATGACGCCATGCGAGATGACTATTCTGAAAAGAGGTGGAAGCGGACGTAATGCTATCCAACACCGCAACACCAAAATACTACGGGGAGTTTAGAGAGAAAGTACTAAAAGGCTTAATACCAGTATGTCAGGAAGTTTCAATGGAGATGAATCGTATTGACGACCTCATCCGAAACCCTGGCGTATACTACGATGATGAAGCTGTCGAAGGATGGATAAGGTTCTGTGAGAATGAGCTAACGCTTACTGACGGATCCGATCTCTATCTTCTCGACAGCTTTAAATTATGGGGAGAGCAGGTATTCGGCTGGTACTACTTTATCGACAAGTCCGTATTCGAGCCGTATGAAGACAAACCCGGCGGCAGGTTCGTACGAAAGACGATCATTAAACGTTTGATCAACCGTCAGTACCTTATCGTAGCACGTGGCGCGGCTAAGAGTATGTACGGTTCCACGATACAGGCGTACTTCTCGGCTGTTGATGGCTCGACAACGCACCAGATCACGACAGCGCCTACGATGAGACAGGCCGACGAGGTCATGTCACCGTTCCGTACGGCGATTGTACGTGCCCGTGGTCCATGGCTTAAGTTCCTGACAGAAGGATCACTTCAGAACACGACCGGACTTAAGTCAAAGAGGCAGAAGTTATGCTCTACAAAGAAGGGCATCGAGAACTTTCTTACCGGATCGCTTCTTGAAGTCCGTCCGATGTCGATCAATAAGCTGCAGGGCCTTAGGTGTCGAATTGCTACGATTGACGAATGGCTATCAGGCGACATCAAAGAAGACGTAATCGGCTGCGTGGAGCAGGGTGCGTCGAAACATGACGATTATCTCATCATTGCCATGAGTTCCGAAGGTACCGTTCGAAACGGAGTTGGTGACACAATCAAAATGGAGCTCATGGACATTCTAAAAGGCAAGTATGTCGATCCGCACGTATCCATCTGGTACTACCGTCTTGACGACGTAAAGGAAATAGCTCACCGAGAGCTATGGCTGAAAGCTAATCCGAACCTCGATAAGACGATTACGTACGAGACATATGAACGAGACGTGGAGCGAGCGGAAAACGAACCAGCCGTTAAGAATGATATTTTAGCTAAGAGGTTTGGGATTCCCTGCGAAGGACTGTCCTACTTCTTTACATATGAGCAAACGATCCCGCATAGGAAGAAAGAGTACTGGCAGATGCCGTGCAGCATGGGCTTTGACCTTTCACAAGGCGATGACTTCTGTGCGTTTACGTTTCTCTTTCCACTGTCCGATGAGTTCTTTGGTGTAAAAGCCAGAAGTTATATTTCCGAGCGTACGTTCGGTAGACTGCCAAATGCTACCAGAACAAAGTACGAAGAATTCATGAATGAAGGGACTCTGATCGTCATGCCGGGTACGACACTTAACATGGATGAAATCTACGACGACATCGACCGATACATAAACGAAGTCGCACTCTACGACGTTCTTTGCGTCGGGTATGACCCGTACAACGCGAAAGAATTCGTTACTAGATGGTGCGTTGAAAACGGAGAGTTCGGTGTCGAGAAAGTAATCCAAGGCATGAAGACTGAAAGCGTACCGCTTGGTGAACTTCGAGACCTTGCTGAGGATCGGAAGCTCCTCTTTGACGAAGATATATTTGCTTACTGCATGGGCAACTGTATCGTGCAGGAAGACACAAATGGCAACCGTAAGTTGCTAAAGAAGCGCTATGAATCAAAGATCGATAATGTATCGGCGCTCATGGACGCTTGGGTGGCTTACAAACTGAACCGCGAGTCATTCGCGTGAAAGGAGTAAACATGAAGAAACTACTGGCTACTTTTCTCGCAAGCGTGTTGCTTCTTGGAAACGTGTGTGGTGTTTCTGCGGCGAGCCCGCCGTGGATTACGTATTACAAGGAAATGGAAGCTCTCTTCGGAGAGGATCCGGAAGTTGCTCTTGAATACAACAATGACGATCATGAGATCACGCTGCTTGTCGAAGATGCAAAGAAAGCAGATGCCCTGACACAGCTTCTTCCCGCGACTAAGGACTTCGGCAATGTGCAGCTTAAGATCACGGTCATTCCGGCAAACGGGTTTGGCGCGACGAAAGCGGACTTAATTGCCGCGGCATTTGACGGAAACCCAGTGCTTGAAGAAGTCCGTACCGGCTATGATCCGATCACCAATGCGTTTACTTACGTAATCTTTAAGAATAAAGTTGTACAGTTCTTCTCGGACAATCTGGGAGACGCTAACGGCCTCACCTCTACACTATACGAAGACATTGCGGGTGAAGTACTTGGCGACGGCGAAGGAATCTACTACTGTACAGCGCCTGGCGATCCGGCACTTGAAATACCTCTTGGTGAATGGCCGTAAATTGAACGAGGTTTAGACGGAAATGACTAACTCAAATCAAAATGATCTCCAGCACTATGGTGTTCTTGGTATGAAGTGGGGCGTTCGCAGGTACCAGAACAAAGACGGATCACTTACTCCTGCTGGCGAGAGGCATAGGGAGAAGACCGGTGAGACCGGGTATCACTATAAGAGCTGGACGACTAAACATAACGATAAACTTGCCGCGAAATACGGTGAAAAGATAAATAAGGCAAAGACCGATAAAGGCCGGGCTAAGCTTGAAAATAAGCAAGCCAAGTATGAACGCCGAGCTGACATTTCGAGAGAGCTTGACAAACGTGAGCAGGCATACGCGGAGAGGGTTTCAGTTCCAGGCAACATCGCCGCTCGTCTCTTAACTAATGTCGGTACCAAGCCTTATCAGCAGTATCTCGCCATGATGAACGCCCAAGATAAAACCGGCATAACAAAAGAGAAGATGCTTGCTTCCATAGGCACGAAACTCGGTGGCCGGCTTACGTCTACACTCGTGAAGCAGATCTATGTCCGCCGAAAATGACGTCATAGCTAATAGGAGATCATAAATCAAAATGGGACTTAAAGACCGGCTCGTACATGGCTGGAACGCGTTCTGGGGGAGGGATCCGACACCAAGAACCGATCTTGGCTATGTTGAAAACTACAGAACGAGTAGCACACTTCTTACTCGTGGAAACGAACGGGATACAGTAAATGCGGTTCTAAATCGTATCGCCGTTGACGTGGCGTCGCTTACTGTGGAGCATGTCAGGCTTGACGAATTTAGCCGATATAAGGAACCAATGAACACGCAGCTAAATCGTTGTCTTACCATGTCCGCCAATATGGATCAGACAAGCAGAATGTTCTTGCAAGATGCTGCCATGTCACTTCTTTTGGAAGGGGTTATTGCGATTGTACCGACACGGTGCACGGAAAACCCTATCTTTAACGGTTCCTATGATATTGGTTCACTTCGCGTTGGAACGGTCACACACTGGTATCCGGGTCATGTCAAGGTGTTCTTATACAACGAGGACACTGGTAAACGAGAAGAGCGCATCTTCCCAAAGAATATGGTTGCTCTTCCAGAAAACCCGTTCTACGAGATCATGAATAAACCCAATTCAACTTTCAGACGACTTCTCATGAAACTGCGTCAATTAGATTCGATTGACAACGAATCCGCTTCCGGGAAGCTCGATCTTCTTATTCAGGTTCCCTATTCTACTAAATCAAAAGTGCATAAGGAGCAGGCTGAGACTAGACGCCGCGACATTGAAGAGCAACTTACAGGATCAAAGTACGGGGTTGCGTACATTGATGGAACGGAGAAAGTCATTCAGCTAAACCGGGCTATCGAGAACAACTTGTTTACTCAGATCGAGTACTACACGAAGCTTCTCTTTAGCCAGCTTGGACTTCCAGAAGCGATCTTTAACGGTGAGGCTGACGAGGCTACTATGCTTCAGTATCAGAACCGTACGATCGAACCGATCATATCGGCGATTGTAGATAGCATGAAATGGAAGTTCCTTACGAATCGGGCACGTACCGAAGGACAGTCGATTAAGTTCTTCTCAGATCCATTTAAGTTCGCTACGGCAACAGATATTGCTAATAATGCGGACAAGTTCATTCGAAACGAGATCTTAACGAAGAATGAATTTAGACAAATCATCGGTTTCCGCCCATCTGAAGATCCAAATGCGGACAGACTGTCGAACCCGAACATGCCAGAAGACGACAAAGTCGGAGCCGAAGCGGTCAAGGAAGTTGAAGCAACCAAAACTCAAAAGGACAAATCAAAATGAGCAAATCCTACGACTTTAGTGGGTATGCTTCAAGATACAACGTACTATGCAGCGACGGACGTACGATCAGAAATAACGCGTTCAAGGACATGGACGGTCAGGAAGTGACACTCACATGGGAGCACGACCATTCGACACCGATTACGGTCCTTGGCAAAGCATACATTGAGCACCGTGATGACGGTCCTTATGTGTACGCATCGTTCAACGATACGCCTGAAGCGCAGCACGCCAAAGAAGCAGTACGCCACGGTGATGTGAAGTACCTGTCAATTTGGGCAAACAAGTTAAAAGAGACTGCAGGAAACGTAACGCACGGAGTGATTCGCGAAGTAAGCCTTGTTTATGGCGGAGCGAACCCCCGTGCTTTTATTGACCATGCAGTTCTTGCCCATGGCGACGGAACATATGACCTCAGTGAAGATGAGGCTCTTATCTACATGGGTGGCTCAGTTGATGAGCTTTCTCATGCCGACGAGGAAAAGGAGAACACGATGGCTGACGAAAACAAGAAGCCTGAAGAGAAGAAAACAGAAGACAACAAGGATGTTGAAGACGTTCTTAACGAGCTGAACGAAGAGCAGCTGGCAGTCGTAGCCTACCTTATCGACGAAGCAAAGAAAGAGGGTAAGGGCGGCGAAGGCGAAGTGAAACACTCAGATTACGAAGGAGACGATGTGATGAGCTACAACGCTTTTGAGCAGAATGATGTACAGCAGCGTGGTAATTATATTTCCCACGCCGATCAGAAAGAAATCCTTAATATGGCAAAAGATACCAGGGTCGGTACCTTTAAGAACGCCATGAAGATCTATGCCGATGAGAACGGCCTTATGCATGGCGATGACGACGATGTTCCGGAGACATATACTGGTCCGATCAACGGGTTTGATACAACGAATCCGCTTTATCCGACAATGTCCAATAACCCGGCAGATGCTTATCTGACATCCTTCACCTATCTCCTTCCGGAGTTCAGGGATGTTCGTGCCGGAAAGCCGCCCGAAATGATCGACTATGACATGAGCTGGGTTGGCACTGTCATGAGCAAGGTCAATAAGGTTCCGTTCAGCCGCATCCGCACCTCTCAGATCGATATTAGAGATGCTGAGCTTCGTGAGTCCTGGAGGGCAAAAGGTTACCAGAAGGGCAACAAGAAGTATCCGTCCGGCAACCTGAAACTGGCACGCAGAACAACCGATCCGCAGACCATTTACGCTCGTACTGACCTGCACCGCGATGACATCGTGGACATCACCGAGTTCGACTATGTCCGGTATCTCTATAACCTCAATGAGAAGTTCTTCAAAGAGGAACTTGCGACAGCGATTCTCTTTGGTGACGGCAGGGATGACGGCGATCCGGATAGAATCTTCCCGGAACATATCAGACCGATCTGGACAGATGATGAACTGTATACAAGGCATATCGAGCTTGACCTGCCGACCATGAGACAGGAACTGCAGGGTACTGAGACTGACTCTTACTTCGGTGACAACTACATCACTGCAGAAGCCATGATTCAGACGCTGCTTTATGGCCGTGAAGACCATCTTGGAACCGGCACTCCGGACATGTTCATTACTCAGCATATGATGAACGTCATGCTCCTTTCCCGTGATAGGAATGGCCGCAGAATCTTCGGAAGCCGTCAGGAACTTGCCACTCAGCTGAACGTTGGTCAGATCGTAACTGGCAAGCAGTTCGAGAACCGCATCCGTACAGATGCTCGTGGCCAGCAGTGGAAGATGATTGCTATGCTGGTTAATCTTAACGACTATAGCATCGGTAACACAAAGGGCGGCGAGATCACGCACTTCACGCAGTTCGACATTGACTTCAACATCCAGAAGTCGCTGATCGAAGGCAGGTACTCTGGAGCTCTGACACGTATTCAGTCTGCTCTGGTTATCGAAGAGAAGGTTACAAGTGGCAGCTCTGGCACTGGTTCTGGTTCAGGATCTGGTAGCGGCTCTGGCACTGGCACTGGTGGCTGATTTTATTAAATCAAAATGAGGTGACCCATGGCGAAGTATTATGGCCCAATCGGCTTTAAAGAGACTTATGAAAAAGAACAAGGGATATGGGATGAGCATGTTATCGAACGATATTACCGCGGCGAAGTACTTAACGCCCGGTTTCGTAATGATACGTCGTCCGAACAGTTGAATGATGAGTTAGGCATGAGTCATGAAGTCAGTATTGTCGCGGATTCTTTCGCCATGGATCATCATAACATGATTAGCTACGTCACAATGTATGGGGTTAAGTGGAAAGTTACGGCAATTGCTATTAACTTTCCACGACTTAACCTCGCGATAGGAGGCTTATACAATGGACCAGAACCAGACGAAGACGAGGCGCCTTGCGCTTGAAAAGATATTTCTTGAGATCTGTCCAAACGTATATTATCAGCCGCCTGAAGGATACAAGATGACGTACCCGGCGATCCGTTATAGACGATCCGCTATCGAAAACATAACCGCGGACAATATTCCTTATATTTTGGACACCGCCTATGAGGTTACCGTGATCGACCGAGATCCGGATAGCATCATAGTCGAAAAGATCTCTAAGCTGCCGAAATGTAGACATTCGTCACATTATACGTCAGCGAACCTTAACCACGATCGATTTATCATTTACGCATAGTAGGAGGTTTACTATGGCTCAGATTACATGGGATGCTGTTGGCGAACATCTGTATTCAACTGGTGTAGACCACGGCGTACTGTATCTCTATGATTCTCAAACCAAAAAGTTCACAAACGGTGTGGCCTGGAACGGACTTACAGCAGTTAACGAGTCTCCGTCTGGTGCTGAACCGACACCTGTATGGGCTGACAACATCAAGTACCTGAACTTGATGAGCGCCGAAGAATACGGCTTTACCATCGAAGCTCTGGACGCTCCGGACGAATTCGACGAATGCGACGGCAGCAAGGAAATCGCAACTGGTATCAAGATCGGCCAGCAGGATAGAAAGCTCTTTGCATTCTGCTATCGTACGCTGAAAGGTAACGACACGGAAGGCACGGCACACGGTTATGAAATTCATATCGTATACAACTGCCTGGCTTCTCCGTCCGAACGTAACCACAGCACAGTCAACGACTCTCCGGAGAACGAAACTCTTAGCTGGAGCGTTTCCACAACCGCACTCGATACTGGTATCACTGGTATGAAGCCGACCGCTACGGTCATTCTCGACTCCAACGTTGTTGGATCAGCCAACATGAAAAAGATCGAGGACATTCTTTATGGCGTTACCCCGAACACGGTTGCTGAGTGCCCGCTTCCGGCTAAGATCCTTCAGGAAATTCAGTAATTCTGTTTTTCACAATATCTCTTTCTCTCAATTGGGCCTTCGAAAGAGGGCCCTTTTAACTTGCTTTTAAGAAAGGAGCAACATCATGTATAAGATCACGAAAAAGTATGAAGACTTCCTTGGCAACGAACGCGAAGAAAGCTTTCGTTTCAATCTTACTGAATCCGAGATGATGGACATGATCAAACAGGATCCGTCATTTAGCCCGGACTATCTTTTGTACTTAGCCAAAGAGCCTAGCGGCCTTGGCATGATGGAAGTTATGCGGAAACTGATCGTTCTGTCTTATGGCGAACTGTCAGAAGACGGTAAGCACTTTAGGAAAGACGACCAGATTACAAAGGATTTCATCCATTCAAAGGCTTATGAGGAGATCCTTAACGACTTCTTTGACGGCGAGCATGAAACCATGGTTAAGGATTTCGTCCTTAATGTATTCCCGAAGAAGTACAAGGAAGGAATCGCGAAACAGATGGAGATGGCTAGTGCAACTCCCGTCATTCCGGTTAAGAAATAAGGAGGACATATGCTCCAGATAGAGATACCCAAAGGCGAATATTGGGATGAGGCTAAAGAAGAGTTTCTCTACACGAAAGCCTACACGCTTCGTCTGGAGCATTCTCTTATCTCCATATCAAAATGGGAATCAAAATGGCATATATCGTTCTTCGAAGCCAAGCTAAATCCTGAACAATTCTTAAGCTACATAAAGTGCATGAGCTTATCGAATGATGTTCCGGATGAAGCATACGGCAGACTTGGCGAAAAAGAGATTACTTCCATCATCGAGTACATAAATGATCCGATGACAGCATCTTCCGTACATGAAAAGCCTGGTGGCAGAGCTGGCCGCGAAGTTGTCACGTCGGAACTCATTTACTACTGGATGACGAAATTCAATATTCCATGTGAGTATGAGAAATGGCACATCAATCGGCTTATCATGCTCATTCGAATCTGCATCGCAAAGGAAAGCGGAGGGCAGAAGATGAGTAAAGCGGAAACATACGCCAAGCAAGCACAGATCAGAGCCCGAAACAGGGCTAAATTCCATAAGTGAGGTAAGAAATGATTACGCTATCAACTCGTGGCACTTTTGGCGGACTTGAGGCACTTCTTACAGGTGGTAAAAGAAGACGTGCCAAGCGCCTTGATATTATAAGGAAATACGGCGATAAGTGCCTTGAGGCGCTTGTGGAAGCAACACCTGTTCGGACCGGCGTTACGGCAGCATCTTGGCGATATGAAGTCGAAACGATAGGCAATACGACAAGACTGGTATTCCACAATGACAACGTGCAGCAGAACATGAATATTGCACTAATCGTTGACAAAGGACATGGAACGCCTAGCGGTACTTGGGTAGAAGGACGTAACTATATAGAGCCGGCTATTGCTGACAAAATAGATGAACTGATAGAAGAAATGTGGAAGGAGATGACGGCCACGTGAGTGTTAGAAACTTGAACAGCGACGAAACTAAGGTCGTATCCTTGGTATTTGACAATTCCAGGTTTGACAGGAACGTCGAGTCGTCTCTGTCCATATATGAACGTTTAAAAGAATCTTTAAATGAGTCTACAAAGGCTCAGATATTCGATGACATTGCAAGCGGTGTTAAGTCGATCAGCGTAGAACCGCTATCAAAAGGGCTTGACGCACTTGCTGTCAAAATGAGTACCCTCGATGTGATCGGGAAACGGTTCGTCGAGAACTACACAGACTCGCTTTACAATCTTGCAACCAGTACGCTAAAGAAGATGTCAGGCGTTGACATGCTGACAAACGGCTGGGGCAAGTACGAAGAAAAGACCTCTGCCGTTCAAACCATCATGGCCGCTACAGCCGATCAGTTTCACGATACTGGCGAGCAGATGGCGTATGTCAATCGTCAGCTAGAGCGCTTAAACTGGTTTACTGACGAGACGAGCTATAGCTTTACAGACATGACGAACAACATCGGTAAGTTTACGAACGCCGGTGTGAGGCTTGACGATGCGGCAACCGCCATGATGGGTATTTCCACATGGGCCGCAAAGTCTGGAGCAGGAATTCAAGGTGCTGCTCGTGCCATGTATAACCTGTCTCAGGCAATGAGCATGGGATCGGTCAAGCTCATGGACTGGAACTCTATCGAAAATGCTAATATGGGTACGATCGAGTTCAAACAGTCTGCTATTGACGCTGCTGTGGCGCTTGGTACTCTTACGGATGCCGGAAATGGTCTGTATAAGACGCTTAAAGATGGCGACGTTACGGTTACAAAATTTAGAGACTCACTTCAAGACGGATGGTTTACTGCTGACGTTCTAACAAAAACGCTTACTAAGTATGGCGGGTTTGTCAGTAAGATCAGCGAGGTCATGGAATCCATTGACTACGCCACAACAACGTCTCGTATGCTGCAGTGGGTGGAGGACTACAAGAGCGGTACGTTTGATATGGCGAAGGCTATGGACGTTACCGGCCTTTCCGCAGCTGAACTTTCTTCCACCATGCAAGAGCTTTCGAAAGACGAGTACGATTTCGGACGTAAAGCGTTCATGGCCGCTCAGGAAGCGAAGACCTTTACGGAAGCCGTCGACTCCATCACCGATGCTGTTTCCAGTAAGTGGATGCAGACTTGGGAACTGATATTTGGTGACTATCTTGGCGCGAAAGACATGTGGACTGAGCTTGCAAACGATCTCTATGATGTGTTTGCAGAGCCTGGAAATAAGCGCAACGAGTGGCTGAAAGGTCTATTTGATTCGAAGCAGCTCGTAACGGTGAAAACATTCGAATCCACACTGGTGGATCTTCGTAGGCGAACAGAAGCACTTGGGAAAGCGTTTAACGAGAACGAAGTCATAGATAAGATCATTGCCGCCGGAAAGCAGTATGGCTATATCACCGATGAAATGGCCATTACGACGGATAACTTCATTGAATCGTTAAAAGACGAGTGGCTTACGGTTGACCTATTAAACGTGGCTCTCGGAAAATTAAGTCCTCTTAAAGCGTTTGAGAATGAAGTAGAAGACGTCGACCGTACGCTGGAGCCTCTTAATAATCTGATTAAAGAGATCGCTAAAGGCAGCTGGGGGACGGGTGAAGCGCTTCGTGAGAATCTTCTCGGGCATCAGTGGGATCCGGACAATGTGCTTGAGTACATGGCGCTTCTTGAAGAGCTTTCCGGAGGTACGATGAACCTCACGGATGATATTCTAAAAGAAGCACAGACCATTTACGAGAATACGATGAACCTTCGCGCCATGGGCGTTGAAGTGAGTATGCTAAAATCCGAGCAGGATAAGCTGAACAAGTCGTTTGAGGATATGGAGTCAACCGTACTTGGGGCTTACGCCGTGTTCGATAGTGAATCTGGACGGTGGATTGACGTATCGCATTTGAAAACCGGTGAACTTCTAGCAACGTCGCTTAAGAACGCTATGAAGGCTCTTGCCGAGGTGGTTACGTTCTTTAGGGATACGTGGGACGAGACTGGAGATGGAATCAAGAAGTCCGGTATTCGAAGTATCATAATGGGCGTCTATACCGCTATTGAAAAGTTCAGGTATGCAATCGCGCACGCTGACGAGAACGGACTTGCTGATAAGTTAAAAGACGTCATGACGTTCGCCAGAAGCGTACTTGGGATCTTCGGGAGTGTATTTAAGGCTGTCGGGGAGGCGGTAAAGGGTATTATCACCGGTATCGAACTGATCACCATTTACTTTAGGAAAACCGAGAAAGAATCAGAAAATACGGTTACTATATTTGGCCTTTTAGCAAAAGCCGCTAGTACAGTTGGTCACGTGATCGAGTCCATTGGGAACGTGCTGTATTGGACATTTAGACTGATCGGCGAAGATGTAGGCAAGCTCATATATAAGCTCTTTGGCGGAAGGAAGGACAAGCCTAGTATATTTACCGGAATACTTGAAACCGGTATGAAAATACTTGATGTCATAAATGGCATAATTGATGCAATCTATACTGGCTTTTGGAAAGTTTTTGGACGATCCGAGTTTGAATCTTATGAAGGGTCACTTATATTTGCGCTTGCGAGCCATCTTGGCGAAATCGTAAGCAACATCGCTGACGCAATCCGTCAGATTCCTGGACTTCAGCGTATCGGTGATATTGTTGATGCAATCGGCCGTTTCGTTGGTTCTATCGTGACCGCTATATCGAATCTTCATCCGATCCAGTCGATCATGAACTTCTTTAGCGGGATATTTGGAACGGCTGCAGATGGAGCTGGTGATCTTGCGACGAACTTCGGCGAATTTGTCAAATGGGTTGGGAACCTTGCAGCGTCTGGTATCATTGCTGTATTCGACGCACTGACATTCTTTGTTGAGAACATCGGTGCATTCGTAAAAGCAATTAAAGAGTCGGCGTTCGTAAAGGGAATTATTGACGGTATTACAACGTCGATCACAAACTTAAAGAACACGGTCGGACCAGTATTTGAGAAGCTGTCTAAGGCGTTTACGAACTTCAGAAATCGTGTTAAGACGCTGATCGGTGATAAGAGCTGGTCGTTCGATTACCTGATTGAAACGTTCAAGATATTTAAGGAAGAAGTCTTAGGTAAAATCGGAGACATTCTCCCATTTATTGGAAACATTCGAGATAAGATAAAAGGCGTCATTGATACAGTAGCCGGTAAACTCTCTGGCTTTGGTATCAATGTTAAAAAGATATTTGAGAACATAAAGAGCGTCGTATCAAAGGCATGGAACTTCGTCATAAGTGGCAACATATTTAACTTCGATAAGATTACAGAGGCGATCGGGTCTGCGTTTGGGAAGATCAAGTCGTATTTCAAAGACGTAAAAGAAGCAAAGACGTTCTCTGGTGCGATCGAGGCGGTTGGCAACGGCGTTTCAGGAATGTTTAATGACCTGGGGTTCGACGTCAGTAAGATAGGATCCGCTATTCATGGCGTGTTTACTACGATTGCGGATGTTGTAACGGGTAAGAAGAAGATCTCACTTGAAGGCGTACGCTCGGCTGTTCAGACGTTCTTCACGGATGCCGCTACAAAGGTTGGTGAACTCGGAGGCGTATTCGGAGAGTTCGGATCTACAGCAGTTGAAGCGCTTGGAAATGTTATCGACAAGATATTTGAGTTCTTTAAATCCATCCGTGACTCTGAGTTTGTGCAGAACGCCATTACAAACATTTCGACATCCTTTACTAAGATTAAGAACATCGTAGGCCCTGTGCTTGATCGGGCTGGCCAGGCGCTTGGCAATTTCTGGGCTAAGGCAAAAGAGATCATAAGCGAACGGGGCTTCTCAATTGACAGCATATTTGAACTATTTGGTGCCTTCAAGGACACGGTTATAAAGAAGCTTGGCGAGATCATACCGGCGTTTGGCGAGTTTCAAAAGGGCGTGGCCGGATTTGTCGGTGACATAAATAGTAAAATCTCTGGATTTGGTATTGACTTTGGAAAGATATTTGAGAACGTAAAGAAGGTTATTACAGGCGCATGGAAGTTCATAAGTAGCGGCGACATATTTAGCTTTGACAAGATTGTAGAAGCCGTTAAGAAGTTCTTTGAAACGATCAAGTCATATTTTGTAGATGGGGACGGCATCGGGTCTATTACGGAGTTCGCAAGTGGCATTGGAAGTGGCTTCTCGCAGATGTTTAATGACCTTGGGTTTGACATCGGAAAGATATTTGCAACAATCAAAGGCTTCTTTGTGTCACTTGGTAAGATGATCTTTGGAAGCGGACCGGCAAGTATCGACTCGGTAGGATCTGGTATTAAAGGCGTATTCGACAGCATTGGGGAGTACTTAAAAGGATTTGATGGATTCGACTTCCTTGGAAACTTGCTAGAAGGTCTTGGTACGGCAGCTGAAACGGTACTTGGCGTTATCCTGTTCGTACTAAAAGGCGTAACGGATGTCATCGGATCGATCATTGACTTCCTGTTTGGAAATAAAGGTGTTAAAGATGGTGTCGAAACAGCTGGTGGCATTGTAACGGCATTTACATCTCATGACTTTGTTGGTGCTGGAGCGGCTCTTGAATCTGTCGGACAAGGCATGGTTGCAATGAAAGATGGTGCTACCGAGCTTGCTAAGAACACGGATATTCTTAAATTCATTAAAGATCTTGCTACTAACGTACTAAACCTTGCATACGCGTTCCTGTTTATGAAGACGATCGGAAGCGTGGCTAGTATATTTAAAACCCTGTTCGGTTCCAAGGCTGAGGTGTCAAAAGGCTTCGACGCTGGAACAATTGCAATTATAGCTGGTTCGATCACGGCTCTAGTCGGATGTATCATGATGCTCTCCACGCTATCGACGGGACAGATCATAGCTGGCGGCGTAGTAGTAGGTCTTATTGGGGCTGCTTTGTTTGGCCTTATGAAACTGTTTGGCAGTTTGTCAAAGAACTCGATCAAAATAGGGAATGTTGGGAAAGCGATCCTTGAAATGGCTATCGCGATTGGCATACTTACAGGACTAATCGTAATTGTAGCTAAGCTGTTTACAGGAGTTGATAGTAAAGGGAACTTCACATGGAATTGGCAAGCTCTGGGCGTTGGCGCATTAGTTGTTATCGGTGCACTTTTGGCCGTTGGGCTTATATTTAAGTTCTTACTGTCTGGAGTTAAGAACCAGGCTGTAGGGGCGGCTAAGTCGGCCATGGATCTGGCTAAGGCTGTTGGGATAATTGCGGCTGTGATGGCTGCCATAGCGTTTGTGTTTACAGACAGAAACGGAAATTTCAAATGGACAAAGATTGCTGCTGCTATTGGCGGCGTAGTCATCATAATGGGATTAATCGTCGGCATGTTCTGGGCAATGCAAAAGCTTAAATTACAAGCCAATAAGAGTGCTGCTGCTATTAAAGACGTCGGTCAAGCGATACTCATGATCGCCGGCGCGTTTCTACTTCTTAAGCTATTTGGCGGACATAACTTTGGGTGGGCTGTAGGCGCATTGCTTATCATAGGCGTCGTTATCGCCGGTTTGATAACTGTTATGCACTTCTTCAAAGACGGTCTGAAAGAAGGTGGCAAAGCCCTAAAGAGCGCCGCTGTACTAATAGCTGTTCTTGGTGTGCTTACGATTATATTCTCGCTGTTACCAGCTGAGGTTGATGTATGGCGAGGCGTGCTTGTTATGGCCGCACTTGTCGGACTTATGGCCGGCTTTATATTCGTTGCTGGCCTTGCTGCTAGAATAGGTGGCGGGTTTGGTAAAACGGCTGGCGTTATCTTAGCAATGACTCTACTTGTCGGTGTAATCGGCGGGCTATTCATTGCGATGAATTTCTTTATAGAAGATAAAGAAAAGATCAAAGCAATTGGCGATGCGTTTCTTGAGGCCATGATTGGTGTTGCTGCTATGATGGTTGCGGTTGGCGTCGTGGCTGCACTATCATCGGTCATTATGGCCGGATGGGCCGCGGTACTTGTCGCACTCCTTCTCATACTTGCGATCGGCGCGGCGCTTATTGGCGCTACAACCCTTATCGGTGAGTGGGACTCTGATGGGCAGGCTACGGCAGCATTAGAGCGCGGTATTGCGTTCATGACGAGGTTTGCTGAAGGCGTCGGGCAATTCTTTGGAGGTTTTGGTACCGGATACGCGGCTGAAGTAGACAAACGAATGCAAAATACGGTAAACGCCACAGCTGCTGTTGATAAGGCTCTCGTGTCTATCGGTGAGAACAAGCAGGGCATCGTGGACGGCATGGATGCTATTGAAGCAATAGCTGATGCGATGCATCGTGTGGCTCAGTCGCAGTTCAATGAATCGTTTGTCAACTTCTGGGGAACGCTTGGCACTGATGATAGTCTCATGGACCAGTTCAAGAACGAGACTAGAAAGGTGGCTGAGGCGCTTCTGGTCTTTGACGTGTACATGGATAAGATCGGCGCGATCACGATCCCAAAAGATGAGATCATTGCTCTTAGCGATGCTATAAATGCGCTGCCCTTTAATAAAGGTGGGTTCCTTAGCATCTTTACCGGTAAGGATGCGCCGGACGTGCAAGACGTTGAGAACTTTGGAAAAATGAGTGGTACGATTGCGACCGCAATTAGTACGTTTAGCGACAATTTGTCTAAAGATCTTAGAGTCGATGACATTAACGCTGCTGCGACCGCGCTGAAAACCCTTGGCGAGCTGGTAGGCCTTATAAAGAATTTCTCGTTTAATGACAAAGACTTCTGGGGTAGCAAAATTGACACGCCGTTTGATAAATTCGCTCAGGCAATACAAAAGTTAACGCCGATACTCACATCACTATCTGGCACGGACTTCGACACGGCTAAAGTAGCTACGATGGCAACCGTTATATCTATGTTGACGCATGCCATCCGTACGATGAGTACGATCAAGGTCGACGAAACGGCTATCTTATTTGACAAGGATAAAGTCGGTACTCTGACAGGAAACATAACAAGATTCTCGAACAAACTTGAACAGTATAAAGAACTTGATATTTCCGGTATTGAGAAGATGGCGAAAGCTTCAGAACTCATATCCGGGATTAAACTTGAAGGTGACATCTTAGACGAACAGTCACTTAAGTCATACGAAGATGCGGTACACAATCTCGGGTCAGTGTTCGGTCAGCTTGTTACCATGGCTAGAGATGAAGGCTGGGAGGAAGCACAGAAAAGCGGCGGAAACTTCGACCTCACTGGCATGGTGAGCAGCTACCTAAATGGGTCTGGGTCCGGCAGCTTTGACTATAGTTCGATACTTGGTGGCATGGTTGGTCCAGACGGTCAGTTTAACTTGAGTTTTGACTCTGCAACCGACTCACTTGACGGATTGGGTTCCGCATTTGCTGGGGTTTTTGGTGACGGAGAAGGTGGCCTTGGGAACTTACTAGGTGGACTAACCGGAGAAGGTGGACCTCTCACAAGCGTTATATCTGCTTTCGGTAATGGTGAAGGCGGTCTTGGTAATATACTTGGTGGCTTAACAGATGCCGACGGCGGGGTTACAAAGCTGATATCGGCATTCGGTGACTTTAAAGATTCCGATTCACTACTTGGGAAATTCGGAGCGGTCAAAGACTTCGTTACAGATGGTAATCTTGCAGAAGGTCTTGGATCGATATTTAACTTCAATCTCGATAGCGAGTCCATGTCGAAGTTTACCGAGTCCATACCGATACTCAAAGATATTTTAAATACCGATGCCTCGGAGAAACCTCTTGAGGTTACACCGGTTATCAATACAGATGGATGGAACGATCAGATGGCGATGTTCCAGTCGATGCTAAGCGACGGTACAACACTTACACCAGAACTTAGTAATTTGGTAAGCGCTCAGATCGATCTATCTCCTGCTATTACGGCGATTGACGACTTCAAGACGGTAACTACAAATTCATTTGCAAGCATGGGAAATAAACTGGACGAACTATCGGGCAAGCTCAGTAACCTGGCTCAAGCAATCAATACGATTGACCTTGTACTAAATACTGGTGTTCTGGTTGGAGAGATTACACCTATGGTCGACCGGTCGCTTGGCTATGGCTTAAGGTAACACAAGGGGTCAGAAATTTCTGGCCCTTTTTATTTTGTTTTAACGAAAGGAGAGGATTACATGGCACAACTGCTTTACAATATGCTGAAATCTCTTCCTAATATGAACTATGATCTATCGGAAGCTTCGATTCATTCGATCACGATAGGAGATAAGAACACATACACGGATTTCGGTATGGTGCCTTCGAAACGACCATATTTTCCACCGCCAGAGCCGGTACTAAACATCGTGGACGTACCAGGTTCTGATATTTCACTTGACTATACGGAGTCTCTTACCGGAAGCATCCATTATAAAAGGCGTGAAGGATCATGGACGTTCTATGTGATCCCAAGCGGTGTTCATCCGCAAAAGCGCCACCGTGATATTTTGGCTTATTTCAAGGGTCAAAAAAGAAAGATCATATTAAGCGATGATCCAGAGTATGAATATACGGGACGCGTATGGGTTGGATCATATGAAGCTGGGGAGAGATATTCTACGTGCACACTAAAGTATAACGTTGATCCGTGGGCAAAGAAACTATCCGGAGGTGACTAATGATCTATAAGGTTATTGTGAGCACCGGTAAATACGGAAATGGTACGACAAGTATCTACGATCCGTCAAAAGAAAATAAGCAGCTCCTAAACCCGCGGCTCAATCTTAGCTTAAATGAGCCTGGGACATTTGAATTTACGATCCCGCCTACTAACAAAGGGTATAATGCGGTTCATGTTCGAACAACTACGATTGATGTCGTGGAAAACGGAAAGATCATATGGACAGGACGCCCAACGTCACTTGAGTATGACTTCTACAATAACAAGACGTTTCGGTGTGAGGGAGCGCTTGCCTACTTTAAAGATATTGTGATGGAGGAAAAAGAGTATAAGAAGACAACCGTCACGAACTTCTTTAAAAGCATCATCAGTAGATACAACGACGGTGTCATGGCCACAACGAACGATGATATTCCGTTTGACTATGCAAGGACCTTTTCGCCAGGTGCCGTTACAGCAGGTTCCAATCTTACCATATGGCGAAAGACAAGCTGGGAGAGTGCGTGGGAATGCTTAGAGGACATGCTACTAAACGCGGAAGGCGGCTATTTTGTACTAAGCAAAAGCGCAGTCGGTATCAACCCGGTGCATATTAAGTACGTCGGAGAGTTTACGGAAACGTGCAACCAGACGATCGAGTTTGGGTCTAATCTGGTCAACGTAGCAAGAAGCATCGATACCGGTAACATCGTGACGGACATTATCCCGGTGTGCCACTATGATGATAAGACGTACATGCTGCAGGGCTTTGAAAGCGAAAACGACAATTACCGAATCGCGATGCAGGTCCAAAATGATATTAAGCCTGATGCGAGAGGTCATATCGTAAACTATGCACTTCGGAGAAAACACGGTGTATGTGAGAAGACCGTTGAATATGACATGGTGGAGAACCTGCAAAGTACGGAAGACCTTGAAACAAAAGAAGCCAGAACAGGTGAACCACTAAACGAGTCGGAACTTAATCAGCTTGCGGCCATTCGTGCAAATAATAACGCCATCATCTTAAACACATTAAACTATATGTTTGAGAACTCAATGGAGAAGATGGAAGAGGCGGAATTCGGTGAGCTGGTTCTTGATATTTCAGCTGCTGATCTTCGTAACATATCGGATCCGGATACGACGATTAGCAACTTTAGGCTAGGTCAGCTCGTACATGTTGTATCAGAGCCCCATGATATTAATGTTACGCTTCCTGTTACCGCAATCGAGATCAATCTTGAAAACGGGGTGAAAAAGGTAACGATCGGAAAGCCGGAAAAGAGAGAGCTCACCAAGATATTAAAACCAAAAGACAACGTGGCATCCTATAACGGGAGCGGCTCTGGACAGACGAGATCTGGTAACACGGATTCCGGTAAGCATGTCACCACAAACGACTACCCGGATACACCAAAATACGACCAGGTTGAAGAGACGGATAAGATCAAATACACGAAGGTGCGTGAGACGGCCTATACGGTAGGAGATAGTGTGAACCTGTCCGAATTTGCGGTTGGGAAACTTAAAACTGATGGATCGTACGATGACATTACGGAGAACTGTACGTTTACGATTCTAGGCACCGAGGCATCTGGATACACGTTTAACGAGAAAGGCTCGTACACGATGACGGCGCACTACACGTACCGTGAGAAAGAGTACACATGTGACACCATGCTAGGTGTTCTTGATCCTCTTATGACTGAGATCCGGTTTACGGATGTGCACGGATCGTATAATGTAGGAGAGACGCTTAGCTACAATGACTTTTCTCTTATTGGCGTTTTCCAAGATGGAACAACGAAACTAATCCCCATGAACGATTCGCATCTTAGACTAAACCTCTCTGACGGTACGTCGATCACGGCGGATACTCCTGAATTTCTAATTGCGTATTACTCAAGCTCCGAAACGGATGGTACGGTCCTTGACGCACAGACGCGTATCCGAGGCGAAGGAGCACAGCAAGAAGATACAAGTGGTGCATTCATTGCGTTTGCAAGATACAGGACGGATCCGTATAATATTGGTGACTTCATGAGTATGTCTGAATACTCAGTATACTACTATGACGAAGATGGCGTCACACATGACGTATCGTATAACTGTACCTACAATATTGGTGTTGACGCGAAGATCGTTGGAGGCGTAGAAGTGGAACCGGCAGACTATACCGCAATTGGTGTCGGAAAGCACCAAATTAACGGCTACGAACCTGCGTATTTTAGAGCAACTTACACGCTTCCAGGAGGCTATGAGTATACCGCTGAGGTACCGCTTAATGTTTCGACACATATGTATACTACAATTGATGGGTATCCAATTGGATCAAATGGACGAACTGACATTATCATATCAATTGACACGCCAGTTAACAAAGATGTTGAGCATGTGGCAAATAGGCTTAAGATTACGGTTACTAGCTCACTATTCTATTGGTACTTTAATGATGATATTATGTATTCGTCTGGTTCAAATTCTGACCCGCAATATTTGCCGCGAGAATTTTACTGGGTTCTCAATGATTCAGACCAGTCAAACGTGAGAGCAGAACTTTGGATGGTATGTCCTAATTCAACGCCTCTATATGAATATTTAATATTTAGTCTACCAATAGAGCAAACGCAACCTGGAAACAGTGAAAGCGATACACCGCAAGAAGGAGGCTCATAAATGTACACATATATTTTCATCATCGTAACCGGCATCATCTGTTTCCTGATCGGTGTGCTGTCGGTTAGTCGAAAGATAGAGACCCACGGTACGATCATCTTAAACAAGAACACGCCTGGTAAGCCTCCGATCGAGCTTCATATCGAGAAAGACCCGGAGGAAGTAAAGGACGGCGAGATCATGTCATTTAAGCTAGAGGTGCATTAGATGGGGAAACCGGTTGCGGAACTAATCAAGATGGAGGCGAAGTCAGCTGGCATCACGCTTGACGATGCATACGACATCTATCATGTCTGTGACGAAGACTTAAGCGCGTTTCTTATGATCGTCCGGAATCCGGTCATACTGAAGAATTACATACCGCCCTACGCAGGTGACCGTTTTTCGTGATATTCTTCTAGCATGGATACTTTACAAGAGGCTGTGGTCCGCGGTATCATCGATATGGATGCCATTAGAAAACAGCTTGACATGCTAACGAAAAAAGAGGTGCTTTCAAAACACCCGTATAAAATCACGCATCTTCCAAGCGGAAGATACCAAACGTATTACGTTCGAGGCTCCGGTAAGAGACTTACCGTACGTGCTAAGAGTGAAGAGGCATTGATCGATAAGCTCGTTTCTTTATATTTGGACGGAGAAAAAGAAGACCTATCGATGCTCTTTGAAAAATGGCTCGTATACAAACGGTCGATTACCGGAAGCCCCAATACGATCAAACGTCACAGGCAACATTATAACAAATATTTGAAAGAAACGAAACTGTTTAAAAAGAACGTAAAAGATATTCATGTAAGAGAACTAAACGCATTTTGCAACGATCTCGTGAAAACGCATAAATTGACGCACAGGGAATGGGTCAATGTAAAGACGATTCTCCTTGGCCTATTCGATTATGCGGTCGATGAGGAACTGATTACGTCAAGTCCTATGAGCCGGGTTAAGATCACGGTTCGCTTTAAGCAGGTCGTAAAGAAGAGCGACGGCTCAAAGATATTTAATAAGGACGAGTCGCGGGACTTCAAGGATTACTTACTCGCTATGCATGAGGAGACTGGTGACTTGTCGTTCCTTGCGGTATACGTGAACTTCTATCTGGGACTTCGGATCGGAGAGCTTACATCACTTCGCTGGTATGATATTTCAGATACACATGTTCATGTGGAAAGAGAAGAGGTCCGGGATCAGGAAAAGAACATCTACGTCATCGAAGACCATACGAAGGGCTACATGGCTCGTGACGTGGTTCTCGTTCCTCAGGCTAAAAAGATATTTGATCAGATTCGCGGCGACCATACGGACGACGAGTACGTCTTTACAAGAAACGGCAAAAGGCTTACATCGCGCCAGATCACGTACGTGTACGAGAAGTATGGGAGAGCGATCGGCAAGGTCAAACGATCTCATACGGTCAGGCGTACCTACGCCTCTGATCTTGAAGGGGCCGGCGTTCCGATCGACGAGATAAGGCGCGAGCTCGGTCACAGGGATATTTCGACGACGCTTGGGTACATCTTTAATACGAAGACCGAAGACGAGACCGTAAGGCTTATTACAGACGCGTTTAGCTCTTGAAGACAGTTTTGAAGACAACCAGAAACGCCCTTAAAAGATCCTTATATTTAAAGCATTTTTCACGTGCGGAAAGGTTCGATCCCCGTCTCGCGCTCGAGGGAGGGTTCCGGATTTGCACGTGGAGGCAGGTTCGGGGCTTTCTTTTTGTCTATTTTTACTGAAGACACTTTGAAGACAGTGGAAAGGAGTCTCTAGTGGCATCCGCATAAATTGCACATGCTATAATGGAAAGGTAAACGTATGTAACCTTAAGGCATATTATATGGCGCCGACTTAGATCGGGTAAACGCTGCATACGTATAAGCATTAGCGTGGATCACCTTTCCTTTTATTTTTCCGCATAAATTTCATGCCTTCTTATAGAGGAGGTAAAGACTATGTGGAACTGGGAAAATTTTAGTAGCACGAAAAAAGATTTAGAGCCGTACTCACGCTTCATAGCGTCATGGACGAATGCGAGTCATGATGTAAATGAACCTGTGTACTTTGATGATGAGTTTGAAGACTGGCTGAGAAGTATTGAGGTTCCGGAAGATGACATTCGTAATATTATGGAAATGTCCTGCTGCGGAAAGTGCGAGCTCGAGGGATCGGCTAGACTATTCATTAAGGAGCACATACTTGACTCAAAGAAGGACTCGGATTAATTTCCGGGTCTTTTATTTTTTTCGCAACATTTGCACTCCTTCTTATAGAAAAAGAAACTATTTTAAGGAGGAATTAGACATGATAAAGTTTGAAACGATACTTGGAACGTTACGAAGAGGTGAAACTATCATCGGAAAAATATACAGCAAGAATGCTGATGGAGAGTACCGCGAATCAAATCATGTTGCACATACAGCTTATAACCGTTCTTATGTTAAAGCACGGATTAATGACTTATTGCAACTGCGAGCTGGTAGCGGAGACATAATTAGCACGAATGTGGATATTGATGATGACAAGTACTGGGTATTAATTCGTACTAAGAAAGGATCTAAGAAATATGATGTTCTAAAAGCAATAGGTTTCTTTGAAATAAAGCCTGCGTAGAAATACGTGGGTCTTTTATTTTTCTCTCGCACGGATTACATCTCTTATAGTGGAACATATAACTTGACTCAAAAGGAGGTAAAATTATGAGCAAAAAGAACATAATGCTTGGCGGAACTGCTATTTTGCTAGTTGATACGGCAGAGAGAAAGTGTCCGGAGAAGGTTATAAGTAGAGAGGATCTTTATAATAAGTACTGTGATCCCGACTACAAGATTACGGAGAGCATGCACAGGGTAAACACTGGCATAGCTGCGAAGCTTGTGGACGCGATACTTCCGAGTTATAAAGATGACAGCTACTACAGTGACTTGATGGACGCAGTTAACTATCTACGTGTGTGTGCAGACGCGCAGAAGCACAAGCTTGATTTCAAACGTGCTCGTAAGGATTTTCGAATTGATGAGCTCAAAAAGAAGTATATGTAACAAAAAATGTCCTGGGCGTGACAATAAACCGCCCTTTTATTTTTCGCGTAAAATACATCTCCTATAATGGAACGATAAATCAAGTTTTTATAAGGAGGAACTGATATGTTTGACTTTGACAAGTTTTGCGAAGAATTTGAAGACGCTGACGATTTCACAACGATCAAAGCGCTGGCCGTACGTTTGAGCCAGGCAACAAATGAAATTGAAAAAGTGACCATTATGGCCCACTTGTTCGATGCAGTGGATATTGTCGAGTCGGTAAATAAGGCCGAGACGGATCAGTGTGAGTACTGGTCAGCAAGATGCTATGCGGAGACGAAAAAGAAAACAGAGCTCAAGAAGAAACTTGAAGAGATCCAGAAGGCTGCGTCCACGTGACGTGGCCTTTTATTTTTCGCTTACGCGTAGATTTCATGGGGTATGATAGGAGGTGATAAATATGGCAAATTTTGATTTTTCATTAGTTACACAAGATCTTGGGCAAACAACCAAAAGGAATGGCGGCGAGAAATTAAAAAGCATCGATTTGGAATTTATACCTAAGTACATTGAAAATGCGTATGATGTGTGGAAGCAGATAGAGTCCATGGAAAATACGGATGCGGAAAAGGTACATCGGCTACATAATGCAGCGATTGAATTGAATGCGGCTATGACCATTGTTGCTATTGATCGTGGAACGAAACTGGTTAAAAAAGAATAACCCATACACCGCGTAACCCTGCGTGAATAACGTGGGGTTTATATTTTTTCGCACGGATTACATGGCGTATGATAGGAGGTGATAAGATCATGAACGACGTTAAAAGGTTTATATCGTTAGTTGAACAAATGGAATTTTACAGTATGGCAGATGCCGAGCGATTTGCTGCCCGGATAAATGATCACCCGTTTCAATCTAGCGTAATAGATCTCGCAGTACTATTACTATTATGTTGGCCCTGTTTTGAAGAGCCTGAGAAAGAGGATGTTTTAAAGATTGCCGAGAAAATTGCGTATAGCGAGAAACTGTACTATTATTATATAAGGGTAAGAGCTCGGGCCAAACGTAAAAGACACTGGCGATATAGTACGTATCATGTAGTTGTAACAACCAGTCAAGACTCGTGAGTTTCACGGGTCTTTATATTCTTGTCTGAAAGTCGTATCATACATACTCGTATCAAGATGTTCCGCAATTATAGAAAGGAGAATGAAATGGGAACAAATGTACGAGTAAAGCTTTCTAAAAGGGGCGGTATTATTTAAGCAAAGAACGGAGACTTGAACTTGTCCACTTCTGCCTGCAGTTTAAGGAGTGGGAAGAGGAGTATAAGTCACTGGACGGCCTCTCTCGCGCTCCAGCTTTCGATCCTACGGGCGAAATAGCTGTCCGCATGGAACTGCTTAGCCGGAAGATGAAATGCGTTAGAGAGGCTGCTAGGGCCTCAGACGAGTACCTTGCGCCATGGATATTCAGATCCGTGACGACTGGAGCGACCTTTACGACCTTTGAAGGGGAAGGCGTACCGTTCGGGAGAGACATGTTCTACGACCGTTTAAGGAAGTTCTTTTATATTCTCGACAAGATCCGCGAATAAAACATGGTATATGATAGGAGGTGACAAATATGACAAAGAAACAGTATAGGCTTAGATGTCAAAAAAGATATTGTCAGCGTGAGCGGCGTAGCAAAAGACTCCAGCAATCATACGATGACAGAATAAAATATTCCGAGCATAGGATATTTATGAGAAGAGCAGCGATGGTACGGCAATACCAACCACGGCTGTTATACTGTCCTATTATGTGCATGTATTTCAATATGTCGAATAGTATGATTAAACAGTTAGAGGCTACTGTGGCTATGGCAATATCTTCTAAATCTAAGCTCCGTGAGGCATTGTCTGCACTAAACTAAATGAAACAGCCTGCGTCAAAATGGCGTGGGCTTTTCTTTTTACCTTCGCGTGTATTACACGATGTATGATAGGAGGTGATAAATATGACACTAGGAATATTATTAATAATCTATGTTGCGCTTAATACCATTTTAATGTACATAGGCGTTACCAGATATCATCCGGAGTTTGCTATATGTAATAATAGTGGAGAATTCATAGTGATGATTATTGGAACGTTTATAGGCGTATTAGCATTAGCGCCGTTATGCATAATATTTATAGTTCGTAATATAATCTTAAATCTTACGAAAGGCTCGTTCAAATGAACGGGTCTTTATATTTTTCGTATCAATTACACGGTCTGTAATGAACGATTAACTTTATTTTAAAGGAGGACAATACTATGAATATGAAGCCTATGGTTTATCGCGATTATGGAACATCAGATCCGGAACTTCTGTATTACTACTACGATATCATAAACGACTTTGAGATTGCCATAATAAACCGGGGCAGTCATCCGTGTGGATATATTCGAGTTCCGGACGAAATGCTTGAAAAAGCGAGAAAGATTGCTTGTGAGATGGACGCCAGCGTCGATGATTACGACAACTGGTATGCCGACGTGCATTACGGGTTAACGTATGCCGAGTTAGGGCGCCCATTTGACGACGATCGACTTACTAGCGGCTTGTGGATCGGGTGGGACTATGCACATCTCGGTGACCGCTACGGTTTAAGATGGCGTCATCCTTGTGAGAAAGCGTGGACTACAGAAGAGATATTTGAAGAGGCGTTAAACGCTTTGGACAGTGTTCGGTTTTGTCTTGGAGAAAGAGAAGGAGAGTAAATTGTTCTATCAAAAGCTCGGGTGAAAACTCGGGCTTTATATTTTTCGCAACAATTCCACACCTTCTTATAGAGTATAAACATTAATAAGGAGGTAACTATAATGACTAATACAATTAATGTTACGGCACACGAATGGAACTTTTTTAAAATTAAGAGCGTGCTTGGGACTATGGTTCGCCGGATTGACTATCCGGAACCATACGATCCAAGTTACTTATTTGTCGCGGAAGTTCCAGATAACATGCTGGACAACATCCGTAAAGCATTACAGACAATCCGTGAGGAAAGGGGTTAGACTTTAAAAGGGGCTCTGGTCTTAGGATCAGGGCCTTATATTTTCGCAGATTTTACACACTGTATAATGAAGAGAAAGGTAACTACAACCTTAAGAGGCAATACGCATTTTAATAGTTGAAATAATGTAGGAATTGGCGGACTTTAACCCTCATTCTCTTTATTTTTCGCAGATTTTACACACTATATTATAGAAAGTAATTAATCTAAACATATTTTAGGAGGTAAATACTATGTTAAACATTATTATTGATGCAATCGTAACTGGAGTTACTACAGCAGCTGTGGCTGTTGGCGGATTCGCATGCGATACTGGTACGTTTATTGCCGATACGGCAGTGAACACTACCAATGTTGTATGTGACTTTACTGTAGACACGGCTACAGCGGTAGCGGACTTCACTGTAGATACGGCCAATGTAGTGTACGAGTATTCACCCTGGGGACTTATGGACCAGGTTAATACTTTAAATAAGAGACTGGAAGAACTGGAAAAACCGGATTAACTTCCGGTCTTTTTATTTCTTCGCATAGTTTTCATGTCCTAGTATAGGAGGAAGCTATTTAATATAGATTTTTAACTTGAAAGGAGATTGGAAACTATGACGAAAGATACGATTAAATTTATTGCGATCGTGGTTTGGCACAGACTCATAACTATGCTTGGAACATGGATGCTGATCGTGTACCCGGTATGGGAGGTTTATAGTAGAACCGACTTACTGGACTACATGGACGGCGATGTGTTTATGAATGTGGTTGCTGTGATCTGTATGATCAACTGCGCGATTAAATGTATAAAGCTTTATCGAAATAGTAGACATCCGGTCTACTACAAATTAGTTAGAATCAATGAAATAGACGACTAGCTACCTCCAAGCGGAAGGCTCACTTTACGTGGGCTTTCTGCTTCGCGTGAAATTCATGCCTCTTTATAGGAATCAAATGATATTTCTATTTAGGAGGTAAAAGTTATGGAAATGTTGAAAGTACTTAAATGTGCACTTGCATGCGGATGCATAATTATAGTAGTCGTCGGATTTATCGTACCGACCATGGCGATCTATTTCGCAGGTCAGATCATAAAGTTCGGCGCAATATACCTGATATTAAATGTCGCCTGCAAGATGGCGCTGCATAAGTCTTTATTCGACATAATAAGAGCTGGACTAAAGAGAGATGACGAGGACTAGGCTTAAGGCCCACATTACGTGGGCTTTACGTCTCGCAATAAATTCATAGACTATTATGGAAACTGAAAATCTTTAGTTTACATAAGGAGGATAACTATGATATTTATTGGGGGACTGTTCATTGCAACAAGTGCATTACTATTTCCGATAGGTCTTATACTTATCATAAAAGGGATAACAAAAGATGATTAAAGTTCAAAAGCGTAAGAGCTCGGGTGAAAAACTCGGGCTCTTTTGTTTTTATAAAAAGGAGGATTTGAAATGAAGGCTTATATTGTAACGCTGTCTTTTGACACCGGGGATGAGACTTTGGAGTGCATTGAGCATGTATTCTCGTCGAAGAAAAAAGCAGAATCGTATATTAAGGGACTCACCCATGATAATGACGAATACCCTAATGATTCCGGAATTACATATGACAGCTGCGGGATGCCTATGCGAAGCGTTACGCTAGACGAGGAAGGGTATGAACATATCGGTTACCACTATTACTGCAAATGCGAAGATGTGCTGTAATCGCGTACATTTCATAGCCTATCATGGAAGAGATAAAACCACATTTAAAAGGAGGTTACTTATGGCAGATACTGCAAGAGACGCTGTTGAAGATTTTTTAAAACGTGGATATGAAAGTCTGGATCTTAATGATCCTAAGTACCCGGAAAAGCTTAGAGCGTTAACCGAAGCATACCGGCAGATGGTTGCTGACAAGGCAAACGAAGTCACTTCAGAAACTGAGGAGGAAAAGATCCGGATCGAAGAGAAACGGCTTGAATTCGATACTCTGGTAGAAAAGAAGCGGCGTAAGTTTGACTACATCAAGACCGGAATTCTGGCAGGTCTTGCTGTCGGAAGCGGCGCAAAGTCGATCTGGGCTATTAAAAGATCGACAGAAAAAGAAAAAGACGAAGCATATCTTACGCTTACCGACAAGACGGTAATGCAGGACGAACTGCGTGAGAAACAGCACTGGTGGCAGAAACTTTTCTAAAGCACGAGGCTGCGTGGCATATGCTGCGCGGCCTTATACTTTTCTATTAAACATGCAAAGGGGGTTCTATGATCATTGCGATTCTAGTAAACGTCTACATTATTATCGGGTGTCTTTGCGGGCTACTATTACGTTCGATCGCAAAGATGGCGCTTAACAAGGTGGACACATCGACACGGGTAAAAGAAAGTGCTACGTATATTTTGGAAGTGTACGATCATCATCAGGTAAAGTATGCATTATTTTCATGTTTACTGTGGCCATTAATACTTAAGTGGCTGTTATTCGGTTAAAAGGGGGAAACTATGATAAGGGGAAATTTCTGGACAAAAACAGGCTTTGTAACAAAATCATTTGAAGAGGCAGTTCTTTGGATCTCGGTTCTTCGTGACAAGGGATTTATATTTGCGATGACGGTTCGAGTGTATGAGCGGGGGGAGCTCTACTATCTCTTTGCCGTCAACGTCAACAGTATCATTGCCGACGAGCTCGTGCGTGACGAAGGATTTCATGATGAGTTCCCGATAACCGACGGAATAGGAGTGGCATTATGATATTACGTGGATACTACGTAAAATATGGCTACATGGGATGGGTACCGGAACTGAATCGGTACCTTTTGTTTTGCTCTGATACGGAGTATTTGGAGTGCATGGAAAGCTATCTGGAGTCGTGATATTTTCATGGCTTACAATAGAAACCAATAAACCATACAAAAGAAAAGGAGAGTAAAATGAACGAGAATCTGACATTTACCGAGAAGATGAAACTTAAGTTCTACGATGCTAAAAACTGGGCGCAGACGAAGCTCCACAACGTAGCCAACTTGGCGAAGGATCATCCGATGGAAACATTGACTCTTATTGGAGGCTTGGCAACTGGTGCGTCAAAGGCGTACAAGTTTGCGAAGCTCCATGAGGATAAGGTCCACCGTGAACGAGATTTCTACGACCCGCGTGTTGGAAAGACGACGAGAGCTTCAAGAAAGCTTAAGAGCTACGAACTTAACGAGATCGAACGTCGGTATAACAGAGGTGAGTCCTATCAGAGTATTCTCTTTGATATGGGGCTTTGGAAATAACCACGAGGCTGCGTGACATGGTTCACGTGGCCTTAAATTTTTGATGGAGACAATCAATGAAATCACCATGTAAGGGATGCATGTTCAGGACAGTTGAACCAAACTGCCACATGACGTGTAAAGACTATTTGCAGTATGAGGCATCAAGAAAAAAAATCTATAAAGCAAAACTTGATGCTATGAGATGTAACGGTCTATTAAAGAATAGAAGAAGTGGGAGGCAAGGATGAAACAGCAGGAGTATTTGAACTTAAAGCGCAAGATTGAGAACAACTTTACGAAGGTGCAGGCGAATGTGCTGCTTGATATTGTAAACCGGATACGTTATCAGGACGAAATTATTGCAGCTGATCGACGGATCATGACGCTTACGAAAGAGAATTTAGATTTAAAGCTGTCGATACTCGCGCACCGCATCAAAAACACGGGTCTCAATATTGATATTTCAACATTCGAACTGCCGGAAGAAGAAGCCGAAAAGGAGGAAGAGTAATATGACGTATAGATCTAGATGCATTGACACAAGAAAATGCTTTGGTAAACGGAAAGAACTTAACGGCGAGTACTATTGCCGGATCTTAACGCCCGATAGTAAGTGCCTCGATAAGAGAGCCTATGAAAGTGACGGCGATTGCCCGTTCTGTAAGAAGGATAACCGGTTCACAAATGGGACTTACTACCCGCATCGAGAATTTTATAAGAAGGAGAAAACAGTATGAGTAAGTACTATGAAGTATGGAGTGAGAACAACGCAATTAGACTTTGCCTTTGCGAAGAAGATCGAAACGAGGCCGGCGAACTTGTGAAAACACAGGAGTCAAGTATCTCCATGTCACCTAATAAAGCAATTGCACTTGCCAAGAAGCTGTCACTTTTAGCAGAGAAAATGAAGGAAAAAGAGCCCCGATAAGCAAAATAGATGGGGTAAAATTTGACACGAGGGTGACGGCCGAGGCCCTTTTCTTTGGCTAAAAGTAAAAGAAACCGTCAGTTTGCCAGTTTTGACCCCTATTTTAGAAAGTTTTTAGAAAAATGAATAAAAATATAAAAAGAATAGAAATGGGGGTATAAAAGTGACAGCCTGACGGCCTATAGGAGGTACTATGAGAAGTTCTACGAAGTCATTTATATTTACAGCCCTGTCTTGTATTGGGACTGTAGCATCCGCTATTATGGCCATTCACGAAACGAAAAAACGCATGGAACATTTAGATGATATGCATGATCGCGGGATACTGAAAACCGTCTGGGATTACAAAGGAACGATCGCCGCGGTTGGCTTATCCTGCACAGCAAGCATCTTATCAAGACATACGTCTGAGAAAGCGATCGCTGGTCTTGTAAGCTCACTTGGCGGCGCAATCATGACACGCGATATTGCACTAAAAGATTCCCTTTCCTATTTACCAAAAGAAGAACGGGACGAAATACTAGATGAACAAATTGCAGAAGCTGCAGCGAAAACATGGAGACCAGACGTATCGGTGGAACACACAGGATTTGGCGATGAGCTTTGCTACTTTGAATTTAGCGGCAGGTGGTTCACGTCAAGTGAAGACGCCGTACGGAATCAGCTTAAGATGTTTAACGAAGACTTAGTGGACGGATTCGTTTATGTTGACTCTGGCGGCGGTGAAAAAGTAAAAGTCGGATGCTACGCCGCACTTAGCGAAGTGTATGAAGCACTCGGGCTAACTCCAGATCAATTCGGCGATACGTACGGCTTCGCGCCCGATTACTATGATGAGAAGGAAGGCGTGATATTTAGGTTCCGACGCGCGACACAGTACACTGACAATGCCGGTGTCACGCATAACACAAACGTATTTGTCATTTCAATCGATGAGGCGACATGGCCTTGCGACTGGCACCTTGAAGCATAACAATTCGCGATAATTTCATGGACTATAATAGAGGTGGAAAATAATTTCCTTCTCTTTATATTTTTAGCTTATAAAACGAAAGGAGAAACAAATGAAACTCAAAGCATTAGCGTTTGCAGGCTTGGCCTTTGCAAAGAAACATGAAGGCACGATACTCACGGCAGGATCCATGATTAGTACAGGTCTTGCCGTTTTCTTTGCGCTTCGGGACGCTCCGAAGATCATGGCAAAGTTTGACGAGATTAGAGAGAAGGATCTTACGACAATCGAGAAAGCAAAGGAGATCGCTCCGGTCGTAGCTAGAGTAGGACTTGCAACAACAGCCTCCTTTATATTTCAGGCGGCCAATCACAAGTATGCAGCAAATGCAGTAAGCTCTGCAGCAAACGCCATCGGTCTTTACAACATGGCATCCAAAGAGCTGGAACTTAAAGACAAGGCCATCGCTGAGATTGCCGGAGAAGATACGGTAAAAGCGGTCAACAACAAAGTTGCAGAAGAAAAGGAAGCCGCGACTACTGGTGTTGGATATTCCGAGTGCCCGACTAGAAAGGTCATCTATACTGGCGAAGGCACGGAGCTCTTTTACGACAGAGATATTACGGGTTGCTGGTTCTATAGCAGCTACATGAAAGTATGGGATCATTTGCTTGAACTTAATTTCGAAGCACACGACGTTGATATTTATGCCGACGAGTATGCATCAAAACTCGGTATTGCAGAAGCAGCACCATCCTCGCTTAACGGACTATATTGGCGATGCACCCAGAGGGCGCATACCATCAAACCTGATATTGTAGTAAAGAATGACGGGCCTTCCGTGTACTGGGAGATCTCGTTTGACGACTATGGCATGCCAAAACGTAGAGAGGACTGGTGAGATGTTAGGCGATACACAAATCATTATTGAGTTTGAGCACTTTTGTCATAGATGTAAATACAGAAAATGCAATCCGCATCGATATCCTTGCGATGAATGCATGTCACACCCGGTCTCGTGGAACTCTGCGAGGCCGGTTTTCTTTGATGAAGACGAACATAAAGAGTGCCATCCGCGAAAAAAACATAGCCTGTAATGATAAGTAGCATAAACATTATATGATAAGGAGGACAATGTTATGTCACACAACAACAAAAACAACAACCAGAACAATCAGGCAACTGTTGACGTGAAACCGGAAGAATTGAAACCGGTGAACAACGAGAAGCCAGAAAAGGTTAAGATCACGTTTAAGGAACGTGTCTTTGGATTTCCCAAGAGGCATCCGAAAATCGCCAAAGCAGGTAAAGTTGTTCTTGAGACTGTAGGAATTACTGCAATCGCTGGAGCAGCTGCCGTTGGAGGCGGGTACTTTGGATGCACCTTGGCACATAAGGACATGGAAACACTTGATATTGACGACTATCTTGACAAGAGGGCACTTGCGATCACGGCCAAGCCGCCGGTTGACGACGTCAAGCCTGACACTGCGGATGATGGTTCAGAGGACACAACGACGTTTGACTGATAAACGCTTATCACAAAAGAGACTGTGCATTTTGCATGGTCTCTTTCGTTTTGTATAGAAAGGAGCAGACATGTCATCGATAGATGATGCAATGAAGAAAGAGATCGAGCGTGTCTCCGGAGACGTGATCCAGGAGAAGCATAAGGTAAAGAAAGTATCGGGTCTTATGCGAGACGGCGATAACAGCGCGCTATCAAAATTTAAAGATACGTTCTTTGAGGAAGATGCGCACACCGTAGGCGAAGGGATCCTCGAAGATGTCATTATCCCGACGATCAAAAATCTCGTGGCTGATATTTTCATTGGAAGCATCGAGCGGGCACTATTTGGAAAGTCAAGATCAAAGGGCAGTGGTTATACGAACTACTCGTCCTCTCTTGTTCGAACACATACGGCTTCCGGTACGAACTACTCGAACGTATCGAAAAAGCCAAGTGCGCCAAAAGAAGAGAAGGAAAAGATCTCTCTTAACAATCTTATTATGAAGAGCCGTCCAGATGCACAGTGTCTCATCGACGAGATAAAAGGGGAGATCTACGAGCATGGCCAGATATGCGTAGCGGATGTCTACGAGATGCTTACCTCTGATGACGAGGTTGGGTCCACAGACTTCACCGATAACTACTACGGCTGGAAGAACATCGACGGGGCTTATATTAAGCCTGCCGGATCCGGATTCAGAGTAATATTACCAAAACCGATACAGCTTGATTGATATTTAAAAAGAAAGGATAAAAGCATGTTTAAGATTACGTTTGATCTGTCCATAACGGGACTCGTATCTCTTGCCGTCGCCGGTATATCACTTATCGTGGCGCATACATCAAAGAAGAAGCTTGACCGCGTTTGTGACAAGCTTGACATTGCACACGACAAGATCATGGATAAGGACTTCGATCTGGAAGGCTATGTCACGCAGAAGGTTATTGAGGATGTCGTTCGTGACCGTGCTGCAAAAGAAGTCGACTATCAGGTTCGTCCGATCGCAAAAGAGGCGCTTAAAGAGGCCAACACGATCTTTAGTAAGAAGATCGAGATCGAGATCAACGAACAGTATCAGGATACCAAGGCAATGGTAAAGGATGCGCTTAAAGAAAAGGTTGGCGAGATTGATATTTCGGATGTGAAGAAAGAAGTCATTAAGGACGCCAAACGCGAGGCGATGGATAAGCTTGACTCCGATCTTGACGTCATTCGTGAGTCCTATAACAAACAGATTAAGACGCAAGTGGAAACGCTTGCCAGCCTCGGTAACATGACGAAATCGTTCGTGAAAGGAGTTATCTAATGGGAATTAAAGATAATGTCATCGGATTATTTAATAGAGGAAAATTCTTTGCACAGGCCAATTCGCCGAAGATCTGCTTTGTGCTTGGTACGGTAGAACTGGCTGTGACGGTTGTGTCAGCCTGCAAAGCAACACTGAAATTTAAAGATCACATCGATGAGTACAAAGCCCGCATGGCGAAACTTGATACGATCGCTAAAGCGCAGGAAGATGGCACCGCGACTGAGGACGCTGCGGAAATCGATGTAAAGAAGTACAGAAGAGATGCCAAGATTACGCTGGGTCTTGACTTCTTTAAGTGCTACTGGAAGACCATGGTCCTTGGCGTTGCGACAACCGGTACCTACTATGCCGGATACAGGGAACTCACAAATCGTGCCATCGATGCAGCTGGTGTTGCTGCGGCTGCTATGACCCAGCTTAAAGAAGAGCGGGCCAGAATCGAAGAAAAGTATGGTCCAGAAGGCTTAAAAACCGCGATGGGACTTAGTGAAGAACAGGCGACCGTTGAGGGACACATTGATAAAGAAACCGGCGAGCAAGTCGTCGACCGTGTGACTTATCCGGAAGCTAGAGACTTATTTGGTATCTGGTTTGATGCGACCCATAAAGACTACGACAAGACGATCGGAGCAAACAAAAATTATCTTGCACAGAAGGAAGTGTTCCTTAACTGGAAACTTGACCGCGATGGGAAACTCTTTGTAAACGACGCTTTAAGGATCCTTGGCTACGACGACAAAGATCTCTTTGAAGCAGGCCAATATTACGGCTGGATCAAATATAAGACCGACGAGGAAGCAGCCAGACACGGCGCAGACAATTATATTAGCCTTGGGGTATTTAAAGACCATGGAATTAATAAGGACTTTGCGGAAGGCAGGGTTCGCGAAGCCTTTATTATGCTAAACGTCGATCCGATGCCAATCACGGACAAATGTGGATTCAGGAAAATGGGCGACCGATTTGAAGATGACCGTAGAATACCGCTTCGCGTTCCGGAATTTGCATAATGAAAAGGGAGGACTGTGCGTATGATGTCAATTCTCGGTACCATTTTGGCCATTGGAATCATTGGCCTCATACTGAAATTCGTCACGCTTTTTATTGGGCTGGGGCTTCTTGCTCTGGCCTATGACATTCTATTCGGGAGGTCACTTAAATGAAGATAGTAGGTCTACTTGCCGTCTTTCTTCTTGGCGGCGGAGCTGGATTTGCCGGTGGATATTTGTTTGCCAGTAAGAAGAAACAAAAGTTCGCCGATGCGCAGATCGCGGACATGGAAAGATATTTCAAGAAGAAGTACGAAGAGAAGGCTGCGGATGAGGATGCGGACATTATGGAAGGCGATTTCAAGGAAGTAGAGGAAGAACCTACTCCTGCACCCGCCACGTATGATACCACACCGAAAAACGCTGAGGATAGCTTAACTCGAGAAACGAAAGAGCGTACGTTCCGAAAGGCGTCTCATGACTATACACAGTATTACCGCGGAGAGGCGGCAACCATGGATGATGAAGAATATAGTGAAGACTTTGCCTTAGGTCTTCAGGCAAACGAACGGGCCATGGAAAGCAGAGGACCGACCCTTATATCTGAACGAGAGTTCGGTAAGGACACCTCTCTTAAAACCATGGACCTGAACTATTATCAGGGCAACGGCGTACTAACAATCGAAGGCGACGTTGATGAAGAAGTCATCGAGGATTTCCAGGAGATCGAAGCCATGATTGGCGACAAGATCATTGAATCCGGATTCGCCGACGACAATCGCGATACGCTGTATGTCCGAAACGAAAAGATGGGAACGGACTATATGATCAACAAGATGTTCGCTTCCTATGAGGATGGATAAAATGAATAAGTATATTGAGCATTTGATGGATTTAGTTGGAATCGATATGAGTCATTATGCACTTTGCAGCAGGCTGATGTCGATTCCTTTTCATTACGACGAGCATTTCATAACGGATCGGAATAGGAGAGATGATGGTGAGGATCTGCGCCTATCTTATATGGACGGGGGCGAGGACCGGATCTCTCATGATATTCCAATCAGCGTTCTTGAAGTACTGGTTGCGCTTGCGATCCGGATCGATCTTGATATTATGGGCGAGCCCGGAAATAGGGACCCCGGAAAGTGGTTCAATCTTATGCTTAAGAACCTTGGTATTGATTACATGACGGATCGATACTTTGACGGTGGGAAGATTGACATGGTGATCGAGCGCTGGCTTGACAGGGAATATGACATGAACGGACAGGGATCGCTGTTTCCGCTTACGAAATGCCGGCTTAATCAAAGAGGAATCAGTATCTGGGATCAGGCATGCCAATACATCGTGGAGAATTATAGATGAGTGACCCAAAGATCGTAAAGAAAGATGCCTACATGGGTATCGTAAAGTATCTTTCAAATCATCCGGAAGAGTTCGTAAGCTCACACGAACTTGCGAGAAGATTTGGAATCGAAACGCATACAGCTAGAAAGTACGCAAAACGTGCGGAAAAAGTTTTAGGAGGCCGAGTTGAATCTGAGCCCGGTCTTGGTTATATCTGGACACCAAAATACACGTATAAATAAGAATAGGAGAACAACATGAAAAAGGTATTAATGATCGTAATAGGAATCGCACTGTATGAACTTGGTTACAAGCATGGTCACGACGACATGCATATTGCGATGCTTCAGTCGCTGCTTGATGAAGATGTAACGATTGACTATGGTACAAAGGATAAGGGTGATGAAAGCTGATCCGATCCTTGACATGTTCTCGAGGCTTAAACGCATGAGCTACCATGAATTTGAAACGAAGCTTGGAGCGTACGGCCAGGCTTCTTTTAACATGGGACTAAAGTACAGCAACGAGAACGGTGTCACATGGTTTGAAGATGATATTTTTGACGTCATGATTAATTGCGGTGTCGATCCAGATACCGCAAACAAAGTGATTGATATTTTAATTACAGGAAAAGAATAGGAGAAGCATATGGCAAAGACAATTACGATTGATGACGATGGGAACATTGTTGGGTATAAGCCGATTGCAAAATGGGCTAAGAGAAGCGGCATTCCGTTAAACACGGCATATGTGTACGCTGAAAGAAACAGGATTCCGGCTTTAAAAATTAAACTTGAAAACAGCTTTTCCGTATTTATCCCTGAAGATTACATATATATTCCTGGAAAGCGCGGAGTCAAACGAAAAGTAAAGGAGGAAACATGACGGCACTTGGAGTTGATGAACTGAAAAAACGTATCACGGAGCACACGATTAGTGTTCCGGAAAATATGACACCAAACGATCTTGTGATGTGGCTTAGCGGGTACCAGGAATGCCTAAGCCGTATCATTTCGATTATTGATGACATGTACACAGACAAGTACAGATGAAAGGAGAAACACATGAACGCCAAAACACCTGTTAGCGCACTTATCCATCTTGATACAGGCGAGGATATTAAGATCCGCGACATCGTCGAAGTGGTAGATACGTCTGTCGCCACAGCCTTTATATACCGGTATACCTACTACGATGAGGAAGGTATGCACACCCTCATGAAGTCATATACGATCAATAATAACCGGATCGTTTATATTAAAGCCGATCTTAGCGAAGAGGAAGACTAAACATAATAAGAAAGGAGCTACTCATCATGAAAAAGGAAAAGACATTAGTCGACTATATTGGGGTACCGGCAACACTTGAACAGACGGGTGAGGAGTGCAGCGAGCTTAGCTTTGCGGCACTTAAACTTGCCCGTATGATGCGCGGCGAAAACAAGGTACACGGACATACAGAGGAAGAGCTGAAAGAAAAGCTTACCGAAGAGTGCGCTGATATTTTGATCTGCATCAACGAGCTCGTAAACTGCGATCTCGTAACTGTGGACGCTCTGTGTAAGGGCATCGAGCAGAAGGAAAAGCGGATGAAAGAGCGCCTCACCGGGGAGCTTGAAGAAGTAAAGAAGCCCGATAAGATAGATCCGATGGATATTCTTATGAACAACCTGGCCGATGCCATAACCGATATGTTTGAAGCCATTATTACGGGGCCTGCTCCGAAAGATAAAGAGAAAACGAAAGAGGACGAGGTGAAGTGATGTGCTGGACTTCCTTAGTATCGGGATCGAAGAAACACGAAATGGCAAGAAAGTAAAGCCTAAGTTCGAAGTGAACTTCAACACGAAGGATCTCATGACTCGTGGCGGTGACTTCTATGCAGTCTGGGATGAGCGAAAAGGGATCTGGTCGACGAATGAGCAGAGCGTTATCGATCAGGTCGACATGGCAGTAAAAGACTATGTGTCAAAGCGATCTGCTGCTTTCCCGGAAGAGAAAATTATTCCGGCGTATATGAGAGATTCCGATTCCGGAAGTATAGACAGGTGGCACAAGTACGTGAAAGATCAAATG
>Ga0326513_10000164_pt1 | contig 53075 bp, 50 predicted proteins | sample 2_2465_0518_D_FD_203654 | JGI IMG/M metagenome (GOLD analysis project Ga0326513, IMG submission 203654) | Bovine rumen microbial communities from UC Davis, California, United States - 2_2465_0518 | ecosystem: Host-associated > Mammals > Digestive system > Stomach > Rumen | place: USA... | reverse complement strand
CAACCTCTACGACATGCACGGAACGCGGCAGGTCATCAAAAAAACGATTTCTGTAGTGAGACGGTGAGGCTAGCGCGAGGAGAGTCGCGCAGTGGTCTTGTAGAGCCGCTGAAGGACAGCTTCGACAAAGTGCTTGTCGGCAGCATTGTCGGGCTGCAGGGTACGGCTGACGCAGTCGTAGAACGACGAGCCCTCGGGGGTGATGTAGTTGAGGCGGTTCTTGACTGCGTGCATAGCGAATTTCTTTCTTTCAGGATATCTAACACCCAGCACATTGCGGCTAAAGATAAAGGGTGTGATATCGACATGCATCTGGGCTAGGAGTGTCGCCGCGAGGTCGCTCTGGCTCATCAGACAGTCGACGGTGGCAGGCTTTTTCAGTGCACCACCGAGCCATAGGATGGGTATCTCGGCCACCGAGACCTCGGAGAGCGACTGACCGGGGCGGAAGCAGGCGCCGTGGTCGGGAACAACGATAAGGAGCAGGCTGTCCCACTGGGGCGAGGCCTTGAGCTGGTCAACGAATACGCCGAGGCAGGAGTCGGTATAGGCAAAGGCATTCTCGCGCTCGTCGGGCAGCCTGTGGTAGTCGACATCCCAGGGTTCGTGGCTACTCAGGGTGAGCACCGCCGAGAAGAAGGGTCCGTGGGCAGGCAGAAGGGCAGGTGTGAGGACATGCTCGTCGGGGACGCCCCAGGCACCGGTATAGAGGTCGGAGGGGAAAGTCTCACCACCGCTGACAGTGGTGAAGCCCGTCTCCATAAAGTACATGCGCATGTTGGTATAGTCGATGTCGCCCGCGAAGGTCATCGCGGTAGCATAGCCCTCGGCTTTAAGCGAGGAGGCTATTGACGGCAGGCAGCGGCAGAGGTCGGGACGCTTCATGAGCGTGGCTGTCGGCAGGCCCATCCAGCCACTAAGGACAGACACTAGGCCGCGGTCGGTGCGATAGTTGCTCGAATAGGCATTAGTGAAATAGACGCCCTCCTTGATGAGACGCTGCAGGTTGGGTCCTACACGGTCGTTGCCCACCATGCCTTTTCCGCCGCCTTCCCAGATAACCAGCATGATGTTGGGACGCTCGATGCGCAACAGGGTGTCGGAGAGTGTCGGATCGGGTTCAAAGATGTCGCCCAGCAAGGCGTCCACCTCGCTGTCGGGCATAACGTCGAACTCCTTGGCGAGGTTCTGTGCCTTGAAGAGCGAGTGGAACATGTTGAACGTGGGGTTGAGGGCCGAGTGATTGCAGAACTGGTGAGTGGAGAAATAGGCGAAGGAAGGGTTGGCGGTAGACTCGGTGACGCTGCCTCGCATGCCGAGGAAAAGCAGTCCCGCCAAAGGAATATACCATAACGCATGGAGACGCGGATGACGTCCGGTGAGAGGGTCAAGTGTACGGGGCGTAAACCTGCGGAAGAGCCACACACAGCCCCAGACCAGCAGACCCACCGCAGCAAAGCCCAGGAGGGTGAACCACACCGGCAAGCCGGCGAACATCTCCTTGGGTTTCTCCGCATAGATGAGGTCGTTGGCATCGGGCTTGGAGCCCCAGTAGCTGTAGAGCACCAGATCGACGGCGAACGCCAGCGTGAACACCAACGCGATAAGGATATAATAGGGTACGAGGATGCGTCGCAGCGGCATACGCTTGACGAAGCAGCTTATCACCAGCACGATGACGGGCACCACCAGAAGGTAGCAGGCGGTGGCGATATCAAGGCCCAGGCCATGCCACAGGGCTGCCAGACACGACGTGAAGGGAGCACCGTCGGCCATACCCATGTTGTAGAGCATGAAGACCACCTTCTGCGCCACGAAGAGCAGGAGCAGAAGGAGGAAAAGGGTGAGGAGGAAGCGCAGTCGCTGTTTCATTATCAATTATTCAACGCGCTGAGGGGGGGGTGGAAGTATCTAATTTACAGTAGATTGAGTTATTCGAAAGAAACTCAGGAACAATATTCTTCATCTTGGCCACAATCTGCATGTCGTCCATCTGTTCAAGGATGGTCCAGAGCTCGTTGTACTCGCGGTCGATGGCATCGATGGGGTAGCGACGCACCTGGGCGCGCATAATCTTGGGGTGGTAGGTGGGGATGGTGTTCTCCTTGGTGGCGAGGAGTTCCTCGTAGAGTTTCTCACCCGGGCGGAGACCGATCTCCTTTATCTCGATGCCCTTCATGCCGCTGAGCTGTATCATCTTGCGGGCCATGTCGTAAATCTTGACGGGCTTGCCCATGTCAAAGACGAAGATGTCGCCACCCTCGCCCATGGCGCCGGCCTCGAGGACGAGGTTGCAGGCCTCGGGTATAGTCATGAAGTAGCGTATGATGTCCTTGTGGGTGACCGTCAGCGGGCCGCCGGCAGCAAGCTGCTTCTTGAAGAGCGGAATCACCGAGCCATTGGAGCCAAGGACGTTGCCGAAGCGGGTGGTCACGAAGTGGGTCTGCTTGTTGGAGCGGCTCTGGATATAGATTTCGGCCATGCGCTTGGTGGCACCCATGACGTTGGTGGGGTTGACGGCCTTATCGGTAGAGATCATGACGAACTTCTGCACGCCATACTTGATGGCGAGGTCGGCCAGGTTGCGAGTGCCAAAGACATTGACAAAGACTGCCTCGTAGGGGTTCTCCTCCATGAAGGGCACATGCTTGTAGGCGGCGGCATGGTAGACCAGCTGGGGGTGGTAGAGTTCGAAGACCTCCTCCATGCGAGCCTTGTCCTTGACGTTGGCGATGACAAACGCCATGCGGTCGAGGTGGTCCTTGTAGGTATTCTTCAACTCGAACTGGAGGTCGTACATAGGACTCTCAGCCTGGTCGAGCATAATGACCTTCTTGGGTTGGTAGGTCATCAGCTGGCGGCATATCTCAGAGCCTATGGATCCAGCGGCGCCGGTAACGAGCACCACCTTGTCGACAACCTCGCGGACGATATTGACGTTGTCCATCTTGATAGGCTCACGCTCCAGCAGGTCCTCAATCTTGATATCCTGAATCTGGTTGGCCGAGAAGGAGCCATTGAGCCACGTAGAGACGTGTGGGACGGCCTTGACGGTCATGCCGAGGTCGAGGGCCTTGTTAGTAATGGCCTGCTTGTGAAGCGTGCGGATGGTGGGGATGGCGATGATGAGCTGTTTGACATTCTTGGACTCGATGAACTTGGTGTTGAGCACCGAGCGGGCACGCATCACAGGGACACCATTGAGCTGCTGGTTGACCTTCGACATGTCGTCGTCGATGAAAGCCAAAACATGGTATTCGTAGTTGCTCTCCTGTTTAAGGGCGTTATAGGCTATCATACCCGCAGCGCCGGCACCGTAGATGACCACATTGACAGAGGGACGGCGACGACGGAAGAACTCGTTGTAGACGCGCTGCATGAATATGCGCGATAAGATCATCAGTATGCCCAAGATAAGGTAGAGCGTCAGAGACTCACGGTAGGAAAGCATGTAGGCAGTAGAGACGATGGGGGGAGTGAACTGGTAGTTGATAATATTGACAATCCAGCACAAAATCAAAGGAGCGATGGCGGTCGTCATGATCTTGTAGATATCCCTCATGCCGGCATGGCGGATGATGCCGCGGTAGGAGCCGGTGATGAAGAAGAAGATGGTAGTGAGCATGAACGACCAGATGAACTTGATCAAGGTGCCACGGGTGAAGACCTCGGGAAGTCCGTTGGCACGGAAAGCCTCCATCAGCCCGAAAGCCATCAGGAACAGCACCACATCTATGACAAGAACGAGCCACTGTGAGATAGTGGAATGGCGATACTTCCTAATGAGATAGAATGACCATCTCTTAAGCATTGATCGGTGAGAGTTTTTTTCCATATAGCGCTATAGTTTATAATCTTGCATCAATAATATTACGAGGCAGCATGCCTTTGACATCGTAGATCACCCCCGGCTGCGGCACCAAGGCCCGCAGGTCGAGGTCGCGGAAGCAGTCATGGGCCACCGCAAGGATGGCAGCGTCATAAGAACCTTCCGGCAACTGGTTGGTCACCTGAGGATTCTTGTCTGTATCGACCCAAGGGTCGTAGATGGTGATATTGGGTGTATATTCGCGGAGGGTGTGGTAGATGTCGACAATTTTGGTGTTGCGGGTGTCGGGGCAGTTCTCCTTGAAGGTGAAGCCGAGGATAAGGATGCGGGCATCCTTGACAGGCACACCCTTGAGGTTCATCTGACGGATGGTCTGGTTGGCCACATAAGCCCCCATGGAGTTGTTGAGGCGACGGGCGTTGCTCATCACACGCGGCAGCACACCATAGAGTTGCGATTTCTGGATGAGGTAGTAGGGGTCGACACTGATACAATGGCCGCCTACCAAGCCCGGCTTGAGTTTGATGAAGTTCCACTTGGAGGCTGCGGCGTCAAGCACATCGTTGGTGTCGATACCCATGGCGTTGAATATCTTAGCCAGCTCGTTGACGAAAGCGATATTGACGTCGCGCTGGCTGTTCTCGATAATCTTCGAGGCTTCGGCAACCTTGATGGAAGGGGCCTTGTGGGTGCCGTTGACGAGTACCGAGTTGTACATGGCATCAATGAGGTCAGCGGCTTCGGGTGTGGAACCAGAGGTTACCTTGCGGATGGTCTCCACACGGTGCTGCTTGTCGCCGGGGTTGATGCGCTCGGGGCTGTAGCCGGCGTAGTAGTCGACATTGAGGGTGAATCCCGTGAGTTTTTCTATTACCGGCAGGCACTCCTCTTCGGTGACACCAGGGTATACGGTGCTCTCGTAGATGACGATATCGCCCTTGGAGATCACCTTGCCCACCACCTCGGAAGCTCCCAACAGGGGGCTGAGGTCGGGGCGGTTATTGTCGTCGACAGGCGTGGGTACGGCAACGATATAGACGTTGCAGTCTTTGATATCCTCGAGCGACGAGGTGCAGCGGAAGCCGTGGTTGCGGATAGCATCCTGCAGAAGGTCGTCCTCCACCTCGAGGGTGGCGTCATGTCCCTGCATGAGAGCCTCCACACGGCGGCTGTTGATGTCGAAGCCCACGGTGGGGTACTCCGTCGAGAAAAGACGCGCCAAGGGAAGTCCCACATAGCCGAGACCCACAACGCAAATCTTTATGTCGCTCAGTGTTATCATGTTTAGTAGTTAAGCTGTTAAGACAATAGATACAATATGCTCAATTTCCTCGTCGGTGAGGTAGGGGTGCATGGGCAGCGACAGGACGGTCTCGGTCAGACGCTTGGCCACAGGGCAAGGCTCCTGCCCAAGGCTGGCAAAGGCCGTCTGCTGGCTCATGGTGCGGGGATAGTAGACCATCGAAGGGATGCCGACGGCTTTGAGGCGGGCCTGTATCTCGTCACGATTCTCCGCCTGGATGGTATACTGCGCCCAAGAGGAGGTGTATCCATCAGGTACTTTAGGAGACTTTATCTTGCCGGCGAGGAGTTCGTCATATTTTCGGGCCACACGGTTCACGGCCTCCACCTCCTCGTTGAAATGATGCATCTTTACCTGAAGCACCGCAGCCTGGAGGGTATCGAGACGTGAATTGAAGCCGAGGCGGACGTTGTCGTATTTATCTGTGCCCTTGCCATGTACGCGCAGTGAACACAACAGGGCGGCATAGTCGTCGTTGTCAGTGAAAAGGGCACCACCGTCGCCATAACAACCCAAAGGTTTTGCAGGGAAGAAGGAGGTGGTGGCGATGTCGCCGAAGGAGCAGTTCCTACGGCCCTGAAGAGAGCCTCCAAAGCCCTGGGCACCGTCCTCGATAAGGTCGAGAGCCATACCCCGACAGAACTCATGGAGTCTTTCGTAATCGGCAGGCAGACCGAAGAGGTCGACAGCCATCACCGCCACTGGCGTGGGACCGTCGTTCTGCTCGATGAGAGCATAATATTTCTTTATCAGGTCGTCGACATCAATATTAAAGGTATCTTTGTTGACGTCGACAAACACGGGCGTAGCCCCAACCATCGCCACGGCCTCGGCGGTAGCGAAGAAAGTGAAGTCGGGCACGAAAACGGCATCGCCCGGACCGATATTCAAAGCCATCAGTGCCATCGAAAGGGCGTCGGTACCGTTGCCACAGGAGATGCAGTGCTTTACTCCCACATAGTCGGCCAACTGCTGCTCCAACTCGGCCACCTGCGAACCCATGATATAGGCTCCGCTACGGGCGACTCCCAGCAGGGCTTCGTCCATCTCGGCACGCATGGCCTCATATTGTCTATGTAGATCGCGGAACTGCATATTATTCTTCTACTTTTCCAATGATTTTTGCTGGTACTCCGGCCACAATTGCATAATCGGGCACATCCTTCGTTACCACGGCGCCGGCACCCACCAAGGCATGGCGGCCAACGGTGTGACCACAGACAATGGTAGCGTTGGCTCCTATCGAAGCACCCTCCTTGACCAGCGTGCGCTCGTAGTGGCCATTGGCGGGACGGTCAAGTCTCGGCATCAGTACGTTGGTGAAGACACAACTGGGACCGAGGAAGACATTGTCCTCTATCTCCACACCCTCGTAGACCGACACGTTGTTCTGTATGCGTACGCCGTTGCCAATCTTGACATTGGGGCCGATGTTGACATTCTGTCCCAACGAGCATTTCTCGCCCAGCACGGCACCCTTCTGGATATGGCAGAAATGCCACACCTTGGTACCTTTGCCCAGGGTCACGCCATCGTCAACATACGAGCTCTCGTGTATATATACTTCTTCGTTCAATTTCTAATTAATCATTAATCGTTAACCATTAACCGTTATTTACCATCCGAAGGGATGTTTGGTTAAAGGATATTTGGCCATGGGGTGATAGTCGCCAACGAGGCCAATGGGTTCAGCATGGCGTATATCGTAAACGGTCTGGATGCACTCCTTGGCCTCGGCGATGCGGAAACCACGGCCGGCAAGAATTTCCTCGTAGCTGCGGGTGTGGAGGTCGGTGAAGCCTTGGCTGAACTCGAACTCCTCGCCGTCGACCAGGATGGCGCGATAGCTGCCGGTATGACCCTCGGGAAGGTGCTCGCCATTGATGCTGAGGAAATAGCGCACACGGGCCTGACGCAGTTCGAGGTAGCCAGCCACACGGTCGTGGCTGCTGACATGCACTACGCTCTTCTGCACCGGACCAAATATCCACTGCAACATATCATAGAAATGGACACCAATGTTGGTGGCCACGCCGCCGCTTTTCTGGAGGTTGCCCTTCCACGAGGCATAGTACCAGTAGCCACGGGGGGTGATATAGGTGAGGTCGACATCGTAAATCTTATCCTTCGGTCCCTCTTCTATTTTTTTCTTCAAAGCGATGACAGAAGGGTGGAGTCGAAGCTGGAAGATGGTGTAGGCACGGTGGCCCGTCTCGTTCTCGATCTGTTCCAGGGCGTCGATATTCCAAGGGCTGAGTACCACGGGCTTCTCGCAGATGACGTCGCAGCCCAGACGCAGTCCGTAACGGGTATGGGCGTCGTGGAGGTAGTTGGGCGAGCAGACGGTGAGGTAGTCGATGCTGTTGCCCTGCGACATAAACCAGTTATTGTGACGGTCGAAGAGCTCCTGCTCGGTGAAGAACGAGGCTCGGGGGAAGTAGCTGTCGATGATGCCGACAGAGTCGTTCTTGTCGTATGCTGCCACAAGGTCGTTACCAGTCTCCTTGATGGCCTTGAGGTGACGCGGGGCGATGTATCCGCCCACTCCTATTATTGCAAAATTCTTCATTTTACCTATCTCAATACATTTGTCCTTTCACTCCCTCTCACTTCTTTTCACTCCCTTTCACTCCCTTTAAACAAACAGTCACACTGTCGGTCCAGTAAGGGATAGAGCGGTGGAAGGTCTGTTTGTATTTGGTTTTGTCGAGCACCGAATAGGCCGGCCGTTTCACCGGACTGGGGAACTCGTCGCTGTGGCACGGCATGATATTGCAGGCGGTTTGGCCACTCTGGCGTGCTATCTCCTTGGTAAAGTCGTACCATGAGCAGACGCCCTCGTTGCTGAAGTGATAGACGCCCTCGTGTCCTTGATAGCTTCCTTCCTCAATAATATCGAATATCGCGCGCGCGAGGTCACCGGCATAGGTAGGGGTGCCTACCTGGTCGAAGACCACCTTGAGTTCGGGCTTGGTGGCCGTAAGGTTGAGCATGGTCAGCAGGAAGTTCTTTCCGTATTCGCTATAGAGCCATGCCGTGCGGAATATCAGGTGACGGCACTGCATGGCAGCCTGTTCGCCTGCCAGCTTGGTACGGCCGTACGCGCCCGTGGGATTGCTGGGTTCTTCCTCGCGACAGGGAGTGTTGTTCATGTTGCCGCCGAAGACATAGTCGGTAGAGACATGTATCAGGGTGCCGTCGACCGCCTTCATGGCCTCGGCCAGATAGCCCACAGCCTCGGCATTGATGCGAAGGGCTGTGGCCTCATCGCTCTCGGCACGGTCGACATTGGTGTAGGCCGCACAGTTGACGATTAGCTGTATACCATGGTCGGCCACAAAGGAGCGCACCGCCTCGCGAGAGGTGATGTCCAACTCGGCCACATCGGTAAAGAACCACGTGTGTTGCGAACGCGGCGCCAATAGCCGCATGTGTGTGCCAAGTTGTCCGTTTGAGCCTGTAACCAAGATATTCATCAGAAACCAATGTTTAGTTAAAAGGGGTTATAAAGTCAGCGAAAAGAGGATGGTGGCTGTCTTTCTCCGAGAGGAGCACCTCGCCTTTGGGTAGCTGCCAGTCGATGGCCAGCATAGGGTCGTCCCAAGCTATGGCACCTTCGGACTCGGGGTGGTAGTATTCGTCGCACTTGTATTGAAACACCGCCTCGTCGCTCAGCACGGCAAAGCCATGGGCCATGCCTTTGGGGAGGAAGAACTGACGATGGTTCTCGCCGGTGAGTTCCACAGCGATATGGCGGCCGTAGGTCTTCGAGTCACGACGGATATCGACGGCCACGTCAAGCACTCGTCCTTGGACCACCCGCACCAGTTTCGACTGGGCATAGGGCGGTTTCTGGAAGTGGAGGCCACGCACCACACCATAGCGCGACCTAGACTCATTGTCCTGCACGAAGGTCACCTGCATGCCCGTCTGGGCGGCGAAGTCGCGCACGCTGAAACTCTCGAAGAAGTATCCACGCGCATCGCCGAAGACACGGGGCTCGATAATCTTGACGCCTTCTATCTCTGTATCAATTACGTTCATTGTCTATCAGTTTCAATAGATACTGTCCGTACTGGTTCTTCACCATAGGCTGAGCCACGCGACGGATATCGTCTGCGCTAAGCCAGCCCTGCTCGTAGCCGATGCTCTCCAAGCAAGCCACCTTCAGACCCTGACGTTTCTCGATGACCTCGATAAAGGTCGACGCCTCGGCTAGCGAGTCGTGGGTGCCGGTGTCGAGCCAGGCAAAGCCACGGCCCATGAGCTGCACGTTGAGTTCTCCGTCCTTGAGGAATTCCTGGTTCACCGTGGTGATTTCCAGCTCGCCACGGGCGCTGGGTTTGATGCCCTTGGCCACACGGACCACCTTGTTGGGGTAGAAATAGAGTCCCACGACGGCATAGTTGGACTTGGGCTCCGTAGGTTTCTCCTCGATGGAGAGCACACGGCCGGTGTTGTCGAACTCGGCCACGCCGTAGCGCTCGGGGTCGGCCACCCAGTAGCCGAAGACCGTAGCCTCTTTCTTCTCCTCGGCGGTAGCCACCGCCTGGCGCAGCATTTTGCTCAAGCCGTTGCCGTGGAAAATATTGTCGCCCAGCACCAAACACACGTCATCGTCGCCAATAAACTCCTCGCCGATGATGAAAGCCTGTGCCAGTCCGTCAGGCGAAGGCTGTTCGGCATAGGAGAAGCGGACGCCGAAGTCGCTGCCGTCGCCCAAAAGGCGACGGAAACCCGGCAAGTCGTGCGGGGTGGAGATAATCAGGATGTCGCGGATGCCGGCGAGCATCAGCACCGAGATGGGGTAATACACCATCGGTTTGTCGTAGATGGGGAGGAGCTGCTTGCTGACCCCCTTGGTAATAGGATAAAGGCGGGTGCCGGAGCCTCCCGCCAATACGATACCTTTCATTATTCTAAGGTTTGATTCAGTTTACTTTTCTTTTGATGCGTCACTCTCTTCACCATAGCCGTAGCCATAACCGTAACCATAGCCGTAGCCATAACCGTAACCGTAGCCATAACCGTAACCATAGCCGTAGCCATAACCATAGCCGCCGTAGCGCTTCTTGATGAGAGGCACGTCGGTAAGGATGATAGCCATATTCTTGAAACGATCCTTATCAGCCATCTCTTGGATGAAGGGAAGCGAGTTCTTGTTCAGGTAACCCACACGCATGATATAGGCAGTGAGGTCGGACACACGGTTGATGACCGCCGAGTCGGCGACAATCTGGCCAGGCGTAGAGTCGAAGATGATATAGTCGTAGTGCTGACGGAGATAGGCCACGAGTCGATCAAGTTTATCGCCCATCAGCAGCTGTGTGGCGTTGGGCGGCGTCTTCTCGCAGACGATATAGTCGAGGTGGTCACTCGTCTCACTGTGCATGATATACTTGTCGAAGTTGTCGTCCTGGTCGAGCAGATAGTGAATCAAGCCCGTGCGGTTGTGACGGTCGATGGTCTTCGAGAGGCTGCGCTTACGCAGGTCGAAGTCGGCCAACAGCGTCCGCTTACCTGTATAGGCCAGCGAGAGGGCCAGGTTCAGGGCCGTGTACGACTTACCCTCGCCGGGTACCGTCGACACCGTCTGGATGACCTTCTCACCTTCCTTCAGGAAGAACGGTATATTCGACTGCAATAGTCGGAAGGCTTCGGTGACGACATCCGTACCGTTGGCGGTGACGATAATCTCATCGTTGGCACGGGCCGCAGGCTTCTGCGGAATCTCACCCAAGATGGGGATATTCGTGGCACGTTCGACATCCATCTTCGAACGCACCTTGGTGTCGAAGAAGTTGATGGCGAACATGATGAGTGCCGGCAAAGCCAGACCGAGGAGGATAGCCACCAAGGCATGCATAATCAGGCTGGGGCCCGAGAGGTTCACGATGGCGGGCTCCACAACCTTGGCGTTGGCCACGGTGACAGCCAGGTTCATCGCCGTCTCCTCGCGTTTGCTCAACAGGTAGAGGTACAGCTCCTCTTTGATTTTCTGCTGACGGGTAACCTCGGTGACAGCCTTGGTCTGCGTAGGCATGGCAGCAATCTGTCCGCGGGCGCGGGCCTCCTGACTACGGGCATCCTGCAGACGAACACGCGTGGCGTTCATCAAGTTGCTGATGGAGGAGTTGATGGCGCTCAACTGGTCGTCCAACTGCTGCTTGTACTGGCGTACCTGCGGGTTGTTAGGACCGGCGGTGGTCTTCAGTTTCTTGTACTGGCTGACAACACTGTTATACTGGCTGATCATGCTTTGGATGCCAGCATCGCTGATACCCACGTTGGCGGGAATCAGTTCCTCTTTGTTCACAGGGTCGGAGACATGGTTCTTGATGTAGCTGATCAGCGTCATCTCGGTCTCCAGCTTGGTCACCTCGTCGTTATAGCGCTGTCCCTGCTGCAACAGCTGGGACGAAGCACCGGTGAGGTCGGGCAGCTGGGAACCACGCTTAATGGACTCCACCTGAGCGTCGACGACATCCAGCTCGCCAGATATCAAGGCGATACGCTCGGAGATAAACTGGTTGGTCTTCTGTGCCACCTTGTTCTTGTCGTCCACTGCGTCGTCGTTATATACGGCAATCAGGGTGTCCACAACCTGGTTGGCACGCTTGGAGTTGTTGTCATTGAAGACGATGGAGACAATCGACGCCATCTTGTCAACGCGGCTAATGCTCAACTTATTAAGCATCGCACGAGCCACCGTCAACGACGGATGCACACCCATGTGGAGGGTCACACCTTCAAAACTCTTGTTGTAATACTTGGTGCGTTCGATAACGAAAGCCACGCTGTCGTCAAACTGTACCGGCTGGCTGAAATACGCCTCGGCCTGCTTGACCACACCGTCTTTTGTCGCCTTGAATACATACTTGTTGTTGGCCTTGGGCGTAACGTCGATGGAGATATCCAGATCACGGACAAACTGGCCGCTGTCGCGTACAACCAACTGTAACGGAGCATCGTCGAAATAGGATATCTTCTTGAACATGTCCGTACGCTCACAAGGATAGTTCAGTTTCAGACGCTGCACCACCTGGTTCATCAACCACGAAGATTTCAGCATGTATATCTCATTCTCGAGCGACATACTTCCGTTGCCGAGGTCCATGCTGCTCAGGATGGCGTCCATGTTCTTCTGCGAGTACCTGATGTTGTTGCCCTCATCCCTTACGAGGATGGTGCCCGACGCGGTGTAGGTCTTGGGCTTCGACTTGTAATAGAAGCCCGCCACAATCAAGCACACCAACACGGAGATGACGAACCACCACCAGTTGTTCAACACCATGAAGATGAGGTCGCGAATCGTGATCGAGTTACCGTTCTCGTTCGACTCATTATCTCCGTTCTGGAGCTGTCTGTTGTTGTATCTTTCCATCTTTGATATCTAGGATTTTTCTGTTATTTCAGTTTCGAGGCCATCACATAGTAGTAGAAGGCCGACGTCAGCAGTGAGACAATCGACACCACGCTCGAGATGTAGCTCAGCGTCATGGGGTCGCGCTCTGCCGACTTCTTCTTCTTCATATTCGGCTCCACATACACCACATCGTTCTGATGCAGATAATAGAAGGGGGAGTTGAAGACATCCTTCGAGGTCAGGTCCACCTCGCCGACGGTACGCGTGCCGTTCTCCTCGCGGATAACCGTCACGTTGGTACGCTGACCATAGATAGTCAGGTCGCCCACCATACTGAGGGCCTCGAAGATAGTCAGGCGCTCGCCGGTGGCCTGGATAACTCCAGGTTTCATGACATCACCCAACACACTCACCTTGAAGTTCATCAGCTTCACCGTCACCACGGCATCGAGGATGTGGCCTTCACCCACCAAACGCTGTTCCAGCTCTGCCGCCAACTGCGCATGGGTCTTGCCAACGACATGTATCTTACCCAGCACAGGGAAGATAATATCGCCTTCGTTGCTCACCAGATAACCCGTCACTGCCGACGAGCCGGGGTTCATCACCACACCGCCATCCACGGCAATCTTGTTCGTCTCCTGATTGAAACGCACCGTTGCCTCGGGTGCACGGCTTTCCACATAGATGTACAGCAGGTCGTTCGTCTGGATTCCTTTCGAGAACTGGCCGCTCTGTTCCATCTCAACATCCCTCGGAGCATCCTTGATGTAAGCAATTTCCAAAGGCTCACTGCACGAGGCCAGCATCAGCATCCCCATTGCAGCCGCAATCAAGGGTAATTTCTTATAGTGATTTCGCATATTAATAATATATTTCTTCTTTTATACGTTCAAACACAGAGTTATACGAATCTATCGTATAATTCTATCAAAATGCAAATATACATATTTTTTTTGAAAAGGGAAAAAATATTTTGCATTCTGCGTCGGTAAAGCATTTTTTTCGTATTTTTGCAACCGATTTTATGCCTTTTATTTCAAACATACTACAGCACAAAAGTCTCTCCATCGTCGGCCTCGAGAAGAACACTGGCAAGACCGTATGCCTAAACTATATTCTCCATAGACTAAACGAGTTAGGCGTACAGGTAGGAGTCACCTCCATCGGTGTCGACGGCGAGCAGGTGGACAGCGTTTTCGCCACCGCCAAACCCGAGATCACCCTCTTCCGTGACACCTATTTCATCACCTCGGAGAAGCACTACCTGATGCGGCAGGCACTCTCCAATATCGTGGCCGTCGACAGCCAACGCACCTCGCTGGGGCCTTTGGTTACCGCCAAAGTACTCATCCCCGGCAAGGTTTTGCTCTCGGGAGCAGCCACCACCTCCATCCTGCGGAGACAGATTCAAACATTTGATTCCATGGGTATTGGACTCTCCATTGTCGACGGAGCCCTCTCGCGTCTGAGCCTTGCCTCCCCCACCGTCACCGAAGCCATGATTCTGGCCACCGGGGCAGCCGTATCGGCCAACGTCAAACAGCTCATCGCCAAGACACGTCACCTCTACCAGTTCATCATGCTCGACGAGGTGGAGGAACCCCTACGCACCATACTAGGAGACATAGAATCAGGACTCTGGGCCATCGACAGTGACCAACAAGTCCACGACCTCGGCATTACCTCGGTATTCCTTATCGACCGTTCCGAACAAGACATCCTGCGCTTCGGACACACCCTCTTCGCCGCCGGCGCCATCAGCGACCGACTGCTGAAAATACTGGCCGCCAAAGGCAAGGACATTACACTGATAGCAAGAGACTTCACCAAGATATTCGTCACCCCTGAGGTCTACACCGAATACACGCGGCGAGGCAACCGCCTCATGGTGCTGCAGCGCTCCAAACTCATCGCCATCACCCTCAACCCCACCTCACCCCAAGGCTTTCTCCTTGATTCCAAGAGCACTTGCGATGCTCTGAGCGACGCACTCCAGACCCCAGTATACGACGTAAAAAAGATTGAGCAATGAAAATCAAAGAACTGACAAAGAACGACGCCGGATTCCAGTATATTATTGACAACATGGACCTCCAGTCGGCGGCAGGACGCCGAGGCATGCTCAATGCCGAGTTCGTCAACAACCCCACAGCGCTTGAGGAGGAATGGGACCGCGTAGCCGAAGCCATCCGCGCCACCAACGACATACCCAACCGACGCTATTACATAGACTTGCGTCACTGCCTGATGTGCCTGCACGACCTCTCGGGCACCTTCGCCTCACTGGCCAACCACACACCACTCAACGAGGTAGAGCTATTCGAAATCAAGAACCTATGCTACATGTCGAAAGCCGCATCGACAGCCATCGAAGGCTTGTCGCTCACCCCCACCCTGCCGCTACCCGACTGCAGCGAGATTTTCGCCCTCCTCGACCCCGACCGGACTGGCATCGCAAACTTCTACATCTATGATAGTTACGACTCGCGTCTAGCACCGCTTCGGCGCGAGCTCAACGCTTTGCAGACCAGCGGCGGCGACCCCATGCGCATCAGCGAGCTGCTGGCACAGCAGAGCGACATCCAGAACGAAGTATGCCTGCGCCTCTCCGACCAACTCCACCCTTGGGTCGACACCCTCGTAAAGACCTTGGAACAAATGTCATACGGCGACTTTCTGCTGGCAAAAGCCAAACTGGCTATTGACTGGCAACTGGTACGTCCCACCCTCGGCGATGTCACCCGTTACAAAAACCTCTTCAATCCGCGCCTCAAACAGCGCAACGAAGAGATGCACCTGCGCTACCAGCCCGTCAGCATCGAGATACGTCCCGGCGTGTGCCTCATCACAGGCGCCAACATGGCAGGCAAGACGGTATTGCTCAAGAGCATCGGCACCGCCCAGATGATGGCCCAGTGCGGCATGTACGTACCGGCCGAAGAGGCCACCGTACGTCTGCTCGACGGCGTAGCCACCTCCATCGGCGACGACCAGGACGAGATGAACGGCCTCTCCTCCTACGCTTCCGAAATCATCAAAATCAGCAACATACTGAGCGACTGCCGAGAGAGGGAGCTGCTGGTGCTCATCGACGAACCTGCCCGCACCACCAACCCCGTCGAGGGCAAAGCCTTGGTACAGGCAATCATAAAAATACTGGAGGGAAGGCCCTCGTTCACCCTCATCACCACCCACTACGGACAACTTGGGAGCAGTTGCCGCAGGCTGAGAGTCAAAGGCTTCGTCGAAGACATGGACAACATCCCGCTTACACCGCAGAGCATCAATCGCTTCATCGACTACTCCCTCACCGAGGACCAGAGCGACAACGTGCCACACGAAGCCCTCCGCATCGCCGCCATCCTCAACTGCGACCCCGAGATGATAGCCCTCGCATCGGCACAGATACAATAAAAAAGGAGACCTCATCAGTCTCCTTTTTCTTTCAGCGGAAAGGAGGGGATTCGAACCCCTGAAGCGCTGTTAACGCTTACTCGCTTTCCAGGCGGGCCTCTTCAACCACTCGAGCACCTTTCCAAATTGAAAATTGAGAATTGAAAATTGAAAAATAATCTCTTTCCCTCTCTCAAAATCGGCTGCAAAAGTACAACAATTTTCCGACATGACAAAAAAAATGTATATTTGCAGAAAAGAAAAAATAATCACAAACATTAAAAACAACTAATAATGAAGAAATTAATCATCTGCGTTATGGCATTGACAACGCTATTAGGCACCGCCGTCCAAGCCCAGAAAAAAGTGCAAAAAGAGGTCGGCATCAAACAAAAAGTGGAAGAATATGCCGAGTTCAAACTGACCTCCGACCTCGTCGAGACCCTCTCCGACAACGAGCGTAAACTGGTCGGCATCTTCATTGAAATCGGCAAAATAATGGATGACATCTATTGGGACGAGTATTTCGGCAACGAGAACCGTGCCAAGCTCAACAAAATCAAGAATCCCGCCGTCCGTGCCTTCGCCGAGATCCACTACGGCGCCTGGGACCGCCTCGACAGCGAGCGCCCCTTCATCCCCGGCTACAAAGAGCGCCCCGCCGGCTGCAACTTCTACCCCACCGACATGACCAAGAAGGAGTTCGACGCCCTCAAAGACCCTCTGAAAGAGAGCCAGTACAGCCTGATTCGCCGCGACGAAAAAGGCAACCTTTACGCCATCCCCTACCACGAGGCCTATGCCAAAGAGCTTGAGAAAGTCGACCGTCTCCTTGAAGAAGCCATCGGCCTGGCCGAGAACGACGGTCTGAGAAAATACCTCGAGGCACGCCGCGAAGCCTTCCATACCGACGACTACTTCGAGAGCGACATGGTGTGGATGGACATGAAAGACAGCCGCTTGGACTTCGTCGTGGGACCCATCGAGAACTACGACGACGGCATCAACGGACTGAAATGTTCCCACGAAGCCTTCGTGCTCATCAAAGACGAGAAATGGAGCAACGACCTCAGCAAGTTCGCCGCCCTGCTGCCCGAAATGCAGAAGCTGCTGCCCTGCGAGGATAAATACAAGAAAGAGGTGCCCGGTACCGACTGCGACATCAACGTCTACGACGTGGTCTACTACGCCGGCGACTGTAATGCGGGTTCCAAGACCATCGCCATCAACCTGCCCAACGACGAGCGCGTGCAGCTCAAGAAAGGCAGCCGTCGTCTGCAGCTCAAGAACGCCATGCGCGCCAAGTTCGACAACATCATGGTCCCCATCGCCAAACAGATGGTCACCGAGAAGCAGGTCGACAAAGTGACCTTCAACGCCTTCTTCGGCAACACCTGCTACCATGAGGTGGCCCACGGCCTCGGCATCAAACAGACCATCACCGGCCGCGGCCCCTGCCGTCAGGCCCTCGGCGCCCTCTACAGCGCCTGGGAGGAAGCCAAGGCTGACGTCTGCGGACTCTTCCTCACCGAACAACTCATCGAGCAGGGCTACATCACCAACAGCACCATCGAAGAGAACTACATCACTTTCATCGCCGGTATCCTCCGCTCTGTCCGCTTCGGCGCCACCGAGGCCCACGGTGTTGCCAACATCATGTGCTACAACTACTTCAAGGAGCACGGCGCCTTCTCCCGCGACAAGAAAGGCAAATATGTCATCGATGTCGACAAGGCCCGCAAGGCTGCTCGCGAATGGGCTGCCATCATCATCAAGATGGAAGGCGATGGCGACCTCGACGCTGCCAAGAAATACACCGAGAAAAACGGCAAAATCAGCCCCGAGCTCCAGAACGACCTCGACCTTATCCGCAAGGCCAACATCCCGCGCGACATCATCTACAAACAGGGTACCGACGTCCTCGGACTCTAAAACGACCCTCCAACATAGCGGAACCGGCTGCAATGCAGCCGGTTCCGCTTCTTATTATCCCCCTATCAACACCGTACCAACACCGTACCAAGTCCGACTGAACTCCGACTACAGTCGGACTTGATACGGTGTTGGTACGTCTTTCATACGGCATTAATATCTGGATGGCAGGGAGGCTTTCCGCCATATAAAAGTTGAAACTATAAATAAAAAAAATTTTTAATATTTAAAAAAAAGTGTATATTTGCAGAAGACTTCCCCAAGAGAGGTTTTTCCTTTCTTGCTGTGAATGATAGGGTTGCGGCAACACTCCTGGACAGGAGCGCCCGTGAATCAGAGCCCAAACGACTGATGAACCTGCCAGAAACTCCGCCACTTATGGAGGAGGAGGGGAAGTAATGCAAAATGATGAACAAGCACTGGTACGCTTTTCGGGTCTTCTACAATCGGTTACAGCCACTGATAGCCGACTGCAAAGAGTTGGGGTGTGAGTTTTTCGCCCCAACGGAGGTCATCCGCTCACTGCTGTTCCTCCACTGCGAGGAGCAGATTATGGCGGGATTCGCCGAAGAGCACCACAAGGAGGCCATGGTATACCGCCGCATGGACAGCCGCGAGGCCGCCATCATCCCGGACCGCGAGATGGAGATTTTCCGCTTTGTGGCCACGGCGGGCCATCAGGGGCTAACCCTGCTGGGCGACGACCGGCCGGAGTACCACATGGGCGACCGTGTGGTGGTGACCGGTGGACCCTTTAAGGGGGCAGAAGGTCACATCAAGCGTATCAAGCGTGACCGGCGGCTGGTGGTAACCATCCCCGGCATCGTGGCCGTAGCCACCGCCTACATCCACCCAGACCTGCTTAAGAAAGTGGATAGTGTCACCGAGGACAATGGCATATTCAACAAGAGATGAAACGCGGACTTTTCCAGTTGCAGTATGAGCTAGATGCCGACATGGTCTATACCGAGCAAGGTACAGACCGCGGGGCAAAGCTGTCGGAGAGCCATGTCGACAACGACGAGGTGCGCACCATCCTCGACGCCACCTCGCATCTATCGACGAAGGAGTGGATCAAATGGCTGAGCATCCACCGCGACGACTATCCCTTCATGTCGGTGGTGCCGCTTTCGACAATCACTCCGCAGGCACTGCGCTACCGTCTGGAAGGCCAACGGCCCTCCCTCATGTTCGTCACCCGCCCGCTACATACCATCCAGGAGTTGAACGAGTTCCTCTACGCAGCCAACGACCTGATGGATGACGGCGCCTACCTCTGCTGCCACTCGATGACCGCCGTGCTGAAGCGCAAGATGCTCGAGGAGCGTTACCCCTGGGGCATCCGACGGCTGGCTGTCGGATTGCACTACCTGTGGCACCGCCTATGTCCAAAGCTGGGGCTCACACGCGAGCTCTACTTCACCATCACCAGTGGCAAGAACCGCACCTTCAACCGCGTGGAGATTCTCGGACGCCTCTACCGCGCGGGCTTCGAGGTGGTCGACGAGGAGTTCCGCTCTGGCGAGTTCTTCGTCACCGCCCGCAAGGTCAAAGCGCCAGTACAAGATGCCGAGCCCACAGGATCGCCCATCATACACCTGCGCCGCAAAGGCAAGGACGGCAAGGAGATAGTGGTGCACAAGTTCCGCACCATGTACACCTACTCGGAATACATACAGACCTACATGTACCAATACCAGCACCTGCAAAGCGGAGGCAAGTTCAAGGACGACTACCGCGTCAACTTCTGGGGACGCTTCCTGCGCAAGGTGTGGCTCGACGAGCTGCCCATGGTATGGAACATGCTGCGTGGAGACCTCAAGCTGGTGGGCGTGCGCCCGCTGAGCAAGCAATATTTCAACCTCTACAGTCCCGAGATGCAAGAGCTTCGCACCCGCACCAAGCCGGGACTGCTGCCGCCGTTCTACTACGACCGCAAGACCCCCGAGACCATCGACGAGATACAAGCCAGCGAGCGCCGCTACCTCGAAGCCTACCTCAAGCACCCCTTCCGTACCGACTGGCGCTACTTCTGGGGCATCGTCGGGAACATCGTATTGCACCGCAAGCGGTCGAAATAGAGACTTCGAGACATCAAGACAAAGTAACCATACACTATTTCATATGGAAAAAGCTCTTGAAAACCTATACATCTGGAAAGAATCACGCATGGTCGTGAATGGCATCTATAAATGCCGTAAAAAGGATAACGGCTGACATAGTTAACTTAATAGGAATTATCTCAAATGAGACACAACAATAACTCAGAACTCGACGACTTGAAGTCTTGCGACAGCAATAACTCGAAGTCTCGTGGTGTGCCGTCGGCTTGGCCGACAAGTCCCGAAGTCTCGAAGTCTAGCGACAGCGGCTGGACCACTGTTATACAGCCTAAGGAGAAATTGCTGCAGGTGAACCTGCGGGAGATTTGGGACTACCGTGACCTGTGCATGCTCTTCGTCAAGCGCAACATCACGACTCAATTCAAGCAGACCATCCTCGGACCGCTGTGGTACCTCATCCAACCCACCATGACGGTCATCATGTACATGGTGGTCTTCGGCGGCATCGCCAACATCCCCACCGACGGCCTGCCCCAGCCGCTGTTCTACCTCAGCGGCATCTGCCTCTGGCAGTATTTCAACGACTGCCTCAGCAAGACCTCCTCGACCTTCACTGCCAACGCCGGCATCTTCGGCAAGGTCTACTTTCCACGGTTGGTGGTGCCCCTCTCCACGGTCATCTCCAACCTGCTGCGCTTCGGCATACAGCTGGGTCTGTTCCTGGTGGTCTACGCCATCTACCAGATTTGGATTATCCCCGGGCAGATACACACCAACTGGTACGCGCTGCTACTGCCGCTGCTGGTAATGATGCTGGCAGGACTGGCACTGGGTTTCGGCATCCTCTTCTCGAGCATGACGACGAAATACCGCGACATGACGCTGCTGCTGGACTACTTCGTGCGCCTGTGGATGTATGCCACCCCCGTCATCTACCCCTTGAGCACCATCACCAACGAGAAACTGCGCTTCGTGATGAGCCTCAACCCCTTGACGGGCATCGTCGAAGCCTTCAAATACGGCATGCTCGGCGAAGGACAGTTCAGCTGGACCATGCTGGGCTACAGCTTCACCTTCATGCTGGTGCTGCTAGCCATCGGCATCGTCATCTTCAACCGCGTGCAGAAGACCTTCATGGACACTGTCTAAAGTCTTCGAGACTTCAAGACAACAAGTTCTTTTAAAATCTTTTCAATCTGCCGGAGAATAAAGTTCTGATAGTTTTTTTAGTTCCTCACTGCATTAAATATCATTTTTATTGGTGTTCGGTTCCCCTTCGGGGTTTTGATTGAGATTGAAAAAAGAGATTGACATAGCATTTGCGATGTTGCGTGGGGCCCTGGAGGGCACAATCCCCGAGGTGAAGCGGCTCGAGACCGACACCTGGTGGCGGATGTTCCGACTGCTGCAGCAGAACCATGTGGCAGCTCTGACAGCCGACGCCATGTCGAAGCTCGACGTGCCCCGCGAGGTGAAGATTCCGTGGCTGGCAGAGTGCGACAAGGCAGAGCGATGGCACCGCTACCAACAGGAGGTCCAAACGGAGATTATTGGCGTCATGCGTCAGCGCGGCATCCCTACGCTGGTGCTGAAAGGCACACACCTCTCGCAATACTACCCACAACCTGAGCTGAGAGAGTTCGGCGACCTAGACCTTTACTTCTACGACAAGCACGACGAGGCCGACCGTGTGGCTCGCGAAGTGCTAAAAGTGGAGGTCAGCGATGACACCCACCACCACACGAAATACAACTACCGTGGCGTGACGGTAGAGAGTCACTACGACTTCCTCAACACCCACTATCCCCCCAGCAACCGCCGCTATGAGGCCCTGCTCAAAGAGTTAATCAGCACAAGCGACAGCCATTCATCATTCATCACTCATCATTCCTCATTCGAAGTTCTCTTCCTCCTCCGCCACATGGCCTGCCATTTCGCCGCCAGCCGCATCACCCTGCGCGACCTGGTGGACTGGACGCTCACCTGCCGGGCTTTAGAAGACAAGGCCGACTGGGGCCGGGTGCAGGATATAGCGACCGAATATGGCATGTCGTCGTTTGTAAGAGCGTTGAGCATCGTCGCCGAACACCAGCTAGGAATCAGCATGCCGCTGCAACTCAGCAACGGTCCGGACGACATAGCCGACAGGGATTTGTTCGAGCGTGACATCGTCTATGGCAGCGTCGAAGACCATGCTGCTGACGGTATCGGCCGCCTGGGTTGGAAGTTCCGCCGCTGGAATGCCCTGGCCTGGAAACGCCGCATGGTCTACAGCGACAGCAGCCTCAGCCTTTGGCTCGCCAGCCTCACCTCCCACACTATGAAACCACAAAGTTTTTTGCATAAACAATAATTATGAAGAAAGCACTTATCACGGGAATAACCGGACAAGACGGCAGCTACCTGGCCGAGTTTCTCATCGAGAAAGGCTACGAAGTACACGGCATACTTCGCCGTAGCAGCTCGTTCAACACAGGTCGCATCGAGCACTTGTACCTCGACGAGTGGGTGCGCGATATGCACTGCAAGCGCCTCGTGGAACTCCATTGGGGAGATATGACCGACAGCAGCAGCCTAATCCGTATTATCAACGAAGTGAAGCCGGACGAGATTTACAATCTGGCCGCACAAAGTCACGTGAAAGTGAGTTTTGACGTACCGGAATTCACAGCCGACACCGATGCAAACGGTGTGCTACGACTGCTGGAAGCTGTGCGCATTACGGGTTTAACCGACAAATGCCGTATATACCAAGCCTCCACATCCGAACTCTACGGCAAAGTGCAGGAGGTGCCGCAAAGCGAGACAACGCCATTTTACCCACGTTCGCCATACGGCGTGGCCAAACTCTACGGCTACTGGATGATGAAGAACTATCGCGAGAGTTATAATATGTTCTGCTGCAACGGCATCCTTTTCAACCATGAGAGCGAACGACGCGGCGAGACCTTCGTCACACGCAAAATCACGCTCGCGGCCGCACGCATCGCACTGGGGTTTCAGGACAAGCTCTATCTCGGCAACCTCAATGCCCTGCGTGACTGGGGCTATGCCAAGGACTATGTCGAGTGCATGTGGCTTATACTGCAGCAGGAGCAGCCCGACGACTTCGTCATCGCCACCGGCCAATACCACAGCGTCCGTGAGTTCTGCACGCTGGCCTTCAAGGAGGCTGGCATCGAGCTCCGCTGGGAAGGTGAAGGCGTCAACGAGCGCGGCATCGATGTGAAGACTGGAAAGGTACTCGTCGAAGTCGACGCCAAGTACTTCCGTCCGGCAGAAGTCGACCAACTTCTGGGCGACCCATCGAAGGCCAAGCGCCTCCTCGGCTGGAATCCGAGCAAGACCAGCTTCGAAGAACTCGTCCGTCTTATGGTACAGCACGACATGAAGAAAGTAAAGAAACTCTATGCAGAAGAATAGCAAAATATACGTTGCAGGGCATCGTGGGATGGTAGGCTCTGCCATCGTGCGGGAACTGCAGCGGCAGGGATACAACAACCTGGTGCTGCGAACGCATAAAGAACTGGACCTAACTCGTCAGGCAGATGTGGAGGCTTTCTTTGCCGCCGAGAAGCCCGAGTACGTCTTCCTCGCCGCCGCCAAGGTAGGCGGCATCGGAGCCAATAGTGCCCAGCCGGCCGACTTCATGTACCTGAACATGACACTGGAGATGAACGTCATCCATGCCGCCTGGCAGAACGGCGTCAAGAAACTTGAGTTCCTCGGCTCCAGCTGCATCTACCCCCGCCTGGCGCCACAGCCCATGCCCGAAAGCTGCCTCTTGACTTCAGCATTGGAGCCCACCAACGAAGCCTATGCTCTCGCCAAGATTAGCGGCCTCAAGTATTGCGAGTACCTCAACCGCCAGTACGGCACCGATTATATCTCCGTGATGCCCACCAACCTCTATGGACCCAACGACAACTACCACCCCGAGCACAGCCATGTGCTGCCGGCCATGATACGCCGCTTCCACGAAGCCAAAGTGGCGGGAGCCCCCAGCGTCACCTGCTGGGGCGATGGCAGCCCGTTGCGAGAGTTCCTATATGTCGACGACCTCGCTAACCTCTGTGTCTTCCTGATGAACAACTATAGTGGTAACGAGACCGTCAATGCCGGCACTGGCAAAGAGCTCACCATCCGTGAACTGGCCGAAACCGTAGCCGAGGTAGTGGGCTATAAAGGAGCCATCCTCTGGGATGCTTCACGACCCAATGGCACGCCAAGGAAACTGCTCGACGTCAGCAAGGCCACCGCATTAGGCTGGACCTATAAGACTGAGCTCGAGGAGGGTATACAATTAGCTTATAAAGATTTCTTACAGCATGGCGACAGCAATAGAATTCAATAATATCAGCAAGATCTACCGCCTCGGCTTGGTCTCCACCGGCACCCTGGCGCACGACCTCAAGCGCTGGTGGACCATGAACATCCGTGGCAAAGAAGACCCCTACCTCACCATCGGCGAGACCAACGACCGCAGCATCAAAGGCGAGAGCGACTATGTATGGGCCTTGAGGGATATCGACTTCAAGGTCGAGCAAGGCGACGTCGTGGGTATCATCGGCAAGAACGGTGCAGGAAAGAGCACCTTGCTGAAGATCCTCTCCAAGGTCACCGCCCCCACCACCGGCACCATCCGCGCCCGTGGCCGCATCGGCTCGTTGCTCGAGGTCGGCACAGGCTTCCACCCTGAGATGACCGGTCGGGAGAACATCTACATGAATGGTGCCATCCTAGGTATGTCCAAAGCCGAGATAACGAGGAAACTCGACGAGATTGTCGACTTCAGCGGCTGCGAACGCTATATCGACACCCCCGTCAAGCGCTACAGCAGCGGCATGATGGTCCGTCTAGGTTTTGCCGTCGCCGCCCACCTCGACCCCGAAATCCTCGTCGTCGACGAAGTCCTCGCCGTCGGCGACGCCGAATTCCAGAAGAAAGCCATCGGCAAGATGCAAGACGTCTCCCGCGGCGAAGGCCGAACGGTATTGTTTGTAAGTCATAATATGGCAGCGGTAAGAAGCTTATGTCACACAGGAATCCTCCTTGACAATGGCCAAATATCATACAAAGGTGATATTCATGAAACCGTAACCAGATATCTCAGCGAGAACGGGAAAACCACATCCATTAGACAAGGTAACAAAAAAATGGAATTTGGACGGTATTCTCTTGACAATACTACGATTGAAACAGGAGAAAATCTTACTGTTTCATTTTCATTTAGAATAAACCAACCCGTTGATTTGCCTCTCATAAACATTGTTTTTTATGATACAATTGGTAACAGGATAACAGAATGTAGCTGTCTGGATGACAAAAACTTTAACATTCGCATACTTGAACTGAACACCGATTACAATGTTAAATGCACTATTAAAAACATCAATTTCCTTCCTGGAGAATATCGTATCAATTTATGGGCAGGACGTGGAAGTGAAAACTACGACTGGATTACTAATTGCATGAATTTCCACGTCATCCAAAGTCGAAAATTCATTAACCGAACAGAACAATTCCCTAATGAAGCCCGTTTAATACTTCAATCTCAATGGCAACAATTGTCATAATACTGTAATTTCTCAATAGCCGAACTATCAACTCCGACCATCACATATGCAGATTAGTTCTCTCGATTTACTCTTTACTCAAAGAAGATTTGATTTAATTTTCAAATTTCTTTACGCGAAAGCCCCGTCCAAATATGTAAAAGATGCATATCTTGAAAGCATCTCCGCTTTTAATGGTTTCTCGGAAGAATCAACAAATGGTATTCTGAAGTCCAACCCTTCAGATTTTTTAACCACATTCGATACATTAATCAATGACATTAAAGAATACGGATTTGTTCCCCAACAGGGGCTCCTCCCTATTGGGACCAATGGAGACATTATTGATGGTGCCCACAGATTAGCTATTTGTGCAGCTTATGGTATTAACGTTGCTACCGAAACATCTCATTTAAATGCCTTATGGGATTATCGTTTCTTTCGGGACAACGGATTGCGAAGTGACATAATGGACTTTGGAGCTTTGGAGTATGTCAAAATCAACCCTAATGCTTATATCGTTAACCTTCAACCAGTCACAAACCCAGAAAAAGACAACAAAGTTGTTGAGATTTTAGAGAAATATGGATTTGTTTATTATGAAAAAAATTGTTGGATTACATTTAATGGGCTTGTAAACCTAAAGAAAATATGCTACGGATCATCCTGGGAGAAAGCGTCTTGGATTGGTTCTGCTTCTAACGGATTCTATGGGGCAAAAGATCACGCTTCTCACTCCATGGGGAAAAGCCCCATGAGAGTTTTTATTTTTGTTTGTCAAAATATTGATAACGTAAAAAAAGCGAAAGAAGAAATCCGGGCTTTATATGGAATTGGTAACTACAGCGTGCATATTAACGACACCCACGAAGAAGCCGTCTGTCTTGCAGAGAACTATTTCAACAGCAACACCCTTTTCCAATTAAACACGCGTCCATATCAACTCTATGACGAGGTCTTTGAAAATCATATCGAATATTTAAAGTTAGAATGCCAGAAAAACAATGTTCCCACAGACAGAATTTGTGGCGCTGGTAGTACACCACTAAATGTCTTCCAAATACGACATAGCCAAGATTTAGATTATCTTACTATTGATGAAAAAAGTTTGCCCGAAAACGAAATAATCTCTTCTCACAATAGATATCAAGAAAATTATCCTTATTCCATTCAGGAAATCATTACCAATCCTATTTTCCACATGTATTACAATGGCATTAAGTTCATTTCGCTTGATGTATTATATGAAATGAAAAATAAGCGCCATGAAATTCCGAAGGACATACTAGATTGCAGAAAACTCAAACATATTATCTTCTACAAAAAGATATTTAATAAACGTGTACAATCCAAAATCTGTAAACACGGGAGGACCAAAATACAAGGCAAACTTGTTGCATTGTTATACAAATACAACGAAAGATTTGGAAACAAATCATTAAAACTATTATCCAAGTCCACAAAGTTATCACCCCGAGAACGGTGGCGCAAGTTAAAAAAAAGATTCCCTCTAATTCAAAAAGCTGTGCGAATATGGCATTCCATCGGATAACAAAAATTATTTCGAGTTTTTTTACCCAACGCCGTAAAACAGATACAAGCCCCGTCACTGACATTCGGGAATTCGGAGTTACAGTACTCGGCAACTACACCGTGGACACACCACCTGTGATATCCATGTATGAAGGTTCATCTATCATTGTTGAAGACGGAGTATCTCTCATATCCAATCCAACAACCAATCCAAGTGGAATACTTCACCCATGCACACTAGTCACACAAGCTCCTGACGCAACTATTCACCTGGGAAAAGATTCTGGCATGTCCGGTGCGACAATATGCTGTAGAAAGAAAATATATGTCGGAGAATATGTGGGGTTAGGTGCAAATGTAATGGTTTTCGACAATGACTTCCATCCAACGAATCCCTACTTAAGAAAATTCCACAATGAGGAAAACATTCCTTGTGAGGAGGTCATCATTGATGACTTTGCATGGATCGGAGCGAACTCTATCATACTCAAAGGTGTTCATATCGGTTACGGAGCTGTTGTGGGAGCCGGCTCAGTAGTCACCACAGATATTCCTCCTTTGACTATCTTTGCAGGTAATCCTGCTAAATATGTAAAAGACGTTGAACTGACAGATGAGCAGTTTTCTGTTATTTTTAAGTCACGCGAGAAACCGAACAAATGAGCAAACCGATTATTGTTCTTACACCAGTAAAAAATGAATCATGGATCTTGCCGTTGTTTTGTGCATCAACAAGCATCTGGGCAGATTACATTGTCATTGCAAATCAGAAATCAACCGATAATTCTAGAGAAATTGCGGAAAAGTTTTCGAAGGTGATTCTGATAGAAAATAGTTCTACAGACCTAGACGAAAACCATCGAGATAGAATACTCGTAGAAAAAGCGAGAGAACTTGCAGGTTGTAATGCAATACTCTTCCGTCTAGATGCTGATGAGATACTTACTCCAAATTTCAATTCTCCCGAATGGAAAGAACTACAGGAATCCCCGGCTGGGACATTTTGGCGTTTCAACTGGTTACAAATTTATCCTGGATTCAAAAAATATTGGGAAAATGGAACTGCTTTTGGGGCATTTGTGGATGATGGCAGGCCCTACAATGGACATGGTATCATCCATGCCCGAGAGATATTCCCACCCAAAGAAGATGATGAAGTTCGAATTGCCACCCAGATAGGATTCCTTCATTATCAATTTGTCGATTGGGCACGCATGCAAAGTAAACACCGGTACTACCAATGCTTTGAGCATATCAACTTTCCAAACAAAAGTGCTATTGACATCTACCGCACGTATCATTGGATGTATAATCCCACATTACTTAAACGAAACATGCCTATTCAATGGATTGAAGACTACAAGAAGTATGGTGTTGACATTCTAGACATTACCATTGAGAACGAATATTGGTGGGACAAAAAAGTCGAAGAATACCTCACAAAATATACACCAAAATATTTCTGCAATATTGAGACTTATAAACCTGGAGAACTAATCAAAGCTAAAGGAAAAGGATTTCACGACAAGATGTTGCTATTTTACCTGCGTATGACCACATCGCAATATAACAGGAAACAAGGACGTATATACAAGGTGGTTCATAGAATAGACAACTTTTTGCGGAACAAATTACATTTGTAAGGGGATGCGGCTATCTATCATCACAATAAATCTGAACAATCGAAAAGGCTTGCAGCGTACTATCGACAGTGTCATATCTCAGACCTTCCACGACTTCGAATGGATTGTCATTGACGGCGGCAGCACCGACGGCAGCAAAGAACTCATAGAGCAATATGCCGACCACTTCGCCTATTGGGTGAGTGAACCGGACAAGGGTATCTATAACGCAATGAATAAAGGTGTTCGTGCTGCCCAAGGTGAGTATTTGCAGTTTCTGAATAGCGGAGACTATCTACGGGAGACAAACACACTGGATAAAGTTTTTTCTAATTTTCCGGGAGGAGACATTATCTATGGAAACCTATCATTGGTGGAAAATGGGAAAGTAAAAGAGGACCGACAATATCCGAACAATCTGTCGTTTTATGATCTTTATCAACGTTCATTGCCGCATCCTTCCACCTTTATTAAAACCTCGCTGCTTAAAAACGACCTCTACGACGAACAATTCCGTATTGCTGCAGATTGGAAGTTCTTCTTAAAAATGGCACTTGAATCACGAGATTTTCGCCATATTGAGATATTTGTATCCTGTTTCGATTTGCAGGGTGTATCTTCCACTAACACAAAATTATTACAGGAAGAACGTGACGTTATAGCTCATGAGGTTATTCCTTCGTGCATTTTGAATGATATAAAAAAGAAAGAAGAGCCTCTCGATTGGCAAATAGATGCTCTACTGTCTTTTCGAGAGAAGAGCAAAATACACCACAAAATAGCCACAGTGATACTTACTTGTTTAAAAAAAATGGCAAAATAGTATGGCCGGGAATGTGTCCATTATAGTACCCTGTTACAACCAGGCAGAATATCTTGGGGAGACTTTGAATTCTGTTATAAATCAATCATACCCAAACTGGGAATGTATTATTGTAAACGACGGATCTTCTGATAATAGCGAGCAAATTGCCTTGGAGTATTGTAAAAAAGACAACCGGTTTAAATATCTTTTCCAATCAAACCAAGGACCCTCAACCGCTAGAAACAATGGAATAGCGCAAACCTCCGGTGAGTTCATTCTTCCTTTAGACGGAGACGATATTATTGGGGAAACATATATCGAAAAATGTGTGAATCATTTCCAATCTTATCCCCAAACCAAACTTGTATATTGTAAAGCTCAACTGTTTGGAGCCGAACAAGGGGAATGGGAATTGCCTGACTACAACTACGAAAGCTTTATTTGGTCCAATAGCATTTTTTGTTCAGCCATGTTTCGTAGATCTGATTTCAACAATACGTCAGGCTATAATCCGAATATGCGCTACGGATTTGAAGATTGGGATTTTTGGCTTAATCTCATCCATGAACATGATATTGTTTACCGGATTCCCGAAATACTATTTTCCTATAGAAAGAGAAACGGCTCGCGAGACTCCATCACACACAAACACTTGGCGGAAATGCAAAGGCAAATTGTCCTTAACCACCCTCTCATTTATGAGAAATACACAAAAGAGCTCATTGTCCTCCAGCACAATATCAACGCGCTATCTGAAGAACGAAACTTTTTGGAAACCGAGCTCAATTCTGTTCGATCGACGACCTTATACAAATTATTAATACTTCTCCGAAAGCCTTTTTTACTGGCAAAGCAATCCGTTACTCGTACCTCCTAATGGCTTAAAAAGACCGAATTAAACCATACACAAGAAGCTACTATGCGGACAACCATCTTAAACATAGAGAACCATCATATTTTCGATGATGCAGCTTTGTCTTTCCGTACTGAAGGAGATGACGACAATCTGTGTTTTGGAGTGCAGGATTGGTCTATGGAAGAAGTCATTGAGCAGCGGAAACAGACTAAAGGGAAGCTCATAGTCATGCAGGCAGAGCTATTGGTGGACGATAACGCGAGATTTAACAACCAGACATATCTCGATAAACTCAAACAATTTGATTTAATATGGGATTATTCTCTACAGAATATTGAGAAGTTAAAAGAGTTAGGTTTTATTAACATTGAGTATCATCCTATCGTTCCGACCGAAAAGCTCAAAGAAGATTCCCTAAACAAAGACATCGATATATTGCATTTCGGCATGATGACTCGACACAGGGAAGAGTATCTCAACCACGCCGTTGGTGCAGGCTACAACGTCACAGACATCAATACATCTTTCGGACATCCGGTTTTTGGCGATGAACTTCACCAGCTTATACGGCGCAGTCGTGTTGTGTTAGGTCTGCATTCTTACCCGACATGTCCTATTCAAGAAAGTTTCAGGTATCAGTATCCGTTGAGCAACAATATTACTGTCATAGGAGAGAAAAGCATTTCGAATCCTTTAAATATCGAAGAATTCTCCTCAAAAGAAGAAATGGTTGCGCTGTTGAGCAAATATATAACCCCTACTCGTTCAGAATTATCAATATTCTCTGCCGAGTTAGTCGATTTTGAGTCCTATTTAGAAGACGCCAAGAATACAACATCTGATGACAAGAAGTGGGTCAAAACAGCCATAGACTATCTGCAACATGATTGTAACGAAGCTGTTTCTTTGTATAATGACAATCTTATGCTCCGGGTTTTTCAAGGAATATTAGAATTATATCCTTTGGCCACAAAAGACAGCTTGACAAGATTACGGGATATTCACAATCAATTACCGATGTCCCATATTAAAGCATTGCTCACAGAACCTAACACGAAGCAAAGACTTCTACTGTCTAACTGGACATTTTTCCGTACCTATTCAAAAATAAAAGGTGTATTATATGGAAAACGTTAGAGTCTCTATCATTGTTCCAGCATACAATTGCGAGCAATATTTATCGGACACGCTAGCCTCAATACTCATTCAATCATACCCAAACTGGGAATGCATTATTGTGAATGACGGATCAACAGATTCCACTGCTGATGTTGCACAATCCTTTTGCAAAAGAGACTCTAGATTCCATTATCATTTCCAAGAAAATAGCGGGCCAGCTTCTGCAAGGAACAAGGCCATTCTTAATTCTTCTGGCGAACTAATATTACCTCTGGATGCAGATGATACCATTTCTGAATCATATCTCGAAAAAACTGTAGGCTATATGGTAGACCATCCGGAAACATCACTAGTGTACACCCGTGGCGATTTCTTTGGAGAAGAGTCGGGAGAATGGGATTTGCCAGAATACCGTTATGATAATTTTATATGGCAAAACTGCATTTGCTCTTGTGCCATGTATCGACATAAAGACTATGATAAAACCACGGGATACAACAGTAATATGGTTTATGGTGACGAAGATTGGGATTTCTGGCTTTCTTTACTTAACAAAGACTCCATTGTTCACCGAATTGACGAATGTCTTTTTCACTACCGCATACGAAAGGGATCCCGAACAGTCACTTCACTCACCTCGAATATTGACAAAGCGAAGAGACTAATTTACAATAATCACAAGGAAATCTATCTGCCCTACTCTGAAGACATTGTATTGATGCATGACAAGTATAATGTTGTCGTTAATCAACTCAAGGAAACACAAAGTAAATATGATTCGTTACGCAAGTCTTGGGCGTATCGGATTGGAAAAATAATTCTTAAACCAATTTCCTGGCTATATCACCTATCATCGTGATCATTATTTCGTTATACTGTCAAATGGGGAACCAGATGTTCCAGTATGCCTTTGGTCTTGGACTGAAAGGCATGGTGCTGCCGTTCTGTAGCACTTGGGAATATCCATTCCGTCTGCAATACTTCAAACTTAACCATATACTACCTTTTATTTACCGTCATCCCTGGCTGGCGAAGCAACATCGTCGTATTTGTCGCCGATTGATACACGACAAAATCACCGACGACGATGGCCACATAATGATAATTTCACCTACCGGCTCACACTATTACGAGGGTTACTTCCAGAGCGACAACTACTTTCGCAATAGTATTGCTGCTGTGAAAAAGTCATTCAGTATTCGCAAACCCTACCGTAAAGCCTTTGAAAAAAAATATGGAGAATTCTTTCGTCAACATAAAACCGTAGTTGTGCATTTGCGGCGTACAGATTATGCCGAAGTAGAATTCGAAGGGATGGGTGGCAAGGATGTCACCCTGCCTATGGAATACTACCACAAAGCATTTTCGCTAATACCCGACCTTGATCAATACGAAGTGTTCTTCGTTAGCGACAATATCGAAAGCGTTGAACGCGATTTCGAGCACAAATCCAACTATCACTTCGAAAGCAACAGTCCCATCGTCGATTTTCAAATTATCCAGCACGCCAACATCGCCATCATCAGCAACAGCACTTTCGCCTGGTGGGCGGCCTACCTCGGTGAGCATGAACGCGTGATAGCACCCAAGTACTGGATAGGATATAAAGTCAAAAAGACATTTCCTGTCGGAATAGAAACTCCTAAATTCGAATGGATAACCTTTTAAAACGATATTGCGAAAAGAATAGCATCATTCTTCATAAAGGTGACAACATGAACATCCTCACCACGATGGCATGGAATTGGGTGTTGTGCCTTAGATTGAAACTATACAAATGGTTACATGGTATCCATCATCCTATTATCCACTACTATGCCGTATGCTGGAACGAGGAAAAGATGCTACCTTTTATGTTCCAGTACTATGAACGATTTGTCGATCATTTCACCATCTATGACAACTATTCCGACGACCATAGCGAATGCATTATACACTCCCATGAAAATGCAGAAATAATAAAATTCAAAACTGAAGGATTTGACGACACGACACATAACGACATAAAGAACAACTGCTGGAAACAATCCCGTGGAAAAGCCGACTACGTGATTGTCTGCGATATCGATGAATTTATCTACCACAAGAATATCAATCAAGTAATTACACTATTAAAAGATGGTAGATACAGCATTGTCAAGCCATATGGATATAACATGTACAGCACTGATTATCCCATCTATGATTCACCTCAACTTCTGACCGATAAGGTGAAACGCGGTGTCCGTGTACCGATGTTCGACAAGTGCATACTCTTCGATCCACACGCCATTGTGGAAATCAACTATAAACCAGGTGCTCATGAGTGTCACCCATGGGGCCGTGTGAAGAGGTATCAGAACGATAATATCAAACTGCTACACTACAAGAATATCGGGCTTGAACAACTTCTAGAAAGAAACCATTCTTATGCAGCCCGCCTCTCGAAAGAAAACATTGAGAACAACTATGGTACGGAATATCTGAAAAAAGAGCAACTTATTATTCAAGAATTCCAAGAGAACAACCTAAAAGCCACAGAAATCATTTGAACCACATGTCCACCGTCTCAGTCATAGTGCCCAACTACAACCATGCGCCGTTCCTCAAGCAGCGCATCGACAGTATATTGGGTCAGACGTATCAGGACTTCGAACTGATATTGCTGGATGACAACTCCTCCGACGGAAGTCGCGATGTGATGGAAAGCTACCGCAGCAACCCACACGTGAGCCATATCGTCTATGGGGAGAGCAACAGCGGCAGCGCTTTCCGCCAGTGGGACAAAGGCATAGCACTCGCCAAAGGCGAATGGATATGGGTGGCCGAGAGCGATGACTATGCGGAGCCCATCTTCCTTGAGCGCATGATGAACGAGGTGGCCAAAGTACCTAACTGCGTGCTGGCCTACGCTGCCACCTGGTGGGTGGATAAGGAGGGGAATAAACTGTGGGAGACCCCTGACAGCGGCCAAGTGAATATTTATCCAGGTAAGGATTTCATCAAGCAAAAACTGGCCGTCTGCAACTCTATAGCCAATGTTAGTGAGTGTATCTTCCGTCGTAACAAGTTCCGTCCCTCGGAGTCCTACCGTTACGAGCAGATGCGCCTCTGTGGCGACTGGTTCTTTTATGTCCTTTTAGCCGAACAAGGAAGCGTAGTGGAAGTAGAGGAGCCCCTCAGCTACTACCGTCAGCACACCAGCAACATCTCCTCCGAGGCCGAGCACCGAGGACTCACCTTCCTCGAAGGTGCCGATGTGCTAGAATATATGATTGAGCACTGTGGATTAAAAAGCGGCGACTATGCACGTGGCTGGGGTCGTCTCTGGTCCAAATACGAACGGAAGTACGATTTCCCGTTAGAGGTAAAAAGAGCCGTCAAGAAACGGCTCAACAGACATCATCTTATAGTCCTATACTACTATCTCTACAGAATTCAAATCTCAATCAGAACTATCAGAACTGAAAAGAAAAACACGACATCTTCTCAGAATCTCAATCAAAACTTTCAAAACTAAAAGAAATAATAATGATTGACGATTTATCTTATACAATTATTGGATTTTAGTTCTGACTGAGATATAAGATCATGCCAAGAGTAACCGTTCTGATGCCGACATACAATGTGGCTCCCTATGTTAGGGAGGCTATCGACAGCGTGTTGCAGCAGACCTACCATGATTTCGAGCTGCTGGTCATCGACGACTGCTCTACCGACAATACAGTTGAAGTTGTACGCAACATTGACGACCCTCGCATCCACATAGTACAGAATGAAAAGAACGTAGGCCTCGCCGAGAACCTCAACCGCGGCCTCAGCCACATCACCACCGAGTATGTGGCACGCATGGACGGTGACGATATCGCCGAGACTTTTTGGCTGGAGCGAGAGGTGGCCATCCTCGACAACCATCCCGACATTGGCATCTGCAGTGGTGGCTTCGAGCGCTTTGGTACGGTAAAGTCGTTAGTGCGCTTCCCCGAGCATCATGAAGACTGCTTGGCCAACATGCTCTTTGAGTGCAGCGTCATCGTTCCAACCTTCCGCATGAGCCTCTACCGCGACCACGGCCTACGCTACAGCACAGAGGCATTCCCTGCCGAGGACTACCGCTTCTGGGCCGAATGTCTGCGTGTCACCAGGATTTACAACATCCAGGAAACCCTCTTCCATTACCGCATGCACCCCACGCAGATATGCTCCGCCCGTCGCGAGGAACAGCAACGTAAAGTAGCCCAGGTGCGACGTTATATGCTGGAATGGCTGAGCGAGGACTTCAATGAGGAAGAGCAAACGTATTACACTGGCCAATTCATGACACCTCAGATAGCCTCAAAGCAAGACTATCAGGAACGCAAAGCCTTCTGTCGAAAGATGATAGAGAAAAACCGCAGCATGGGACATTTCGATGAGGAGGCATTGCGTAGGCGTCTCGACAAGCACTTGACGCTCACTCTTTATAGCACCATCGTTGATCGTTTTTTCAACAATGGCTATTCTATCCCCAAATATCTGAACTACCTCAGCAGCGGCCTTGCATTCCGTACCGGACGAAAATATGAGACCAAGTTCTTGCTGAAAAGCCTCCTACACAGAAAAGCATGATTATACATCGCATCCGTAGGAAAATATATAAAGCGTTTCACCCCATAGTGGGTGAAATATGGATGTTGCACCGCGTAGTGGAGCAACGCAGCGACAAGCCCGAGCAACGAGAACTGGAAGTAACCCCTGACTGGCTAGAGCAAAAGATACTAGAATACAAATCCAAAGGATACTCTTTTATCTCAATTAACAATCTTACAACACTCAACACTAAACACTCAACACTAAACACTAAAAAATGGGTTTGTATTACTTTCGACGACGGCTACCGCGACAACTACACCCTCGCATACCCCATGCTGAAACGCCTCGGAGTGCCGTTCACCGTTTATGTCACTACTGGTTTTGTAGACAACCAGCTTCCAATGTGGTGGTATCCTGGTGAGCAGTTGGGCATATCGAAAGAGGAGCTAATTGCTATGGATGCCGACCCACTATGCACCATCGGAGCACACACAGTGAGCCACCCGAAACTAGATACACTAACCTACGAGGAACAATACAAGGAGATTGTTCAATCGAAGCAGACACTTGAGATCCTTCTCGGACATGAGATGAGGCACTTCTCTTTTCCGCATGGCGCCCACAATAGTGACACATTAAGAATATGCCATGAATTAGGTTTTTGTACAATAGCCACTGCGTGGGGTGGACCTATTCGCAAAAGCACAAAATATAGTTCTCTGCCCAGAGTAGGGATAAAACAACCATGAAACTATTCCAAACTTTGCGTCGCAGGTTCCGTACATGGGACTATAATCGCAATAGCAACATAAAATACTACAACTTTTGGTTAGATCAACGACCAGAAGAAATGTGGTTCACGCGTTTTATACAGTCAAACTTTCCCAATAAAAAGTTGCCCCGAATCAATTTTACATCCGTTTTGGGCTCTATCGATGAAATGAAAGATAATCGACGAGGTCTCAACATATTCTATACAGGAGAAAACCTTCATGCGGATAGGTTTTCTGTACAACGAAATATATTTGAAAAGCAGCATTACGATCTCTCTCTCGGTTTTGACACATCTGATGCAAGTAACTATTTGCGACTGCCTCTATGGATACTTTGGTGCTTCCCCCCCGATGCAAATCGGAAAACTATAAATAAAATCGTCCAAGCTATGCGATATCCTACCATAGGTGACAGAAAGGAATTCTGCTGTTTGATTTGCAGTCATGATCAGAGTGGTATCCGTAGCCAAATAATGGATAGACTTTCCACTATCGGAGCCATCACTTCGGCAGGACGATTCCGTAATAATACTGATGCTTTGCAAAAAGAGTTCAACGATGACAAAGTGTCATTCATGCGTCAGTTTAAGTTCGCCATTTGTCCCGAAAATTCAGATGCCTTTGGGTATGTCACTGAAAAGATATTTGATGCTATACTTAGCGGGTGCATCCCTATATACACGGGTAGCAGCAATCAACCCGAACCAACATTAATAAATTCCAATGCAATAATCTTTTGGAATCCCGCCGCGGACAATAATACCATGAGCGAAACTGTGAAACTTTTGGGAAACAGCCCTCAAGCATACATGAATTTTGCGATGCAAGCGCGATTGACCGATGACGCTGAGGAAGTCGTATGGCAATATTATGCAGGACTCAAAAAACATTTTGAACAATTATTATCCTAATGAGGCAAGCCATTCTCATCACCGCTTATCATGATTTGCAACAACTTCATCGGTTGGTGGATTGGTTTGATGCAGATTTTGAACTGTTTATCCATCTCGACAAGCGGTGTAAAGAAGACACTTCCTGGATAAATAATCGGAACAATATGCATCTTTATAGAAAATATGCTGTCGAGTGGGGCGACTATCGGCATCTGAAAGCTATCATTCTGTTAATGCGAGAAGCTTATAAGTACTCAGAATTGGAATTTTATAACCTTATTACAGGCAGTGATTATCCGATACCGTCCCTTGCACAATTTAAAGCCTTCTGTGAAGGACATCGCAACGAGAACTTCCTAGAGCACTTCCCGTTGCCACATAGTGACTGGGGCAGCGAGGGAGGCTTGAATCGCATACAGTATTGGTGGTTGCGCCCCAACGCCCACCGTAGCGCAGGTTCTCAATTGACTCGTAAACTAGTAAACCTGCAACGGCGTCTTGGCATCAACAGAACTTTCAATTACTTCAACGGAAAACTCTATGGCGGCAGCACCTATTGGAGCCTCTCTCGCAAAGCAGTTGAGGCAGCATTGGATTATATAAACGAACATCCTTCCTATCTGCGCCGCTTCCGCATGACGAGTATCGGGGAGGAAATATGTCTTCCCACAATGTTGGCCAATAGTGGTTTGCCACTCGTCAATAACTATATGCGCTATATCGACTGGGGACCTGACGGCGCCAATCCTCAAGTTCTCACTGAGAAAGATTACAATAAGATTGTCTCTTCCGGCGCACTTTTTGCCCGGAAATTGGAAAGTGGCCTTTCTGACAAACTCGTCGAACAACTTGATGCACAATGAAAACAGAGGTAGCCATTGTCATTCCTATCATCTCTTCCTCCATTAGCGGGGACGAACTTACCTCGCTGAAACAATGCCTAAATGTGTTAAAGAATCGTGATATTTACTACATTTGTAGCGACACTCTTAACACTTCGTTTTACGAAAAGATGAACGACAAATACAAAGTTCCTTTCCATAAAAAAAACTTCAGAAAAGACTGTTTCGAAAATGTAAAAGCATACAACAACCTCTGTTTTTCGCCAGACCTATACCAGGCTTTTACCCAATATTCTTATATACTTATTTATCAACTCGATGCTTTTATCTTTGAGGACAAGTTGGATTATTGGTGCAGTCAAGGCTATGACTATGTTGGAGGTCCATGGCTTTGTCAGTGGAGTAACGAAGTGGAAAACCTCGACCATTGGGAAGTCGGCAATGGCGGCTTCTGTCTGAGAAAAGTATCGACTTTTATTGATATTTTGACTGATACAAAGAAACTAAACAAACCTTTGAAAGGATACACCAGACTATGTTTGGAGAATCGTCAGCGCTTGAAAAGAAAACCATACTTACGGCTATGGCTTCTATTCCGTGCCATATCAGGTCATCATAATACCCTGAACTACTACATACAAAAACAAGGACAGGAAGATAAAGCCTATGCACAATGCCAATACAACGGCCTTCTCCGCATCCCAACAGCCTACGAAGCGTTGAAATTCAGCTTTGACATGCGACCTCAAAAATGCTACAAACTGATGGGTAGCTCCCTGCCATTGGGTTGCCACATGTGGTACAAATACGACAACGAGAAATTCTGGTATCCAATTATCTACGATAAAACAAAGTGAAGATCTCAATTGTTATACCCATATATAACGTGGAGCAGTATCTTGAACAATGTTTATCAAGTATACAGGCACAAAAATATGACGACCTCGAGGTTATCTGCGTCAATGACGGGTCAACAGACGACAGTCGCAAAATTCTTACAGAATGGGCAACTCATTTTCCTCAAATGAGGATAATCGACCGAGAGAATGGGGGTCTCAGTGCCGCACGCAACACAGGCCTAAAGGCAGCAAAAGGCGATTATATAGTTTTCGTTGACAGCGATGACTGGGTGGAACCCACCATGCTGAGTCGACTGGCAGAAGAAACCGGAGGTGAAGACATGATATGCTACGCCTGCCGGAAGAGCGACAGCGGTACCACCGACACTCTCCTCCCAGAGCGCACCGACGGCTGGAGCTACTATAACCGACACGCACTGGAGCACCGCGAGGTGGCCTTTGTCTGCGTGTGGCAACGATGCTACCGCCGCGAATTCCTGATTGACAACAACCTCTACTTCCGCGAAGGTATACTACACGAAGACAACGAGTTCACCCCACGCGCATGCCTATACGCCAAAAGCATCAATGTTATACCCGATGTACTCTACAACTACCGGGTACGCCCTGGCAGCATTATGACAACACGAGGGTTGCGAAGCAAAGAGAGCCTGATAACCATAGGCAACGAACTGTCGGAATTATTCAGCAATGAGAACGGCATTGACAAGACCATCGTTTATCAAGCATTTACCCAATGCTACCAAATGGCATTCGTCAACAATACCCATGAAGAAGACCAATACCTGTTGCCTCTGGTCGACTGGCAATGCTACAGAAGGGTGAGCCGCACCAAAACCCGTCATCGCCTGCAATATCTTGCCCTGAGGATATCGCCCACCCTGTTCAGATTTATCAACCAACGCTGACTACTTATGAAAAAGATAATGGTCGTTTTCGGCACCCGACCCGAGGCCATCAAGATGGCTCCGGTGGTGAAAGAGCTGCAACGGCGTAGCGAACAGTTCAAAGTCGTTGTCTGCGTCACCGGCCAGCACCGCGAGATGCTCGACCAGATGCTCGGCGTGTTCGACATACACCCCGATTACGACCTTGACATCATGCAACCCGGACAGGACCTCTACGACGTCTCATCACGCATACTGCTCGGCATGCGCGACGTGCTGACCCAGGAGCGTCCCGACCTTATGCTGGTGCATGGCGATACATCCACCTCGACCTTTGCCGCGTTGGCCGCTTTCTACCTGCAGATTCCTGTGGGGCATGTGGAGGCGGGATTAAGGACCAACAACATCTACAGCCCTTGGCCCGAGGAGATGAACCGTCAGCTGAACGGCCGGCTCTGCACTTGGCATTTCGCGCCGACGGAGACGGCTCGGCAGAACCTTCTAAACGAGCATGTCGACGATGCGAATATCGTCGTAACCGGCAACACCGTCATCGATGCGCTGCAATGGGTAGTGGCATCGGGCAAAGCCAAAGTCCCTGCCTTCGGACGCGACGAGCACCGCCGCATGGTGCTCATCACCGGCCACCGCCGCGAGAACTTCGGCGACGGCATGAAGCATATCTGTCAAGCCATCAACGCGTTGGCCGAACGGTTCAAAGATGTGGACTTTGTCTATCCCATCCACCTCAACCCCAATATCCGCCGTCCGGTACAGGAAATCATCGACGGCAGCTGGAGCAACATCTACCTGATGGAGCCGCTATCGTATCTCGAGTTTGTGGCCATGATGCAGCAATGCACCCTGGTGCTCACCGACAGCGGAGGCATACAGGAGGAGGCGCCCGCCTTCGGCAAGCCGGTGCTGGTGATGCGCGACACCACCGAGCGCCCTGAAGCCATCGAGGCTGGTACGGCCAAACTTGTGGGCACCGATAAAGACACCATCATAAATGCTGTAGCCGATCTCCTCACTGAATCCAACACCTACACTGCCATGGCTCAGGCCGCCAATCCCTTCGGCGACGGTCATGCAGCCGAACACATTGCCGACTTCATTGCGTCGCATGAATAAAAGCATTCACCTACCGGGACTCAATGGATTACGTGCTATCGCAGCGCTGTCGGTCATGTGGGGGCATACGTTCCAGAGCGACTTCGGCAATTGGGGCGTCGAGGGCTTCAAGCTGCCGGTTGTGGCCGACGGCGTCACGCTCTTCTTCGTCATCAGCGGTTTCCTCATCACCTACCTGCTGCTGCACGAGCAGGAGCAGAGCCGGACGGTGAGTATACCCAAATTCTATATGCGCCGCATACTGAGGATATGGCCAATATACTATCTATATCTGCTTATCGCCGTGTTCGCCACATCCACCTGGCGCGACCCGAACATCTGGTACTATTGCTTCTTCACCGCCAACATACCGTTCCTCCTGACCGCCGGCATCTGGCCAATAGTTCATTACTGGAGTCTTGGTGTCGAGGAGCAGTTCTACTTGTTCTGGCCTTGGTTGGTGAAACTGACACGCGGCAGGACGAAGCGGCTGCTGACGATAGCCGTCATCATCTGCGTGGCTTGGCTCGCCTGCAAATGGGGGCTTTATTTGGCATACGGCACAAATACCGCCTACCGCTTCTTCGCCGTCACGCGATTCGACTGCATGATGATTGGCGCCATCGGAGCCATACTCTACTTCATGAAGAACAAGTTGTTCACGCGTGTACTCATGAACCGCACGCTGGGCGTTGTGTGCTTCCTGCTCCTGCTCTTCTCTCTGCCCTGGGCAAGTGTCATTCCCGCGCCGGTAAGACCTCAGGTGATTGCCGTCCTCTCGATTGTATGCATAGCGAGTCAGCTGGACAATCCCATCATCAACCTCGAGAACCGCGTGTGCGACTTCGTGGGCAAGATATCCTACGGCATCTACGTCATCCATCCGCTGCTGATATTCGGCCTTTCAGCCCTTTACAGGGGAGCCGGCATACAACTCCCGGCGACCGCAGCCACGATACTGATATACTGCATCATCACCGCAGCCACGATACTTGTCGCCTGGCTGTCCTACCGGTTCTTCGAAAGCCCGTTCCTGCGGCTGAAGAATAGCTTTGCCATCATACAAAGCCAGAACTCCATGAAAGCCTGACAACATGCCGCTATTCTCAGTCATCATACCGCTCTACAACAAAGCGCCCTACGTTCGGAAGACCATAGAGAGTGTCCTTGGGCAGACCTTGGGCGACTACGAGCTGATAATCATCGACAACGGGTCGAGCGACGGCAGTAGCGAGATTGTGGCAGGCTTCACTGACCCACGTATTCGTACTATTCGGTTAGATAAGAATGTCGGCGTCAGCAATGCCCGCAACAACGGAGTCGCGATGGCCACCGCTACCTACATCACCTTTCTCGATGCCGACGATTGGTGGGAACCTACTTTCCTTGAAGAGATGGCCGGACTCATAGAGCGCCACCCCGACGCAGGTATCTACGGCACAGGCTACTATATCGTCAAGAACAGTAAAAAACGGCTGGCTCCTGTCGGTGTAGGAGAAGAGTTTGTGGAGGGTGAGATAAACTACTGTTCAGTCTATGCCAGGACTCTCTGCATGCCACTGACGAGCATTACCATAGCCTTGCCAAAGGCGGTATTTGAGGAGAATGGCGGATTCAAGCCCCATCTGAAGCTGGGCGAAGACTTCGACCTATGGATCCGCATAGCCTTGAAGCACAAAGTAGTGTTCCTCAACAAGCCGCTGAGCAACTACAATCAGGATGTGGATATCACCTATCGCGGCACCCACCACCTGCGCGACCCCAAGGAGCACATGCTGTGGAACCTCGGCTACCTGGAGCCCGAAGAGAAAACCAATCCCGACTATAAGCAACTCATTGACAACCTGCGCACCTACAGCTTGCTCCCCTATTTGCTCAACCGACAATACCGCAGCGCTGCCCGTCAGGAGCTGGCCAAAGTTGACTGGAGCCGCCAACCCTCCAATACACGACGTCTTTATCAAAAACCCATCCCATACCTGAAACTGCGGATGCAGTTCCTTAAACTCGGGTCTAAGTTGAAGCAATCCATCATCAAACATGTTTAATTACTCTATCGTTATCCGCACTCTGGGCAACACGGGCGAGAAATACCTGCAGATGTTGCGGGCCATCGAACGCCAGACGGTGAAACCTTGCGAAGTGGTGGTGGTGATTCCCGAAGGTTATACACTTGATCATCAACTCGGCAACGAACGTATCATTCGTTCGAAAAAAGGAATGGTTACTCAACGGGCTGTCGGCATCGCCGAAGCTGTGGGCGACTACCTGCTGGTGTTAGACGATGATCTGGACTTCCCATCTGATTTCGCTGAGAGGCTCTACCAGCACCTGAAACGGAACAGCCTCGACTGTGTGCTGACCTTCGGCGACTGGAGCGAAGGTGGCGAACCGGTAACGGTAGCTCCCAAGGTACCGTTCAAGAAGAAAGTCAAGGACTGTGCCGCCCGTCTGCGTAAAGCCTATACCGGACAGGCTTTCTACAGCAAGCGGAAGTCGGAGTGGTTTGACGTCATCGTCTCCACCGGCGGCCACCGCACATACGTCAACCACGAAGACAAGCTGTGCCAGGCCGGTGCCTTCGCCTGCTTCTTCATAGAGGCAGCGAAAGCCAAAGCCGTTCATTTCGAGGACGAGCGGTGGCTTGAGCAGGGCAGCATTTCGACCTATGCCGCCTATGACGACGCGGTGTTTTTCTACAAACTCTTTCTGCAACACGGCCGCATAGCTTACACACGCAGCACCGGCTTCAAGCACCTCGATGCCGCCGCCGGACGGCCAGCGAAGGACAAGCTGACGGCCAAACGGATACGGCTGTACACCATCAGCAAGAACCGCACCATCTTTTGGCATCGCCACATCTGGTCGAACCGCCGCAGCCTGCGCAACTTGGCGGGCGGTATCTACGGCATAGTGAACTACGCATTCTATAATCTCGTGATAAACATTTACCCCAAGTATTGGCCCGCCATCGGTGCCATGTGGGAGGGTTATCGCGACGCTTTCAGATATATAAGAAAATCATGATACCGAAGAAGATACACTACTGCTGGTTTGGGCGCGGTGAGATGCCGCAACTGGCGCTCGACAGCATTGCCTCGTGGCACAAGCACATGCCCGACTGGGAGTATAAGCTGTGGAACGAGGACAACTTCGACGTGGCGTGTACGCCCTACACCAAAGAGGCCTACGAAGCCAGGAAGTACGCCTTTGTGACCGACTACGTCAGGCTTTATGCCCTCTTGACCGAAGGCGGCGTGTATATGGACACCGACGTAGAAGTATTAAAGCCGCTGGACAATCTACTGAACAACAGCGCCTTCACCGGATACGAAGGAACGAAGACAATGTATCCTGTCACCGGCATCATGGCCAGCGATGTCGGCGGCGCATGGGTCACCGAGCAGCTGCTCGCCTACGACGGAGCCCACTTCATGAAGTCCGACGGCAGCCTCGACACAACGACGAACTGCCAACGTATATACAGGCTGATGCTTGACAACGGCTTTACCCCCAACGGAGGAAAGCTGCAGACCTACAAAGACCTGACCATATATCCTGTCGACTACTTCTGCCCTAGGCAGAGTACAGGGGAGTTCCTGCTGACCGAGAACACCTACTGCGACCATCATTTCATGGGGTCGTGGTCGGACAAGAAAGCGACCATCGGCAAGTTGGCGAAGATTATCGGCCAACAGAACATGACCCGACTGATTAAACTGAAGAGAAAACTGCTGGGATGAGCGGAATTGCATACAAAGCCTTGAGATGGATCGGTATAGCGTGGCTGTGGCGCGAAGCGGTGCAACGCAGGAAGGTGACATTCCTGCTCTTCCACGACATGGAGGCAGCCGACGCCGAGCGTAACTTCGGCTACCTGAAGCAGCACTACAACATCATAGGGCTCAACGACTATCTCGATGCCGTGCGCAATGGGAAACGTCTGCCAAACAAGGCCTTAGTCATCACCTTCGACGACGGGCATGTCAGCAACTACGCATTGCTGCCGACAATCAAGCGGATGCAGATACCGGTCACCATCTTCCTCTGCTCATCCATAGTGGGGACACATCGCCACTTTTGGTTTCGCCACAGCGCAGAGATGAAACCACAAGTAGAGGCTTTGAAGAAGTTCTCCAACGGACAACGTCTTGATACGCTGAGACAATACGGCTTTGCGCAAGAGCAGGAGTACGACGAGATTCAGGCGTTGAGCAAAGAGCAGATTGAGGAGATGACGCCATGGGTAAACTTCCAGTCACATACCTGCTTCCATCCCATCCTCCCACAATGCGACGACACCACAGCTAAGAAAGAGATAAAAGAGTCGAAGCGGCAGTTGGAGGAGACCTTCGGACTGACCATCAATGCACTCTCCTATCCCAATGGAGATTATTCAGAACGAGACATACGGCTGGCTCAAGAAGCAGAATACGAATGTGGCATTACTGTGGATTCGGGCTACAACGACACGATGTCCGACCTTTTCAGACTGAAGCGATTCTCGGTGAACGACGCCAAAAACACGACAGAACTGATGGTTAAGGCCAGCGGATGCTATGCCTTGCTGAAACACAGATTTCACAAACCCTCCTACGGATTCAAAGCCGCCCACGAATGAAGATAGCGATACTCTGCAGCACTGGTCTTGACGCCTTCCAACAGAAGGTGTTGCAGCCCATCATAGACGACGCGACGATAGAGATTGTCGGAGCGTTGGTGGACTGTCGCCCACGACCTTCGCTGAAAAAACGTTTCCTCAAGAACCTGAAACGTGGACGAGGTGGCTACATGATTGTCATGCTATTCAAGAGCCGTATGGCGAAGAAGAAACCATCAACAGACGCCCACGTCTTTTTCTCCTCGCATAACATCCCCTGCATAGAGACACAAGCTCCTTACACAGAAGAGACTGCCAACAAGCTAAAAATCCTGCTACCCGAGGCTTTGGTGATGCTTGGAGGTTTCGGCATCGTCAAAGAGCCGCTGCTGTCGCTAGTCCCCCAGGGAATCCTATCCTACCATCACGGCAATATGCGCAAATACCGTGGTCAGCCTGTGGGGTTCTGGGAGTTGTACCATGGGGAGAAAGAGATGGGTGTCACCGTACAGCGGTTGTCAGCAGGTCTTGACAGAGGTACTCCCCTAGAAGAGATGACAATCCCCATCAAAAAAGGAGACACGGTATCAACCCTCAGCAACCGTGCCCTCGACAGTAGTACCGGTATGATGCACGAAGCATTGCAGCGAATTAAACAGCCGGACTACAAACCTGCGACCATTGATCATTACGGGCCCATATATACCATTCCTAACCTGAGACAGTATTTGACACTGCAGATTAAACTATTATTCAGAAAATGATTCCATTTTTTCCCAAACAGATAGCCACTAAAGCCATCTACTTGTACCTAGGTGTGCTGGCGGCAGCTTCCATCTTCTTTATCCGCCACGCCATGTCCATCGAATACATCATCATGGGTATTGCATGGGTGGTAGGATTCTTCCTGTTGAGCAACTATTGCAGCCAAAAATGGAAAGACATCCCACAGAAGAAACTATTAACCTATTTGTTTTTTACTGCCCTAGGGTTACGAGTCTTATGGGTCTTCTTTTCTTATATCTTCTTCACCATCAAGACAGGCATACCCTTTGAATTTGCGGCAGGTGATGCCATCTGGTATTACGAGGAATCCACCGGCAATATCCATACACAATGGAAGGATATCTGGAACTATCTGTTTGTTGATACGGCCACCGTCTCCGACTCAGGTTATGTGTTCTATCTGACATTCCTTGCCAAAATTTTTGGTGAGAATATCATCCTCCCTCGCCTTATCAATGCCTGCTTCAGCGCCGCCACTATACCACTAATCTATTCCCTCGCAAAACGGAACATCGGAGAAGAGGGAGGCCGCCTAGCAGCCATCTTTGCCTGTTTCATGCCCAATCTCATCTTTTATTGTGGACTACACATGAAGGAGACTTTAATGATTTTCTTGATGGTGACTTATCTCGAACGTGCAGACTACCTTCTCCGCAGTAGGAAATATAATGTATTCACCATCGCCATCCCTATCCTCCTCGCCTTGGTGCTTTTCACATTCCGCACTGTCTTAGGAGCTGTCGCCATATTCTCCTTTGTCACAGCATTGGTTTTCACCAACACATCAGTCATAGGAAAGACAAAGAGATACATGCTTATTGGCTGGGGACTACTGGCCACTATCACCTTCACTGGTGGCACCATTCTGAACGAAGTAGAAGGTCTACTGGAAGACCGGGATGCAAACCAGGCAAATAAACGCTTAATGCAGACCCAAAAAGGTAACCAATGGGCTAAGTACGCTACCGGTACCGTGATGGCTCCTATGATGTTTGTGCTACCATTCCCCACCATGGTGGATGTGGATGAACAATACAACCAACAGATGCTCAGTGGAGGAAACTACGTACGCAATTTCCTCGGAGGATTCGTGCTCATCGCTCTCTTCAGCGCCATCTTCATCACCAAGAACTGGCGCAACCTGTCACTCATTGGCTCCTTCGTCATTGCCTATCTGGGTATCGTCTCCTCCAGCGGATTTGCCAACTCGGAGAGGTTCCTGCTACCAGGTCTGCCAGTGCTGCTCATCATGGCGGCGTATGGCGTAACACTGCTGAATGCCAAGAATTATAAGTTCATCAAGATATGGTACTGGGTGGTGCCGGTGATGGCGTTCGCCTGGGCGTTCTTCAAACTGGGCTCCCGCGGCTTGTTCTAATCTCAATCAAAACTCATACTTCTTTTATCTCAATCAAAACTAAAAGAACTATCAGAAAACTTGACGAATATTCTACTAAATCAGACCATACTTGAATCTCTATTAAAACTAATACTTCTTCTATTTCAATCAAAACTAAAAGAACTATCAGAAAACTTGACAAATATTCTACTTTATCAAAACCATCAAAACTAAAAGAAAATAAAGATGATTGACGATTTGTCTTATACAATAATTGGATGTGCCATGAAGGTGCACCAAAAACTAGGGCCTGGTTTACTGGAGTCGGTCTATCAGAAAGCCCTAATGATAGAACTGGATAATGCTTGTCTTCTTTTTTGAAGGAGAGGTGCCCATAGATGTGACTTACGATGGGAATGCTCTTGGTCTAGGATTTCGAATTGATATTCTTGTGGAAGACACAATCATACTTGAACTCAAATCTGTCTCACAACTAGAAAAGGTTCACTTTAAACAATTGCAAACCTATCTGAAACTTGCAAACAAACCCCTTGGATATCTCATCAACTTTAATACAGACGACTTTTGCATTGGCAAAGCCATCCATAAGATTTCAAACACAAATTACAAGTTCTGATAGTTCTTTTAGTTCTGATTGAGATTATATTGTTTTTTTAGTTTTGTTTGAGATAAGAGATGAGGGTTCTGTTGATATGCAATTATAAGCCAGGCGTCGGGGGAATCTCGGGGCAGGTGGAGCTGCTGCAGAAGTACCTGCGTTCTGAGGGGCATTCCGCGGAGATATTCTCCACCAAGGCCTCTGTTTTGCGACGTCTGCTGCTTCCATTGCGGCTTCTTCGCGTGGCTCGCGAGTATGATGTGCTGCATATCCATTGCTGCTCCGGCTGGGGTTTTCTGCCTGCAGTCGTCGGCGTTACTGTGGGACGATGGCTGAAGAAACGGCTCGTGCTGACCTACCACGGTGGTGGAGGGGAGAGATTCTTCGACAAGCATCCACGCTTGGTCCATCACTATCTCACACGCACCGATGCCAATATCGTCCTCTCAGGATTCCTCGCCAAGATCTTCGACAAGCACCAGATACCCTATACCATCATCCCTAATATCTTAGAGCTTGACGATAAACAATACCGCCTCCGCGAGACGCTCTACCCAAACTTCATCTGCACCCGTGCACATGAAGAGTTGTATAATATCCCTTGCATCCTGCGTGCTTTCCAGAAAGTGCTAACCGAATTACCGGAAGCCTCCTTAACACTCGTCGGTGGCGGATCCCAGCACGAGGCATTGGTGAATATGGTCAAGGAGATGGGCTTGACGAATGTTACTTTTACAGGTAGGGTGGACAACACAGAAATTTATACCCACCTCGATCAGGCCGATATCTTCCTGTCCACCCCAACGGTTGACAATATGCCGGTTTCTGTCCTCGAGGCTATGAATGCTGGCCTGCTGGTCATTTCTAGCCGTGTAGGCGGAGTGCCTTATATGATAAAAAACGGTGCGAACGGGCTGCTGTTTGATAGCAACGACAGCGACAAACTGGCTGAACTAATGCTCTGGTCCGTCGAGAATCAGACTATTGCCAAGGCCATCATCCAACAAGGACATATAGAAGTAAAAAAATACCGCTGGGAAAGCATCAAAGATAAACTTTACGACACCTATGGGTTTTCTTCATGAACATATCATCCTGCCGCTGAGCGACATTGTTAAAGGCGAGCAGGTACACAAATATCTACGCCTACTGCGCGAAGCTGAGCGTTGGACGCCTGAGCAGATAAAGGATTTTCAGCAGGAGAAACTACGGGAGCTGATTGTTTACACCTCTAACGAAGTGCCTTTCTATCGCGATTGGTTCCGTGACCACAACCTCGACCCACAGACTGCCTCACTCGAGCAGTTACCCATCGTTTCCAAGTCCATCATGCGGCAAGAAGGTATTGAGCGTTTCATTGCCGAGCACTTCCCCATCAAAAAACGTATCCCATCCCGTTCCAGCGGTTCTACCGGCGAACCTTTTTCTTTCTATGTCTCGAAAGAGGCATACTCTGTCAATACCGCAGCAAAACTCCGCACATGGTATCAAGCGGGCTATCGTCTTGGCGACCGCTACATGAAGATTGCCAACGGCGCCCGTCATGGAAAGTTCAAGAAACTTCAGGACAAGGTAAACAACTGCCTCTATGTGCCGTTCTACTCGATGAGCGACGAGGTACTCAAATCCATACTCGACAAAATAGAGCACTCGCGTCCCACCATTATACGTTCCTATCCCATCCCGCTCTACCTATTGGCACAATACCGCAATACTCACCCTGAATATAACTTCTCGCCCAGCCACATCATGACCACCGGATCTACCCTACCCGTTGCCTATCGAGCAGAGATAGAGAAAGCGTTTGGCTGCGATATTATCGATTCCTATAGCTGTGAGGGCACTGCCGACTGCTACGAGACAACCGCTCATGATGGCTATCATATCACTCAATATTATGGTATTATCGAGGTACTTGACAATGAAAACAAACCTATCACCAATGGTATTGGCCGTGTGGTTAGTACGGACTTCTGGAACCTCGCGCATCCCTTTATCCGCTACGGCACACAAGACCTCGTTGAAGTAAAAGATGGCAAGATAATGCGCATCATGGGTCGAGAATGTGAGAGTTATATCAATGCTAACGGCCAACGCTATACCGTGCACAACTTCGTGGGGTTCTTTCAGGAAGACAACCGTCCGACACGCCAATCTGTCACTGCCTATCAAGTGGTCAAACACAAAGACGGGAGCATCACCTTCCGTCTGGTGGTCAACGAGCAATACAACCACGATATCGAGCACTATATCATCGACTTTTGGCAGCAACAATTGGGTGTCCCTGTCTCTGTCAAACTCGTCGACGAGATTCCCCTGATGAAAAATAACAAACGTCTCACTATCGTAGAAGAATAACACTATGCCCAGCAAAGAAATTCTCCAGTACCACGGCCTCGACAGTCGTCTCGGCCGACTGAAATACACCTTCATACAACTGTGGCGGTTCAGCCTATCCCGACTTGCATTCTTTATCCCTTTCAAAGGGTGGCGTAGCGCAATGACCCGTTGGAGCGGTGTACATGTGGGCAAAAGAGTTTACATAGGCCACGACTGCCTTTTCGACCGCGCTTTCCCCGAACAGATTACCATTGGTGACGATACCGCCATCGGTGACCGCTGCACCATCACCGCTCATGGCTGCATACCCACACAGACACCACTCAAAGAAATCTACCCACTTACCGTCAAACCTGTAAATATTGGCAGTGGTGTATGGATAATGCCCAACGTGACGATCATCTACGGCGTCACTATCGGCGACGAAGCGGTAGTCGCCACAGGTGCTGTCGTCACGCACGACGTCCCACCACGCACACTAGTTGCAGGCGTACCAGCTAAAGTCATCAAACAACTATGAGAGTCCTCTTCCAGTTAGGGCACCCGGCCCACTTCCATCTCTTCAAGAACACCATTGCCGACCTACAGCGCGATGGACACGAGACCTTTATCCTCATCCGGGAAAAGGACATCCTCGAAGACTTGCTAAAAGAGTCTGGGATGCCATATATAAACATCCTTCCCAGTGGAAAGAAATCAGTCTTCACGCTGATGCTGCGACTTTGGCGCGTGTTCTGGTTCACTTTTACCCACCGTGTTGATGTACTCGTCGGTTCCACTCCGGAGGTAGCACAAGTGGCCTGGTTGTTACGTCGACGTTCAGTCGTCATGGCCGAAGACGACGCTTCCATCGTGCCACAGTTCATCAAAGTCGTGAAACCGTTTGTAGACAACTACCTCTCCCCCGTTTCATGCAATAATGGTGTGCTCGAGCGTGCCACTACCCACTACGAAGGTTTTCATAAGCTAGCCTACCTTCATCCTAACCGTTTTTCTCCTGACTCCGCGGTAGTGGATAAATATTTCGACCATAGCAACCCCTATTTCCTGCTACGTTTTGCCCAATTGAACGCCTACCACGACGTAAGTGCCAACGCTCATGGAATCAACGACAAGATAGCAGTAAAACTCATAGAGATACTCTCCCCCCACGGGAAAGTATTCATCACCTCCGAACGGGAGCTAAGTCCTGAGCTAGAATGCTACCGGCTCAACATCAACCCCCTCGACATCCATCACCTTATGGCATTTGCCACACTATATATTGGTGACAGCCAAAGTATGGCAGTCGAAGCAGCCATGCTCGGTACACCTTCCATCCGCTTCAACGACTTCGCCGGAAAGATAGGTGTGCTCGAAGAACTGGAGAAGAAATATCAACTCACCATCGGCATCCCCTCAAGCGACCCGGAACGGTTATACAACACTGTTAAAGAAATGATAAACACAGATAACCTGCGTGAAGTTTATCAAGCCCGAAGACAACAGATGCTTGAAGACAAAATTGATGTAGCCACATTCTTTACAGACTTCATAGAAAGACTCACCTGATGGACTTCACTATCGACAAATATAAGGAACTGCTAAAAGCACTGAAGAAGCACCATGGCTTCAGCATCCGGCATGATGTGGATCTGAGGCCAGACTACTCGCTGCGCATCGCACAGGTGGAGGCGGAGATGGGCGTCACGGCTACATACTACTTCCGCACCGTGCCGGAAAGCTATGACGAAGAGATTATCCGAAAGATTGTCTCGCTGGGTCACACGGCAGGCTACCACTACGAATGTCTGACGACCTGCAACGGCAACATGGAGGAGGCTTACGAGGACTTTTGTCATAATCTGGAGAAGCTACGCAACGTGGTGCCCATCACGACAGCCTGCGCGCATGGAAGCCCTAGGTCGCCATGGAATAGCCAACTTATCTGGGAGACTTCAAGACGTCGAGACGTCGAGACGTCGAGACATTATGATATACACGCCCTAGGGATTGAGTATGAGCCGATGCTCGATACAGACTTCTCCAAGACGCTTTATCTCACCGATACCGGTCGTCGCTGGGACGGATACAAGGTGAGTGTACGCGACAAG
>Ga0326513_10000163_pt1 | contig 53153 bp, 84 predicted proteins | sample 2_2465_0518_D_FD_203654 | JGI IMG/M metagenome (GOLD analysis project Ga0326513, IMG submission 203654) | Bovine rumen microbial communities from UC Davis, California, United States - 2_2465_0518 | ecosystem: Host-associated > Mammals > Digestive system > Stomach > Rumen | place: USA... | reverse complement strand
CACCGGACAACTATTTGCTTTTTGAACCATCTCCAGATTGGGCAATCGTCCCCGTCAGGTACGCAGGAATAGCAAACACCTGTCCTTGATGGACATCCTTCCATGAGCCAGCACCGTTTTCTATCGTCACTCATCCCCGGTCACCTCCTGCTCGTAATACCGTCTGCACTTCGCGCAGATCATGACGCAATGCAGACTTCCCGTCTTCTTGTTCCTCAGCACCTTCGCGGTCAAGAATGCGATCTCTCCGCATGACCAGCATTTACCCCTCGGCGGCATCCCCGGTCACCTCCTCCAACTCTTCTGCGTACTCTTCCCATCTCGAACAGTACCCTTGTGCTGAACACTTTTCGCATTCATCCGGGTCAAAACCGTCTTCATCGCACATATACCCGGCTTCCTTGACCATTGCCAACCTGTCATCCGGGTCGAACCAGTCCATCTCTTTCTTCCCCTTGTAGAAGCTATCAAGAGCAGGAATCCGTCTGACATAGATGTCTTTGAACTCGTTATCTTCTCCAAGCGTGTCAGATCTCAATGCGATGTACCGCGCTTTACCCGCAGTCTCTGCAAATATGACGGTACTATATCCCATGTAATCTTCTTGACATTTGTACGCCTTAATCATCCCCGGTCACCTCCAAATCCATCTCAATCTGCCAGTCTTCCCGGATCGCCACTCTCTGCTGGCCTTTTAATCCGGTGCTGATAGATCACTCCGCCGTCAGAACGGGAGGTCTCCGTCCTGCGCGGGAGGAACGGGTGTCGGTTCGGTCTGCTGGAAGGTCTGCTGCCCATCGGCACGGCGGCTCCCGCAGAAGTGGACTTTGTCCACGTTCAGCACGGTCTGACTGTGCTGGCCCCCGTCCTTGTCCGTCCACTCCTCCGTGCCGAGACGGCCCTCGACGATCATCTCGTCCCCCTTGTTGTGAATGTACTTCTCAAGGAAGTCGGCGGTTCCGCGCCACGCCTTGCACCGCAGGAAACACTTGGTCTCCGTCTCCTTGTACTTCTCGCTCCACGCCAGCGTGAAGCTCACGTTGGAGATGCCGCTCTGCGTGGTGCGCTTTTCGATATCCTTGGTAAGCCGTCCCTGAAAGGCCGTGTGATTCAATGCCATGCTTTACTCCTCCATTGCGGCGGCAAGCTTCTGCGCCGTCGTCTGTTCGTTGGTATCGGTCTGTTCCTCGGTCTTCTGCTCCGTCAGCTTGCGGCTGCACTCCGCGCAGATGGCCCGACCGAAGCGCCCCTGATTGATCCTCGCGATGTCCGCCGCGCTGTACCCGGACATGGGAGCGATGGGCTTGCCGCAGTCCACGCACAGGATCGGCCCGGTCTTCTCCGTGGTCGGGATCGTCGGGCGGATGCGGATGCCGTCCACTTTGTCCCCGGTCGAGGGGTCGCGCACGTTATGCTCAAGGTAGAGCTTGATCTTCTTGCCGACCAGCACCTCGGCGGAGGTTCCGCGATACAGCTTGCGGATGGTCTTGCGGTTGGTGGAGTTGACCACCAGCGGACGCACCTGATTGATGCTCCCCGGAACAGTCTCCTCCTCAAAGGCGATCACGTCGTGGCGTTCCTTGCCGCGGGCGAGGGTGATCATTCCGTTGTAAAGGGCTTTGATGGTCAGCACCGGCTCCGTGCCGGGTTCGATGTCCTCCGCGCCGAGGTACTCGCTGTCGCGGTTGGCTCCGAGCCGTTCTCGGCCCTGCATGGGCCTCATGTTCTGCAACTCCTTGGGGATCATTGTCTGCACCTCCTTATTCTTCTTCACCGAGGCTCATCCAGCCGGGGAGGAACGCCTCGTTCGGCTCCCCGAACGGCCCGGTGTATCCGTACCAGTAACCAGTCTCCTTGCATTGATGGAGGATTCCGATGTACTCCCGGAACACGTCCATCCCGGCGGTCATCACGTCATCGGTCACCCGGATCAGGTTGACGGAGTACGGAGCTTTCTTTTCCTGAACAATGAATATGAAGTCAGGACGCTCCGTCGCCCCCGTCTCCTGCATGATAGCCTCCGTGTACATGAAGGCCTGAAGGTGATAGCCGAGGATGAAGATCTTGCTGTTGAAGACCTCCGTCTTCGCGCTTGCCGCAGTCTTGTAGTCAACCACGGTCAGCTTGCCGTCCACGTCCGTCAGGCAGTCCAGCTTGACCTTGCACTTCTCTCCCGTGTCAGCGTCCGTCCAGAAGAATGCGATCTCATGCTCACCCTTGAGGAGCTTCGCCGCATACGGGACGGTCTTGATCTTGTCCGCCATGTCGCAGATCGTCAGGTAGTCGTCCGTTGTGATGATCTGCTTGCCCTCCACACGGGCGGTGAAGCGTTCCCACTCTTCCTTCCCGGCCTTTGTCCGACGATCCACGTTCGGGGCGACGATGTACTCCTCGTCGAACCCGTCAGGTTCAAGGATCAGCTTATGGGCCGCAGCTCCGAAGACCAGCGCCGGAGTCTCAGGCTCCGGGTGGTCGAGGAACCACTTGTACCTCTCCGGGCTTTCGCCGATCCGCCACAGATCGCTCCTGCGGACTCCCTCTGCGGCGTTGTACTCACGTTCAGTCAATGTCTGTCTGCACCCCTTTCTCCATCAGTTCCATCATGTACATCATCTTCTTGCTGATCGTTGTCAGCAGATCGGTTTGTTTCCGCAGCTCCTCCATCACATAGCGGTTGGCAGAGATCGTCACGGCGGTGGCTGTCCGGTCTGCGGTATCCCGCTTCGACTCTTCCCGCACGGTCGGCTCTTTGGGAGCCTTTACTGCCCCACGATTCGCGAACTCATCGAACGTTCTGTATTTGTAGATGCGGGCCACCGACGAGCGGCTCAGACCGGATGTCCGTACCGCGTCCACGATCCTGACCCCAGACCGCTGGAGGATTTTGATTGCGTTGAACTTGCCCTCGCTGACGTATGCACCCCTTGCCATTTTTGCACTCCTTTTTAATCAGTCATTCCACTCTTCCCGGCTGTCGTCCAGCCCAAGCGCGATTCCGGCAAATTTGCACTCCGCATTGTCTCCGCCCGGAACCGAATGCGGCAGGGCATCCTCAATCGTCTTCCTGTGGATGCATTTCCGCGCTTCTTTCGCGCTCTTCGTGCAGAACATACACTCGTTGCCGACGAGGTAGTTCAGCAAGTCGTTCAGCGTCTGCGTCGGTGTGTAGCTGAACCCCTTCGTGCTGACCGTCGGAGCCGCCCAGTCCGGTTCGATGCGGATGTACAGCTTCGTGTGCTGGATGTCAGCCCGCACATGGGCAAGCTTCTCCGGCGGGATGGTTTCCAGAAGATTGTCAAGCACCCGTGCAGCCGCCGACTGGATCATGCGGATGTCCCGCCACGTACCGGGCCGAGCCTTTTTCGCCCGCTTTTCAAGCCTCGGAGACGTTTCGGCGAAGGTGCTGATCACACAGAACAACGCTTGCAGGGCGGCGTACTCGTTGCCGGAGAGGTTTCTGCGCTCAATATCCATCGTAGGAGTCCCTCACCCAGTCTTCGTACTCGTCGTACAGCCCGTGGCGGGCAATGTACGCCTCTGCCATTTCGTACCGTGCGTCTTCCTTGATGACATCCCAGATGTCGTTGGCATAGACCTCGTTGATATGCGGGGTCTGAAGCTCGTCCTGAAGCACCAGCACGGCGTAGCCGTTGTCATAGATGAAGCCGAGGATGGTGTCCTTCGTGCGGCTCCCCCAAATGTCGTCGTCCGGGTACATCGCGTCCCACTCGCTCTGCGCTCCGATTACCATTCCGTTTTCCATGCTGTCCATTTGTTGCACCCCTTCTCAATCAGTTCCTGATGTTGTTCTTTCTCATCCAGATCGCGATGCGTTCCCGCACCTCGTCCTCGTCCATCCCAAGGGCTTTCATTGCTTTCCGCTCAAAGAAGCGGGAGCATTTCCTGCGGTTCAGGTTGTCGGACACGCAAGCCTGAGAGATCCCTGCGGACATGGCAAACTTTCGCTTTGAGCATTTGCTCACAATCAGATGATCAGCAAGCCAGTCCGGGAAGTAAGGGATCTGACCGGGATCCATCATGTCAGGCTCCCTGTTCGTCTGCTTCTTCTTCGGCCTCGACCATGCCGGTTCGGACAGCCGCTTGATGTACTCAAGCCCCCATTCGCATTGGTGCTTGCAGTACTTCTCGCAGTAGCTTGCGCCGCCGTGAATCCTGCCGTCCCGGCAGATTCGGGCGACCACGGTATAGATGCTGACCTCGGAAGGGTTCAGCGGCTTCGGTTCGATCACAGCACCCACGCCTCCACTTCCACGTCCTCACCGTAGCCGCTGCACACGAACGCCTCGGTGTTGGGCCACGTCGCCCAGCAGAACAGGGACATCAGCGCCGGACGAAACAAGCGCCAGATCGCCCGCAGCCAGTAGCGGATGTGGCAGAGCGCGGCGCTCTCGCCCTTGACGGGCTTGCACCAGAATTCCCCGATCCACCATTCGGGATTGTGTTTCCTCATGTCATTGCACCCCTTTTCGTTGTCGTTACTCTCCGTAGTACCACCGCAGGAACCCGGCGGTCGGCACTTTCATTCGCGTCCCCATGAAGGTGAAGGGGAACCGGATCAGTTCCGGGTTTGTCCTTGCCGACACGATGATCGTGTGTTTGTCGCTCCCCAGCGCTTCGGACAAGTCCTCCGGCGTGAGGTACGGCTTGTCGGTCTTTTTGATCTCCTCCAGCGTCACGCCGTCACCCCCTCTGTTGATTGGCTGTTGATAGTCACTCAACCGTCTTTGCAAAAAAAACACGGTCTTTGTCATCGAGCGTACTGATCCCCAGCAATTTGCAGAGAATCTGGATCTCGCTGGCCTTGAATTCGGTCTCGTTCTTGCACTTCTTGCCGAACCCGGCATACGTGATGCCAAGCGCGTTTGCGATCTTCGACTTCTTCAGGCCGCTGTCCTTGATGTACTGCTCAAGAAGCAAAGTGTCCGTCATTTCCGCACCCCCTTTCCCGATTGTCCGTTTGTTTTGAAGCAACGTCTGCATATTACCACTCAACATGACGGTTGTCAAGCACTTTTTGAAACTTTTGTTGAATTTTTTTATGCCATGTGGTAGAATATAAATCAGTCAAGGAGGTGTATTGTATGTCTATAGGAGAGAATATCCGCAGGATACGCGAAGCCCAAGGAATGAAACAAACAGACCTCGCGAAACTTGTGGGTTATAAGACGAGGTCTTCCATCTGCAAGATCGAATCCGGTGAATGCGACCCGTCGCAAAAGAGCCTCGCCCGCATCGCGGCTGTACTGAACGTTCGCCCTTCCGAACTGATCGACGAGGCAGAGGACGGAAACGGTTACGACGAGGGCGCTTATCTCAACGATCAGATTCTGCGGCTCGTCGCCCGGATGACACCGCAGGAGAAGTACCTTGCAATTGAGGTTCTGAAGCGTTTTGCAGGGAAGTGAGAATCGCGAGAATCTTCTTTTTATCCTCCACGCTGATCGTCTCCAGCAGCTTTTTTACAACCATCTCTGTGTTTTCCATTGTGATCTCCTTTTAGACTCAACTTATTGTTGTTAGATTGCCACCTTCGCGTTTATTATACGCGCACAAGAAGACCAAAGTCAAGCCATGAAACGGATTGACAAGCCGATGATATGTTTATGAAACATGGGGGTGTACGGAATGAGACCGAAGTCCCGTGGCAACGGTCAAGGGAGTGCCTACAAGCGGGGCAAAACATGGGTGGCCCAGGTCGTCATCGGCTACAGACTGCCGTCCGACGACAGCAAACAGCCCATCCCGATCAAGCGCAGGAAGGGCGGATACAAAACCAAGGCGGAGGCGATAGCTGCCTGTGCTGGCCTCAGAACGGCCTCCAAGCGCCCTGACAGGGTCACGCTGGATCAACTCTACTCCGAATGGGAAACGAGCTACAGGGGCCGCGTAGGGGCCTCCACGATGGTATGCTATCTCTCTGCTTTCAAGCACTTTGCCTCGCTTCACGCAACCTATGTAGACCTCATCACCGCCCGCGACTTGCAGGAATGCATGGACTCCTGCCCGTCCGGCAAGCGCACACACCAGAATATGCGATGCATCGCCCGTCTCCTGTGGGCCTATGCGCTGGACGCTGACTATGTCCAGAAGGATGTCACCGCAAATCTCTACACCGGGAAGGGAGAAACCAAACAGAGGGAGCCTATCACGGAAGAGGAACTGGAAGTCATCCGTGCAGCCATACCCACGGAGCCATACGCTGCGTATGTATACGCCCTCTGCTATCTCGGATTCAGGCCGGGAGAATTCTTGAAGCTGAAAAAAGCCGACCTCCACACAGATGCCGGAGTGACCTACCTCGTCGGCGGAGGAAAGACCGAGGCGGGGCGGGACAGGCGGGTTCCTGTTCCGGCGCAAATCTCCGATATCATCTCACAGCGGATGGAGGTTCCCGGTGAGCTGCTCTTCCCCAAGGCGGACGGCAAGCCCATGTCGGACGAATACTTCAACAAGCACGTATTCAAGCCCCTGATGGCCCGTCTCGGCATCGCCGCCGGAAAGTCCCCGTACAGCGCCCGCCATACCTATGCCGACAAGCTCAAGGCTGTCGTCGGTGACGACCATGCCAAGGCCGCGCTGATCGGTCACACGGACTACAACTTCACCCGATCCGCCTACCAGTCCACGGGCATCGATGAGCTTGCGGCGATCACAGATTCCCTCGACTGAATGAGGGCAATAGCGGGGGTAGTAAACATAAACTTTTCGCCACAGTCCTCCACTTTTCCACAAATTCTCAAAAATGTAAGAACCCCGGAAGACTTGATTTTCAAGCACTTCCGGGGCTTTCTGTCTGTCTGGGTGAGAAGATTTGAACTTCCGGCCTCTTGAACCCCATTCAACCGAAAACCCTTATGCCACAATGGTTTGCTGGCGCGTGTTGGTAGTAAGTGGGCAATAAAAAAAGACCGGCACAAGGCCGGTCATTTGGTTGGTTCAGTCAGTCTTCTACGACGATCTCTTCCGTGCCCTGAGTCGTCTGTTCGGCTTTCTCGTTTCCGTCAAGCTCTTTGTAGACTTCCTCAAGCAGGGCGAGGCACTCGGCGATGATCCCGACGTTCCCCCTCGTCGGCTGGAGCTGCAAGTTCTGGATGATGTCATAGACCCGTGCAAGTTTGTCTTTCATATTCCCTCCGTTATTCCCTCGCGAGGCCGCAACCGATCACGCTCTCGCTCTTCTGAAGGATGAACAAGTCCGTATATCCCTCATATTCGATCCCGCCCGCCGTGATGAACGAGGTCTTTTCGCGGTCGGAAAGCACCTCACACAGCCAAAGCATTGTCGCTCCCGTGGCGTAGATGAACAGCGAACCGGCGCTTTTCGACACGTATGCGTCCGGGATCACCGTACCGTCCGCGAGTGTCACACAATTCTCTTCGTTCATGTTTCTCCTCCTCATCATCTTGCGTACAGATAGAACGTGGAAGACGGGGCAAGGGAGGACGACAGCGTACACGTACAAGTGTAGGTTCTTGAATACTCATCGTATGCCCCACGGGTCATGGTAATCCTTGTCTCCGCATTGCGGGCGGCGTTCCATCCGTTCTGGTAAATCTGTTGTCCGTTTATTGTGAACGTGGCTTTTGTTTCATACGTGGTCTCGTCGTCCGATCCTTCGTAGTACAGGATTTTACCGGAGTATACGTTGTTGTCCCATGCGCCCGTGCCATCGTCCTTTACGGTTACGCCGAGAAGCTGTTTCGTGTATCCTTGCGGGTTGGCTGTGACCCTCAGTCTGCCGCCACTGAGCCATGTATACCCGATATCAGTGACGGCCTTACTAAAAGTTACCGGATCTCCGTCGAACGGCGTAAGCGTCAGCGTGTTCCCGCTCACGCTGAACGTCTTCACCATTCCGGCAAGAACGTTCCTTGTGATGGAAAGCTGGTCTTGACCGCTCCCGACGTACAGCCTTGTAAGCGCGGAAATCGTATGAAGCGACAGCGTTGAATTGGTCGTGCCGGACGCAGCCTGTATCGATTTGACATGGACAACGGCAAGGTTACTGATGTTGCTGTCCAGGTTCGTCGCCGTAACATAGCCGTCCAGGTTGATCTTGTTTGCGCTGATAATAACTTGTGAGCCTGACCCGTTGATCGCCGTGACAATGCTTGCCGGTTTGATTGCCGGGTTGCTCCCGTCCGTCACAACAAGGCTGATCCTGTTCCCAAGCGACTCGATCCGCGACGTGTATCCCGTGCTGGAGTCGTACACTTCTGAGTAAAGTCCGTCCACCTCGTTGCGAAGCACGGAGAAGCTGCCGTTGGTGTCGTACACTTCGTGGCTGAGTCCGTTGACCGTATTCTGCAAGGTGCTGAACTTGCCGCTTGTATCATACACTTCGTGGTACAGGCCGTTGACCGTGTTGCGAAGCGTACTGAAGCGACCGTTCGTATCGTACACTTCGTGGTACAGGCCATTGACGGTGTTCTGCAATTTGCTGAACTTACCGTTGGTGTCGTAGACTTCGTGGTAGAGTCCGTCTACCGTATTCTTCAGCGTACTGTACCGTCCGTTGGTGTCATACACCTCATGGTACAATCCGTTGACCGTGTTGCGGAGCGCGCTGAATCTTCCGTTCGTGTCGTATACTTCGTGATACAGGCCGTTGACGGTGTTCTGCAACGTGCTGAATCGACCGTTGGTGTCATACACCTCATGGTAGAGACCGTTGACGGTGTTCCGCAGGGTGCTGAACCGACCGTTCGTGTCGTAGACTTCATGGTACAGGCCGTTGACAGTATTCTGCAACGTGGAGAATCTGCCGTTGGTGTCGTATACCTCATGGCGAAGTCCGTCCACGGTGTTCTGCAACGCGCTGAATTTTCCGGTCGAGTCGTACACCTCATGATAGAGACCGTTGACAGTATTCTGCAACAGGCTGAACCGACCGTCGGTGTCGTACACCTCATGGCGGAGACCTTCTACGGTATTCTGTAGGCGGCTGAAGCGACCGTCGGAGTCGTATACCTCATGGAACAGCCCCTCCGCCGTCACGGCGAAGTAATACATTTCATGGCTGTTCCTGTATCCGCCCGACCCGGAGTTGTACTTCCGCTTGCCGATCTTTGCGACGGGTTCGCGCTTCTCGTTGCCGCTGGCGTTGATGTTGACCTTGGGAGCGCCCTTCCACGTCATCGTCGTGCTGTGTACAGGACTTTCGTAGGTGTCATCCCCACGGCTGATCGTGACGATGTCTCCTGCCTCGATAGCCCAGTCGGAGAAGGTTTCCGCCTCCACCGGATGGTACTGCGGGGCTTGGTTCAGCCGATTGTAGATTGGGGTAAGCGACGCTCCCGTGATGTTGTTTGCCATTACGTCACCCCCTTCAGCAGCGGGTTATCCTGAATAAGGTATTCCTCATCGCCGGAGCCTGTCGTGTTTTCGTAGCTTCCGTCCGAGGCCCGGTTGTTCAGCTTCGTGACCTTCTTGGTCTTGTACCAGTACGGGTCAAAGGTCGCATAGTCCGTCTCGGTGAACTTCTGTGTGGTGGTGTGGAGCCAGTCGATCACAAGGTTACCGTCCCGGTCGATCCGGGCGTTCCCTCCGGCAGCTTCGGCAATCCATTGCAAGACCTCGCGCATGGTCACGCTGTCGAAGTCGTCGGGGCGCTTGTTGATCGTTGCCGTGCTGTTGATGAACGAGCTGCTCTTCAGCGGTACTCCCACGTACTCGCAGATTTTTCTCAGCAGATTCCCGATGGTGGTCGGGTAGGTAACACCGATGTCCTCCGGCATATCCACGTCGAACTTCATCATGAAGTCGTTGCAAGTCATGTCGATTTCGATCATGTCCGGGGTGTTCGGTCTCTCCGCCGTGAACCATCCGAGCGGTACGAACTCATACCTGGAGCGCTCACCGCCGTCGTAGATGAAGAGGATTCTACTGGTCTTGTTGTAGAAAATCCCCTTCCCGGCCCAGCCCTTGCTCTTGTTCTTCATAAAGGCATTGACCGGGTTCGCGCTGGTGATGTTGTCACCATTGGAATCCCTGTAGACAGCGTACCGACCGTCGCCGGAGAATGCCCACACCTTGCCGTCGTAGCCGAGCAGGGCCTTGACCGCGAAGCTCGGCTGCACCGTGACGGCCCGTCCGTTCCGGGTCAGGAATGGGGCTTCGTCCCCGCCGACCCATGTGGACAGGTTCGTGACCATGTACACGCCCTCCGGCTGGACGTAGGTGTTCGTGCCGATCAGCACCCCGATGGTGGCGAGAAAGTCGCCGAAACCATAACTATTCAGCAAACGGTCGTCGTTGAACAGGGAGAAGCTGATCTCATTGGACGGGGTCTGCCCGATGGAGAGGTCTTTCTCCAGATTGAAGTAATCCCGGAACTGGATGCCGTCCTCCACGTTGATGTCCCCGTTGGTGAAGACACAGTCCTTGAAGATCAGCATCGCGATCTGCGGCTCACCGTCGGCGACCGCTTTATGGAATGCGTTGCTTGCGCTGTACATTGGATTCACCTCCCCCATCTGCTGAAGATCCTGTCCGTACCGTCCTTTACGATCCGCTTGACTTGCTTGACCGACAGATCGAACTCCTCCGCCAGCGGCTCATAGCAGATGCCGTCGATCAGGCGGCGCTTCAGAATGGCGCGGTTCCGCTGTGCGTGGTTCCCGACGATCCATTCCTCAATCGCCGCCTCGATCTCGCTCCGGCTCATGTCACTTGGACTTCTCATTGCGCTTCGGGTTTCCCGTCCGCACTACGCCCGTACCGCCACACGCGTTGCAGGGCCTGTACGCGCCGCCGCTGCCGCCACGGCGGACACGGATTCGGATTGTCTGTTTCGCCATCTGTCTCACCGTCCCATGTTAGTCCGAGCCGCCGTTGAAGATAGCTCCGTCGTTCCCGATGAAATTATTCACGCCGTCCTCATTGTCCTGCGTGATCAGCACGTCCTGAAACTGGCTTTCGTAGATCGTCCACGCGAGGTTCGTCCCGACGAGGCATACGATCAGCAGGATCACGGCAATCCACAGGCGCTTGTTTGCCCGCTCCGCCCTGCTCATCTCGCCCTCATGGACGAAATAGGGAATGCTTGCCATCTGCTCCCCATCCATGCCGAGGCCCTCCTCAGTCATTACTGGGCGGCTGTTTTTCGTCACCTTCGGCATCCTCGTCCACATCCTCAATGGTCACGACGGGGGCGATCTTCCAGTAGTTCAGGTATTCCGCAACGACCGCCTCGATCTCAGCCACGTCCACGTCGAAGCCGTACTCATGAAGCTTCTGACGGACGTACTCAAGCTTCTCATGCCCGTGTCCCGCACCGTAGAGCTGCTCTGCGGCGAAGACCAGCACCTTGACGAACGCCCGGATGTTTGTCTGCTGGGCCTCGGTCGTCCGGGCCTTGATCCACGGGATCAGCTTGTAGGTCACCAGCGCGGCGATCAGGGTGATGGCGATACGGATGATGTCGGTCAGATCAATCGTCATTTCTCTTCCTCCCTTATCGGTCGATCAGGTAGTCTGTGATTTCCTGCTGACTGCTTTTCAGCTTGTCCGTCGAGTTGCCATTCACTTCGTGACTCAGGAGCGCAAGGATCCCCCGGCAGATGACCTTGTTCCCTTCTTCCATCCTCTCAAGGCGCTTGTTGTCGTAGTCGAGCTTTTTGTCCACGTCCCGCCGCCATTGGGCGAGGTCGCTCGTCGGCTTTCGCCATTCCTTCCATGTCCGCGATGCATTCCCGATGAGAACCACCGCCGCAAGGATTACCCCCACTACGACCATGAAGTCCCGAAACTGTGCCATTGTCAGGTTTTCCATTGGAATCGCTCCTCTCATCCATTCTCAGGTTCGTCACTCTCGCCCGTCAGGATATCTCCCCGGCCCGATTTGTTCCGGTCAATTTCGACCGCTGCCAGAAGAGCTTTTTCGTAAACGCTGTTCCTTGTATAGGCCCACACGTTGACGAGCATGACCACCGATGAGATGACCGCCATGTAGACGACCGTGGTCGTCGCGGACGGCTGGATGACCATGATGATGCTCAACCAAGTCATGTACAGGAACCAGAACACCGCTGTCCACCGCGCAAGCTTCTTGCTGAACTGCTGGCGCGGATCAATCTGCTTGCGTCCCATCAGCTTTCGTCGCCTTTCGGCTTCGGCAGCTTGGCGACGACAGCCTCCAGCGCGGAGACGCGCTTCTCCAGCGCCTCAAACCGAGCGAGGCTGACCGTCTGCGGAGCCGTGACGGTCGGATCGGATTCACTCAGGAATTCTGCCCGCACCCAACCGCTGATTCCATCGTACACCACATGATACCATTCGACATCCGAACAATCAAGCACCTCAAGCTTGGTATTGTTCGGAATCCGCGCTTTCAAACTGCTTGCCGTACTCTTCTGTACCCGGAGGTTGACGCTCCCACCGTTCGGAGTCTTCACCCACGCATACTGCAATGTCTCCACCTCCCCGCTGTTTCCGTTGCCGTCGTAGTCTACGTCCTTCAGGTATGCCCAATGGCTCCATGCTTTGCCCCATGTGTCCTCGCGAACTTGCATCCCGTTCGTGCTGGCATGGATGATTTTTACAGGATTCTCCGCAACTACCAGCCCGATGTGGTAGAAGTCCCCCTGTCCGTCGTGGAACTTGGAAGTGTCCTGCTCCCGGTGTTTGAAGACCGCCATCCCGCGCTTGAGCTGCGCGGAGTTCCTGACTGTCCCCTTCTCGCCCGTATACTGCCTCCAGATCGTGTTCGACCCGTGGTATATGCTTGCGCCTTGCAGACGGTAGGCCCGGACGAACATCCCGCTGCAGTCGATCCCGTTCCTGTCGTTGGAGCCGGGGGAGACGTAGGGCCAGCCAAGTGCGGACCTGAAGTCTGATATCATTTTGTTGAGGTTGACCATCCCTGCGCCTCCATGCCTTTGCAGTTGACCCGGTTAGTCGGTCTCAATGTCCGTCGAATAATAATACTCAACCGTAATACTGGTGATCGTTTGCGCCTCACCGGCAACGTAGATGTTCGACCCGGTTGCCGATTTCAAGAGTTCAAGCGGGAGCTTCGCACCGCTCCACCCTCTCACATTCATGGAAACAATGTGAGTTGCAGCCACGAATCCAAGACCGGAGTAGTTGTCAAGCAGCACGTACTTGTTGCTTGCCGGGATTTCGATGTTTGAGTACGTAACGATTTTCCTGCGGATTCCGAACCGCTTGGTGATTGTGCTCGTCGCCATACTTCTCCCCCCTTATTCTTCCGCAGACGCGGCCTTCCAGCTCTCCTGCATGAGAACCGTCCCGTTGGAGTCGCTGATCGCAACGCTCACGAAGTCGGTCTGGGCGTTCTGCCCGTAGGCGTAAGCGCCGAGGTATGCGTGGTATCCCTGCTTTGCGGCCTCATAGGTGTCCTTGACCACGATTCCCTTGTCCCAAACGTTGTCCGTGTGCTTGATCTGGTGCAGGAAGTACTTGATCTCATCCATAGGTTGTTACCGTCCTTTCTCAAGTCGTGTTCTTTATACCTGCCTCACCAAAGTGAGGGTTACCGTTGTCGAACCGCTGATCGTGCCGGAGATGGTCAGGCTCCCGTTCGCGGTAGTGATCGTCCAGTTGCCTGTCTGCGCACCCGGAGTGCCGAGGGTCGAGGCCACGCACACCATGTCGGATGTGATCCCGTCGCTGTTTACCGTCTTCGGGAGGCTGGAGACCGTCCCACAGCTCACCACCAGCGCAATCTTGCCCGCTGCCTTGGTCATCCCGTCGTGGTGGATGCGGTATTCGGTGTAGGTTCCGCTTGCCACATTCCGTAGCACCGCCGCGTTGTCCAGCCCTGCCTCGCTTGCCGCAGACCGCACCTCGACCATCCGGCGGTCGTTTCCGTCGCTGCTGTTCCACGCGGAGAAGGATGCCGCCCCCAGATAGCTGCCCTCAAACACGGTCTTGTTGATCCGGTTGTTCGGGCCGTTCATGGTGGGGATCAGTTCCAGCGAGGGATAGTAGGTGTTGCTGACCTCCGGGTTCGACGTGAATGTTTTCGTCCCAGCGAAGGTCTGCGCCGTAGTCCCCACGATGCCCCTCTGGTTCGCACCCGCTTCCTGCACGGTCTTTTTGGTCGCGGTGATCTCCCCGTTCGCGTTCTGGCTGATCGTGTCGATGAAGGAAAGCGCCGTACCGCTTGCCGTTGGGTCGGATTTCGCCGTCTGCACGTCCTTTTTGCCGAGCAAGAGCGTTTTGATATTGTCGAGAAAACGACTCAAGCCATTTAACTCGACGATTTTTTCATTAGCCATTCACTTCACCGCCAATCATATCTGAACGCTGACGATGTACCAATCGCCAATGTTATCTTGGTTAAAATCAACTTGTTCATTGAGTTGATAATACTCGGCACCCGTCAATTCGATACTATTAATCGCTCCTGTTGTCTGGTTCCTGGAAACGTTGAAAGCAAGCGAATAAACTCCATCTGGACATTCAGGAGTAAAAGGCGACGCATAAGCCGTGCTAGGATCCAAATCATCTCTATACAGAATCGATATTGGATATGGTTCGTCATTAAGGTAACAGCACCCAGTACAATAATGACTGCTTGTCGGTTCTGTAACAAAATCAGACATGGACCATCCGTCGGTTGTCACAAGCTGTAAATTGTATCCATGAATCATCTTGATTGTCGCGCCGCCACCGCTCCCACCGCCGGAGATCGAACCAATTGCGTCCACGAACCCGGCGGGGAACGCCAGTTGCCCGCTCCCTCCGGTCTTCGCACGGATCGCATCAGCGATGGACGAGAGGCTTGTTCCGTTTGCAATGTACTTGGAGGGCGAATTACTTACAGACATCAGAATGTCGCCTCCTCCGCCGTGCCAAGCTGGTTGTCAAACAGCGCGTCGATCTCAGCCGTGGTAGCGTACACGTTTGCGGACAGGCCAGCCAGTTTCGTCTTCTCAGCCGACGTGTAGTCCTCTGTACTCAGCCCCTTGCCGCTCACCTTGTCCACCTTGCCGGAATCGACGGCATCGATCTGTTCCTGGAGCGGATCGAGAGCCACCCAATGGGCCGCGTTCCACGCCTCCTTGGTAGGGATCGCCGTCACGCATTCCCACGTCTTGTACTGGTATCGTACCCGGTCTCCGACCGCATACGGGGAAGTGGTCGAGTAAACAGGCGCACCGCTGACCATGTCCAGCGCGAGACTGTTCAGGCTTGCAGGGGTCAGCGCTGTTGACCCGCTTGTGCTGGTTGCGCTTGTCGCAAGCTTCGTCACACCGTAGTAAGTGGTCGTGGCAAACCCGCCGTCCGCGATCACAAAGTACGTCCCGTCGTACACCAGCGCCAGCGTCTCGCCCGCTTGCCATTCGTACCGCGCCGCGTTCGTCCCGGACATCCTGCGGATATTCTTCGCACCCTTGCTGTTGATGTTCAGCGTCGGTACGCCGTTGTATGTCTGCGCGTTCGTGAACGTGACGATGAACAGGTCTCCGGTTTCAAGTTCCGTAAGGCCGGTCGCCGTCGCGGTCTTGGCCTGTGTCGTTGCGGCTGTGCCGCAAGTGCAGTACCACACCCGCGATCCGGCAGCAGCTGCGTCGAGAATGTCATAGTTCCCGTTGATGACAGTCAGGGAAACGTTTTCCGTTCCGACGGGCTTCGTGAGGCCGAGATTTGTCGTCGTCGTGGACATTCATTCACCTCCAGTTCACGCCCGTCAGGTCTCCGTCTCGTCAAGCCATACCGTGAGCGAAGTGCTTCCGTTGATTGTGCCGGATACCGTCACGCTCCCGTTCGACGTGGTCACAGTCCAGTCGCCAATCTGCGCGGACGGAGTCCCAAATTCCGCGTTCACACACTCCATTTCGGCGTTGATGCTTTCGTTCGTTACGGTGATCGGCAACGCACTTACCGTACCAAGGCTGACTTTCAGCATTTTGCGCGGTGCGCCGATGTTCGCCCGCGCCTGTTTCTGCTGGGCCTCACTCAGCGTCTGGGCGCTGATGGTCAGCACGTCCGTGCGGAGCTTATCGACGAGGTTGTTGCCGTAGATGGTCTGGATGTACGGGGCCACAGTTCCGCCGCGCACGATCTCCAATCCGTGGTCATACGCCATGTAGGTTCCGTCCACGCTCACGTCGTAGGTTTCGGCTTCGGCCCGCACGATGTAGATGTAGTTTTCGTCGCACACGTATCCGCGCCCGGAGGCCTTCGCCATTGCAAGGTTCTGCGCGGTATAGTCCATGCGATCGATCCGGCTGGTGGCAACGCCCATGTCCAGATTGATCTCGTCCACGATACTGCCGACTTGCATCAGACCGTATGGGAAGTTCTCCATCACGGCGTTCATGTCGATCACGGACTCGGTGTAGGGCTGGAATTCTCCCTCATACCCGTTCGTCCAATCACTCCACGTCATCATGATGTACGTGTCCGCAGCGCTCCCGCCGGTCACCCACACGTATCCGTCACCAGGCACGTTGAAGTGTCCGTTCACGGGCGTAAGCACCGTCTTGGTTCCGTTCAGCGTCGCGCTGTAGCGGATCGCCGTGTACGTGCCGCCCACAATGAACCCGTAGTTCTCAGAGTAGCGCTTCACATGGGCATACCCGGCGACGCTGTCATACAGGTTCCATCCGGTGCTGACGAACTCGGTCGGGTTTGACACGGTGATCGTGCCGCGTTCTTCTTTTACATACTCAATCGTAATTCTGTCCCCGGCAAGCGGAGTCCCCGTCACGGTCACACCATACAGGCTGGGGTTCGCACTCCACGCGTCGGTGTAGAGCAGCGCCGTGGTTCCGCTGCTATGAACATACGCCACAAAGGTGTCGCGGTCGAGTCTGGCCTCGATCTCCTCCTCGCCTGTCTCACGGGTGGTCATGTTCACTTCCATCGTGATGCTCTCGTTGGCGTGTCCCTCATGGAGCATCCGACCGTAGACAGCGACGAGCTTCGCGTCCCCGTCCTGAAGGGAAGCGTCGCCGCCGGTCGTGCGGAACACGTATTCCCCGCTTGATTGCTGTGTGTCGTCCGTTACGATCTGCCGCGCAAACGGCACTTCGTTGAGCTGCACGTTGCCGTTGCCGTCCGGCGCGTTGCCGTTGACGGTCTCGGCCCGCTTTGCGACTTCAGCGTCCAGCAGATCGTAGTTTTCATTGATGACATCCACGTCGAGGAGGTCTTCCTCTCCGGGCTTGGTCAGTCCAAGGTTGGTCGTTTTCTCAGCCAATCCGTGTCTCCTCCTCTCTTATGCAGTCCGTTCCCAGACGTAGATCCCGGCGGTCACGCCGCTGATATTGTTCCACGTCAGGTCTTCGATGTCGTTCCATGTCAGCGGCGACGGGGCGATTTTCTGCCAAGTGCCGAATCCCAGCACGGTCGCCGGGTTGTCCGTCGAGCTTCTCGTCGCCCACAGGGAACCTACCCCGAACAGCGACCCGGTGATGACTGCACCGCTTGCGTCGTGGGCTGTCGTGCCGCTCAACATGGATGCCGACGTTACCGTATCACTTGTCAGATCGATCAGCGTACTGCCGCCCGCAAGTACGACTTTGTTGACGTACGGATTGTTCGCCATCCATCCTCACCCCCGTCAGGCGGAGGGTGTAGCCGTGCCGATGGTGACCGTTTTGCCTCCGGCGGAATTGTCCGTCTCCGTGACGGCAATCGCAGCGACGCTCACCTGAGAGAAGTAATTGTAGTCACCGAGGTCTCCGGGCAGGATGCTCTGCGCGGTAAAGTACGGGGTCACGTTCAGCGCTGTGGCCTTGACATCCTCGGAGCCGCTCATGCTACCCTCGACACCGAGGATCGTCACGCCCTGCCGGATGTTTTCGGCGATGATCTTAGCCTGTTCTGCGGAGGAGATGCTCACCTTGCCGGAGCCGTCGTGATAGCCGTTCTGGATCGTGTACTGCTGGGCCTTGGTGGTGATCGTCCCGGTCACTCCGCCACGGTTGGGCATCGTACCGGTGAGCTTGTCGCCGTTCTTGTACGCGGTCTTCGTCAAAAGGATTTCAGCCGCAGTCGCGGTCGCGTCCGAGGTGTCCGCATCGTAGGTGCAAGCGCCGGTTCCGGGAGCGCCGCTGGGGAGGTGGAACCTCGCGCCGCTCAGTACTTGCGCGGCGGTAACGTCGTCGCCCGTCAGGTCGATCAGCACCTGACCGTTCGCGAGGACAACTTTGTTGGTGTACTGGTTCGCCATGTGGATCATCCTTTCTTATCCGATGGTTACTGTCTGCCCGCCAGCCGGATTGCTTACGGACTGTACCGGGATTTCGCTGACTGTAATGTTCCGCTTCGCCACCTTGTCGGCGGTCTCCAGCACGGTTCCGTAATAGAACTGCGGCGTGACCTCATACGGCCCTTCGTACTTCTCATACGGCGTTGTGCTTTTCTCTATGCCGATGGTGACGCGCTTGGTATTCTTCCCGACGGAGATTTGTACGTCCTTGACGTTCTCCTCCGGGACAAGGCGGATATCGAGAGCTGCTTCACTCACCGTCCGTCACCGCCTCTGCGTCCGTGTCGTCGCTTGCGTCACCGATCACGGCTGTGATGGTGTACTTCGCTGGCGGCATCGGCGTGTAGACGGCCCCGTCTTCATAGATCAGGCGCAGATCCCACCGATATTGTCCGTAGTCGAGCGTCGTGGACTCCTGCGTCAGCGGGATCACGCACCCGCCGTTCTCCACCTCGATCCGCTTCGACCAGATCTCCTCGGTGTCCGCAGCCTTTTTGACGGTGACGAGGGCGATGGTTCCGTCCTCCGGGATGTCCTCGCCGATGAAGGTGATTCGGATGCTCCCGGTGTCTCCACGGGTGACCTCGATGTTCAGCCCGTCAAGGTTTAACATCTCATCACCCCCTTACGTCGTTCTGAGCCAGAAGTGGATCGTCCCGGTATACCCGGTCTCAGGCTCGGCGTAGCTGCGAGTTCCGCGCTTGATGTCGCCCCACGTCAGCGGGATCGCGATCTCCATCCAGTCTCCGAGCTGCTGAAGCGCGTCCGGCAGATCGTCCCCTGCTGTCACGTAGATCGCCCCAACCGGGAAGATGGTTCCGATGGCGTTCGCCAGCAGACCGCTGACATCGGACGCGAGGTCGCTAAGGTCGTCCGCTACCGTTCGGATCGCGTCGCCGGTCACTTTCGCGTCGGCTGGCATCTCGGATACGGAGAGGGTCTTGTCCGTCGGGGCCTGTACCACCGAGGACGGTGACACGCTCATCACGATCTGCGGGATTCCCTGCTCGTTGATGTTGGTATCGGTTTCAGGCATCTCGTTTCACCTCCGTTCGTCAGATGTCGCCGACCACGGTCAGCAGATTCATGGTCATCGGGTTGTTCGGTGTCAGTACCTGATCGCCGTCCACGATGTTCCCGGCATCGTCATAGTAAGGATTGATGACGTAGCGCACGTCCCAAGTGTACCCGCCGGGGGTCAGCAAGTCCGTGTCGGAGTTAAAGAAGGTGACCGTGAAGCTGTTGTTCGTCATCTGGTAGGCCCGCTGTTTGACCAGCGTCCCGTTCCCGGCCTTGACCGAGAACAGCGCCCGGTCGTTCTCGCCGAAGTTGTACCCCTCCGCGCTGATCTCCAGCGCCCCCGTGTCTCCACGGGACAGGGTGATCGTGTTCCCGTCCACAATGAACATCTTGTCACCTCCTCAGTACTCGATGAATTTCAGTTTCAGGCTGAAGACCGCTTTTTCGTCCTTTTCCGGGATGAAGTACCAGCCCTTGCCCGTCCGGTCGCCGACGTAGAAGTCGCCGGTATACATCTCCCCGAACTTGCGCGGGTCAGGCGCGGTCAGCTTGAACTTCGGTTTCTGGATCGCCTTGATGATCCTTTGGAGCATCTCCCATTCCAGCGCGTTCCAGCTGAATTCGTAGTTCAGCTTCGTCGCCACGTAGGCCCTGTGGAGAAGTCCCGTCGCGTCTCTGCTGCCGCTGGTGTCGAGGTCGCCGACCTGATAGTTCCACTCGGTCGGGTCTGGGATAGAGGTGTTCCCGACCTTGATCCCCATCTTGTAATTGTACGGGTATACCATTCAGAAACACCTCCTTACCCTGTCACCCTGCTGTACTGCTCCGCGCTCCGGGCCGCGTGACGGCCCCAGCTGCTGTCCGGTACGGCCTTTGCCGTGAATTCCTTTTGCAAAATTCGGTTCAGCAGCGTCTCGATGTTGCTCATCCGTGCGTCCAGTCCGCCGTTGGCCTGTGCCACACCGCTGGAGATGCCGTCCACGATCTGCTGGTTGTTCGCCACCACGGGCTGGTTCCCCATGCGGCCCATCATCTCAAAGTTGCCGTTCTCGTTTGCCATCACCAGATCGCCGGAGCGGACGAACCCGCCGCTTGCCCTGCCATGAACCGTCTGCTGACCGTACGTGACGATTGTGGACAGATCAATGTGCAGACCGTCGATCCTGCCCATCTGGCGGAGGATGTTGTCCACCTCTTCCGTTACCGTCTGCGAAGCGTCCGTTATGCCTTTTGTTAGCTGGCTGGTATCGACGGGCGGCAATGCCGCGTTGTCGAGGTCGCTTGTGTCGATCTCATAATCAAGGTCGGTTGCGCCGCTGAGTACGCTGTTTGCCCAGTCGTCCATGAACGACGTTCCGCCCTGCGGCTGTTCCGGCGGACTGTCGAGGTCAATGTACCAAAGGTTGTTCCACCAGTCGGACACCATCTCGCTAAACGGCTTGTCGATATCCGGGATGTCTTCAGGCGAGATGTACATTGCGTCAATAACTTCTTGTTTCTTGTCCTCGATTTCCGAAACCACCTCGTCTGGATCGTCAACCGCTTTCGCAATGTTCGGATACAGATCGGCGACCGAGTCGGCGATTGAATCGTAGTTCTTTTCCTTTGGCCCGGAAAGCATTTCGTCGAACTCAAGCGTTTCCGTAAATTGCTTGCGAACGTCTTCCAGACTCCGCCTCAACCCGTTGGAGGTTTTGCTGTCGCCGAAGACCCCCGACCATGCCTCCATGAACCTTGCCCGCCAGTCCTCCGCCTTTTCCGTGAGGAGTTCTGTGCCGAACACGTCATCGATCAACTTCGCCCACAGCCATCCAGCGCCTGTTGCGTGAGACCCAAGGTATGTCCCATCTTCGACCATGCCGATCAGGGTGTTCGGGAGTTCCTTGAGTTCTTTCAGCTTGTCCTCGCTGATCGTGTCCGGGTACTCTGCAATCGCGTCAATGAGCGGCTGGATGATCGTCGCGACGTAGTTTTTGATCGCGTCCCCGTTTGCGTTTTTGTAATCGTCGCTCGTCAGCAGGGTATTGATCGCCTGATCAAGCACGCTCATGTAGAGGCTGGTCGTCGTTCCGGTAATTTCGTCGAGTTTCGACTCCTCCGCGCCGTTCATCAGGCCGATGTATTCGTTGAAGCTTGCCATGTAGGAGTCATACGCTTCTTTGCCGATCCTGCCGTTATCATACAGGGCCTTGAGCCTTGACATCTCATTTTCGGCAGCGGACACGGCTGCGGCTCTCGCCTGTTTCGATTCCTCGATTGCGGCGTTTGCCTTGGCCCCCACGTCGGAAACGAAGGTGACGGCGGCCTCGGCTGAAGAGAAGTCGATGTCCCCTGCCTCGTCCGCGAAATTCTCAAGCGACTTCAGCGCAGTACGCTGTCCGTCTGCGATGATCTGCAAGTCGGCAAAGTACTGCTCGATTTCTTCCGGCGTTGCCCTGCCCGTGGCGATCTTTGCCGTCAGGTCTTCGATCTCGACTCTCAGGTTGGCGTACTCTTTTGAGATGCCCTCCTGCACCATCAGCATATCCGCCCGGATGTCCTTGGCCTTGTCGCTGATTTCCTTGCTTGCGGAGTTGAACGCGTCTGTCAGTCCGGCGAAAATGGTCGAGAAGTCCTTGCTGGACAGATCGTCCATTGCCGTGAAGATTTGCCTCCAAGTCTCCTTGAACTTCTCCACGTCCGCTTCTTTCGGGGCTTTCGATCCGAACATCGCGTTGTTGAGGTTGTCAACCTCGGCGATCAGCCCGCGAAGGTTCAGCTTCACGTCGTCCGCACCGGAGAAAGCGTTGATGACAAGCGTGTTGTCCTTCGTCACCTCGTTGAAGTGATCCTGAAGTGCTTTCATCAGTTCGTCCGGGTCGAGGCCGTTCTCGCCGCCCTCCGTGAACGCTTTCCGTGCCATCTCAGCGTAGCTTTCTTCACGCGCCACCTTAATGGCGGACAGCGTAGCCACGACAGCCAGCGCGGTTCCGATGGCGAGACCGGCTTTCCAACTGCCCGTGATCTTCCACAGGCCGAACACCCCGGTCAGGAAACCGACTACCGCCTCGCCGAACGCGCCCCAACTGAACCCGTCCGTGATCAGCGACTTCACGCCGTCGAACACAAGGAAGAATTCCAGCGCGGATACAGCGATTCCGCCGACCACCTTGCTGAGAATGTCGCTGACGGAACTGGAGATTTTCCACGCGAGAAGCGCTACACCTACCGCCTTGACGAGTTTGAGGATGTCGTCCATGTTGTCCTTGATGAAATCGACGATCCTCTTGACCGCGCTGTCGAAGCGTTCTACCTCCTCAAACATACTGAGGTAGTCCGTCATGGCTGTCAGTCCTGCACCACCTCCGCCGCCGTTGTTCTCGCTCTGGATGATGTTCAGTTCATCCCAGTCGGCGAGGAGGTCTTTCATCGCGGCGGACGCGCCTTGCGCGGAGTTCTTCACATCGTCGAACGCGTTCGCGCTGGCCTTGATCGGCCTCGTCCATGTGGACTGCCCGCGCAGGAGGGACAGGAACTGGTTCAGGTAGTTGACCATGCTGATGAACCAGTTGACGACCGTCTCAAGGTACGGGATCAGGCTCTGGATAAGTGGGGCAACGGACGCGCCGATGGCGTTCTTCATCATTTGGAGCGATGCCGCAGCGTCGTCCATCCGGGCCGAGAAGCTGCTCCCGATTGCCTTGCTGTATCGGTAGACGTTCTCCACACCTTCCCGGAATCCGTCCGAGATTTCCTTGATGATCGCACGGATGAAGCGGTATTTGGCGATCCGCATCATCTGTTTCCCAAACCCGGTCAGTCCGGGGAACATCTTCTTGATGCTGTCCCCGAACCCGCCAATCGCGCCTTTGATCTTGTCGATTGCGCTTTCGGATTCTTCCGTGGCGTTTTTCAGCGTTTCGACCTTGTCGCTGAGATTCTGGTACTGACTTGCCAGCGCGGCAAGCTGCGAACCGTTCATCTTCCCGCTGTTTACGCCCTCGATCATCCGGTCGCGGAGGGACTCCATCTTCATCTCCAGCGTGTCGATCTTGCTCCCGTTCTGGAGAAGGTTGTCCACAAACTCCGTGTCTTCCCGAAGCTGCTCTGCCACGTTGTTATTGCCGGTGCTTGTGGGCGTTTGATGGAACTGATACCTTCCTGTAATATAGGAGTCGCTCCGGTTGTCCCAGAAGTCGCTGTTCCCGGTTCCGCCCCCCTCGTTGCCATAACTTATGGTGAGCGGCTTGTCGCCGAGTTCTTCAAGTTGCCTCTGAACCCACAGAAGTTTCTCAAGCTGCTCTTCAAGCCGCTTGTATTGCAGACTCATGTTTGTCGCCCGTTCCGCACTAAGCTTCCCGGAGCTGGCAAGCTTATCCATCTTTTCTCGGAGCAAGTCCATCTTTTGACGGATAAGGTCTGCCTTTGTCATGCCCTCAAGCAGATCATCAATATCGCTGCTTATAGTCTGAATTGCACCGGCCCCGTCGTCGTCAATGCCGGTTATCCCGCTGCTGTCAGGCACATCGTCGAGGGCGTTTCCGTAGTTTTTAACGGACTCCGTCGTCTCCTGAACTTCCTCTTTGAGGTCGCGGAACGTTTGGGTTGCTTCTTTTGTTCCGTCAACGACCTGAGAAGCGTTCTCTACCGCTCCAATCCCTGCAAGCGGATTGCTTTGGTCGGCCCCGGCAGCAGCGCTTACAGCATCGCGGATGGCGTTCGCGGCGTTCGCGGCGCTCTGGGAAACACCGTCCATCGCGTCCTCTGTTTGTGCGACGACCGTATTGAACTTTTCGTCAGCTTCTGACGCTTCTACGATTCCGCCCTTCACATCGTTGAACGCGCCGCCCATTCCGGACGCGCTTTCTACAGCACTGCCGACGGACTCGCGAATTCTTTCCGCGCTTTCAGTTGCCTCTCCAATCGCTCCGCCTCCACGGGAGCCTCCGCCGCCAAGGCCCCTCATGCTCGGCATCTGGAATCCTTCGCTTGCCTCACGGAGGTTCCGCACAGCGTCCGCAAGCATGTTGATCTTGTTGGTCAGGTCTGGCGTGACACTCTCGGTCACCGCTTTGCTGACCTTGCTGATCGCGGACGCAACAGGCGCAAGCTTCAATCCTCCGCCGACAGCTTGCTTGACAGCAGCAAGAGCGCCGGAGAGTTTGTTAAGCCCTTGCGCTGCTTTTTCGGAGTTGTCATTGATCTGCAATTGCAGAATTCCGACATCCGGCATTGCGTGACTCCTTTCTCCCCGACGCTCTTTACTGTGTTACGTGCTGACGGCTTTCCGTTCCTTTTCCTGACGCTTGCGTAAGTTCTTGTTGAACTTCTCAGTCATCGCTTGGAACATCGCCATCTGCAACTTCATCTTGTCTTCTTCGTTGCGTTTCCTGACCTCGGCCTTTTTCTCCTCGTCCTGCTTTTCGATGTACGGCTTGTCCGGGTAGGGGGTCAGGCTGACTCCCTTCGGCGCAAACCCGTTGACCAGCAGGGGAACACTCAGCAGAGCGTCACGGATGTAGATTCCCTGCATCCATTGATTCCTGTCCTGCGCCCGCACTTCGTTCTCGTTGCGGATGCGGTATGCTCTGCGGTAGGCAATCTTCAGCCAGCTTTCCCCGTCCCAGTACTGTTCCGGGGTCATGCCCATTACCAGATAATGGGGGAACGCCTCGTCGAAGACCTCACCCATTGTCTTGGGTTCCGGCTTGTCTGTTAAGCCGTCTCCCAAGTAGGGTCGGTATCTTCACCCTCGTCCGGCTCGTCCATCAGGTCTTCCAGCGGTTTCATGTAGAGCTGCGTCAGGATGCCGAGCAGTTCGTCCTTCTTGCGCTGGAACTTCCAGATGCCACGGATGCGTTCGGGGGTCATGCCCTTGTGGTGCATCTGGAAAGCGCCGGTGAACAGTTCGTCGATCATGGTGTTCGGATAGTCGGTGTCAATCTTGAAACCATTGCGCTCCATCCGCTTGACGATCCGGCTGTTGAACTCCAGCGTGTACTTCGTCCCGTTCTCGTCACGAACCGTAACAGAGTTGATCTTCTTTTCAGTCGCAGCCATTGGCTTGCCTACCTTTCCCGCCCGTTCAACGGGCTGTTTTTTGTTCTGGGATTCCCCATTCGCCTGTTTTACAGGAAAGTCTGTAACTTTTGTCCTCATCGCTCATCCGCGTCTGGATGTTGCCGCCCTGCCCCGCGTTGAGACAGGGCGGCGCATCCCGTGTTACGTCTCGGAGAACACAACCACGGTGGCAGGGGTACACGTGATCGACATGCCGACGGCCTCGTTCACGCCGCCGCCGTTGATACCGGCGGAGATGTCACCCGTCCAAGAGAACTTGCCGTAGTGACCGTCCGGCGTTTCGCTCCCGGCATCGCCGGTGTGACCAAACCAGACGGAGTACTCATACTGGTTGCCCTCAAGCGCGGTGACCGCAGAGTAGTTGTCCGGGGTGTAGTTCGCACCGAAGGTGAACTCGCTGGTATCGCCGATACCGTTGATGTAGACCCTCATGTAGTCGGACAGGGAAGTGATGTCGATACGCTCCTTCGGGGGGATCAGATCCGGGAAGGAGGTGATGTCGATCAGCTTCGTGTACGTACCGGACGTGGTCGTGCGGTACATGAGGTAAGTGCCATAGGTGCTGATACCCTTCAGTTCAGCGGGCATTCTCATCATCCTTTCGTTCGTGTTCTTATTGAAAACGCATGAAGCGGAATAAGGTTGTCACCCGCAATCATGCGTCTCTGTGGGGTCTGTCAGGTTCTCCGGTAGATCACGCCGTCCCGGTCGATCTCGGCCTGATACCGCGCTGTATACCGGTAGACCTTTGTGTTTGTGGGGTCGTTCAGGAACGTCCCGCTGAATCGGTTGAATCCGAGCAGAATCATCTGCCCGTCCGCAGCCGCGTACACATTCCTGCACTCCGCCTTGCTCTGCGCGTATACGTCCAGTTGATACGTAATTCGCGCAAAGTTCTCACCGGGTGTCGAGCTTTGCCTCTGGCGCACCGTAGTGTTGTCCATTTCAACCAGCGCCACCGTCGGGAAAGAAGTCAGCGTGATGGGCTGTACACTCAGGAACTTATCCTTTGCGCACAGCGGCGCTACGACCGGATACAGCGCATTAAACACTTGCACCTCATAGTCGATCACCGCTGTCACCTCCCAAACATGTCGATTCCTTCCCGCTCTGCAACTTCTTCAAGCCATTTCATCGTGTTGTACATGAAGGGCCTTGCCTCCATGCCGTTTGTCCACGCAAGCTTGGTGTTGCTGCCCTCCGGGATGTACCATCCGAAGTCCGCCGGATACCACCATCCGCCAGCGCCGTGTTCGTTGATGTCGTGCGCCCATCCGACTTCGCCGTGCATAGGGTGCTTCTGACCCTGTTCCCCGACGTAGCCTGTGCCGAACTCTACGAACAAAGCGTGTGGGCTGTTCGTGTAGACATAACCGCAATGCTTCTCTGCCAAGTAGATTCCCTTGATGCTCTGCTCAAGCGCTCCGGTGAACCAAGCATCCATCGAGACAACTTGCATCTTTGCAATCTCAACGCCGTCATCGACAAGCTTTTTCGCCAGATCGATACACATCTGCTCAAGCTGCTCACGGAAGTAATTGACTTCCTTGATCGCGTTGTTGATGGACTGTACAGACAAGTCCATCTCGATGGTGTGAAGCACACGATGGCTCATGTCCCGTCACCTACCGCATGGTTCGCCGTCTGCTTTTGCAGGGCGACGCTCAGTCCGTTCAGCGACGGATGCACGTTGACGATGTCGTACAGTTCGCCGTTCCATCTCACAAGCCCGGTCTCCCGGATGTCCATGTTCGGGTCTTCCGGGAGGAGGAAGTGCGAGTAACGTATGTCCATCCCGTAGAATTCCTGCCTCGCGTACCCGGCTGCCACACCGATGTTCCCCCTGAACTCGACCGGGTCGCCGTACTCAGGGTAGAACTCCCCGGTATGCTCTCCGTTCTCGTTCAGGTCGGTCTGCTGGCCCGTGTACGGCAGATACTCCATCTTTCTCAGGTTCCGTTTCAGCAGTTTCATTGCGTCACCGCCTTACCGGACAGCCTTTGCATACGGGGTGATCGCGCTCAGCATCTCGTTCGGCACGTCGGAGCTTCCGTAGTTCCGGTGGATGCCGTTCTCAATGTGCTGGATCTGCCCCTCCGCGCCGCGCTTGTTGAGCATATACACCGCGATATTGATCTGAATCATGGCGTAACGGTCAGGCACGGAAAGCTCGGAGTAGTCTGTTTCGTAGGGGTACATCCGATTCAGGATTTTGTCTCCTGCGCTGTCGAGGTAGGCCCCAAGGATGACGGGGTCTTCCTGCTCGTCCTCGATCAGGCGGGCCAGAAGGTCGATTTTTTCTTGCCGCGTCACCCTTGGTTCCTCCTCACGTCAAGCCCTTTTCCGGCTCCGGCGGGGCTGTTCGGGCTTTTTCTCTTCTTCCGGCACGATGTCCGTGCCGTTCTTGACGGGTTCCTGCTTCTCGGCGGGCGCGTTCTTCTCGTCCGCCTCAAAGTGTCTGTGAAGCATCATGCCGTTTCACCCTTTCCGATTAGGGAGCCACACCGGCGACCAGCTTGATGGCCTTGGTGCTGTCCAGCAGATAGGGCGCGAAGATCTTGGAGCCGGTCACGACGGTGGACTGGTTCACGATGTCGCGGTCAGTCTCGACCAGCGTGTCGCGCTTGGAGAAGATCGCCAGCGCACCGGGCTTGATGATGTGGTAGTTGCCGCCGTTCACGCGGTTGGAGACGATCACCTGACAGCCGTAGGCCATACCGACCGTGCCGCGAACCCGGACTTCCGCAGCGATCTGGCTGGCGGGAATCCAGTCTTCCTTCAGCAGCTTGGCGTACAGGGTCGCATCGCAGACCAGCACCTTGGCCTCGTCGTTGTCCTCGCCGTACATAGCCAGCGCCATCGGGATGTCTTCAGGCTCCACGGCCTGACCGGCGGTTCCGGTGTAGTACGCGTTGGTGTTGGCGTTCAGGGCCGCGAGGAGCTTGGTGTCCACGCCGTCGGCGATAGCGGCAGCGATCTGATCAGCGGCCTCGCCGAGGGGATCGCCGTAGCCGCTCAGAACGGCCTCATCGGTGAGCTGCGCACCCACGCCGATCTTGATGACAGTCACAGGCGTGGTGGACTGGGTCAGCTTGCGGATCGGAATGTCCGTACCCTCGTTCACGTCGGCGGCAGCGCCGATGTAGCTGTAGTAGGGCAGGGTCACCGTGTCACCGGCGCGGCCCTGAAGAGTCCGGTCGATCTTCGCCAGAGGGGCGAACACGATCTTGTTGATCAGCTTGGTGTTGATCAGGTCGGCGATAACCTGCGGGTCAAACAGGCTCGCCAGATAGGTTCCGGTAGAGGTAGGAACAGTCGCCATATTGCCTTACTTCCTTTCTTCTCGGAGAGGGTTTACCTCCCCATCAGTTTTTCGTACTCGTCCGGGTGTTCGGTCTTGAACGCCAGACGATCCTTGTATGCCAGCGAGTCAAGCTGACCGCGGGTCATCCCGGTTCCTTCAGCACTTCCGATGCCCGGAGCGGGGATCCTGCCGTATTCCATCTTCAGCGCTTTTTCCTTGGCTGCCCACGCTTTCTGGAAAGCCGTCAGCGCCGCATCCACGTCTTCCGCACCGTAGAGCGCTCCGGCGATCGCGTTCGCCATGCTCTCATCCTGCACGATTGCGAACACGCGCTTGCTCGTTACGGCGACGGCACGTTCCTTTCGGAGTTCCGTCAGTTCCTTTTCGATGGCCTCCTGCCGTTCCTTCTCGGCTTCGGCGGCAGCTTCTTCGGCACTCTGATGGGCGCGGAGAGCTTTCTTCGCATCACCGGCCTCCTTCGTGGCCTTGTCCAGCGCCGCTTTCTGCTTGGCGAGGTCGGCTTTCAGCCTCGCGATCTCGGCACTCTCAGCGGCCTGTGCCGCGTCCGTACCGATGTCCTGCCCGCCGTCGGTTTCCACTTCAGCGCCGTCACCGGCCTCCGCAGCTCCACCGTCCCCGCCGTCCGGTGCGTACACGGGCATCCACCATTTCTCCTGCGTCGGGTGCGTCATGAACATATTCTCTTCTCCTCTGCGCTTTTTAACGTGCATCTCCGCACATGATTTTGCGATTAACGTCTTCTCTGACGGTTTGCGAATTTTGTTTGGAGAGCGACTTCTCTGCCCCTCTATCCCAAACGGGCCGAAGCCCGATGAAATCATTCTTCCCGGTCGCTCGGCATGAGTCTGCACCGGCATCCCCAATGCGGCTTCGTCGGGATTTCGTCCAGCGGGAACCACCGTCCGTCAAGCTGGCGGCAGTCCGCGCACACACGGCTGTCGTGTTCGCTGACCCAGATCGCGCCCTTGACCATCGCGTCCATGAACGCCTGTACCACGGTGTAGTCCGTGATGTTGATCGCGTACTGTCCGAGCTGCCTTGCCCACGCCTTGAGCGCCTTGTCAATCTCAAGGTCGCGGGTCGTCGTCGGCTCCCTCACCGGGTGAGGCGCTCCGGCAATGGCACTCAGCGTCTCGATCAGCTTCTGCGCCTTGCGCTCCGTCTCAGCGTCGAACCGGTACAGCGTCACGAAGTCCGTGTCCGTCAGGATGCCGTCAATGAAATCGTCCGTGATGGCCTCCGCAGCCATCCTTGCCGCCCGACCGCCCGTGATGCCGCACATCGCGAGGGCGATCAGGTACGCCTCCATCGCCATCTCCTTGTACCGCTTTGCCGCTTTCTTCGCCGCCTCCCGGTACAGGCGCTTGACAGACTGGATGATGTGAATCTCGTCGAACTTCGCCAGCTTCAGCTTTCCGAAGCCCCGCAGATTCTCCCTGTCGAGGTCGCGGATCGCCTCGTCGCACGGTTCGTAGATGTCCGCTGTCAGCTTATCCGCCAACGCTCAGACCCCCGTATCTGGGTGTACTCCGCCTTGCACGGTTCGCACAGGAGATCGAAGAGTACTTCTGATTCGGAGTCTTTTTCTGGAACCGCTTGCCGCAGACCGGGCAGATGGCCCATTCGCCTTTTCCGCCGCCGCCCTCTTCCGTGTTGGCCTGTGCCTGTACGGATTCGGGTTCCGTCGGATCGACCGTGTCGTCCTCTGTCAGCGGGAGGCCGTCCGTCACACCGTTCATGCGGTCAAGCTCCTCGGCGAGACGCTCCTGATAGTCGTCGTAGACAATCGCGTCGCTCTCCGGGTCACGGCTCAGATGGCTGAAGGTGAACGCCTGAATCGCGGGCATACCGGCGGCTCTCAGGGTGCTGAAGCTCTGCGTCTTGACGAGGAGGTCTTCGTAGCTCTGCCGCCAGAACCGAGGCTCAAGGTCGCTCAGTCGGAGGCCGTCCAGTTTGTTCGTGTCGGAGCATATCTTCAGCGCGATCTTCAGGAACTCGGTCTCAGACGCTTTCCACATCGCCTGAGTCTCAAGCGCCCGCGCCTCCGCGTGCCACCAGCCGTTCTTCATGATGACAGCGCCGTTATTACTGCTGTCACCGGAACTCGCGTCCCCCTGACTGGGCATACCGACGATTTGCAGGATGGTCTGGTACATATCGTTGACGAGCGTCTGGGTCTGACTCTGATCCAGCTGCTCGTTGAGATAGTACAGCTTCTTCCCGCTCCCGCCGCCCTCCGTTGCCGGAAGCTTGATCGCACCGAGGTCTTTCAGTTCAAGGAAGTCCTCGCGGCTGATGTCAACACCATCAAAGACCATCAGGGCCTGAATGAACTGCTCGATCCCGTCCAGACGGTTGCTCTGCGTCAGGTTGATCGCGTCCAGCATCGGCAGGACGCTCTCAAACGCGCCCATGTAGTTCGGGTTGCACGGGTACTCCGTCAGCGCGACCATCCCGAAGTTGTGGACGCTCCGGCTGACGATCCTGTCCGCCCTGTACAGCGTCCCCTCGATCCGGTACGTCGCCCTGTCCGTATGCACCGTGTACAGAACCTTGCTCTGCACATCGTCCGTGAAAACGAAGGTCACGCCCATGACCACGCGCTTGCTCACATCGTTGAGCCGCACCACGAACGAGTTCTTGCTGTCCGTGACATAGGTCTCAAACGGAGCTTCGTCCAGATAGTCGCCGGGGATTTCGTTCCGGTTATGGAAGGTCAGCCTGTACCCGACACCGCCCGTGAACATCTTGTGGGCCAGTTCAAGGTCTTTGGTCTGCTTGCCCTCAGACATCATCATGTCGTTGAGCTGCGCCACCAGATCAGGCACTTCCGGGTTGTCGCTCCCGCGACTGATGTACTGGATCGGCTCACCAGCGAACTCGCTGGCCTTGAACGTCACGATCTGATTCGCAATGTTCACGACCACCTTGTTGTTGATCTCCGCGTTGTACTGCTTCACCCTGTACAGGATCGGCTGTATGCCGCGAACATATTTTTCGAGGTAGTCGATCTCGGAGCGGTTCTTCAGGTGCGTCGGGAGTGCCTTGTTCAGCACTTCCAGCACGTTCCCGTCCGTGATCTTCTCCTCGCTGGTGAAGATCTGACGGCGACCGTGCATCTCATACGGCGAAACAGGCCGAGGAATGGTGTTCTCATTGCTGTTCTTGATCCCGGCGACTTCCACTTCCACATCCACGGGTTCCTCGCCGCCGTTCACCACGTTCTCATCCGCCATCCTGTTTCACCTCCTGCCCAAAAAGTCAAGCGCCGAGCAACGATCTCTCGCTACTCAGCGCCTCTGCCAAGGAAACAGGCCGTGCGCGGGGTGCTTGCGCTGACCCGTGGGGAGTCCTTGGCATATATATTGTACTGTTCGCACCGCGCATTGTCAATATCTTGCGGTGTCCGCGCCCGCACATCAGAACGGTCGCTGTATGATCTCCACCCGCTGCGGCGCTTTCCTGTCAAGATACAGGACAGCCATCGCCATTCCGTCCGGTACGTCGTCGTGCTTGTTCCGGCCCGCCATCGTGTACCCGGTCAGCATATTCATCGCTTTCCCGTAGTCCGAGTTCGGGCGGTACTTCGTCGGATCGAGGAAGAGACACCGCTCCTTCACCGCCGGGGCGTTCAGCACGATCTTGGTTTCCTTGTTTCCGGTTGTCGGCTTCGTCACGATTCTGGTAATTCCGCCAGCTTTGCGCACCTTCTCCTGTATTTTTTCCGCGATGTGCCACCCGGCGCTGTTGCTCTCAAACTGCGCCTCCTTGACCTTGTGCTTGAGGAGCATCTGCACCAGCCGTTCCTCCACGATGCCCGGATCGCCGTTGTCGCACACGCAGTCCGCCACGTACACATCATTCCCGTACACATACAGGATCGGCATGAAGCAGTAGTCGTTGCCCTTCGCCTTTGTATCGCAGACCGCCACGATCCCGTCCGGCTGATCTTCTGGCAGATCGAAGAATCGCCGAAGCTCGTCCGGGTGGTAGAGCTGCCCCTCGCGCTCGATGGGTTCGTTCATGTACAGCGCCCGCCAGTTCGCGTCGTCCATGTTCTCCCGCTGCTTGTGATACCGCTCCGTCGTGAACTTGTCGTGGATCCCCGGATAGTCGAAGTTGCTCTCGTCGTTCTCGTTCAGCGCCGGAATGCGGATGAACTTCGCCTTGCCCGTCGGATAGTCCGCTTCCTGCTGTTCCAGCCGACCGATCACGTCGTGGATCGACCACCGTGTGGCAATGTGCAGTTCCTTGCACTCACCCGTTTTACGCTGCTGGATATCCGTGTTGTACTGCGTCCAGAGCTTGTCCAGCCGCTCCTTGCTCATCGCCTGTTCAATTGATTCCACAAGGTCGTCGCAGAACAGGAGCTGCGCCGCACGGAGCTTACCGGCGTTCCCAGCCCCGATGGACGAAAACTGGAACGTCTCAAACCTCTTGCGCGTCCCAAGATCGATCCGCAAATCCTTCGCGTTCGTGCTGGTCAGCTTCACATCCGGGAACACGTCCTTCCACCGGTACTCCCCGTCCGGGCTGATAATCCGCAGAATCTCGTCATACATACCGCGCACGATCCCTGCGTCATGGCTGAAGGACAGGATCGGACTCTCCGGGTTCTTCCCGCCCAACCACGTCATGTAAAAGATCGCCAGCGTACTCTTCCCTACTCCGGGCGGAAGCGAGATCGTCATCAGTTCCAGATCACCGTTCGCAAGCGCGACAAGATCGTTCACAATCGGTCTCAGCACCTTCCGTCTCGGAAGGTAGAACCGCTTCGACGGCTCCCTGTCCCGCTCAATGTACTGCATATATGCGTCCAGCGACACCAGCGCGTCGATCAGCAGACTCTGATTGTACAGTTCGCCCATCTTTTCCAATCCGGGAAGGTGCTGCCCCGCCATCTCCCTGACCGCAACGCCCATCCGGCCCCGCAGCTTCTCGTTCAGACCGTGCCACTCCGCCTCGCCAGCCTTGACGTGACCGTTGATCACCGCCAGCGCGTCACGGTACGCCATCGGGTCTGTCCGGTGCTTGTCCACGTACAGTTCGACTTTCTCCTGCTCCGTCAATGCCTCTCCCTCCCAATGCATAAAGCCGCCTACTAACATTCTCGTCAGCAGACGGCTCTCTTATAACCTTTGCGTGTTTTTAGCTTTTTACTCCAGAATTCTCTTGCTCTCTGCGCGCTTCTTCGCGACGTTCCTGCGTTCTTCTGAGTATATCACCGAACGTTTCCGTAGCCTTGCGCACCTGAAGCATCGACGCGCCGCAGGAACTCTTCCACGCCATGTACACCTCCAAGTCGTCCGGCGATAGCTGCGGCCCGCCGTACACCCAAACCGGTGTCTCCTCTGCATGGTTGTCGATGATCCACTTGATCACGTCTTTCCCAAGCATCGCTTTCTTTTGCTTCCTTCTGCCCATGAATGTTCACCCCTCTCGTTTTCTTTCGCAGATCACATACCATGTGCTTCTGCTGATGCCAAGCTCCTTGCAGATATTGGCAACCGTTATTTCCTTACGCCGGACACGCTCCTTTGCAGCGGCAAGTGTGTCGTCGTCAAGGTCTTTTCTTTTCCGGCCCACCTTCCAGTCCGGGTCTGTCGCCTTGCGGACTTCTTTCCCAGCCCGCGTCCTCTCCATGATCATATCTCGCTCAAACTCCGCAAACGCAAGCAGCATCGTGACCATCAGCCGCCCCGTCGCCGTGTTGTCAATCAGACCCATGTTGAGTATGTGAACCGAAACACCCTTGTCCAATAGGCTGCGGATCGTCTCAATCCCGCCGCTCGTTGTCCTCGCGAATCTGTCCAGCTTCGTCACAACCAGTCTGTCACCGGCGCGCAGTCTCCCAAGCAGTTCGCCAAACACCGGCCTGTCCATCCGTGTCCCCGTGTACGTCTCACGGTAGATTTCCTCGCACCCGTTCTGCCGAAGCAGCGTTTCCTGATCCGAGAGACTGCTCCCGTACATCCCCTGACCCGTTGAGCTGACCCGCGCATAACCGTAGATCATCCATCGCACCCCGCTTTACACCGGACGGGACTATTCCTTGTCCGTGTCAATGCTGGCAATCTTCCACTCGATACCGCTCGACCTCCGACGGTCAACGATGACAACGTCAAACCCGATCTCGTCCAGCATCTTCACAAGCACCCCGACAAACATGTCGTTCTGCTTCAACCTCTCCGAGACACTCTGCGGCCCTCCGTATCCGAGACGCTCCGCCATCATCGCTTGCGTGTACTTCCGCTCCTTCATCGCTTTCTTGACCAGCTCTCCCGCATTGGACCCCCACTTTGACCTTTGATACCTCATCGCTTGCAGCCCCTTTCATCGTCGCTCACGCGCTTTGCCGGACGGGACGGATCGGCTCCGCCTCGCCTGTTCACTCACATTATATTCCACAAATTCGGTTATGTCAACACATCCACAAAATTGTTTGAGTAAAAAAACGGGACTTTGCGGTTCAACCAACTCGTTTCATTCCCGCTCAAACCAGTCCCGCCACGCAAACACATGCGTAAGTCCCGTTACGTTCGCAGCACAATCCGCCAGTACCGTACAATCCGCCAGTACCGCATAAGCCGCGACTGCCGTTCCTGCTCATTGAAGCTCCGCAACGCTCGTCCCATCCATCCCCGCCACGCTGCATAACTGCCTTTTTTGTTTTTTTCGGATTTTTCAGCCCCGACCCCTTTGAGCCTTTTTTCTTCTGGCGGGTATGGAGGGGGGCAACTACCCCTCCCGCCTGGTGAAAACGTTTCCCCGCGGGCGGTTTTCACATGCGGCGACGTAAAAACCGGGCGACGGCAGCGGGCACGCGGGCAGAATCTACAGGCGGCGACGTGAAAAGCGATGCGCGTGCAGAATCTACAGGCGGCGACGTGAAAAGCACGGCAGAGGCGGCGGCAGAATTCACGCGGGCATATGTAAAAACCGCGGGCGATGCGCGGCAGAGGCGGCAGAGGCAGCAGAGGCGGCAGCGGAAAGCACTTGTAAAATGTATATGATGAAGGAAAAACACGCGGCAGCAGCACGGCGATGCGCGGACGGCAACGGCAGCGGCAAAAAACGCGGCGCAAGAAATGAGAAATGCAAAAAGGCGGAATGTCTTTATTTTCTTGAATTTGCAGACATTTTGAATATCCATGTTTTCGTGGATTTTTCGGCATAAAGTGATGAGAAAATAGGCAGGAATTTGCCACAATTTTGTGGAATCATAGAAGCAATGCTTCATATGAAGCAGGACAGCAGAAACGCCGCACGGCGGCAGGACAGAGAAAGGACGGTATCACAATGAGACGGGAAGCACGGGAAGAACGGGACGTGACAATCCATCAAGTGGAACACTATCATCACGGAACATACGAAAAGCGGCGCGTATTTGCCTCTGATAGGCCGAACGACGCGACGCGCGACTACAGGCTTGTAAAGGACAACAGCCTTCCTGCAATGTACGGGATAGAGCTTGAAACAGAGGCGTTTGGCATCACTTCCAGCACGACATATGCGAATCTGCTCAAACAAGTATGTTTCCAGCACTTCCATAATGACTTGTGGAAAGTGGAAAGCGATATAAGCCTGCGCGGCGCAGACGTTGCCGCGGAATGCATCACGCAACCGATGACACGCGCCTTTATCAGGAACAATTATCGCAATTTTCAAGCAATGTATGAAATGTTCTCTGCGTTCGGAATTGACAACGCCCGCACGGGTGACTGTGGACAACACTGTCATATCAGCGCAACGTGCTTTGGCAGAACGCCCGGAACGCAAAATGATGCTATCAGGCGGTTCTTCTTCATCGTGATGAGATATTTCAAAACCGTATGTACGATGACATGCAGGAACGTTTCAAATACCCACTATTGCCAACGCGCAATGCCCAGCCTTGCCTATGAAATGCGGCTTGACGATCAATTTGATCACTATTGCGCCGTCAATCTTTCCCACTATTCCCGCGGGGATATTGAATTTCGCGTTCCGGGCGGACAACCGGATTTTGAGTCATTCCGGGCGACGCTGGAAACGGTTTTCCAGCTTGTAGACGCTGCAAAGAATCTCACACGGGAACAGTGTAACGATATCCGGAACGTGTTCCGCGGTTGCAATCAGTACGTCCTTGATGCTCTGCGCCGCGCGAATCAAGCCGGATACGTTTCCGATGAAGCACTTGCCGATATCAGCGCAGACTCTGTCGCGGTTGACTGGTAACGGAACGGCATCGCCCGGGCGGCATCGCCCGCCCGGGCAGCATTGCCCGGAATTCACACAAGGACACGTAAAAACCGGAATTCACACAAGGACACGTAAAAACCGGAATTCACGCCGCACGGCGTAAAAATTTAAATGGGGGGTTTACCATGACAGCAAATGAAAAACGGTTGGAATCCATGCGGGCGAATCTGTCCGCGCTTGAACGGCAAGCGGATACTATCCTGCAAAAAGGCGACGCGATAACCCATGACGACAGAATGCGCCTGTTGTGGTTGCTGAACATAGCGTATCACACGACGGGAAAAATTGAAGGGATTTTCAGTATTGACGGTTGCGCGTGCTGCGAATTCTGTGAGAAAATGCGCGCCGCTGCCGCGGGCAATCCGCTGCTTATATGCGGTTGCTGCTATGCTGCTGCCGATTTTTGGAAAGAGGCGGCATATAGGCGGCACAAGCTGAACATGCGCATTTTGTCCGCGGTATTGTTTGAACGTTCAGAGCTTGCCGCGGTTGCCGTTCCGGGCATGCTATGCCGCGTGAATGAAGACGGGGATATCACAAACACGACGCACGCCCGCAACATCATTCGCATTATTCAGACGCACGCGGCGACGCGGTTTAGTCTCTTTTTCAAAAACGCGCCCGCGGTTGATGCAGGATTGCGCATGGAAGGCATCACAACGCGTGCGGAATTGCCCGAAAACGCGCGGTTTATTCAGTCGTCGCCGTTAATCGGTTTTCCCGCCCGCCCGGTATGGTTTGCCGACGCCGTGTTTACGGTTTTTCCCGATGAAGAAACTACAATTGCCGCTGTGAAAAACGGCGCGCATGAATGCAACGGCAGAAAATGCCGCGCGTGCGGGTTCTTCTGCTACACCATGACGCGCCCGGAAACGCCCGTGCAGATTGCCGAATATCTGCGTACCAACAAAGCGCGGCGCGCGGAAATTCTTGCCGCGTACAATGCGAAAAAGGCGGGCGAATAATGCCCGCTGTCCGCTGTCCTTCCCGCCCGTTTCAACCGCGGGCGGGAAGGCATGCAGAATTTACAACCGACGACGTAAAAATAAATCCGTTCCGTTTTCCGCTTTTCACATGACACGACGTAAAAACCGGGCAACCGGCAGACAATCAAAAATCACAAGGGAGGCTGTAAAAATGAAAAACCGTTCTTATGAGGTGCGCGTGTGTACGCACAGGGAAAACCTGACGCTATGCCGTCAAACAATAGCGCAATCGGTTTTCACGTTCTACGACGTAAAACCCACGGCGGCGAACGTGCGCGGTATTCTCGCCCGCATCATGCCCGCCGCGCGTGTGGATGAGAGCTGCGGCACGCTTGCGCAGCAGATCGCGGACGGGCGCGCGTCTGGTCTGTTCTCGGTTTATCTGCTGCCGTCCGTCTCTGAAAACTCGCCCGACTTTTTCACCCGCTGCTTTGTCTCGTTTCTTGAGATTTGAATTTACAAGGGAGGCTGTAAAAATGTGCGTTATCTGCTGCTCTCCGTCTGGAGTCCGTCAACCGAAAGAAACTCAATTGCGCGCTATGTGGTTACGCAATCCTGACGGCGCTGGATACATGTTTGCCCGTTCTGGTGAGGTTGAAATCCATAAAGGTTTCATGACATGGCAGGATTTTATCCGTTCAGTGCGCGCGGAACGTTTCACGGCTGCCGATTCCGTCGTGTATCATTTCCGAATTTCTACACAGGCTGGTGTAAATCCTGAAATGACGCACCCCTTCCCGCTTTGCCGTGATCGCGATCTGCTGCGCCGTCTGGATATGTTCTGTCCGCTGGGCATCGCCCACAATGGCATTATCAGCCTGACCTCGGATCTCACGGAAAAAACGTTTTCCGATACTGCGCTGTTTATCTCCCAGTACATGCCCGTACTCATCCGCAAGCGTGCGGATATTACAGACCCGCATGTAAAAACCCTGATTTGGGAACTCACCCGTTCCAAATGGGCATTCCTTGACGGCAGCGGCGAGATTAGCACGGTCGGCGAGTTTATCAACCGCAACGGTATGCTGTTCTCCAATGAAAACCACACGCGCCCGCTCCCCGTTTTCAATCCGCCCCCCGTTCCCGATTATTACAGCATGAGCTGTAATTATACAACCAACGAAAATGGATGGAGGTAAAAACCATGAAAGAAATTACAGGCGTTCTTGTAAATCCTGAAGAAGGCACCGCTCTCATTGAGTCCGTCCCGGACAACCTCGCAGATTGGTATCGCGTTCTCGATTGCAGCACAATTGACATCGTCACCAAAAAAATCGGTCTCCGCTATTTTGAGATCGTCTGCGACGATAACGGACGGCTGCGCGATCATCCCCGCGCGTCCGCCCTAAACAAGCGCGGAAAGCCCGTCCTCGTCGGTCGATTGTTTGTCTGCTCCTCCAATCTCGACGGAGAGCTGACAAGCCTTGACGCGAAAGAGCTTGCGTATGTGATGGAGCATGTCCGTTATATCACAACGGACAGCAGACCGTTCCGTTCTCCCGTTCTCGCTCCCGTCTGGGACTTCTGGAGCGATGCCGATACAGAAGAAGAATAATTACACAGCGCAATGTAAAAAGGAGTGTAGCACAATGAAAACCACCATCCGCACAATCGAAGACCTCGCCGAACATCTGGGCATAACGGTTGACAACCTTGAGCGCGCCATATACAAATACACAGCATGCGGCGCGTGGATAACATGGAACAGTACAGCCGTAACAGTCGGAACAATCGTAGAGGGCAGCGATGCTGAATTTTCAAGGGTACTGCCGTTCCCGTTCACAGACGAAGATTTTGACAATTCGATTCTTGAACTTGAAGACCTCGCTGACGAAGCATGGCATGAAGCAAACGACGACCCTGAAGATTGGCAGTAATTACACAGCACGATGTAAAAAGGAGGATGCAAACATGGCAAACAAGACGAACATCACACGCTCCCTTTTTGAGAACTATTGCAGATATCACAAGCTCGCCCGTCCTGTCCGGGACGGCTGGCACACCATCGAGGGGCGCACGGTTTACACGGAAAACGGGTATATCCTGCGCGGCATCATCCTCGACCGCAACCGGCAGCAAGTCCCTGCTCACGTGTACAGGGCGACGCGCGACGGGTATTGGAATATCGAATACTGGCTATCCGTGGACGCGTTCCGTTCCGGCGTGCGGCGCGGCACAATCGACCTGATGTGAGGTGGAACATGTACGGAATTTACATCAACTGTCGTAAATATCCATTCATCCGCTGGATCCTGTCCGGCAGGAAAATCTCGGAAACGAGGGCGTGCGACGTTCTCCGCAATCTGGTAGGGAAACGCGTTTACCTGATTGAAACCGGGCGAGGCGTGCCTATGGTGCGCGGCATCGCGACCATCACAGAGTCCGCAAGAATTCCATTCTCGGACGTGTCCGCACGGCGGAGCGCGTGCATCATCGGGACGGACTACGACATCCAGCAAGGCGGCGAAAAGGTATTCTACAGGCTGCGAGACGTAAAGCCCGTGCGCCCGTTCCCTGTCCCGTCCAGCCGTGTCAATCACGGCAGATCATTCACAGAATTCTGAGGGGGTTTTTACAATGCGCTATGTAACTCCGTCCGGTTCCGTCTACGCCCTCTACCAGACGATGCTCGACCAGCCCCATCTGCTGGTCGCCGGGGCGACAGGCTCCGGCAAATCCGTGCTGATTAATTCCCTCATTGGCACGGCGCTTTACGGCTCGCCCGCCCGCGTGCGGCTGGTTCTCCTCGACCCGAAGACCACGGAACTCTGGCAATGGGAATCCGTCCCGCACACCATATCATACGGGTATGAGCTGGACGACATGCTGCGACAGCTCCGGGACACCATCGGCATCATGGACACGCGGCTGCATCACATGCATGCCGTCGGGGAACGTCTCTGGTCTGGCGCGCAGATTTACGTCATCATCGACGAACTCGGCGACCTCCTGACCACGGCGAAGATCGACGCGCTGCCGCTCCTCCAGCGCCTCCTCAACCTCGGACGCGCCGCCGGAATCCATCTGATAATGGGAACGCAATGCCTCCTGTCCTCCGTACTTCCTACACAACTGCGTGTAAATATTCCCTCCGTTGTCTGCTTGCGGACAGCTACAAAGCAGCAGTCCCGCTTCATCATCGACAGACCGGGCGCTGAGCTGTTCCCGAATCCGCGCACGTCCGGCAAAGCATTTGGGTTTTTCCGGCAAGGCGCAGACGTGGAAAGATTTACAGTCCACCGTGTAGATGATAACGAGCAGATGCGGCTGGTGAACTGGTGGAAAGATCCGGCGCACACCATCTAACAATTACACACGACCATGTAAAAAGGAGAAATCAAAATGACCACGACCAAACTGGAACAGAAGGAACTCAAGAAAATCCAGTCCCTTGTCCTCGACCTCCACATCCAATACAACGACGAGCTGCTCCGAAACGACCGGCAGGAAACCAGAACCGCGTCCCTTATCCGGGCGAAGATCCACGGCATCGCCGCCACGCTCGACATCCTCGGATACACCATCAGCTACGACACGCACAACGTCCCGCACGTCAAGACGCTCTGAAAATTACATCACGACACGTAAAAAGGAGGATATCACAATGACGTATCTCGATTACATGCTTGAACACGAAGACGAGAACATGGACTGGTGCAAACCCTACGTTTCCGACGACGGGGAATATGCCATCGTGATGTACAGCGGACACCCGGAGTCCATCCGCACGCCATCCGGCGACGCGTACCGCTATAACGGAACCCTGAACGAGCGCACCCTTCAGGAGTTCGCCCGCGCTGTCAACCCGGACTATCACCCGAACCGCGGCTGGTCGGACGAGTATATGGCAATTGAACCCCTGCACGAAACCGGCTGCGCCTCCTGCCCGTGGCGTGACGAGTGCGAGGCGATGTACGAAACGATAGGCGAGACTGACTGCCGCTGAGAAGGAGGACAAAAAATGAAAAATAATCAGAAAAAGGGCTTGACTTTTGACGAACTTATGGTATACGCCCGTGAACATTACAACGAGGGCGGCGACGGAGTCTATGAGTGCTGGGACAAATACACCTACGACGAGTATGTCCGGCAGTTCGGCCAGATCACAAAGAAGGTCGCTCTGGACATGTTTGAGATTGACAATGAGTACCACAAAGCCGCCGAATATTTCGGACGGTACTGACAAGAACGGAGGCAAACATGTACACACCCACATACAAACAGAAACCGCACAAGAAATTTGTCAAAATGATGGTCAGGATTCTCAGCGGATTTGCTACACCGTCCGATGTAAAAACCCAATACGACGAGTTCCGTCATACCTACGAAGACCCGCAGTCCGCACTTCTGGCGTACACCGTCGAGTGGTCAAGGAATAATTACGCAAGGGAATGTAAAATCTGCCGGAGGATGGCCAAAGAAGGACTTATATCTGGTGACTTCTACAGATTCAGCATGCAAAGTTACAGGTGACGACGTAAAAAGCGGAGGTAACGCGAATGGAAAGCTACACGGTCAAGGACTGGTTCGCAAACAAGGTCGCGCGGGACGTACACAGGAACATCTTCATGTGCGACGTGTTCTGCATCCTCAAGGAGACGGACAAAGCAGTCTACGCAATGCTCAACCTCGGCACAAACTTTCACAAAACGATGTGGGTTCCGAAGAGCGTACTGGTCAGCAAGGAAAACGGTCACGAAACCCTGCGGATCTCGGACTACGACGAGGCCCTGTTCGAGTTCAAGCTTCATTGGAGTGATTACGTATGACCTACGCCCCTGCTCCAAAGCTCCAGCCCATCGGGCCGGGGCTTTTTCTTTTGCCCTTTTCCGCCCATCTAACGGCCTCCAGCCCGCAGCTTGACCTCTCGCCCGTCCGCAGACCGTCACGGGCATCAGAGCGCATCCTGCGGGCAATGAGCGCCATGTCCGGGGCAGGGAGACCACCCGGCGGAGGTTGAATCAAAATCACATATGCCCCGTAATCGAACGAGAAGGCATTTCTGAGCGCCTCCAGCTTTCGGATGGGTAAAATACTCCACCTCCGGCCTAAAGGCGCTCAGAACGCATCCTGACGCGAATGCGGGCATATCTGACCCGGCGGATGTATTCCGGCAAATCAGACCGGGGAGGTGAGCCTGATTCAACCCCTCCGTAACTATCACTCACATAAGAGAGCAACCCGCTACGTCGTTAAGGTAATATATATATATTACTGTATAACTGTAATATATAAAATACGCACAGGCCTGTAAAAACCTGTGCGTGTATGTTATTCCACCTCAGAGTCCGTATCAATCGGAATAGAATCCGCTATCCGTTGCTGTGCCTGTTCATCATCCAGATCGGCAAGCGGATTGTTCGGAGTCACCACCACATCGGCGACATCTTTATAATGCCAGTAGTTTTTCGCGAGGAAAATCCCGGTCGCCGGATTGATCTTCCCGGTCTGCATGAAGTCAATCCACATCTCTTCGATCACGCCATAAGCTTTTTTGATAATGTCAGTATGTGTATTCTTACGCACCACCCCATTATCCCACTTATTGATCGTGTCGCGGCTTATGCCCAACCAGTTGCACATACCGACGACTTGAGGGCGGCGGTCATTATCAGCGCAGAACTGGAAGTACTGGTCGAGCCTGTCCTGCACTTGTTTGGGGTCAGAGATGTCGATGGGCGGGAGGTGAAGGGAGGCCATAGCGTATCGGATGAAGCGGGCGTTATCGCCCGGTTCGGCAGTTCCGCCACCGTCTGCTGTGAGTTCCTGCACCCATTTCGCGCCTCGTTTTTTCTTGACGATCTCCTCGGCTTGGTCTTGTGAAATCACACCCGTTTTTTTGTTCAGGACGTTTGGTTCTTTTCTGCTGTGATGCACCGGCTTGGTTTTGTCGGTCATGCTTTACACCTCCATGTGTATCGTTTCGTCTTGTCCGGTTCCGTCCCGTCCATTGCACCGGGTCAGCCACCGTCCTCATCCCGAAGGTCAGGCGGAAGGAAGTCCCGGAAGAGCTGCTGGAAGTCACGGGCGCGTCGTCTCGCTTCGTTCTGATCTCCCGCCTGTTCAAGGATGAGGATGATCAGGGCGGTGTATTCGGCGAGTTCACGGGGCGACCCGTCCACGGTAAAGGAATCCATCACGGTCAGGGTCACGGCTGCGTCACCTCCATCGGATGAGAAATCTTGGTCAGCTTCAAAGGATGAGGATGTTCAGGCGGGAAAACCACCTCCTCATCCGTGTCGCCGGTCACGTCCGGTTCCGTTCCGTCTGCGTCGGTCTTTTCGGTCAGGGGCTTGTCCGTGTGGATTCCGTACCGCCTGTCCATCCGGTCGAGCCAGTCCCAGAGCGTTGTGTTCTCGACGGTGAGGATGCCCTTGTGGACGGCCTCGCTCCGGCTCTCGTTATACGCCCATGCGATCAGGTTCTTGTCCGTCAGGCACGTCCGTTCAAAGACGTCGCCGTAGTCCCGGTAGTATTCGGCGAAGTCCTGCTCAAACCGTTCACGTTCCGGGTAGTTCGGGTCATTCGTGGCGAAGAAATAATCCGCAATCGTCCGGCACACCTTGGCTGCGAAATTCTTCGGGCAGTTCCGCTTGCGGTATTCCTCGGTCATGTGCCTTCTTGCCCGGAAGAGGGAGGCACAGTTCGCCGTGTTCCGCTCTTCGCTGTGGCAGATGCTCCCTTCCCGGAACGTGCGGGTGTAGACGCAACGTGGGATGACCCTGACACGGGCGGGATTGACGGCGACCTTGACGGTCTCGCAGAACAGCGTGTCCTCGGAGAATCCCACGTCCGTGGCGAAGCTGATCCCGGCCCGGTTCAGGAACTCGCGCCGGAAAGCCTTGGCATGGACGAATACGTAGTTCTCCGTCAGTTCCGTGGCATCGATCCTGCCGTCCCCGGCGGACTCGTTCGTCATGTGGCACATGATCACGTCCGCATCGTCCCGGATGATCTCCCGGAGGATCAGCCACAGCGCGTCCGTGCTGGAGAAGTGGTCGTCCCAGTCGCAGAACATCACCCACCGTCCGTTTGTCGAGGAGAACCCGGCGTTCCTTGCGGCGGACACGCCACCGTTGTGCTTCATCCGCACCTGACAGAACCGGAACGGGAAGTCGCCGAGCTGCTCCCGGCTGATCCGTTCCGCCTGTTCGCCGTCGTGGACGACCGTCACTTGCACGTCCTCCGGCAGCACCCTGTCCTGCATGGCGATCATGCGGAAGAGCCGTTCCCCGATCTCCCACGGCTCATCATAGTGCGTCACGATGATGTCAAGCAATGGCTCGTTCATTCGTCCCCCTCCTTCCGGTCAAGGATGCCGATCTCTTCGATCACCAGCCGGTTCGCCCTGCGCACCACCATCCAGATCACCTTGGTCGGTATGCCTTTCTTGTTGGCAAAATCTTCCACGGCGTAGAGGTCGTCGCCCCAGCGGCTTGTGAAGTACATTCGCAGGATATCCTGATCAGCTTTTACAAACCGGTCTGTAAAAATCCTGTCGCAGATGTCGTATGTTTTTACATTCGCCGGTGTAGTTGGTTCCTGACCAATCCCACGGATCGCGAAATAGCTGCGCCACATGTGCTGTGCGGTTCCACGCCACCATTCTGCGTTCTTCGTCTCGCTCACCTCCTCGTCGCCCTGTAAAGCTCTTCTGTGTACACAACTTGCCCGATATGCCCGACGGGGATGCGGCTGTCACAGACCATCGACGCGCCGATCAGTTTCGCCCGGTAGCAGAAGCTGATGTCCTCCCCGCCCCATGCGTAGGGCCAGAATGCGGGGCCGAATCTGTCCCACACCCGGCGGAGCAGCTCTGTGGTGACCAGCACACACCCGAACCCGCAGCCGTCCACCGGGAAGATCGTCCCGGCAGGGTAGTCCGTGTATTCCGTCACGGCCTTGACCACCTTCCCGTCCACCTCTTCCGGGTGGTCGATTCTGCTGTACACCACGGGCAGGGTGGGCATATGCCGCCGGAAGTACAGCCCCGTCACCATGTCATATCCGTGTTCGTCCATGTCCTCGTTCAGCCGTTCCAGCGTGTCCGGCGGGAACACCATGTCGCTGTCCAGCCACAGTACCCGGTCGTACTTGCCGTCCATCGCCTCCAGACACATCAGGTTGCGGCTGTCGTACACCAGACTGTTCGCCCGGAACCTGACCGTCGTCTCCGGCGGCTTGTGCAGCTCCATCAGGCACGAAGCGAACTGCGTATGGATCGTATCCATGCACGGCACGGCGATCATCGTCCTCATGCTTGCCTCCTCATATACCCTGCTGGGGTATTATTGGTCATTTTTGCCCGTTTGCGCTACAGTTGCTACAGTCGTGCTACAGTTCGTGCTACAGTAAAAATGGCCATTTATAAGGGCGTGCTACAGTTGCTACAGTAAAATCGGATACACCCTTTACGCGCGCGGGAGCGCGTTGGTGATGTTTCCCGGAAAAATTTTTTCGTATCGTATATAAGGGTGTGTATGCCGGAAAACTGTAGCAACTGTAGCACGGCCTTATGCCATAAGGATTTCGACTGTAGCACATACTGTAGCACAGACCCCCTCAACTGTAGTCGGACTGTAGTCGGAACACCCGTTTTCCGGGTCAGAAGGGCATATCGTCGTCGTTTTCCACAGGGATCAGCCCTCCGTCCGACTCTCCTCCCGGCAGATATACCGCCACGCAAGTCGGGCGCATACCCCCGACCTTTTTCTGGATGGTATTGCTGTCTGCCCGCTGGGTTTTGATCAGACCGTTTCGCTTTGCCCATGACAGGAAAGCACCGACGGAATATCCCGCCTCCGTCATAGCCCGTTCAAAGGTTCCGCGGATGACGTACACCAGATCACGCCCGTTGTCCGTCTCGATGATTCCCCACGGTTCGCCACGGTTCTCGCCCATGTCCTCGGAGAAACGCATCTGGTTGCTTGCCACCCATCCGACGAAGTACTGGTAGCACCTACGGTTCACGTCCGCCTGTTCCTGCGTGATCAGGTAGGGCCGCACGTCGCTCACGGTCAGGCTCCGCTCGTCGTGGAAAATCAGCACATCCGCCAGCTTGTCCGCAGCCAGCAGCAGGGATGCGGACAGGACTTGCTTGTCCTGTATGTCGCCCGAAAGCTGGCTGTAGAACTTCTTCTGCACGGCCTTGAGCGCCTCCACCGTGGCGGGATCCCGGAGCGCCTCCACGAACAGCCTCCCGGCAAAGCCGTAGTGTTCCTTGAGCGCGTTCGCCACCGTCCTCGCGTCCTCAAACAGCGGTTCTCCGCCGTAGTTGACTTCGATTGTACGCACGGCAGCGCCGCCGCCGGAGTTGCTCTGCACGATGGGCATCTCACCCGTCGTGATCATGCACGTAGACCAGCGCCGCTGGAGCTGCAAGCCGCCCTCCTTCGCGCCCCGGCCCTTGCTCATCCCCTCGCAGAGCATATAGATGATGTCATCAAACATCTTGCGGTCTGAGATCACCTGAAGCTCGTCCAGCAGGACGGGGACGTTCGCGCAGAATGCGGCGTACAGTTCCTGACTGACCTTCGTACCGCCGAAAGACTTGATGTACCCGGCTCCGATGTCCGGGTTCCCCCACACGCTTGCCGCCAGCATCAGGCCGACGGTCTTGCCGCACCCCTGCGTCCCCCAGAGATGGACGAAGAAGGGCAGAGCGCCGCAGATGGAGACCAGCGGGGCGGAGAAACTCGCCGCCAGCGCGATCCGGGCCGGGACGGAACGCCCGCTTCGGACTTTCTTCGCGATGTCCATCCACGCCTCAAAGTTCCCGTGTTCCGTCATGCCGTTGTAGATGCGTCCGAACTCGGTGGACTCGCCGCCGTAGACCACGCCCTCGCAGAAGGGAGCGAACTGCCCGTCCGGGAGCCAGCCGAGATGCTCGGTGGAGTTCTGTACCGGGAGCGCGTCGTAGTTCAGGCTCTCGATCTCGGTCAGGTACTTGACCATCTCCTTGGCGTTCTCGCTGTTGACGGCGATCCCGTTCCGGGCCAGCATGATCACCTTCTGAGCGCTTGCGAGGTTCTCCCTGCCCACGATCAGGTTTTTCCATCCGTGACCCCGGCTGTAGGCGATATCCAGCTTCTCAACGTTGGTGTCCACATCGATGATCCGCTTCACGGGCATGATCGGATGGGAACAGACCTCGATCACGTCACCCATCCTGCCCGTATAGCTGATGCCGTATTCGTCACAAACGTATTTACCGCTCTGAAGCTGGCAGGGCTGGTCGGGGAAGACGGTTTGGTAATTGCCGAGGATCGTGGCCTTTGGGGAATTGCTCTCGACATAGGCGTTCCACAGCTTTACGAAAGACGGGAACTTGAGGGCTTTGGCCCGCTGCTGGGCGACGGCGAGGAGCTGCTGGAGCAGGAACTTGTTCTCGCGCTGCTGGTACAGCCACGCATACGGGGCCTCGGTCATGAAATCCTCCGCTGTCCATGCGGGGATCATCTGCGTAGCCTCCGGCACAGGGCATCAGCCCCCTTTCTCAGATTCTTTGCGCTGTTTGGCGACGGTATCTCCGATGTACTGCCAGACCGTGATCAGCAGCTCACGGGCCAGCGGGTTGTCTGCGTTCTCCTTGAACGCCTTGTTGCAGACCTGACCGCCACGGTCGAAATACTCCGGGCAGTCCACCGGCGGGTACAGTTCGTTCAGCGTGTCGAACGCGACCCGGAACGCCCGCTTGTGCATCTCACGGTCAGCCGTCGCTTTTTCGGCAAGCTCCCGCTCACGCTTCATGTCCTGCATCATCTCATGACCCATCTGCACCGACTGCTCATAGGCTGTCAAAGGCTTTTCGCTCATCTTTTCTTTTCCTCCATTGATCCGATCAGTTCCATCTGAGTCTCCACGGCGATCTCTCTCGCCAGCGGAAGGGACAGCACGGCTTCGGCGAAGCGCGGGTCAGGCGGCTTGTTCGGGTCTGCCGGTCTTGTGTCGGCGATCACGTTCTCCAGATCGCGCACGTTCTCCCATGCGGCGAGGGCAAGCTCCATGTTCTCGGCCCGTGTGGCCTCCCGCTGTTCCCGCTCCCATTCCCGGACGGTCTTCTGCCACCTCGCCCGCTGCTCGGTCTGCCTGTCCGGTTTCCGGTCGAGCAGATGGAGGCCGAACGTGTCGTCCAGCCACCGCACGGACTCCGGGAAGGTACATCCGTTCACAGTCTGCACCAGCCGGAACACGTCGCCGGAGGCATGGCAGACGAAACAGTAATACCCACGGCTCCCGTCGAATAACTTCAAGTTCCTGTCCGTGCCGTTGTGGACGGGACAGGCGCACCGCCCGTGCCTGTCGATCTCCAGTCCGAGGGCGCGTCCCGCTTCGATGGCGGATATGCTCTCCCGGATCGCGTCAATCGCCGTCTCCATGCTCATCGCTTGCCTCCATGAAAAGCTCCGGGTACGGCAGGGTCTTCGCCCAGCCGATGAATTCGTGCCACTCGTCCAGCTTGTGTCCGGCCCGGTGCTTGCAGATGCTGGCAAGGACTTCGTAGTTCAGCAAGACCGTCCGCTTCTGGTTGTAGGAGGACGGCAGAAGCTGGATCATTTGCCACCAGTCCCGCTTGCTCTTCGTGACGAGGTAGGTTCCCCTGTACCAGTTCAGCCCTTTGATGGTGTTCACAAGGAGCTGCTCTGACATGGCGGTCATATGTTCATGGCTGAAGTCGTCCATCACGAATTCCTTGGCGTGAATCTTGTGCATCGTAGAGCAGGAATTCGCCGCAGTCCCGACCTTGTATGTGTCAAATTCTTTCCACCAGTACAGCGGGGCGGTGATGTCCACCCACACGGTGATCATTCGGCGGTACTTGGCGTGGACAGGCCCGCCAGCCGCAAGCTGGAGTGCCAGCTTTCTGTCGTTGTCACCCAGCGCGAACGCGCCGTCCGGGTTCTGGATCGAGTCGCCCCTGTCCCAACTGTTTTTCGGGTTCCGCATCCCGTGGATGGCGGGGCCGAAACCCTGTACGTCAATCGTCTCCAGTCTGATCATGCCTGTCCTCCCCGTTCAGCAACCGGACGATCATCCGGCCCGTGCTTCGTTTCGTGCAGTAGTAGACCGGGACTCCGTACCCGATCTCAAGGCGGAAGATCGCGTCCGCCAGCGCCTTGCCTGTCACTTTGCCGTACTTCGGTTTCCAGAGCTTCACGTCTTCGTATGTCCTGATCCCTCCGCCGTTCTCGCAGAGGACGATCAGGCGGATGCCGCTGTCCCTCGCCCGCCGGACTTCCCGGTAGAACCGCGCCCTGTCCTGCGAGAGCAGATTGTGTGCCAGTTCCTGAAGGTTTTTCTTGCGCTCGATCCTGATCCCGTCGAGGCCCTCCAGCGCGTAGTCCCCGCAGTCCAGCTTGGCCTCCCGGTACGGGATGTGATGCCGGTCGAAGTACGCCTTGATATGGTCGTTGGTCTGTTCACGGGTGTCGAAAATGTACGTCCCGCTCACCAGCGCCTCGCCTCCTCACGGACGGCGATGCAGATCAGGACGAACAGCACCACGACAAGCACCCATACCATTTGGTCTCCCCCTCTCGTTTCAGAAAAAATGCGGTTTTGGGTGACGCTGACCGCAAACGTCGTGGGGTTGACAGCCGCGCTTACAGAAACGGGGTAGGTCGGGGCTGTCTGGAAGGAGGAAACGAGGTGAAGCGCAGCCATGCTCTGCGTTCCCAACCGGGTTTCCCGTCCAGCGCGGCATACGTCAGGGAGTTGCGTCCGACGCACCGGGCTTATAGCCCACCCCCTGTGAATGGCGATGTTATTTTCCGGTACTGCCGAAGCCGTCTGCTCCGCGCTCCCCGGATTCGATTTCGTCCACGATCTCCACCTCGTCGATGATGACAGGGACGACCATGAGCTGCGTGATCTTGTCTCCCCGCGCCACACGGTAGGATTGGTTCCCGTGGTTGATCATCTTCACCACGACCTCCCCCGCATAGCCGCTGTCCACCAAGCCTGTGGTGGTGATGCTGTGCCTCACGTTCAGCCCGCTCTTGGCGACCAGCAGACCGGCAGTCCCGGTCGGCAGCTCCACATGGACTCCCGTGTGGATGACGGCCCCGCCCTGTGCGGGGATGACCACGTCCACCGGAGACCGGAGGTCGAGTCCAGCGTCGTCCGCATGACCACGGACTGGTTCAAAGGCCCCGCTGTCCAGCTTGATCCTCATTTGTCCTCTCCTCTCTGCCCCCTGAGCCAGTCCTCAAACTGTTCCCATACCTGAACGTCGCAGGAATCCCCAAGGGAGCCGTGCCGCCGCTGTAGGTCGATGTCCTCCAGCATCACGCCGATGTCGCTGTCCTTGAGCAGTCCCTTGCAGTTGCCCCTGATCCACCGTGTCACCAGACCGGGCATATACGTCCGTCTGCCGAGGCAGTACCGGACTGCGCACACCAGCACCGCGCCGAAGTCATTGTCAACCGTTATCTTCAAGGTCTTCCTCCTCCGTGAACTTTCGTCCGCACCGGCGGCAGAAAACGTCCCTGCGCTCCACCTGAGTCTTGCACGTCTTGCAGTAGTATCTGTTCAGCCCGATGGTTCCGCCGACCACGAACGGCTCCAGCATCTTCTGCTTCTTGGTCTGGAAGGGACTCTGCACCTCCACGACCTCGTCCTGCTCCTCGTCCGCAGTCCGTGCGACACCGTTTTTGAACACGATGGTTTCGTACCTCTCCAGCGCGGAGACCACCATGTTCGATGTCATCTTGCGGTGGCCCACCTCGCAGCGGATCACCGTATCCTCAAGCGCCATCAGGATCTGTGCAAGATCCATGTAATGGGTTCTCAGGTAACCGGAATCACCGTTCCTGATTTGGTTCTTTACACTCCCGGTTCTTGTCATTCTTTGCGTCACCCCTTTTGTGTCTTCTGATAATCGTCAAAGTCCGGGCATTTATTGAAAATGATTTTGTTGTTGCACCATCTCTGCAAACGTCTGATCTCGTCCGGCGATTCGTTCTTGTTGTACACCATTACATACGGTTGGAATCCAAGCCGACGAAGTGTGTAAATCCTGTAAAGGTTCTGCGGCATTGTGCTGTCAAAGTTTGTCAGAACGTAGACTGTTTTTCTCCTGAAGTCTTTGATCCTGAACCGTTCAGAGAAACGTTTGAACTTGTCTTCCAGATCGTCTTTCGGATTGTCCCACGCGAAGTGCAGATTTTTGATCTTCATTCTGTTCAGGTCTTCGATGTCATCGTCGTTTGTGAGCCTGATGTCGATCCCCTGTGTGAAGTCAATCCATACGCCTGTTTCCCTGTACTGTCTCATCAGGTCGCGTTTCTCGCGGCAAGCGGTGATGTTCGGGTCAAGAACCTTGATTTCTTTTTTTCCTGTGTCCGGTGTCCAGAAGTCCTTCACGTCCGCGACCTTGACCGAGCATCTCCCCTCCTTCGCCGCAACGTGGCAGAAGCTGCACCCTCTCGGACAGCCCCTGCTCGTCATGCTTACCGCGAAGTCGTACTGCGGGTAGATGGAGTAGTCCGGGAACATCCGCTCGATCTCAGGCGGGAGTATTTTGTGACTATCCTCGTCGAACACTTCCTTCCCGTTCACAAGATGAATGCTGTACCCGGTTCCACCCTTTAACACCTTGTCTGCGTTCATCGGTTCGGGAATGTCAGGCGAGTAAGCGTCGGAGAATATCTTGCTCATGTATACGATGTCGTAGTGGACAAGGTCAGTCCACCACCACTCGACCTCGTCGCCCTTCGCCTTGTGGTACGCCGAGATTCTCATCAGCGCGAGGTTTGGGAAGTTGTGACCGTCCACGTCAATCAGGCCGATCTTCATCCGACCACTTCACCTTCCGCCCGCACTCCGGGCAGTACTTCGCCCGGAACAGATACACCCGTTTCCCACGAACCGTGTCCCACCGCGCCACTTGTGCATGGCACACCCCGCAAGCCAGCGTGTTGATCACCACCGGATGTTCCGGGACAGGCTCGACAGGCTTTTCCATCAGCACTTCAAGCGCGTCAAACACATAATCCGCATACAGGCAGTACTCTTCTTCGGTCAGCAGATCCCACACTTCTTTCAGACCGATGATCACCTTCTCTCTGTCAGGCATCATCGTTCCTCCGTTCTCCATTACTACAGAAATCGTCCGGGTCAGGAGTTTCATTCTGATTCCATTTGCAGTCACGGTGTGGATATCCACCGTTATTGTCCTGCCAATATTTGCAATCCTTGCACCGGACAACTATTTGCTTTTTGAACCATCTCCAGATTGGGCAATCGTCCCCGTCAGGTACGCAGGAATAGCAAACACCTGTCCTTGATGGACATCCTTCCATGAGCCAGCAC